>Ga0129299_1001880_pt1 | contig 14010 bp, 12 predicted proteins | sample ConPoolayeCmetaG_FD_94477 | JGI IMG/M metagenome (GOLD analysis project Ga0129299, IMG submission 94477) | Hot spring microbial mat communities from California, USA to study Microbial Dark Matter (Phase II) - Cone Pool mat layer C metaG ... | reverse complement strand
CAACCGTGTCGCCACTTCCTGGCACCATTGCTCATATCCGCCGATGTCGTGGGGAGGATAAAAATTACTAAGAAACAGGATCCGCATGATAGGTCTTGAATTGTGGCAAAGCGAATGCACGCACGATTGTCTTTAGATACTTGATGTCTGTTAAGCGCAAAAGGTCTTGCTGGGCGGCACGCAGAAGAAACATCTTTGCAGTGCCTGGGACGCCACAACCGAGAGCAAGTTCTCCAAGCACCTGATAAGCCAAGCCGTAGATGGTTTTGCGCCCACAAGCCAGAGGATGCGTTGTCGGCAAATCAGCCAATAGATCCGCAAGTACCCTTTCAACAGTATTCGTCGCTTGAGCAAGATCAAGCGTGTTCAGATTTCCTCGTTCTCCCATAGGTTGACAGGCACACGCAATTTCATAGTAAGGGTCACGTCGTTTACAGAGAGGAGGCCACAGAGTGAAGGATTTTCTCAAGTACGAAATCCCTTTTACCCCATCACCAACAGACAAGTAGTTTATGGCAGAACGATAATACACACCAGCGTAGGCGCGTCGCTTGTTCACCGACCATTCGGCAACGTTATCATCTTCTTCGCCAAAGTGCTTTCGCACGACGGCAAATTTCCCCTGTTCCATTTTTGAAAACTGCCTGGTCATGTTATTTTCGTGAACGCGATAGCGGAGCAGAATGGCTGGAATAGACAAGATGGGATAGACAGCGGCTAAACGTAACCAGAGATCCCAGTCTTCAAAATAAAGCGTCTCGTCGTACCAACCGACGGAATCCAGCGCCGCGCGCCGAATCATCACGGCGCAGGCAGGGATAAAATTTCCCTCTACGAGATGGTTATACAATTGGCTGGGTGGAAAAACCTGGCCGAAGGTCTGCGGCAAGTCGTTCCCGTTCGCATCCATCATCCGTGCCAACCCATAAGCCGCTGCTGCTTTGGGGTTCTTTTCCAGAACACTTATGAGCGTTTGCAGAAAGTACGGCAGCCATTCGTCATCCTGGGCTAAACCTGCAACATAAGCGCCTTTGGCTCGGCGCAACCCCGCATTCAGAGCAGCAGGAAGACCTCGATTGGATTGTTCATAGTAGCGAATACGTGCATCTTGGGCAAGGTAGGATTGAGCAATCCGCGCGCTGCCATCTGTTGACCCATCGTTCACCAGGATTAGTTCCCAATGAGGATAAGTCTGCGCCAGAACACTCTTGATAGCGTCCGCAAGATAGCGTTCGCCGTTGTAGATGGGCATCAGCACAGAGACCCGAGGAGACTTTTCCATCGCTGAACTCTGTTTGCCCCCAGCAGCGAACGAATTGCCCAGCGCAAGGTCTGGGGTTGCGTCAAACGCATTGGCTCAGCAGCAAGTGCACGGCGCATCCAGTCGCGTGTGCGCGCGTCATCACGTTGCCAATACGCTATTTGACTCAGCGCATAAAAAGAGAGAAACGTCGTAGATACACAAATCAGTCGCTCCTCGCCAGCCGCTTGCAACAAAACATTGATACACCGTTCAGCCTTGGGGAGATCAATCGGTAGATTACGATCTCCCACGAGGGGACGCGGACTGGCAGCAATTGAGAAATAGGTGTCTATCACGTTCAAAAGATCTGGATCAAGCGAAAAAGCAGTGCGCAGGGCGACTGCTGCGCGTTCATCCAATTCGGCTCGCAACAAGCCAATTGCATATTGCAAGTGCGCTCTGGCATACGCTTTCTCGCGTAACATTTTTACACGCTCAGGCACATTGGGTTGGGCAAAAAAGTTATTCAGGACGCGTATCTGATCACGATAGAACATTTCATAGTTGTGGGTACTGTTAGCACTATGCCGACGATAATATGCCAGGGGTTGCTCGACACATTCAAAATGGCATCCCGACAGCGCAAGCAAGAGCCACATATCCCAATCGTCAATGAGTTGATAGTCTGTACGCAATACGCCTGCCTTCTCCAGAACCTGCCGCTTCACCATAACGCCAGGGGTGATAAATGGCAAATCAAGGATCAGGCGATCTAGCACATCGCCGCGCCACGGCTGCCAATAGGAGGGGGTATTGCTCTTATTTCCGAATTCATCCAGGTAACGCCAATTCGTATGCACAAGTCCTGCTTCGGGATGCGCTTTGAAGGTATCGAGGCACATTTCCAGCATTTGTGGTTCCCATAAATCATCAGCGTCCAGAAATGCGATGTACTCGCCGCGCGTCAGACGCATGGCGTGGGCGCGTGCTGGACCGCGTCCTTGATTGGGCTGGGAAATCAAGTGGATTCGAGAATCAGCGAACGATTGGATAATCTCCAGCGTGTTGTCATTTGACCCGTCATTGACAATCACCAGTTCCCAATCGGCAAATGTTTGCGCCTGCACGCTCTTGATGGTCTCGGCGATAAAGCGGCTGGCGTTGTAGGCTGGCATGGCGATGCTAACGAGAGGAGGGCTCATCGTGCGTGCTCCTGGGAAGCATGCCGTTCAGTTCTATTCAACACACTTGCGTAAACGCGCAGAGTCTCATTCGTAACCGCCACGGGATTATAGGGTCCCTGCTCATAGAGCCGTCGCCCTGCCAAACCCATTCGTCGCCGCAGTGATGGATCGGCGAGCAGTTGATTCAGCGCCAAGGCAAGACCGTGGGAATCACGCGGGGGAACAAGCAAGCCATTTATCCCATGACGGACTAATTGCGGTATCCCCCCGACGGCGCTCGCGACAATCGGCTTACCCCAAGCCATTGCCTCAATCAAACTTCCTCCCAATCCCTCGTTCAACGAGGGCTGGACAACAATATCGGTTTGATTCATGATCTCAGGCAGACATTGATGCTCAAACGCGCCAATGAAACGAACAGAATCCTTCACGCCCAATTCCTCGGCAATGGCGCAGAGTGAGTCTTTGAGCCGACCTCCTCCTGCGATAAGAAACTTGGTCTGCGGGAACCGCTCTAGCACATCGGGTATAGCCCTGATCAAATAATCTATTCCCTTCTCTGGACTCAAGCGAGAAATACAAGTAATCACCAGTGGCTGGTGATTGTGCATTGGTTCGCGGCAGGTGAATCCTTCTGGAAATGGGTCATCCACAATGTGTTGCGGTATTCGGTGAACATAACCATCAAATCCCCAGACATCGCGAATTGCATCCCTGCCAGCGTCAGAGATGGCAATCACGGCATCGGCTCTTTTGAGAAAAGCAACAGGAGAAAGGGACGAAGAATCTGGAGACGGACAACTACGCTCGGTGTAAACCAGAGGCCAGTGATGACGGTGAAGCCAGCGGAACAGACGACCATAAGGGAAACCGTATCCATGTACGTGCACAATATCAGGGCATTGGCGCAGACTGTAGGTAAGCAAGTTCCAATAGAGGAGATAATCCAGACGATCCCGATGTATAACGCGACTCAACATCCCTCGCCATTTCCCAACCGCACCTTGTAAGGAACGGGATAGCTGGCGGCGTCTGATCATACTATCCACTATGGCTATCGGGATAAGAAATGGCTTGACAAGCGAAACCCCAAATTCAACGATACGTGTTTGAAAATTGTAATCACCCAGTAGTCTGGCAAGCCGTTCGGGCGGTGCCATGACAACGATTCCAGCGGCGTGCAAGCTCTTCAGATATTGACTGGTCGAAGGGACAGAATGATAACTGAAAAAGACAACTCGCTGCTTGGCGCGTTGCAGTGCCAACGCCAGTTGCGTCGTCTGCTGTTCCATCCCACCCGTAGCCGCAAGACTGGATACAATGAAAATAGTCAGGGGTTTTCTTTCCGCCATCATCTTCCACTGGCCCGCAATCGCACCAAGATAACAGCCAGTAGAAGCAGTGTGACGACTGGAAGTACGCTCCATACAAGCGTTTGCCTCATACCCGCATCGCCAGGAGGGATGGTTCCGGCTGGCAGTTGGCTTGGTGGTGGAGTTCTCATTGAGCCGGAGCGAGGAGTTTGTGTAGGCGTTGCAACCGTTGGTGTCGCAGTGGGTTCAACTGTTGGCACCGGTTCCCCAACCTGGTATGGCGCATCTGTGATGCCGCGCGCGTAAAAGATTGCACCGCGATCTCCAGAGAGAGAGCCCCATACAAGGTTTAACTCGTTTCCATGCGTTACGACACCGCGAAGGTAGTGAGCTCCGGGAGCCTCAGAAACAGGTTCTACTGTTTCCCACGAACTCCCACCCCAACGATTCACCAGTATATAATGTACTGAACCACTTGTACCTTGCCCAGCGCCTGCATTAAATAGAAAAAGATTTCCCGCCCCATCTTTCAACATTGGGTTTAGTCCCGTCTGAAGAGTTATATTGCCTGGAACTGGCCTTGGCGATTCCCAGTGCAATCCTCCATCATTAGAGACAGCAAAAATTCGTAGTCCTGTTTCTGCATGTCTGTCCCATACAACAACCAGCTTTCCCGGCGCAACTTCACTTATGCTGGCAAGCCAGGCCTTATCATTTCGCCCATCAGCGTATTCATCAAGGCGATAAGGACTGGACCAGTTGCGTCCGTGATCCGTAGAACGCATATAGTAAACACCCTCACCGCCGTAATAACTTGGCGCTTGGGTCATAGACCACACCAGATGCAAGACACCCTGTTGGTCCTCGATCAAATCAGGAACTGCCGGTTTGTTATCAGTTCCTGTCTCTTGCGCCAATACCACAGGCACAGACCAGGAATTTCCGCCATCGGTAGATTGAAGATATTCCAGTGTACTGCCATCAAAGTCCTGATACACAACATGCAATATTCCTGTTGAGTCAAGTAGAAATGCCTGGTTGCCAAAGAATGCTATCGAACTCAGCGGCTTGGGGGGCAACCAATTCCGCGCGTTACCTGCCTGACTGGAGTGAACACGCGTATACATCAAAGATTGCCTGATGCCCAGCGTCAGATGCAACCACCCCTGGCGATCAATCACGACACGCGGTGTACTGCCGCCATCTACGATAAGAACAGAGAGCGGCCTGGTCCAGTTCCTTCCATCATACCTGGCGTACATCATATCAGTAGAAGGTTGGTTCGTATCTTGTCCTGGGCGGCTCAACCAGACCACGTGCAGATTGCCCGCACTATCTGCTGCAATGTCGGGAAAGGTACCCGCCTCGTCCAGAGGAGAGATACGTCGAACCACCCACGAGAGACCTGGGGTCTGCGAATAGACAGGCGGAGGGATTATCAGCAAGAAGGCGAGAACTGCTATTGGAATAAGCACAGCCACTATTGATGTTTTATTCGGTTGCATTGTCGTCACGCTTTGATTGTAAGTGTATTCGTAAATACCTACCCGCCACCCTCCCGCAGGTTAGAAAGCGGCTGGCAAGAGGGCGAGCAGCTCATTGCGGCGCACTTCAGTGCGGAGATGACGCCCGAACCTGCGGGAGGGTAGGCAGTTACGTGTATTCATCAATGCCATCCATCGAACCATCATTCATGATGATACTCTAATCCGTATAGGTCTGCCCCAGCACGCTGTCTATGGCGTGCTCGCGAAGCACCAGCGCGCAGCGGTTGCAGGTGGGAATGATGACGCTAACGCGGGGCATATTACAACTGATCAATCCAATCCACTACAGCAGAAAAATGTTTGGCGAACTCGTACACCTCGACGTACGCCAAAAGTGCACCTTGACGGTACCTTTCGTAATCCGCAAAAATTGCTTTGGCATGTTCCTCGATTTCGGCGATACGCGAGATGCATCTGCCACACCTGTATTTCGAGAAAACCTCGACGAAAGATGGATAATCGAAGGCAATCATCGGAACTCCAGCGCGCGCATACAGTGCCACCTTCTCTGAGGACTTGCCAGTCAGGAATTCATTCTTGGTTTCGTTCGAGTAAAAGACCAACCCAATATCCGCCGATGCGATCAAAGTATCAATTTCTGAAGACGGCACCAGGGTAGTTGAGATGATAGCGCGGTTATGCGTGTTACAAAGATGTAGTGCGCGAAGCATGTCTGGCTCGGGCGCGTGGCCATGCATGACCAGCATCCAATCCTCGGGAAATGTCTGCGCCAACCGAACTAAATCGAGCGCATAGCGTCGCACACGCATCAAACCAAAGTAAAGAAGCACGCGAGTATTTTGCGGGATACCCCACCTACTCCTCCACAAGTCCTTTTTCTCACATGATGGAGATCCCAGGAGAGAAACAGGGACGAAAAAACAGCGCTGATCAACATCTATGCGGTTGTCCCTTAGCAACACTTGCTTGCGATCCGCGTCTTGAACAATTGTGGCTTGGCATTGTTGGTGATATTTTTGCTCCAGCCGTTTCAACCGCCGGAACCAACGGCTTGCAAACCCCGGGAACTCGCGCAACAATCTGGGGGTGAAATACTCTTGGGTATATAACTCCAAACTGTAATACACCAAGGGTATTTTGAACTCCTGGGCTACCGCACCTGCCCACACCAAACCGAACTTCTCCACCCCAATCAAGCACCGATAGGGGTGCCCTGCCATTTCGCTCTTGGTCTGGTCAAGCACACGGCGCGGTATCACGAAATCAAGATCGTTGACGTGAAACCAGTATTGTAAAGAATCGGCCAGCCGAAATTGTAGAGAACGCAATCGTTGCCATTGCCTGTAAACTCGCGGGTAAGCGCGTAGTATTTCTCTGATCTTTTTTCTGAACGGCGAGACAGGAACCTGGATGTCTGAAACCGTATCGGGTGAATCGTTGTAATCAAAGATTCGAACTGTGTCTTTTTTCACTGCAGACGGAACGTCACAAAAATCGCGGGACACGTTAAAAAAGAATATGTCAACATCGTATCCTCTGGAATCCAGCACAGCAATAGCATTAACTACCTGTGATTGCAGAGCACCGGCTCCTTGAAATATACCTACTTTCGGTCTGATTTTCATCTTGCCTATACCGCCTCCGCCACTACCGCCAACTCCCACTCTCGCTCTGTCAATTCCTGTTCTAGTCGCAAGAATGGACAAACATGCCTGATCTGAAACCCTGTCGTTGTAAGATAGTACGCAATATCCTGCGGAAACAGAAACCGCATCGCATGCGTCTCGTCTACCTCATCCACAATCTGCTCACCTCGCACCCGCAACACTTTGTAATTCACATCCACTACGTGCTGCAACAATTTCAATTCGGGATGAACGAATCGGATGATGCGCTCGCCGTTCGCTTCGACAATCTTGTAGCGATCTTGGGGGCGCTCGGTCAGCACCGCCAGGCCCGACCATGCATCGAAGATGAACAACCCGCCCGGCTGTAAATGCCGCCGCGCCGTACGAAATGCCGCCAGAAGATCGTCGTTGGAGGTCATATAACTGATTACCGCGAACATCGAAATTACTGCATCAAAGGTCTGCCCCAGGTCCAGATTGCGAATATCGGCATGGTGAAAGACTACCGACCCTTCGCTTGCACTCAGGGCAGGCGGTTGCCCGCCGACAGCCGACTTGGCTCGCGCAGATATCAACATTTGCTCGGAGCGATCTACGCCCGTTACGTGATACCCGCGCTGCGCCAAGGGCAGGGCATGGCCGCCCGTACCGCAGCCCAAGTCCAGAATCGTCTTGATGGGCTTGCCAGCATAGCGGGCAAAAATCTGCTCGATAAAATCACACTCCGCCGCATAGTCCTTCTCCTGGTAGAGTGTATCGTAAAACTGCGCATAGTTGCCGAAAACAGTCATCAGTTCCTCTCTGCCTCTTTGAGTACATCGCGCACAGCCGTGCAAACCCGGTCAACCTGCGATTCCGTCAAGGTCATCCCCGAAGGCAAGTACAAACCCTGCCGCGCCAGGCGTTCCGCGACCGGGTAGCGTTCACCGATGAACAGCCCCATTTGTTGCAAAACCGGCTGTTCGTGCATCCCCAAGAAAAACGGTCGCGTCATCACGCCACGCTCTGCCAATCGCCGCGCAAATTCAGCCGCATCCAGTCCGGTGCTTTCGTCCAGCACGACGCCGTACATCCAATAGACATTCTTTGCCCAGGGTTCTTCGACAGGTAACTGCAAGCCGGGCACATCGCGCAAGCGTTCGGTGTACGCCGCGCCCATCCAGCGCTTGTGCCGCACCGATTCTTCGATTCGCTCCAACTGCGCTAGGCCAATCGCCGCCTGCAGATTCGTCAGGCGAAAGTTGTTGCCCAGTTCGGTGTGATAGAACCGCCGCTCTTTCTTGAAACAGAGATTACGGAGCGAGCGCAGGCGTTCGGCATAGTCCTCGCGATCCGTCAAGACCATCCCGCCTTCGCCCGTGGTGATGATCTTGTTGGCGTAGAAACTAAAGCAGTTCAAATCGCCCAGGCCGCCGCATCTGCGTCCTTTGTATTCCGCGCCGTGCGCCTCCGCCGCATCTTCGATGATCGCCAGGTTGTGCCTGCGTGCAAGTTCCCAGAGCAGAGCCATATCTACCGGATGCCCGTAGATATGCACCGGCATGATGGCGCGCGTGCGCGAGGTGATTTTTGCCTCTACCTGACCGACATCCATACACCACGTGCGCGGGTCCGCATCCACCAGCACCGGCACGCCGCCGTTGTACGTGACCGCCTGCGCGCACGAGATGATGGTGAACGTGGGCATAATCACTTCATCTCCCGGCTTGAGGTCAAGGCACGCCACAGCGCTCTGCAACGCGACGGTGCCGTTGCTGACGGCGACCCCGTACTTCATTCCGCAATATGCCGCCCAGCGGTCCTCGAACTCTTTGATAAACTTGCCTTCCGATGAAATCCAACCTGTCTTCAGACATTCCATCACGTACTCGGCTTCACGAGCGCCGATGAGTGGTTCGTTGACAGGAATCATCTCTCCTCCCCATCTCTTCAAATCTGCCATCGCAGATCGGTCAGAATCTTTCCTTCTCATCCACACCCGTATACGGTCCCTGTTTGATCTCCAACAAAACCGTGTCCTCCAACATCCGAAAGCCATGCCCGCCGCCGACCATGAGCATCACGTCGCCAGGGTACAGTTCGCGCGTGGCGACCAGCTCGCGGTCGTCGTTGTAGATGTCAATCAGGCAGCGACCCTTTTTGACGATGAGAACTTCCGATGTGCCGACGAGATGGCGCTCCAGGGGGCGATGCACATGCCGCGCGATCTCGCTACCCGCCGGGTAGACGATGTAGCCCACCTGCTGTTTGAATTCGGGTGGGGTGAGGAAGGTGGTGCGATCGGGCAGGAACGCGGCGCGGATGATATAGGCAAGTTGCTGATCGTTGTAACGGATACATTCTACATACTGATGCTCTAGCGCCGTGACCATTGTCATTGTCTATCCTCTATGCCGACTGGCTTTCTTACAACCAGGTAGGTGCTTTTGCCTATTTGATGGCGTGCTACGATTTCGAACCCCGCCGAGGTGAAAACTTTATCCACGACTTCAGGGGTATGATAGGTAAAGCAGTTCCAGTATTTTGCCGAGAAGGATTCGAGATGTTTCCAGCCTTCTGGCGTCGTCGCGTCAATGTAATCGAAAACGCAATATCCACCAGGTTTGAGAACCCGCCAGAATTCCCGGCTGTACAGATAGAACAGACCCAGTTTCAGTTCAATGAATGTGCCATTGGAGAATATCAGGTCTGCCCAGGAGTTGTCCCGAAACGGCAACGAACATCCATCGTTCAGATGAACAGAGACTCTAGGGTTCGACTGAAAATAGTTGCGCAGAAAGGCGACCGACCAGGGCGAGTGATCAACCAAGCGCAACTCCCCCCCCCGTAGTCTGGAGGCAATGTGACGCGCATGTCGCCCCGTGCCGGCGCCAAGCTCGCAGACCACCGAATCGTCCCGAAGGTAAGGAAACACTGTCTGCTCGAGTATCGGCAGCGCCTTCTCCCACTTTAGTTCTTGCTCTATCCAGTCGTTGACGTCCATACCCCGTTTGTTTGCCTCTGCCAAATATCCGGGAAAACCTTCAGCTTTCGCGTCCTGGGCTTGGGTTGACTGTATTCTTTTGATCTCCAAGCCAAGCGGAGTCAACATTCGATTTATGCCTTGTTTGAGCATTCCTTTGATAGAAGACATTGACACCTCAAGTTCCGAAAGTGCGAAATGCATCATCTATGACACCAGAAGCGGGTCATTCTTCGATCCAGCGCTCCCGCAATGCCAACTCGCGTAGATTCGCGTCGTACATCAAGCGCAAATAGTATCCAAGTTGCCCCCGAAAATGCGCTGCGTTTAGTTCATGCTGGTAATAAGCAGCATCGCGCGGGAATCTGTGCTTCCAAGCTCGCAACTTTCGATCAATCATCTTCAGGGCTGTCCTAGCAACCATTCTCACTAGATACGGCGGACGGCATTGGGTTTGCCGATAGTATGCGTAGGCAACGCAAACACCATTGTTAGCGTAACGCCGTGCTATATCCTTCAACGTCGCATTCTTTTCTACAAATTGCCGATGCCATACAAGAGCACCAGGGACCCAAGCCATTTTCCAGCCAGCCCGGTGAATCTTATCGCATAAGCCTGATTCTCCATCGCCAATCAAATGTTGCCCTATTTGGTCAGGGTTGAACCCACCAATTTCAAACAGTCTTTGCTTTTTAATCGAAAAATTGCCTCCGTTTATATGTTGACCTGATTCCAGCAAACACATTTCCGGCCCGCGGTCAATTCGCCCAAGAACGCTTTCGTAAGGAAGCACCCACGTTGGAGGTTCTTGATCCCACCGTATCAGAATCTTCCCTCCAGCGCAGTCAGCATCCAACTCTGTGTAAGCCCTATACAGTTCCTTTAGCCAATCTGAATGAGCAATTGCATCATCATCGGTATATGCCAGGATTTCCCCCTGTGCCGCTCTGGCACCAGCATGGCGGGCCCAGTGTAAACCTGGTCGCGCTTCGTACACATAGCGAATCGGTTTGCCGTTGTCCTGTTTGAGTCGTTCAACCATTTCTCGCGTGCCGTCCGTGGAGCCGTTGTCCACAACGATGATTTCATATTCGTCGGCTGGGAAAGATTGGACACGCACAGATGCCAGCGCGTCGCTCAACAAGTCACAGCGATTGAGGGTGGGGATGATAACAGAAATCTGCATTGGGTTCACTTTCTATCCGTAACGGGGCGTCTCATTCACAGCAATTTTCAGTTTCGCGAACGATAAATTCCGAGCGTGACAAACCTTCGCTCCACATATAAGATTAGACAAACAACTTAAAGAACTCATTAGTACATCGTATATCCAACATGCCGACCCTCATTTTTTTGTGTCAACAAGACCAAACTGTGATTGTGGATTGGCTGCAAGTCCATTATCGCGAAGGAAATTAGTAAAAGCGATATGCCACTTTCGACACAATTGCGCAGCGTTGTTGATCAACCGAGTGCTATCATCTTTGTTCCACTTCTCAATGATTTCTATTGACGGTAGTTCTGAGCTTTGCAAGACATCAGACAAACTAGCTGGCTGTCCTTTGTATCCATATGCTCTGAAGGCACCAGTGATTTTGATTTGATAGTAAGGATTGGTATAGATTCCGATAGAAGGATGCCCCTGGGATAGTAACCATACATGAAAATGATAGGATAGCCCCAACCCAAATTTTGCCTGCCCCAAAATCCACTTTGTTGCTCGGGCACCTATATTGCGTGACACAATTGTATAATGTATCCTGCGGGGAAGTAGCGCCTCCAATATAGTTGCAGATTGAATATCTGGACGCGCTTCCCAAGACATAGGTACAAAGATTGGCATCAAGTGAAAGCGCTCAGACAATCTAATAATCAAGGATGCCAAGTTTTCGTATGTTTCAAGGCCGAAAGAATTAGTATAATCAACTGGCCGCCACTGAACCGCGAAGAAATCACCAGATACAATTGTTTGTTTTAGTTCAAAAGGCAATATGCTCCAGTCGGGTTCTACTGGCTCAAGATCCAAAGTGTCGTCACCGGCCTCCACAATCTTGATGGAGTCATTTATGCCTATTTGGTCCACAAGGATTTGTCTTGATATTTCTGCATCACGTAATACAATAGTATGTGCATAATTTAGACCCATACGAAAAGCTCTAGTCACTTCAGGATTTGATAAAGGCCCTATTGATTTTCCAGAAATGAATAACGGCTTGTCCAGTTTATGAGATAGCCAATAGAAGTACGGAAGGATGCATTCGAACACGTCGTTAATGCCACCGTGTCCAATGTCAAAGACAAAATCTGACCTCTTCATTTCGTCGATGACTTTGCGGGCAGGGCCATTGCTGGCACAATCTTTCTGAAATGACGCTTCGTAGTGTCGTTCCAGATTAAGAACTTGGATTCCCAATCGTTTTAAGACACGCTGTAATCTTCTTAGATGCAATTGTTGGGGTTGGGGACGAGGGAAAGGAAGCATAATACGCGCAAATGGAAACAATACAGATGTTTTGAACCAACTCCCCGTAGCAACAATGTTTATATCGGGGAAATACCTTTTGAGACGGTTTACGCTTGCCAGAGCCATGCCTTGATCGCCAAAGTTAAAATCACCGTATTCACCATACATGAAAACTGCGGACATCTTAATCTGCTCCTAATCTTGCCATCGGTGTTTTAAAACGACTCTTCCATATGATCTGGGAGGCATCTTGCCAGTGCCAAGATAGTCACTCTCGACTACATCGAATTTCTTGGCTTGGGTAATATGATCCAGCACTAAACCATTTTCGTAATAAGCAACATTAACATAATAGCTTCCTGGAGCAAGATTGAGTTGTTCAATTTGGCACTGAACAGTTGTCGAACGCGAGCCTTGGCTTCGCACAAATTCTGCCAGATCGGTGTTCAAATGGCTAATTGGAATCCCCAAGGCATCGTAAATACCAATAGCGAAACTGGCACTCTTAGAAAAGGGTAAGGCAGTCTCTATAGTGATTTCGCAGGCATCCCCACACTGTACTATATTTTCAGACTTGGTACTTTTGCCGAATATCCTTAACTGCACTATGTGAGGCTTTAGACCGCCCATCCGACCTGGGTGAGTCAGCAATCCAACATGCTCGTTAGTATAGGGGGGTAAGTAGTTTGTTAGGTAGTTTTGTATTACCAGATCTATTGCTCCCGATAGAGTAATGCGTCCATCTTGTAACAGAATTCCTGTCTGGCAAAGGGCTTCAATTGAACCCATGTTATGACTCACAAACAACACCGTACGCCCTTCCCTCGCCACATCCCCCATCTTCCCCAGGCACTTCTTCTGGAACGCCGCGTCCCCCACCGCCAGCACCTCGTCCACCAGCAGGATCTCCGGCTCCAGGTGCGCGGCCACAGCAAAGGCCAGGCGCACATACATCCCGCTGGAATAATGCTTGACCGGCGTATCCAGGAACTTTTCGATCTCGGCAAACGCCACAATCTCGTCGAACTTGCGGTCAATCTCCGCGCGCTTCATCCCCAGGATCGCGCCGTTCAGGTAGATGTTCTCGCGTCCCGTCAGTTCGGGGTGGAAGCCGGTGCCAACTTCCAGGAGCGACCCCACGCGCCCGTCAATGATCGCGCGCCCTTGCGTCGGCTCGGTGATGCGCGAGAGGATTTTGAGCAGCGTGCTTTTGCCGGCGCCGTTGCGGCCGATGATGCCGACCACTTCGCCGCGCTTGACCTCGAAGGAGACGTCGCGCAGGGCCCAGATGGTTTCGTCAGAGGTCGTGGGCGTCTGGCCGCGCGCGACGGCCGCCAGCCGGCAGAAAGGCGCGCGCGCCGTTTCGACCAGCGTCTCGCGGATCGTCTTGTAGCGCGCCTGCGGCCCGCCGATGCGGTAGCGCTTGCTCAGGTGTTCGACACGGATGGCGATGTCGCTCATAGGTCCTGGAGGTGTGACGAGATCAGGCAGGCACCCCTTCAGCAGATGCGGGCGTGAGCGCCACCTCGAATTGGACCCTGTCCCGCATCACTTCTGAAGCATCCAGGATTTCAATGCCGATCAAGCGCCCCTGCCGGTCAAAGTCGGCGTGCATACCAGGGACTATGGTCTCGGTCCTGGCAGCTTTCTCGCCAGGAATGCCAAGCCAGATATATAACAAATCCCGCGCCACATCGTATTCTATCTT
>Ga0129299_1001878_pt1 | contig 14027 bp, 12 predicted proteins | sample ConPoolayeCmetaG_FD_94477 | JGI IMG/M metagenome (GOLD analysis project Ga0129299, IMG submission 94477) | Hot spring microbial mat communities from California, USA to study Microbial Dark Matter (Phase II) - Cone Pool mat layer C metaG ... | reverse complement strand
TCGTGACCGCCCGAGTGATGATCTACCAGGATGCTCACCTCCTTTCGGTAGCGATCACTGCCTGAATGATCGGCAGAAAGGCGCAGGGCTTTAGCCGTCTCGCGCACTTTTCGCATCCAGCCGGCAAACACCCTCAAGAGAGCCGCGTTTGTGGAGGTTCGGGATACGCGACGGCGCACCGGCGCTTCAGACGGATGCGTGGCGCATCGAAGGCGGAAACACTCAAGCGCAATGAGATTGGCTCGTTCGGGCGCCCGGCTGGCTGCATGGCGGCCGGGGGACGGCTTCGCTCACAAGGGCTGCAGCACCAGGCACTTCAGATAATGCGTCTCAGGCACGGTCAGCAATATGGGATGATCGCCGGCCTGTGTGCGCCGCTCCAGCACGCGCAGCGTGCGGCCGGCGGAAAGCGCCGCCGAAGCCACCAGCTCAAGCAAAGCAGCTTCGCTCAAATGATGGGAGCACGAGCAAGTGACGAGCACGCCGCCTGGGGCGAGCAGCTTCAGCGCCTTGAAATTGATCTCACGATAGGCGCGCAGCGCCGCATCGAGGTTCGAGCGCGACTTGGCGAACGCTGGCGGGTCCAGGACGATCCAATCGAACTGGCGTCGCGCGGAAACCAGCCCGGAGAGATAGTCGAAGGCGTTTGCTTCTCTCCACTCGATGTTGCCGGCGCCGTTGAGCCGCGCATTTTCGGCAGCCAGCTCCAGCGCCGCCGCAGACGAGTCCACGGCTTCGATGGACTGGCACGCGCGCGCGGCGTGCAAGGCGAAGCCCCCGGTGCAGGTGAACAGGTCCAGCCCGCGCCCGCGCGCCCAGCGCGCCGCCGCGACATAGTTCTCGCGCTGATCGAGAAACACGCCGGTCTTCTGCCCGCGCAGCGGATCCGCCAGCAGCCGCAGCCCGTTCATGCGGATTTCGACCCGCGCGGGCGCCTCGCCCCACAGCACTTGCGTCTCCAGCGGGAGCTGTTCCAGCCGCCGCACAGGCACGTCGTTGCGGGCGATGACCGACTCAGGCTCAAGCAGCTCCCGCAGGCACTCCACGATGAGCGGCGCGGCGCGGTCCATGCCTTGATCGAGAAACTGCACAGACAGGTGCCCGGCGTACTGGTCGACGATCAGCGCCGGCAACAGGTCGGCTTCGCCATGCACGAGGCGGCAGGCGTCGGTGTCTTGCACAGTGCGGCGGCGGAATTCGATGGCGGCGCGGAGCCGGTCGAGGAAGAAGCCGCGGTCGATGGGGCGGTCTTCGCGCGCGAGCAGCCGCAGCCGGATCTGCGATGCCGCGCTGAAATGCGCCACGCCCAGGAATCGCCCTCGCTCGTTCAGCACCCGCACCGCTTCCCCCGGCGCCGCGTTGCGGGCATCGGTCACGTCGCTGGAGTAAATCCACGGGTGGCCCGAGTCGAGCCGCGCTTCGGCCTTGCGGTTGACGGTGACCTGCGTCAAGCGAGCCTTTCCAGACGCGCGATGCGCTCCGCCGTGGGCGGGTGCGTCGAGAAAAGCCGCATCAGGCTCTGGCCGCTGAAAGGCTTGATGATGTACATGTGCGACATGGCCGGATTGGCGTCGAGCGGGATGCGCTTGGACCACGACTCAAGCTTGCGCAGCGCGTTGGCCAGGCCGCGGCCCGTGCCGACTGCCTTGGCGGCTTCCGCATCAGCGGCGAACTCGCGCGTCCGCGAGATGGCCATCTGGATCAGCAGCGCGGCGATGGGCGCCAGCAGCAGCAGCGCCAGGCTGGCGAGCGGATTGGGCGCGTCGTCGTCGCTGTGCCGCCCGCCGCCGAAGAACACGAACATCCGCGCGGCGAACGTGATGGCCGCGGCGATGGTGGCGGCGATCGAGCTGATCAGAATGTCCCGGTTGCGGACGTGCGCCAGCTCGTGCGCGATCACTCCTTCCAGCTCGTCGTCGTTCATCAGCTCGAGCAAGCCAGCCGTCACCGCCACGGAGGAGTGCCGCGGGTTGCGGCCCGTGGCGAAGGCGTTGGGGGACCGCTCGGGGATCACCCACAGCTTCGGCTCGGGAATGCCCATCCGCTGGCACAGCCGCTGCACCATGGGCGCAAGCCGGTAGTAGATCTCCGGGTTCTCCGTGTGGCTCACCCGCACGGCGCCGCTGGTCATCAGCGCGATCTTCTCCGAGAAGAAGTAGCTGAAAAAGTTCATCGCCACGGCAAACAGCAGCGCCATTTGCAGGCCCGAGGCGCCGCCCAGCGCCTGTCCGATGGCGAGCAGCACGCCGCTCAACAATCCGAGCAGGAGGACAGTCTTGATGCCATTCATGGTGGTTTCTGAATCCCATTTTCTCAGATGCGCGAGGCCCGGCGGGGGTTCCACGGGCGCGCGGTTGTGATACCGTGGGAGTTTCAACACCCGCGAGGCTTTCAACGGGAGGTCACGAGCAGAGATGGAAGCATTGGGCATGGTCGAGACGAAGGGGCTGATCGGCGCCATCGAAGCCGCCGACGCCATGGTGAAGACGGCCAACGTGGTGCTCACGGGCAAGGAGTACGTGGGCGCGGCCTATGTGGTCGTCACCGTACGCGGCGATGTGGGGGCTGTGAAGGCTGCCACGGACGCCGGCGCCGCGGCGGCGCGGCGCGTCGGCGAGCTGATCGCCGTGCACGTGATCCCCAACCCGCACGAGGAAACCGAAAAGGTCATCCCCACCAATCACAAGAAATAAAAGGCAGGGCTGAAGGCGGAGACGCACGATGCCGCACGAGCCGGACGCACTGTCGCTGGAAGAAGTCCGCGCCAAGGTGGAGCAGGCCCATGCCGCCTGGCTCGAGTACGCGCGCTTCCCCCAACAGCAGGTCGATGCCATCGTTGAAGCCGTTGCCGCCGCGGGCCGCGCGGAGGCCCGCCGGCTTGCCCAATTGGCGGTGGACGAGACCGGCATGGGCAACGTCGAGGACAAGACGGCGAAGAACCTGCTCTGCACCGACATTCTTCCCCGCTGGATGCGCGGCATTCGGACCGTCGGCGTGCTCCGCGAAATCCCCGAGCAACGCATTACGGAAATCGGCACGCCCGTCGGCGTGGTGGCGGCCATCTGTCCGACCACGAATCCCACCTCCACGGCGTTTTTCAAGATCCTGATTTCGCTGAAGGCCGGAAACGGCGTCGTGCTGAGCCCGCACCCGCGGGCCAAAGACTGCACCTGCGCGGCGGCGGGCATCGCCATGGAAGCCGCCGAAAAGGCCGGCGCCCCCCGCGGACTCATCCAGTGCCTCGAGCGGCCGACGCTTGAGTCCACGCAGGAGCTGATGAAGCACCCGAAAACCGCCGTCATCCTCGCCACGGGCGGCTCCGGCATGGTGCGGGCGGCTTACTCTTCGGGCAAGCCGGCCTACGGCGTGGGGCCGGGCAATGTCCCCATCCTGATCGACACGTCGGCCGATCTGCCGGCGGCCGTGCGGCTCGTGGTCGAGGGCAAGAAGTTTGATTACGGCACGGTGTGCTCGAGCGAGCAGACCGTGGTGGCGGAAAAGCGCCTCCGCGAGGCGATACTCAGGGAGCTCAAGGCCAACGGGGCCTATCTCATGAATGACGCGGAGCGCGCGGCCGTCGAGAAAACGCTGTTCTCCGGCGGCGTCCGCGTGCGGGGCGAATGCGTCGGCAAATCCCCGCAGGTTATCGCGCAAATGGCCGGCTTTTCCGTCCCGCAGGAAACGGCCATTCTGGTTGGAGAAATCGCCGGAATCGGGAAAGAGTTTCCGCTCTCTGCGGAAAAATTGTCGCCGGTTCTGGCGCTTTATTGGGCGGATGATTTCGAGGCCTGCGTCCGGGCTTGCGAAGCGATTCTCCGGTTTGGAGGGATCGGCCATACGGCCGTGATCCACGCACGCGACGAGTCCCGCGTCAGCGAGTTCGCGCGGCGGGCGCCCGCCTACCGGGTTTTGGTCAACACCTCTTCGCCGCAGGGGTCGGTGGGGATCACCACCAATCTCGCGCCCTCCATGACCCTCGGGTGCGGCGCCATTGGCGGCAACGTCACCTCGGACAATGTCGGTCCGCAGCATCTGATCAACATCAAGCGCGTAGCCTGGGCTGTGCGCACGGCGGATGAGGCGATGAGCCGCAAAGACAGCGGCTTGAGCGCAGCCGACCGCGCGGCTCTGGTGGCCGCGGTGGAACGCTACCTGGCCGAGCGCGGCATCGCCGTCGGCCCCGCCGCCGCGCCCGCGGCGGTGGCAGCGGCACTGCCCGCCGGCGCGCACGCGGCGCCCGCGGGCGGCGCCATCCCGCGGGATGCCGTCGCCGGCGCCGTGGACCGCTATCTGGCGCGCGCAGGCGCAGCCCCCTCCTGCGCCTGCACCCATGAGGCGCAAGCGCCGCAACAGCCGCCGCCGCAGGGCCAGCCGGCCCCGGAAAAGGCCCCGGAGCCGCCTGCGCCGAAAATCGAGATCGCCGATTTTGTTTGCGAAGCGGACGTGCGGGAGGCGATCGCGAAGAAAAAGAAAATCTTTATCGGGAAAAAGACCATTGTGACGCCGGCGGCGCGGGATGCTGCTGCAGCCGACGAAATCCTGGTGATGGCCGAGCGTTGATCGCCGGATTCCTCCCAAAAGAGCAACGGAATGGAACAAAATCTGGAGAAACTCGCCGCGGATATTGAACAATATCTGCACGCGGAGTCCTACATCGTCTACCACTGTCTGAGCCGGATGAACGAAAGCCGGCAGATCGTCTTCTGGGACCATGAGCGGCAGCCCGACGCGCATCACTTTCTGGAATGTGCGCAACAGGTCGGCGTGCGGCTCGTCCATTTTCACCAGCGCGCCTTTGACGCCAGCCAGAAGGAACTGGCTCTCGAGATTCTGGAGGACGCCGACTTGCCCCGCGAGGAGCGGCGGGACATGGAACGCCGCATCCAGGCGATGTCGAAGTACGAGGGCAAGCTCTGCGCCGTGGAGTTGAGCTACGACTTTGAAGGCCGCATTTACATGTACGCGGTGGAGACGGATTGGTACGCCGAATGGGAATCGATCCTCGACGAACTCGAGGCTGCCGGTCCGGAGATGGACGAAGAAGACTCGAGCTACGGCGGGTTGTACTCCAACAACTGAGCGATGCCTTCCCGCGCGCGATGGACTGAGCCGCAGACGGAAGACAGCGGCGCGGCGCGGCTGGCGCGTCAGTGCGGCCTTGAAATGCCCGTGGCGCGCGTGCTGTGGGCGCGCGGCTTCCGCTCGGCGCAGGAAGTCGAGCACTTTCTGCATCCGAAACTCACCCATCTGGAAAGCCCGTTCCTGATGCGCGGCATGGACCGCGCCGCCGACCGGCTGCTGCAGGCGGCGAGCAACGGCGAGCGCGTGCTTCTGTACGGCGACTACGACGTCGATGGCGTCTCCGGCGTCGTCATCCTGACGCACATGCTCGAAACTCTGGGGCTGCGCGCGGGCTTTCACGTGCCTGACCGCCTGAAGGACGGCTACGGCATGCAGCCCGCGGTGGTGGAAGAAGCCGCGCGCCAGGGCTGCACCTTGATCGTGAGCATCGACACGGGCACGCGCGCGTTTGAAGCCGTCGAAGCCGCGCGGCGCGCCGGCGCGGATGTCATCATCACGGATCACCATCTGCCCGAAGAGCGGCTCCCGGAGGCTTTCGCGCTGCTGAACCCGAACCAGCCGGGCTGCCCCTATCCGAACAAGAATCTTTGCGGCGCAGGCGTCGCCTTCAAACTCGCCCAGGCGCTGATGGAGCGCGCCGGGTGGACGCCTGACCGGATCGTTCGTTACACCGACTCCTTCCTCATCATGGCGGCAGTAGCCACCGTGGCCGACGTCGTGCCGCTCGCCGGAGAGAACCGGATCATCGTCAAACGCGGGCTGGAGGGGATGTCGCGGACCCGGAATGCGGGGCTGCGGGCGCTGCTCGAAGTCAGCGGGTTCCGTCCGGGCTCAAGACTCACCGCCATGGACCTGGCCTTCCGCGTGGCGCCGCGGATCAACGCCGCGGGCCGCATGGATCACGCGCGCGAGGTCATCGAACTGTTTCTTACGCGCGAGGAAGACCGCGCGCGGGAAATCGCCCGCCGCCTCGACGAACTCAACGCCGAGCGGCAGCGCACGGGCGACGCCATCGTGCGCGAGATCCTCGACCGCTACGGCGAAGAAGGCCCGCCGCCGGACAAGGCCGGCCTCGTGTTCTATTCCCCCGACTGGCATCGCGGCGTGGTCGGCATTGTGGCCAACCGCGTGGCCGAGCACTACCACCGCCCGGTTATCGTGCTCGGCCGCGACGAGCACACCGGCTTCGCGCAGGGCTCGGGCCGCTCGATTCCCAGCTTTCACCTGTTGTCGGCGCTCGAACAGATGGCGGACCTGTTCGAGAAATTCGGCGGCCACCGCCAGGCCGTGGGCGTCACGCTCGAGGAGAGCCGCGTCGAGGAACTCGAACAGCGCTTCAACGGGGTCGCGCAGCAGTGGCTGACAGAGGAGGACCTCGAGGCCGAACTGCGCCTGGATGCCGAGCTGCGGCTGGAAGAGCTGACCGACAAGGCGGCGGGCGAGGTGCTCGCGCTCGAGCCCTTCGGCCATGGCAACCGCCAGCCGCTGTTCCTGCTCCGCAATGCGGAAGTGCGGCAGGCCGAAGGGTTCGGCAAGAGCGGCGAGCACGTCCGCGCACGGCTGTGGCAGGACGGCCGGAGCCTGTTTGTCAAGGCCTGGCGGAGCTCGGCGCGGCTGGAGGAGCTGCGCGACGGCGCCCGCATCGACGCCGCTGTCACGATTGAGGACGATGCCTGGAGCGCGCAGCGGGGCTTCGCGCCCTGGTCGGCGGCGATGCGGGATTTTCGCCCGGCGCAGCCCTGATCAGCCGCCGGCGATGGCGCCGACGATCAGCAGCGGCTCCTCGCCGGTCAGAACAGAATCAGGCAGAATTGTTTCCATCGGCCCGGCCGAGAGATCGCGCCGGCAGGCGTAGAACCGCACGAGCGGGCGGCGCGCGCCGCTTTGCGGGTTGCGGATGGCGCCGCGCAAGGGCGGCCACGCGGCTTCCAGCGCGTCGAGCGTGGAGGCGATCGTCACTGGAGGCGCCACTTCCAGCGCCACCTCTTCAGGCGTCTTCGCCAGCAAGCGCAGATGATAGGGAAGCACGACGCGGATCATGGCAGCGTCTGGACTTCCACGGAAAGCACCGGCGGAAGGTGGCTGGCGACCGCTGTCCAGTGATCGCCCTCGTCGGCGGAAGCGTAGATCTGCCCGCCGGTGGTGCCGAAGTAGATGCCGCAGGGGTCGAGCGAGTCCACCGCCATTGCTTCGCGCAGCACGTTCACGTAGCAGTCGCGCTGCGGCAGCCCGTCGGAGAGCGGCTCCCATTCGTTGCCGCCCGAGCGGCTTCTCCAGACGCGGAGCTGCCCGCCGGGCGGGTAATGTTCGGAGTCGCTCTGGATCGGAACCACATACACGGTGTCCGGCTCGTGGGCGTGGATGTCGATCACGAAGCCGAAATCCGAAGGCAGGTTGCCGCTGACCTCGCGCCAGTGGTCGCCCGCGTCATCACTGCGCATGACATCCCAGTGCTTCTGCATGAACAGCACGTGCGGGCGCGCCGGGTGCTGCGCGATGCGGTGCACGCAATGGCCGGTCTCCGCATCCGGGTCGGGAATGTAATCCGAGCGGAGCCCGCGGTTGATCGCCTTCCATGTGGCGAAGCTGTCATCGGTGCGGAACGCGCCCGCCGCGGAGATGGCGATGAAGGCGCGATTCCCGTTCGAAGGATCAAGCAGGATCGTGTGCAGGCACAGCCCGCCAGCGCCCGGCATCCAGCTCGGGCCCGAGCCATGGTGCCGCAGCCCTGCCAACTCCGACCACGTCTTGCCGCCGTCGGTGGAGCGGAACAGCGCCGCATCCTCCACTCCGGCGTACACCGTGTCCGGGTCTGCGAGGGAAGGCTCGAAGTGCCAGACGCGCTTGAACTCCCACGGCAGTTGCGAGCCGTCGTAAAACTGGTGCGTGCCGGCCTCGCCTTCATAAACAAAGTCCTTGCCCACGGCCTCCCATGTGGCGCCGCCGTCATCGGAGCGCTGTACCACCTGGCCGAACCAACTGCTCGTTTGCGACGCATACATGCGGTCGGCATTGGCGGGCGAACCCTTCACGTGGTAGATCTCCCAGCCGCCGAACAGCGGACCGCGGATCTCCCACTGGCGCCGCGCGCCGTCGGATGTGAGAATAAACGCTCCCTTGCGCGTTCCGACCAGAATGCGGACACGGCTCATTCGGAACCTCCTCTGTGGCCGCTCTACGGAGGCGCGGCAGATTCTTCTGGTGTACCACACCCCGCGCGCGATTCACAGCAGATTCCGGTTTACACGTGCGAAATGCGCGCGGCACGATGAGGCGCAACGGCAAGGCTCCGCTCTGAGACGCAGCCGCGTGAAGCGCTATCGAGCCGGATTCCGTTCATTTCTCCAGCCGGATAAACCGCACGCGCGCTATCCCCGCCCCACAGAGAGAGCCGATCCACCCTCGCAGCCGCACCTGAAGAGGAAGCGCGCCATTACAGCCGCTATTTCCCCTGGTCGCGAGCCGGCAATTGCACAAAAAGCACATACACGGCGGCGCCGGCCCATAAAACGGCCGAGGACGCAATCACCGCGGCGAAAAACCGGCCGGTGCTTTCCACCAGAAATCCCGTTAAAGCGGGAGCGATGACGCCGCCCAGGTTGGCAAAAGCATTCTGCATTCCCGTCCAGCGGCCGGCGGCATGGCCGGCCAGCGTCTGCGTAAAGGCCCAGCAATTGCTCACATAAATGCCGATGCCGGTAAAAGCGCAGACGAGTGAGACAGCGGAAACCCAAGGCGACGACGCCACGGTGAAGGGCATGGCCAGCGCGGTCGCCGCGAGGCCGGCAACCAGGAACGACCGGCGCAAGCGGGCGACATTCGGCGAGCGGGCGGCGAGGCGGTCGGAATACCAGCCCGCGGCCAGGGTCGCCACGGCGGTGATCGCCAGCAGCGCGCCGTTCCACGCGCCCATGCCGAGGAGCGAGAATTTCCGTTCGCGCACCAGAATTGTCGGCAGCCAGGTGAGCAGCAGATACCAGTTGTAGTTGTGGCAGAACAGTCCGACAAAGGTCGCCCACACGGTGCGGCTCGAGAGCAGCTCGCGCCAGCCGGGCCCCGGGTCCGCCGCGGATTCCGCGGCCGGGCCGGAGGCAGCCAGCCGCGCGGGCGCGTACCGCAGCCAGAAGGGAAGCCAGACCAGCGCGCCGAAGCCGGTGATGACGAAGAAGCTGCGCCAGCCGTATTCGCTCATGAGCCAGGCGGCGAGGTAAATGCCTGCGGCCGGGCCGATTTTGGTGCAGGCGTCGAGAATGGAATTGGCCATTCCGCGCTGGTCTTCCCGAAATGCGCGGATCATAATCTTGGAATAGGCGGGAAATGCCACGCTTTCCCCTGCCCCGAGCGCGAGCCGCAGCAGGACCAGCAGGCCGAACCCGTGGGCCAGTCCGATGGCGCCGGTGGCGAGCGACCAGAGCAGGAAGCCGGCGGCGTAGACGCGGACCACGCTGTAGCGGTCCACCAGCCAGCCTGCCAGCACCTGGCAGGCGGCGTAGGTCCAGAAGAACGCTGAAAACAGCAGGCCGAGCTGCGAGTCCGAAAGGCTGAGCTCGTTCGCCACCAGCGGCGCGGCGGCGCTCAGGTTGCTGCGGTCGAGATAGTTGATGAGGACGGAGAACGACAGCAGGGCCAGCAGCGGCCAGGGCGATGCGGCGCGGCGGGTCATCGGGAATGGAGGGCAGTATATCAGCGGATGGCGGGCGCGGGCAGCGCGGCGGGGTTGCGGAGCAGATCGCGCACGCCCGCCTCGCCGCGAGTTTGGTAGAGATGGTCCACGGCAAGCCAGGAGTAGGCGTAGTAAAGGCGGATCAGGCCGGGACGGGATTCGTCCCAATCCGGCAGCCGGTCGAGCTTCTGCGCCTCCCGCAGGAGTTGCGGATCGGGGCGCTCGCCGGACCAGCGCATGGCCAGCCCCTCGTGCAGCCAGCGCTCGCGGATGCCGCGCCGCATCAGGCAGGCGTGGACCAGTTCGTGCGCCAGCGTTTTGCGCATATCCGAGGGCTGCGTGCTCTCGAACACCGGCACGCGAATCCGGCCGTCGAACAGTCCGCCGTTCCAATCGCCCATGCCCGTGGCGGTGCGGTACGCTTCGCGGGTCTGCACGATCACGGTGAGCGGCTCGGCGGCGGGGCAGCCGATGGCGGCGTCGATCCGCTCGAATTCCGAATCCAGCATGGACAGCAGCGAACCGGCGGCATGGGAGGGGAGCGCCTGCCCGTCGTACCTCAAAGCAAATCGCGACGTGGAAGCGCGTTGGTGCCCTGAGTCTGTCTCCCGCTCCGAGCGGAGGCGTGACAAAAGCACGGCGATCTGCGGATTCGGGCGCAACGCGATCGAGCGCGCCCAATAAGCCTCGGCTTTGCGCGTGTCGTCGGACTGGAACGCGGCGAGCCCGGCCAGGGCGAGCAAGTTGGCATCTTCCGGCAGCTTCGGCAGCAGATCCGCCTCGATCCGCCGCAGCGCGAGCGCGGGGCGGCCCGAATCCATCGCGTCCAGCACCGGTGCCAACAGCGGGTGGGCCGGGGCGTCTTCGCGGATCTTGCGGATTTCCGCCTTGATGATCTGCGGCAGGTCATGGTCGGAGGCAGCCAGCCGGGCCTTCTCGTATTCCTCCAGAGTCGTGATGGCGGAAGCGAACACGTATCCTTGTTTGCCATCGGCCGTGACATGGAAGCACCGGCCATGCTCGCCGCTGATCGAGTAGCCAAGCTTGACCTGCGTTCCGCCCTCCAAACGTCCGACCGTCTCCGACACCGGGTCGCAGCGCGAGTACACGACGGCGCCATCGGCGACAATGGCGGGCGGCGAAACCAGGGCGAGCCAGAGGACCAACATTGCTCCAATCCAGTATCGGCTGCCCGAAGGAAAGGCTGTAGCCGGGTGCACTTGCGTGCCGGCGGATGATAGATTGCCAGCTGGAGACTCAAATATGCGAACGAAACTCCTGGCGATGCTGGTTGTGTGCGCTGCTGCGGCCTTGGCCCAGCCGGCGCAGAGGACGCTGACGCTCGATGCGTTGCGGGACAAAATCCGCGGCGGATGGGCAGGGCAGATGATCGGCGTCAGCTTCGGCGCGCCCACCGAGTTCCGCTACAACGAAGTCATCATCCCCGAAGAGAAGCTGCCTGTCTGGAAGCCGGAAATGGTGTCCAACGCGCTGAACCAGGACGATCTGTACGTCGATATGACATTCGCCAAAGTGCTCGACGACCGGGGGCTCGACGCCACGACGGAGGATTTCGGCGCCATGTTTCGCGAGTCGAAGTACGCGCTGTGGCACGCCAATCTCGCCGCGCGCAGGGCGCTGCGGCGCGGCATCCCCGCGCATCTGAGCGGCACGCCGCGCTACAACGTCCACGCCAACGACATCGACTTCCAGATCGAGGCGGATTTCATAGGGCTCATGACGCCGGGCCTCCCGCGGCTGGCCGCCGACATCGGCGTGCGCGCCGGCAGAGTGATGAATTATGGCGACGGGATTTTGGGGGGAGTGTTTGTTTCCTGCATGTACGCGGCGGCGTTTTTCGAAAACGACCCGCGGAAGGTGGTCGAGGCCGGCCTGGCCTGCCTTCCCGCCAGAAGCCCCTACGCAATGCTGATCTCCGACGTGCTGCAATGGCACGCGCAATTCCCCGGGGATTGGACAAAAAACTGGGCCGAAATCGAGAAGAAATGGAACCGGCGGGAGCCGTGTCCGTCGGGCGCGCTCAAGCCTTTCAACATCGACGCCAAGATCAACGGCTCCTATATTGCGCTGGGCCTGCTTTACGGCGGCGGCGACATGACGCGGACCATCCGCATCTCCACGCAGGCGGGCCAGGACTCCGACTGCAACCCGTCCAGCGCGGCCGGGATTCTGGGCGTCATGATCGGCTGGGAAAAAATTCCTGAAGAATGGAAATCCGGAATCCCGGCCATTGCGGACAAAAAGTTTGCCTATACGGATTTCACTTTCCACGAAATTGTCGAAAGCACGTACCAGCGGGCTTTGAAAGCCGTGACGCGGGAGGGCGGCCGGGTCTCCGAAAGCGAAATCCACGTGCCGGCGCAAAAGGCCAGGCCGGTGAACATCCCGCTGTGGGACGACTACGGCTCGCCGGTGGAACGGATTCCGCATTCCGACTCCCGGTGGCGATTCACCGGCCCGTGGCAGCAGGACGAGCGGTCGCGCTGGCGCGTGACGGACGAAAAGGGCGCCACAGCCGAGATCGAGTTCGAGGGCACTGGCTACATCGTCACCGGTCCGTACCTGCCGGACGGCGGCTTCGTGGAAGTCTGGCTGGACGGCAAACGGGTGAACAACGTGGACGTCTGCTCGGACGAGCCGAGCATCAAGGGGGATGAGAGCGTCTACCACCAGTTCGGGCTGAAGCGAGGACGCCACCGGGTGCAACTGAAGGTGCTTGGCGTGCGCTACAAGGATTCCGCAGGCGCCCGCGTGGCCGTGCAAGACTTGATCGTGTTCCGGTAAGCTTCGCGCGCGCCAGCCGGAAACGGCGCGGTCAGAATCCGGCCGAACCGGCGGCGCCGCCAGCCGCTCGCAGCAACGCCTTGTCTGTCGCGCCGGGCTGGCCTACTCGCTCAACGCAGCCGCCAGCACGCCTTCCGCGGTGGCCTGCAGCGGCCGCCGCGCCATCCTCACCTCGGAAACCGGGAGTGGAAGGCCCGCCTCCGGCAGCGATCTTTCAAACCGGTCCCGGAATCCTTCCGGCAGCACGCCTCCTCCGCTCAGCACCACCGGCAGCGGGCGGCCGATGCGCGGCAGCGAGCGGCACCCTTGCAACGCCTGCTTCAGCCCGGCCGTCACAGCCTGGATCATGTCGTCGTAATAGACAGCGAGCGCTTGCTGCACCTTGTCCGGGTAATTCCCGTTGAAGTGGAACGACTGCTCCTTCACCAACCGCACGCGCGTCGCCATCTCGCCCGCCACCGCCGCCGCGCTGGCATCGATGAAATCCCCCGCTTTGGGAATGCTGAAGCACAACGCCGGCACGGACAGGTACGCCAGCGCCGCATTGCACAGCCCCCCGCCGCAACTGATCCCGATGCCGGTGTAATTGGTCTCGAACAGTTCGCTGTAGACTACGGCGACCCCCTCGTTCACGCCCGCTGCGCCGGGATAGCCCAGATCCTCGAGGATCTGTTTGACCGCGGCTTCATGAAACGTGAGCGAATCCTCCCCTTGCAGCGGCGGCGACGGCACGCTGAATCGCACCTTGGCCCCCGCCGTGATCTCCGGCTCGAGCACCGCACGGAGGATCGCCCGGATCAAAGCGAGGCTCTCCGGCTCTTCCGGATTCAGCATGCCCCGCGTCATCGGGCGCCGGACTTCCCTCCCCAACAGGTCCGCCAACCGGGCGCTTTCGTTGCCGATCACGAGGATTTCGCCGCCCTGCACCAGAAACGGAATCGACTCCCGCTTCAGGCTCGCCTCCGTCATTCCCGACCACGGCAGCGTCAGAAACGCGTTGAGTTCAGACCGCGTGACCCTTTGCCCGCTTGTGTCGCGAATGGCGACCACGCGGCTTGTGCCCACATCCAGACCGATCACTGTGCGTCCCGGCTGCGATAATCCAAGCGTCATTGCGACCCCCTGGCGGAGAACTCCGGCGGCGGTTCCGCGTTCGCCTTCAGGCGCGCGAGCATCCGGCGCAGCACCCTGTGCCGCGCCTGCGCGTACAGTTCCACATCCATGCCCCGCCCAGCCGCGCTCTGCCGGAACCGGTCCTGCCCCAGCTGCAGCCCGTTCCGGAAAGGTTCCGAGGCGAGGCGCAACATCGACGAATCCAGGGTGAATCCAAACAACCACGCGCTCGGCAAAGGGACCAGATAGTTGTCGGGCAACCCGATGGCAGCATACGGAAACCCGCTTGCCCAATCGTAGTGATACCCCGCCTGCCGGTTGGAAGGATTGATGCTCACCTGCGCGTGCGTCACACAATTCACTG
>Ga0129299_1001877_pt1 | contig 14027 bp, 15 predicted proteins | sample ConPoolayeCmetaG_FD_94477 | JGI IMG/M metagenome (GOLD analysis project Ga0129299, IMG submission 94477) | Hot spring microbial mat communities from California, USA to study Microbial Dark Matter (Phase II) - Cone Pool mat layer C metaG ... | reverse complement strand
CCTCCTGCGCGACCGGCACGCTGGTCCTGTTGGATGCCGCGCGGCGCGGTGGGGTGCGGCGCTTGGTATATGCGGGCTCAAGCAGCGCCTACGGCGACCAACCCACCAGCTCCAAACGCGAAACAGACCTGCCCGCGCCGATTTCCCCCTATGGCGCCGCCAAGCTGGCCGGGGAGTGTTACTGCCAGGCGTTTGCCGCCACTTACGGGTTCGAGGCGGTGACACTGCGTTACTTCAACGTTTTCGGGCCGCGGCAAGACCCAGACAGCCCATACTCGGCCGTTATTCCCTTGTTCATCACGGCGATTCTCGCCGGGCGCCAGCCGGTAATCTTCGGCGACGGGCTCCAGTCCCGCGATTTCACCTATGTGGCCAACGTGGTACACGCCAATTTGTTGTTGGCAGCCGAGCGGCCGGGGCTGGCTGGACACGTGCTGAACATCGCCAACGGACGCAGCATCAGCCTGCTGGAACTATTGGGTGTTTTGAACAAACTGCTGGGCACCTCGGTCCGGCCGATCCACGCTGCCCCTCGGCCGGGCGACATCCGCGAAAGCATGGCCGACATCACGCTCGCCCGACGCCTGCTCGGCTATGAGCCCCAAGTGGAGTTTGAGGACGGCCTGCGCCGGTCGATCGACTATTACCGCAAGCTGGCCACAGGCGGGGCGTGCTCGCGCCGCGTTTCGTCAGAGGTAAGCTGACTTTCGCCTTTCTCCGTAGCGGCAGCGTAAACGGCAGCAACCAACAGCAACACGGCGGCGGTGACGCAGAACAGGAGCGGATAGCCGGGCAGCCCCAACGACTGGCTGTGATGGACGATTAGTCCGGCCGCCGGCGAGCCGATGAGCTGACCAGCGTCAAAGGAAGCCAGACTCAGCGTGATGCTCAGGCCGCGGTGTCGGCTGGGGAATCTGCTGCTGGCGGCCGCGGTCACCATCGGATACAGAAGTCCTTGCGCGACGCCGAATGCCAGCCCCGGCACGACAAGCCACCACTGCCCCATTACGCACAGAAACAGTAACTGGCTGACGGCCATTACTGCCAGGCCGAAAACGATCAGTGCTGGCAGCCCGAAGCGGTCGGTAAGGCGGCGCGTGAAAAACCGCGTGGCCACAGCCGCCAGCGCGCAGACGGTAAAGAAACCGCCGATGTGTCCGATGTGGAGTTCCGCGGCGTAGGGGCGGAGGAAGGTTGGGGGCAAGGACATGGCGGCCCCGCCGGCCACCCCTACCACCAACACCATCCCCGGCTGGTACCGGCGGAGAATGCGGATGACCGGTACGCGCGACCGCCCCGCCGGAGGCAACTCGCGCCGGGTCGCCCACCACGCAAGCGGCACCGCCGCCGTCACCAGCACGCCTGCAATGACAAAAACCCGATCAATCTGCTCGCGCTCAACCGTCTGTGCGCCGCAGATCAGGTCTCCCAACTGGGTGCCTAGCATCATGCCCAAAAAGCCCGATGTGCCCAACATGCTAATCAGTTCGGCCATGCGCTTTGTCGAGGCGCCAGAAGCGATGAAGGTAGTCGAGGCGCCGAAGACGCCGGCCGCGGCCGTACAGAAAACTACCCGGGACAGGTAGATCGGCAGCCCGTTGCAACTATTGATCCCCAGATGAGCAAAGAGGGTTCCGGCCAAAAGGAGCAGTGAGGAGAGCCACATGAGGCGCGGGCCGTGATGGTCGATTGCGGATCCGACGAACAGCCGCATCAGCACGCTGCCGACCATGCCCACGCCCACGATCCAGCCCAGGTGCAGTTCTGTCCCACCCAGCAGTGCCACGAAGTCGGCGTAGCGGAACAACATAGCCCAGGCCACCGAGACCAAAGTGTTGGACAAATAGGTGGCCCAAAACGCCCCCCCGTAGGTCCCGCCGAAAGTGTCAGGAGCCGCAATCGGTGAGGCGGGCAACCGGGCGTGGGGGAGTGCGGCAGCCAACGTCTCCGGACGACTCGGAGCCTCAAGCGGCGTCACCGCAGGCCGGTCGCTGGCCACCCGGGCGACAGGGCACGGACAACACGGCCCGCTTTCCTCCGGGGAATCGCACGATAATGGATCGGCCGGCCCGGGTTGAGTCACTGCCGAAAACTCTGAATGGGCCGGCCCAAGCGGCGAAGGTGAGATCATTCAGTTCCGGTCGTTGCTGGCGAGATTTCAGCCTACAATTCTAGCGGAAACAGCTTCATGCGTCACCTGCAAAATGTCCTTCCTGCACTTCACCCGACGGGGGGGCAGAGCGGCAGAGTACATGTCACGTCCAGTCTGACGCAATCGACTGTCAGGCAAGTCGGCCGCCGCGTCAAAGGTACCGAGAAGTTCTGGTCCGAAGGCCGCTCGGAAACCATGCTGCAACTGCGAGCCGGCTACCTCAGCGACACGGCTGCCATCTCGCTCTTTTGGGAAAACTGGCAAAAACCGACAAACGGCCGAAGAGTCTGCTAAACGGCTACCTGACCTACAATTCATGTTTTGCGCCTTTTGCCCCCTGTCTTGCCACTCGGCGGCTTGATATGATCGCTTTCAACGTGCCGGTCGGACCGGCCGGTCTAGCCACATTGCCCAGCAACTTGGGGAAAACGACCATGATCCACCACCGCTCGGATTGGCAGCCACTTGGCAAATTGTTGTTGGCTGGAAGCGTTTTGGTCTCAGTCGCATACTCTAGTTATTCTGCGGCGAAGTGGGCCAGCGCAGCCGCGCCGTCGAACCCTGAAGGGCCAACTCCTGCGGCCAGCAAACTGGTAGGCGTCTGGAGACTAGTGTCCATCGAAGAGCGCTCCGCCAGCGGGGAGCGTGTTGTTCCAATGGATTACGGGCCGGACCCGGTAGGGTTGCTCATCTACACGGAATCAGGGCACATGTGCGCACACGCTATGCGCCGCGGCCGGGCGCGGCTACCGTCCGACGATGTCCACCTGGCCACACCCGAGCAGGCGAAGGCAGCGTTCGTCAGCTACAACTCCTATTTCGGCACTTTTGAGGTGGACGAGCGCGAAGGGGTGGTCATCCATCACGTGCAGGGCAGCCTGATCCCGAACTGGGAAGGCGGCCAACAACGCCGGCGATTCACGATCTCCGGAGACACGCTGATACTGGAGCCGCCACCGATCCAAGCGGGCGGGCAGACCCGGACTCGCCGCCTCACATGGCAGCGAGTGCCGCAGCCGGACGCCGTCCGCGCTCGCTAGCGTGGCGGCGCGTGCTTCAGTAACATGGTTTGGTCGGGAGTGCCGAATAAGCGATATGGCTTGCGGAGATCCAAGCATGCGCGCGGCTGAAGGACGGTGGATAGCGGCGATTGCGGGGTTGGTGTTCTCTTGGGCGGCAATAGTGCCGGCGGCCGATCAGCCGCAGTGGGGCGTGGCAGGCACGCGCAACATGGTCTCCAAGGAGACTGGCCTACCTGACTGGTTCGACCCCGGCCAGCGCGACCCCCGGACCGGCGGCATCGATCCGGCAACCACGAAGAACGTCAAATGGGTGGTCACGCTGGGCAAGCAGAGCCACGGCAGCCCGGTGGTGGCCGAAGGTAAGGTCCTAGTCGGCACCAACAACGAGGCCCCGCGAGACCCCCGACACCAAGGCGACCGGGGAGTGCTCATGTGCTTCGACGAGGCGACCGGGCGGTTGCTTTGGCAGTTGATCGTGCCGAAGCTGTTCGACCTGAAGCCCAAACAACCTGAGGAGGCCTTCAAGTATTCGGACTGGTACTTCATCGGGTTATGCTCCACGCCGGTGGTCGAGCGTGGCCGGGCATACCTGGTGACTAACGCTTGCGAGGTCGTCTGCCTCGACATGCAGGGTATGGCCAACGGGAACGACGGGCCGTTTACCGATGAAGGCCGACACATGGTGCCGCTCGGCCAGCCACCGCTGGAGCCGGGCCCGACCGATGCGGATATCATCTGGGCGTATGACATGACGGCCGATCTGGGCGTCCGGCCGCACAACGCCTCCAACTGCTCCGTGCTGCTTGACGGCGATTTGCTCTACGTTTGCACGTCCAACGGCGTGGAATGGACACACGAGCGGGTGAATAATCCCGCCGCTCCCACCCTGATCGTGCTCGACAAAAGGAGCGGCAGACTGGTGGCCACGGATGATTTCCGCCTGGGGCGCAACATCATCCATGGGCAGTGGTCATCGCCCACACTCGGCGAGGTAAACGGCAGGAGGCTCGTCTTCCAGGGCACTGGCAACGGGACAGTCTGGGCCGTCGAAGCCCTCGATCCTGCCAAGTTGGGCAATCAGCCGGTACTGCTGAAGAACGTCTGGTGGTTTCGTGGGCATCCGTTGGCGCAGAAACAGGATGACGTGCCGCTGGAACACGGTTACCACACGCAGTCCTACGAGGTGACTGCGAACCCCGTCTTCTACCGCGGCCGCGTATACGTGCCCATCACCCAAGATTGCTGGCACAGCGGCAAATGGGGGTGGCTGGTGTGTCTGGACGCCAGCAAGACCGGGGACATCACCAGGACGGGCCTGCTCTGGTCGTTTCAGGGCATTGGGGTTGATAAACCGGGCGAAACGGCGACCGGCAAACCCGACAACCAGCGCATGAGCACCAGCATTTCCACGGTCTCGATCGCCGATGGCCTGGTGTACCTGGCCGACTTTGCAGGCCGGCTGTACTGCATCGATGCCGAAACCGGCCGGTGCTATTGGGCCCATGAGGTGGGTGGCCCCGTCTGGGGCTCCACCCTGGTAGCCGACGGCAAAGTCTACCTCGGTACCGGCCGTTCCGTGCTCTGGATCCTGGCTGCCGGCAAGGAACTGAAGGTCCTCAGCCAAATCCGCATGCGCGACAAAGTCCTCAGCACGCCGGTGGCTGCCAACGGGGTGCTTTACGTCGCCACCATGAAACACCTCTATGCGGTAGTAGCGCCGGCGAGACGAAAGGACTAACGGCCCGGTGGGCTAGCCGCTTGTAACCGGGCCTGAAGCAGCCAGTCGGCCAGCTCGGCTACGCCTTCGGCCCGCAAAGCAGAGACCTGGAAGACGGCCGCCTCGGGGTTGAGCCGTTTCATGTCGCCGGCCACGCGGTCCGGCCTGAAATCTGTGTAAGGCAACAGGTCGATCTTGGTGATGACCAGCACGTGCGAGCGCTGGAAGATGGCCGGGTACTTGACGATCTTGTCGTCCCCTTCGCTGACGCTCAAAAGCACCATGCGCAGGTGTTCGCCCAGGTCGAAGCCCGCCGTGCACACCAGATTGCCCACGTTCTCGATCACCAGAGTATCGACCCGGCGGTAGTCGAGCTGGCGCGAGGCAGCGGCCACGATGTTTGCGTCCAGGTGGCAGGCACCTTCGGTGTTGATCTGCACCACCGGAATCCCCAGGCGGTCGATCCGCTCTGCGTCAATTGAGCCGGCGATATCGCCTTCAATGACGGCGGGCTGGATCCTATCCCGGAGCTGGGCGAACAGGGCCTCTAAGAGCGTCGTCTTGCCGCAGCCCGGCGAGCCCAATACGTTCACCGCAAACACGCCCTCGGCGGACCACGTGCGACGGTTCTCTTCTGCCAAGAGTTCGTTCGCCTTGAGGATTTTGGTGGCGGCGAGGATTTTCATGGGCGAGGGATCTCGCAGCGGCGTAGAAGTCTCATTGAAACTGGTCCTTTACCTTGCCGATGTTCAGCAGGAAGTACCCTCCAAGAATGGTGCCCACCGGGAAGTTCATCAGATACAGTGCCGAGACCACCTGGCACACAAGGATGCCCCATTTGCGTTTGCGGAGCACTCCAAAGGAGGATATGACCCCCGCGGCGCCGGCTGCGACCAAGATGATTGCAGCGGGGGCCGGGATTTCGTGGGTTTCTCTGTCGGCCAGCAATGTCACCACGCCCGCCGTCAAAACGACTACACCAAAGATCATATATAGGACGCAGATCGCCCGGATATTCCGGGCAACCCGCGCGAGTTGAGGAGAAACCGGCGCCAACTCGGCCGGCAAGGGGACATCGGTGGGCACACCCGCGTGCAAGGGTGACTGATAAGGATTTGGCTCCATGGGTTGACCTCTGATCCCCAAACTGAGCACGCATTTACGGCGCGCCCTACCAGAACTAGATTACGCCTCCTCCGGCTCTACAAGGTCGATCGTTCGGAGCACTAGCTCCTGCCCGCCTTCGAGCCAGACATCATCTCCTCCACACGCGGGACAGGAAGCGACCAGGTCGGCGATTTCGGTTCGGGCCTTGCACTGGCGGCAGCAGCAGAGGGCCTTGGGCTCGGCGATCAGCAGGTCTGCGGATTCGACCAAGGTTCCGGGCGCAAGCATCTGAAAGGCAAAACGCAAACACTCCACATTTACGCCCGAAAAAGGCCCAATCGCCAATTCCAGACGGCTCACCCGGCCCCTGTGACCCGAACGCTCGACCTCCTGCCGGACCCGCTCGATCAACGCGTCGACAATGGAGACCTCGTGCATGTGCAATGCCCAGGCGCATTTGCCGTGCTCAGTCTGCGGCGGCCAGTTGAGCCCGGGCGCCTTCCAGCCGGTGGGCCAGGAGTTTGGCGATCTGGGTCATCAGGCGATAGCCGAGCAGCGGGTCCTTTTCGCAAAGCTCGCGAAGTCGCTTGCCTTCTATTTTGGCCAAGTGGGTCTCCTTCTCCGCAGTCGCCACCGCAGTGGCCTTGTAGGGCTCGACCAAGGCCGACCACATCAGCAAATCGCCCTCCACCAGCGTGTCGACCGTGCGGCGCTCGCCATTGCCGAGAGTAAACTGGATGGCCACCTCGCCCTTAAGAATGATGCTCAAAGAGTCGGCCGGATCTCCTTCACTGAACAGTTGCGTGCCGGCTGGGACCGATTTTTCCTCGGCCATCATGGCGATGGCCTTCAGGCTGTCATTGCTGATGGAAGCAAAATAGGGATAACGTCGCAAGCGTTCCGGTGAAATCATTCGCATTGGCCTCCAGGCAAACGACCCAGAACTTCCAGCACATCCTGCACCGCCCGGGGGATGGCAGCAGCAACGGCTGGGGTACACTCCTCCCCAAATGTCAGTATATCCTCTACCTCAATGGCAACAAGGAGAATGTCTTCGTCAGCCGGCAAATGGGCACCGACTTGGCGTCCCAAGGCCAAAGCCGTGGGCAGGTTGACATCGTGTGCAGAGGCGCTCCGCTGGGTGGGAATCGAGCCGGGCGCAAGATGCTGGATGGTCCCCGGAACTCCGCCCGTCTGAATAGCATCGATCACGATCGCCCGGTCAAACCCGACCATCCGCTCCATCAGGCGCAGCCCGCCCCAGTAGTCCTCCGCCACCACCACGTCCGGCTGTCCGGCCAAGAGCTTTTTCAACTCGGCGGCCACGCGCAGACCCACGCTGTCGTCCCTTACCAGCGGATTTCCCAGACCCAGGACGAGGGTTTTCATTGTTGTTTCATTTGGCCGGTCGGGCCATCAAGATAATGCAGCACGAATGGCGCGGGCCGGCGCGAACCCTGATACTGGCCCGTACCAGCTCCCAACCGCTTAAATGCACCCAGAAAACCATAGTCTTGCCAACGGTTGCGCCAATCGCATTATCGTGGCCTGCGCCGGCGATGAAAAGGGCCCCTGCTGCTTGCGCAAAGCGCGCACGGGCCTGGTGCCGGCAAATCACGGCCGCCTGATCGTCGGGAACATCGACACGCGGAACTTGTTGCAGCCGTAAGGAACTGACGTGATTGTCTGCGGCGGCTCTCGCTTGGCGATCGGTTCGGCGGGCAGGCGAGGGGCCTTGGGATCCAGGTTCCAGTCGATCAAAACCGCTTGTGCGAAGCTTCAACGGCGATTCCAACGGCCAGGTCCACTTGGCAGGCATTGCCCGGCAATCCACCACGATGTCTTGCTGGAGCTTGTCGCCTCGCACCTCCAGCGCGTAGTTCCAGCGGGCCCCCGGCTCACGCGTGTTCGGCCCCTGGGTATCCGGAATCGGCAAAGCGAAAAGGAGCTGGCCGCAAGAGATCGAGGCGTACGGCGAGCCCTGGGCGTTCCTGTCGCGTCCCGGACTCACGCTTGCCGCCACGGGAAACCGCAGGCGCACTCGTCTTTCCGCCTCCACAGCCGCTGGAGTCGGACAAACCCTTTGGCGTTAGGCGTTGCGTTGGCAGCCGAGCCGTTGACGCTCCATTCGGCCTTGTTGCACCAGCGCCTCGGCGTGCAGGATATGACCGAGGCGGACCAGACCGTCGAACCAGTATCCGCCTCCTTCATACGGCCGGGCTCCTTTGGCCGTTCCTAATCTCGCCCGGACGGCACGGCTTGCAGGGTACGTGCCTGTTCCTATCCCGTGGGTTGCAGGGGCATCCGCATGCCGTTAAGTTATGCTTGTCGGTCGTGGGAACAAAGAGGACAGACGTACAGTTTTCTGATACGCCGGCTCATCAAGGGGAGGCTATCGCGTGATCCGCTCACAAGATCGCCAAATCATCAGATCTTTGGCCGAAAAGTGGATGGAGCTGGCCCAATTGCCCGTGATGGCCGAAAGGAAGCGCCTGTGGAGGGCCGTCCACGATCTGCGCGCCGAAAGGCCCGTGATCCTCGTGGAAACTTGCATGCTCATCGACGAATACACGCCGACCAACGCGCTGGAGTGCGAGGATCCGTTCTTGCGCAATGTGGAGCGAACCTTGCGCACGACCATCCGCCATGCCCAAGAAATCGACGACGACGTGGTAGTGGAGCCGTATTTCCGCTTGGCTTGGGAAATCGAGGTTTCCGACTACGGGGTCTCGCTGGGGGAGTATCACGCGACTGACGCTGCGGGCCGGACGGTTGCTTACTCGTTCGCTTTTCCCATTCGCTCGCCGGGCGACTTTAGCAAGCTGCGAACGCGAACCAAGACCGTGCACCGCGAGAAGACCGCACGCTTGAAGGCCATCCTGGAAGACGTGATGGGCGACATCCTTCCCGTGCGCGTGGGCAACAACGACCAGTTCATCTTCGAGTCTGGTTACCGGCCATGGACGGGCGTGCAGTTCATCGGCCTGACTATGGACCTGTTCAAGCTGATCGGCAACCACAATCTGCTGTACTGGGTTTACGACGAGCCGGAGACGATCCACAAGCTCATGGCTTTCTTGCGGGACGACCGGATCGAGTATTTCCGGTGGCTCCAGCAGGAAGGGCTTTTGGACGTCAATACGGACAACCAGATGGCCGGCCCGTGCAGCTACGGCTACGTCACCGGACTACCCGACCTGACCCAGGCCAACAACGTGACGCTGAAGGACCTCTGGGGCTGGGCCGAGTCCCAGGAAACCACGACGATCTCCCCCGCCATGTTCAACGAGCTTTTCCTGCCATATATCGCGGAGGTGGCGTCGTTGTTCGGGCTGGTTTATTACGGGTGCTGCGAGCGCGTCGACGACCGGTTCGCGGACGTCAGGCGCGCGATCCCCAATCTGCGGTCAGTCTCGGTCTCCGGCTGGAGCGATTTACATAAGATGGGCGAGCTGATCGGCCGGGACTACGTCTACTCGCGCAAGCCGACGCCCGCCTACATCAGCGCCGATGGCCTCAACTGGGATCTCCTACGGGAGGACATGCAAAAAACTAAAGAAGCGGCTCGCGGCTGCAACCTCGAGATCCTCTTTCGCGATATCTATACCGTGCACCACGATCTGTCCAGGCTCCAACGCTGGGTGCAAATGACCAAGGGCATTTTCGGCATTTGAAACGCCATGTGTAATGGGGCCCGCAAATGGAGGGCCGATCCATGCCGAGGCTCACGATCTGTTTGGCCGTCTTCTCGCTGGCGCTTCTGACAGGTGTGGAAGCCGCGGCCCGGACGATCCGGCCCGCCAGCGCAACCCCACACGACGTGCAGGCCGCGATTGATCGCGCCGAAGACGGGGACACCGTGTTGATCCCGGCGGGAACCTGTGTTTGGAAACAGCCGGTGAGGCTCGGCACCGTGACCTGGGAAAAAGGCGGCCCAAAAACCACCGGCCAGAAACACCTCACAATCCAAGGAGCCGGTATCGACCAGACGATTCTCGTCGATGAGGTGCCGCCGTGTCCGACAGGTACGGACGACAGCCTCTTCATCCTTCATACCGTGGAAGGCAAGCCGTTTAGGATAACGGGGATGACTCTTAAGGGCGGGTCAACCTCTGGCGAGAAGCTGGCTGCGCTCCGCGTCCTCGGCTCCAGCAAGCAGGTTCGCGTCGACCATATCAAGTTTGATCGCCTCAAGACGCGCGCGCTGTACGTTAACGGAGAGATCTACGGCGTCATCGACCACTGCCAGTTCATCACCGACAGCGGCAAACAGGCGATATGGGTCGGGCACAACAACTGGCTCGGGCGCAACTACGGTGACGGCTCCTGGGCCAGCCCGCTGGCTCTCGGCACCGCGAACGCCGTTTACATCGAAGACAACCTCTTCCGAGCCGAAGGTGCGTGGACGGCCCCCGCCACGGTCGACAGTTGGATGGGCGGACGCTGGGTCTTCCGCCACAACCACGTCGAGAACATGACCATCGGCAACCACGGCACCGAGTCGAGCGGACGATGGCGCGGCTGCTTCAGCATGGAAATCTACGAGAACCGCTTTCACCGATCCGATCCCACGCCATTTGCCTTCATGGGCCACTTTCGGAGCGGAACCTGCGTAATTTTCAACAACACCGCCACCGGTACCTACAATGCCTTCGTGGTGACGGACAACTACCGGGAATTCCACGCGTTCGTCCCCTGGGGCGCCTGCGACGGAACAAGTCCGTTCGACTTGAACGACGGCGTGGTGTACGACTCGGGCGTACACGCCGGCCCGAATCAGTCTCCGGTTCTCAAAGTGCCTGGGAAGAATTGGACTCCCAACCAGTGGGCTGGGTACTGCGTCCACAACCTGCGCAGAGGAGACAGCATCCGCATCCGCTCCAACACGGCCGACACCATCACCGTGGAATCCGACAGCTACAAACGCAAGGACGGCCCGTTCGCTTGGAACACTGGCGACGCGATGAAGATCATGAAGGCCCAGGTCTGCCTCGACGGAATTGGCCGGTCCACCGGCGTGCTGCTTTCGGGCGACAGCCCCGTGCCGCGCCGCTGGCCGGAGCAGGCGCTGGAGCCGCTTTACGCGTGGAACAACACGCTCAACGGCAAGCCCGCCCGCCTCGCCAGCAGGTCGATCCTCGTTCAACAAGGGCGCGAGTACTACAACGAGACGCGGCGGCCCGGCTACAAGCCATACCCTTATCCGCACCCGCTCATTGCGTTCTTTGACGCCCAAGCACCAGCACGCTGAGAGCGTGTGTTCACCTGTTCGCAGTTCAGTGTTCGGAAGGGCTCAGGCGGGCAAGGCGCTATCAAGGCCGACACTTTGACCGTGCGGGACCGCCACAGGAAGACCCCCTTCGCGGTTGTTCGTGCGGCGCCGGATAAGGGGTGCCTCCGCGCCCCGGTGGTAAAGCGTTCGGCAAGGCTCGGGTTTCTCCGGCCCCTGTTTCGCCAAAATATGCAAGGCCGGTTGACATCGGCCTCGGCTTGGAACAAAAAGAAATTGGGCGCAGGTTTGGATGCTGGGCGGATGAACCAAAAAACAGCACGAACGGTACTTCCGAGAGTTCGCAAATCTGAAGGAGAAGGCAATGAGCAAGCCTGAACTGGCTTCAGGGTGTCTGGGTTGTGCGATGAGTCGGCGGCGGTTTCTGGCGGCAGGCTGTGCGGCGTGTGCCGGCGCGGCGGGGCTGTTGGCAGTCCCTGCCCGGGCAGCACCCGGCAGCCAGAAGGTGCGCATCCGCATCATCTACGCGCTTCACGCCGTCAAGCAGCCGGGACCCGATTGGCCCAATGTGGGCTTCGACTTCCAGCCGGTTATGGATTACTTCAATGCCGAGTTGCGCCAGCGCTGTCCTAACTTCGAGTTCCTTACCGCCATGGCCAACGGACCGCAGGCGGCCCAGAAAATCCTCGACGAGGACAAGTCAGCCGCTGTCGACGGCTATCTGGTGATTCAGATGAACTGCTGGAACCAGGTGGTGCAGTCGGTAGCGGCGACGGGCAAGCCCACGCTGTATGCCGACTTCCAGTACGCCGGCAGCGGGGGCTTTCTGGTCTACACGGCGTCGTTCTTGCGGAGGAAGGCACCGAACGTGGGGTTTGTGGCCTCCTCGCGGATCGAGGACTTGGCCGCCGCGGTGCAATGCTTCGAGCTGATCAAAAAGGGCCGCCCGGTGGAAGAGTTCGTGTCGGCCACAGCAGCGGTCCGCAGGGAGCGCACGCCAGCGCCTGGCACTGAGGCCTGTACACCCGACAAACTCGACCCGCTGAGCCCCCAGGAATGCCTGCGCAAGATGAAGGAGTCCAAGATCCTGGCAGTAGGGGGTGGCTGGCCCGGGATCGCGCCGGCCATCAAGGAGGGGATGGGCATTGAAGTGGTCAACGTGCCGTTTGCAGAGTTGAACGAAGCCTGGAAAGCGGCCGACAAGAACGAGTCCTGCGCGATCGCCGACCGCTGGCAAAAAACGGCCGCACGAATCGCCGATGTCAGCCGCAGCACATTGGAAGCTTGCGCCGCGATGTATCTGGCCGAGAAGGCCCTGATCAAGAAGCACGGGGCAATGGGAATCACGATCAACTGTCTGGGCGGTTTCTACGGCAATCACATCCACGCCTACCCGTGCCTCGGTTTCCACGAACTGCTCAACGAGGGGCTCATCGGTGGCTGCGAGTGCGATCTCCGCTCGGCGGCGACTATGGTGGCGATGACCACGTTGAGCCGAGGTCGGCCGGGCTTTATCTCCGACCCGGTCATCGACACGGCCAAGCGCCAGATCATTTACGCCCACTGCGTGGCGTCGAACAAGGCGTTCGGGCCGCAGGGCACAGCCAACGCTTTCGAGATCCTCACGCACTCCGAGGATCGGCAGGGGGCCTCGGTCCGCTCGCTGCTTCCGCTTGGCTACATGACGACCACGGTCGAGTTCGCTCCCGAGCGCAAGATGATCCTGTTCCATCAAGGCCGCGCGGTGGCCAACGATCCGAACGACCGCGCCTGCCGGACCAAACTCGCCGTCGAGCCGGTGGGCGATATCGAGAAGCTGTTTACGGAGTGGGATTCCTGGGGGTGGCACCGGGTGACCTTTTACGGCGACTTGAAGGAGCCGGTCTTCGCCCTGGCCGACGCCCTGGGGTGGAAAGTGCTTCAAGAGGCATAAGAACGCCGGCCTCCCGGGGGTGGCCGGCGGCACATCGTGCGTCAATAGGAGGATCACGATGCCCAGGAAAATCATCGATCTGGCTGGCGGCCCCCTCGACGGCTACCCCATGATCGGCAGCGGAGAGCTGCAAGAACTGCACATTCCCTTCACCGACGAGATGGTCCGGCTGGCCGACGCCAAGATGACGGCTGAAAGCCTGGATCAAAGAACGATCATCACCCAGCGGAAGCTGGCCACCGCACGCGGTGTGGCCATCTATGTGAAGCAGAAGGAAGAGCCGGTAGCGGCCGGCGGCGACACAGCCGGCCTGCCGGGTGTGTCGAAGGTCACCTATGCGTTCCGGGAGAACGTGAGCCCCGAAGAGTACCGGCAGCGATTCGGGGTCCCTCACCGCTGAGCTTTGCCACGCAAAGCAATCCTGACTTGGACGCCTACTTCAAGACATGTAGCACGGGCTTCGAGCCTGTTCCAGAACAGCCACGATGACTGTGCTACGAATAGTTATGGGAGGGGCTTTTGCTCCCTTATTGCGGCGGCGTTCAGGAACTGCTGCCAAAGGTCATTCCGCACATAGAGCGTGACGAGCACGGCCGGACGCAAGCCAAAGTGCATGTTCTTTTGGTATTCGTTCGGCAGCGTGGCGTCGACCGCAGGTACAAGTTCCGGGCCGACGATGAGCACCGAGGGCAACGGCCCACGGGCGAGCGCTTCGGCCCAACTGCGTGCATTCTCCCAGTATCCCACGTGATCCCGGTTGAACCGCCGCAGGTACCAGGGCAACGGCCAATAGTTCTCCGGCGTCACCACGTGTACGATCATCTCATGTCCCTGCGGAGAAACCTGGGCGAGCCGCTCCATGAGCT
>Ga0129299_1001873_pt1 | contig 14041 bp, 9 predicted proteins | sample ConPoolayeCmetaG_FD_94477 | JGI IMG/M metagenome (GOLD analysis project Ga0129299, IMG submission 94477) | Hot spring microbial mat communities from California, USA to study Microbial Dark Matter (Phase II) - Cone Pool mat layer C metaG ... | reverse complement strand
GGCGTCTCGCCCGTGCCGAACGACGCAGCGCCACCCCGTAGCACGCGTAGCATGGGCGTCTGGCCCGGCTGGCTTGCGTCTGCGCTTCAGCGTGTGCCACGGCCCTCCTGGCTCCATCCGACGCAGAAACTGTCACGCGCCCGCCCAGGGAGGGCGCGTGGCACTTTATGCGGCCTGCGGCCCGGAATCACGCCGGCGCACAACGTAGCACGGGCGTCTCGCCGGCGTCTCGCCCGTGCCCAACGGCGTAGCGCTTTCAACCGCAACACGGGCGTCCTCGCACGTGCCCCCAACTTTTGCGGGCGGGTGGCTTTCGTCCGCGCTTCAGCGTGTGCCACGGCTCTCCTGGCTCCATCCGACGCAGAAACTGTCACACACCCCCCACGGACTTCGCCCCGCGCGCCAGTTGAAAAAACAGTGCTGAACGATATATGCTATAAGATGGTCGCGGCGCGGGTATGGCCGCGCCCGGCCACGGGCTTCTTGGTTATTCGTCGGGCCGATCTCGTCCGTCTGGCTCGCTCATTTCGCCAGCGTTGCGGCCGGTCGCGGCGGCCGGTTCATGTCGTGGGTCCAACAACTGGTGGGAGGTTTGTATGGTCGGTACAGTCAAGTGGTTCGACTCGAAAAAGGGCTTCGGATTCATTGTGGGTCCGGAAGGCAGGGACGTCTTCGTTCATTACACCAGCATCGACGGGCAAGGATTCCGGTCGCTGAAGGATGGAGAGAAGGTGGAGTACGAGGCTATCGAGGGCGCCAAAGGCCTTCACGCGCAGCACGTGCGGCGCCTGGGCAGCACTGCGCCGGGCCAGGTTCCCGCCGCCTGAATCATCCAGGCCCATCCTCTCGAGCGGCGCCCCCCACCATTCAGACCATGCGCCGACCGCTCGCCCGCGCGGCCGCTTTTCGGTATCACATGGCCATGTCCGACTTTGCCCGGGGTTTGCTCGCCGGATGGGTCATCGCCGCGCCTCTGGCCGTCGCGGTTGCCTGGCTGCTCTTCCGCCGCGGCCAGCGCTACCAGGCACGGGCCAAGGATGCCGAACGTCTGGCCGAGCTGGGCACCCTCACCGGCGGACTGGCCCACGAAATCAAGAATCCCCTGTCCACCGTTCAGCTCAACCTCCAGCTTCTGCTGGAGGATCTGCGCCCGGGCGACCCGGCCACCTCGCGCCTGCGCCACCGTCTGGATACCGCCGAACGCGAGACCGCCCGCCTCCGCGAAATCCTCGACGATTTCCTCCGCTACGCCGGGCGAATGGAGCTGGAGCTCAAGCCCGTCGAGCTGAACAGCCTGTGCGAAGACCTGGTCGACTTCTTCCTTCCCCAGGCCCAGCTCCAGCGCGTTCAGCTACGCCTCAAACGCTGGCACCAGGAGCTGCGGGTGGAGGCCGACGAGCGCCTCCTCAAGCAGGCGATTCTCAACCTCATGCTCAACGCCGTTCAGGCCATGCCCTCCGGTGGAGAGCTGATCCTGGCCGTCTCGGCCACATCCACCGAGGCCGCCATCGACGTTACCGACACCGGCTGCGGTATTCCGCCCGAGGACCTGGACAAGATCTTCCGCGCCTACTACTCCAAACGCAGGGGCGGAACGGGACTCGGCCTGGCCATGACGCGTCGCATCATCGAGGAACACGGCGGGCGCATCACGGTCACCAGCCAGGTGGGCAAGGGCACCAACTTCAGTGTCCGCCTGCCTCTGAAGCGATAACAACAATGCGCCGCACCTCGCACGCGGAGAAGACCAGTGGGAGAACGCGCCGTCCGCGCCCCACATGCCCCACCGACGCATCTGCCTGGACTGTCAATCGTGGTCGTGTTCCCCGTTCCCCCCATCCACACCGGCCGCCGCACGCAGTTTCGCCAGCGCCCGCCGTTCGATCTGCCGGACGCGCTCCTTGGAGAGGCCCAGTCGATGGCCGACTTCCTCGTAGCTGGCCGGCGATTGCTCGCCGTCCAGTCCGAAGTGGGCGCACAGGACGCGGCGCTCGCGTTCCTCCAGGCGATCCAGCAGATGACGCACCTGGTCGCGCTCCAGCATGCGGGCCTCGTCGTAAGCCGGGCGCACGTCGGCCAGCGCCTCCAGCACCTCTGCATCGCCGATCGTATTCCGCGCTGCGTTGAGCATCTGCGGCACGCTGCGGGCGAAGCCCTTCATCAGGGCCAGCGTGGCGTACGTGCTGAAACGATTGCCCCGCCCCACATCAAAGCCGTCCACCGCCCGCATCAGAATCAGGTTCCCCTCGCTGATCAGTTCGGCCAGCGTTACGCCCGGGCGAACGTGCCTCTTGGCCACGCTCACCACCAGCCGCAGGTTGGCCCGGACGATCTGGTTCTTGATCTCCTGGATCGTCGCCAGTCGCCGCTCCATCGCGGCCAGTTCGCGGTGGCGCACCATCTCCGGGTCCATGCGCCGGCGTGCGCAGACAAACCGGTACTTATGGTAATTGAGCTTGAGGAACAGCGCCCGCTCGCGGGCCCGGCCCAGCAGCGGCGTGCGATAAAGCTCCTGGAGGTATGGCGGCAGGTCCCGCGGCACGCGCAGTTCCTGCGGCGCAGGCGCATCGGTCAGTTCCTCCTGCGCTTCAAGAGCCTCGATGACGGCCTGAGCGTCGTCCTGATGAAACAGCGGATCGTCCTGGAAACGAATCGTCCGCCGGCTCAGCCGCCGCACCCGTTCTTCGAGGATGATCCTGTAGATGACGCAGCGCGCATGGCCGAACCGCGCTGCCAGCTCGCGCAGCGACTGGCCGTTTCGACTGGCGCGGAAGATCGCCAGTCTCTCCGCCTCTGTGATCGGCGGCGCGGCCGCGGCGAACACCCCCCGATCGGGATGCTCCTGGTCGTGCTTGCGGATGGTGTGAAGGATGGTCAGCCGCGAGCGCCCTGTGCTCCGCGCCAGCCGCCAGGTGATGTCATCCACGCCGTAGCGGCAGTCCCTGGCCAGCCGGCGTGCCCGCTCGATGATGCGCCCGCACTCCTCCTCGCCCACCCGTGATGTGTTGCTCGTCTGGGCCACCTGCTGGCCGTGGACCTCCAGGAACCGCTCAACGCTGCTGAGCAGGAATCCCACGCGTCGCTTGCCGTCGGGGAAGATGAAGCGTCGCGCGCACAGGCCGCGTCGCCGCCACCGCTGAATCGTCTTGCTGGTTACGTTGAAGCGGGCGCAGACATCGTCGATGTCGAGCACCGGCTCGCTCACGGCGCTGCTGCGCAGGTTGAGCCCCTCGCTGACCCGCTCCACGAGCATCCCCAGGTCGTGCTGAAGCGCCAGACCCGTCAGCAGTTGTTCCCCGCCTGTCCTGGGCCGATACTCGGTGATCTTGTAGATGACAAAATCCAGGGGATACGCCTTGGCGGGATCGATCAGATACAGCAGGTCCTCGGCGCTGGCCAGTTGCCGCAGGCGAAGTTCCTGAGGGGTGAACTCCAGCTCCCGGGCCAGTTGTGCGATGCTGTCCAGCCGATACCCAGGCATCGTGCTATATTATCTGCCGCTTCCGGCCACGGGTCAAATGGTCCCGCCTGCAACTTGCCCGTGTCCGCCAAGCGCTCTTTCCGTCATTGCGCCGCCACCTTAAGCTCTCGGCATGCACCGACCTGGCTTTGGGCCTGTGCTGGCTGTGCTGCTGCTGGGCGCCTCCGGGCTGTACCTGATCGGCAACGGCCGCGTCGGCCTCTTCGACCGCGACGAGCCCCGCTATGCCCAGACTTCGCGTCAGATGGCCGAAAGTGACCCGCCCGACTGGATCGTGCCGCGCTATCTGGACGATGTACGCACCGCCAAGCCCATCCTCATCTACTGGTGTCAGGCCGCGTCCATGACGCTCCTGGGCGTCGGCGAGTTCGCCGCCCGCCTGCCCTCCTCGCTGGCCGCTGTAGCGACCCTGCTGCTGCTGGGGTTGGCCATTGCCGGGCGGATCGGGCCGCGCCGCGCCCTGTGGACGGTCTTGGTACTGGGGACGACGCTCCTGTTCATCGCGGCCGCCAAGCTCGCTATCACCGACGCCCTGCTGCTTCTGTTCGTCACCGCCGCCCAGCTCTGCCTCTTCAGCCTGTATCAGGGGCGTGGCGGCTGGCTGGCGGCCGTGGGCCTGTGGTTGTCGATCGGCCTGGCCATCCTCACCAAGGGGCCGGTGGTGCTGGCGGTGCAGCTTCCCACGGTCATCGCTCTGGTGCTGCTGGATCGCTTCCGCCCCGCCCGCCCGCCCGGCGGCTGGCGCGCCTCCATCGCGTGGCTGACGCGGACCCGTCCTTTGGCCGGAATCCCCATCGCACTGGCGGTGGCCGCGCCCTGGTTCATCGCCGTTCATTTCAGCGCCCCGGAGTTCCTCCGCACCAGCGTCGGCCACGACGTGCTTACCCGCGCCGTCCGGGCGCTGGAGGGCCACCGCGGGCCACCTGGGTATTACCTCCTGACCATCTGGCCGGCCTTCTTTCCCTGGAGCCTGCTATTGGTGACGGCCATAACGCTGGCCATCCGCCATCTTCGGCTTGCGCCGGTGCGTTTCGCCGTGGCCGCTGTGGTCGGTCCTTGGCTGCTCTTCGAGATCATCGCCACCAAACTGCCGCACTATCTTCTGCCCACGTTTCCCGCCCTGGCCTTTCTCACCGCCGACGCCATCGTCCGCTGCATTCGTGGCCAGCACGACGACCTGCACCGTCGGGCCGCCGTCGCCGCCACCGCCGTGTGGGCGCTGTTCGTTCTGGCACTGGCGGCGCTGCCCTGGACGGCACTCAGGTGGTTCCCAGACGCCCCGTGGCCGGCGATGATCGCCTTCAGCGCCGTGGCAATCGGCTATGCGATGCTCGTGCTTGTACTGTTTATGCGCAGGCGCGTGGCCGCCGCCTGCGCAAGCATTGGCATAGGCATCGCGCTGTGCGTGGCGGTGATGTGGTGGGGTTATCTGCCACATGCCGCTTTCCTGTGGCTGCCGCAGCGCATCGCCGCCGCCCTCCAAGCGCACGGGGCCACCGGACCGGGCGACGTGCTGATGATCGACTACAAGGAGGACTCTCTGGCCTTCTATCAGGGCGGCACGATTCGCGAGGCCGACGACGATTACCTGCTTGCCACGCCCCCCCCGCGCTGGCCGCCGTGGATAGTCATCACCACAAAGATGCTGGATGCCCAGCCTGCCGACGTGCGCGAGCGGCTTGCGATTGTCGATCGTTTCCGCGGGCTGCGCTACGCCAGCCGCATGCGCATCGTGGAGGTCGTGGTGGTTCGCAGGATCGATGCGAAAGACCTGGGACTCTGAGCTATTGACTTGCGATTTTAGATTCCCTGACCGCCTCACCGGTCCTTCGGCCGCACCGAGCTGATGAAGCGGTTGGCGCGGGCGACGTTGCCGTCTTCGGCCTTCATGCAGCGGGCGAGGTTTTCGGTCGGCCCGGCCAGGCGCGCCGCCGGCGCCGCCTGATACTGCCGCTCGAAGAGCTCGCGGGCCTCGTCGATGCGGCCGGCCATCAGCAGCAGGTTGGCGCGGCAGTTGAGTTCCTCGCCGCTCTCGCGGAAGTCGAGCAGGGCCCTGTCGTAGGGCGCGGGGTCGATGCGGATCGACAACATTACATTTTCCATTTTCGATTTCTGATTTTCGATTTGAGATGGAGGATCGGGCGATTGAGTCATCGGGACATCGAATGATTGGGGCGCTGCGCCCAATGGCTCGATGGCTCGATGGCCCAATGACTCAATTCCCCGCCACTGCTCCTCCCGAAACCGCAGCAACAGCTCGCGGTCGTTGGGGTGGGCGGCCACGAGACACTCCCACACCAGCGCCATCGCCTCGGAGGTCCGCTGCATACTGGCCACGTTGAAGCCGCTGCGGGCATCGGCCAGCGCCTCCTGCGTCCGCCCCAGCGCGATCAGCGCGCGGATGCGATACCGCAGCAGCGGCATAATGGTGAAGTCGTTCACAGGCCATACCAGAAACCCGCGCTGGGCCAGGTCGGCCACCTCCTCATGGCGATTCAGCGACGCCAGCCGCTTCAACCAGGCGGAGTTCAGTCCCTCCTGGGCCATGAACTTGTCGGTGGCCAGGGCCGCGTCGATGGCCGCGATCCCCTGCCGGAAGACGGCCGGATCGTCGCTGGCCAGTTGCTGGTCGATGGCCTGAATCAGTTGTCGGCGCGTGGGCTGCTCGGCGGCGCCGGCGCTGAGGTTGATGCCGGCGATCAGGGACGCGCAAATCAATGAGATTGCTGTTGCTTTCATGTCGTCTGCCTTTCGTCATGGCGTCGGCGGCCCAGGGCGCGGCGCCGGACCAACGGCCGGCGGCGGGGGAGCTGGCGCGGTCGACTGCTGACGCGCCATCCGAATCCGCGTCTCATCCACGAACACGTCCGACACCGGCTGCGTCTGAAACGCCCGCTGAATTTCGGCCCGATCCTGCCGCAGCTTGTCGATCCCCGCCTGTACCGCGGCGAACTGCGGCGAGAGCACGTGCATGGCGGCCGCCTCGGCCAACAGCCGGCCGATCTCGCGCAGCTCGGCCAGCGTCAGGTGCCGCGGCGGGGCCTGGCAGTTGGCCTCGTAGGACAGGTGCAGGGGTCCGTACGACAGCGCAAGGAAGCTGCCCAGTCGCGTGGCGTAGATGCGCTCCAGGCGCGGCCTGGGCTCGACAATGTAAGGCGTTGATGCGAAGTGCCGCACGATGGCGTTGTGGACCGCCAGGCACTCGTCGCGCCGGCCGGCCGGGGGCGGCGGATCGATCGTGTAGCACATCAGGTGCTGCGACTCCAGCGACTCCTGATTGTGAAGGTTGAGCACCAGATCGAGCCGGCCGCCGGCGTCCACCCACTGGCGGAACCAGTTGGCGAACGCGTGCGACTCGGGCAGGCCGCGGTTCACGAAGAATGTGTCGGTCATGTTCGAGAACATCGCCGTCGCGCAGCCGTCGGGATCGAGCACGGGGATGATCAGGAAGGTCACCCGCCGGCGCAGCTCGGCCGCGGCCGGCTCGGCCGACAGCAGCCACTGCGCGGCCCCCTGGGCCAGCCAACTCGAATCGGTCTCGCTGGGATGCTCGCGGGCGTAGATGACGATGCACGGCCGCGATTTCTGCGCCTCCTCGGGGCCGTCGCCGATGCGCAGGAGCTGAAGCGCCCGGCCCTGCTGCGAGCGGCCGACGGCGGCGACGGCCGCATAGGGGCTGGCGGCCACCTGCGCCAGATAGCGCTCGCCGTAGGCGGGCATGAACGGCGGGCGCATGGCGACATAGGCCGAGTCGCGCTCGAAGCGCATCACCCAGCAGGTATTGGTGCCTTCCGTCCACACATCGCTGACAAAGTGCCACTGCTGCCCGCGCGTGTCGGGTAGAAAGGTGCCGTTGAACCCCAGCGTGTGGCGATGGGGCTGGGGCGGGGTTTCGGAGCGATAGGCCTCCTCGGCGTTGAGATCCTCGATATAGGCGTAGACGGGATTGAGGGTCGTCCACTTTCTTTCTTTGGCGGCCAGCGTGGGCGTCTCAAAGTCGATGCGCACGGTCTTGCCGGCCGCGCCCTGGACGCGGAACAGGAAGTAGTTGTTCATCCCGGGGCGCGTGAAGCGAAGACGGAAATGGGTGGGTGAGAGGGCGGTGGCCTCCAATGGGGCACAGCCCTCGAAGTCGGCGGTGATGGTGATCTGCGCCGCCTGCGCCGCGTCGCGAGCCAGCTCCAGCGCCGGTACGCCGGGCATGGCCATGACCGGCAGATCGGCGTAGGGGACGAACGCCGGCTCGCGCTGGCCAGGCTCGCGGACGGCGATGATGGGCGGCCGCGGGCGATCCTCCGGCGGCGGTGAGATAATGACAGCCGGCGCGTCGATGGTCTCGCTGGGCGGCGCGCGCCGCCCGGGGTCGCGCAATAGAAGCAAGAGCACAACTCCGAGGATCAGAAAGGCCACGACGGCGCCTGCGCCGCGAATCCACCGCTGCTTGTCCATATCTCACCCCGGTAAATGGAGTTCGGCCGGACACTTATCTACCACCTGGCGCGGGAAATGCAAGGGCGGGCTTAGTAGCCAGCTTCGGGCGTGTGACAGTCTGGGCGTCGGATGGAGCCAGGGTGGCCGTGGCACACGCTAAAGCGCAGACGCAAGCCACCCGCCCCCAAAAGTCGGGGGCATGACGAGGACGCCCGTGTTACGGTTGGGATTGCTACGTCGTTGGGCACGGGCGAGACGCGCGAGACGCCCGTGCTACGTTGTGCGCCGGCGTGATTCCCGACCGCAGGCCGCACAAACTGCCATGCGCCCGGCAGCTTCGCCGCATACCCTGCCGCTGCGGCGTAGGCAGGCCTTGAGGTCCAGACGGACGCCGCGGATGGCGACGGCGGGCGTGGCGGCCGAGAAGAGCGATTGCATGGGCATGGGCTGTCTCCGGAAGTTGCGTCGCGCCGGCGGCCATCGCAGCGATGCCACGGTCCCCTGACGCGGGCCGTCCGCGCCGTCCGCCATCGCGCTACCGGTCCAGTTCCGCCGCGATGATGTTCATGCTGCCCAGCACGGCCACCACGTCGCTGAGCATGTGGCCTTCGATCAGCTTCGGGAAAATCTGATAGTTGATGAAACTGGGCGGGCGGGTTCGCACACGCCAGGGCACTGGTCCACCGGCACTGACGATGTAGTAGCCCAGCTCGCCGTTGGCCGACTCGATACAGCCGTAGACCTCGCCGCGCGGCGCCTCGAAGCCGCGGTTGGTCATGATCAGCTCGAAGTGGTGGATCAGTCCCTCGATGCTGCTGTAGACCTGGTCCTTGGGCGGCAGCACTTCCTTGCCCTCGGGGCTGACGTTCACGGGCCCCGGGGGAATGTTGTCGATGAGCTGGCGGATGATGTGGGCCGACTGCTTCATTTCCTCCAGCCGCACCAGGTATCGCGCATACACATCGCCGGTGTGCATGATCGGCACCTTGAAATCAACCGCGGGCGTGCCCGCGCCGTCCCAGTTGTCGGCGAAGCACAGGTAGGGCTCGTCCTTGCGCACGTCGCGGCGCACTCCGGCGGCCCTGGCCAGCGGCCCGCTCAGGCTCCAGGCGACCGCCTCCGCGGCGCTGATGGCGCTGACGCCGCGAGTCCTGTCGACGAAGATGCGGTTGCGGTTCAGCAGCTTCTCGATGTCCTCGATGGCCCGCGGGAGCTGATCGTCGATGAACTTCTTCACCATGCCGCGGAAGACCTGCTCGTCGGGCAGGTCCATGTTCAGCCCGCCCACGCGCGTCCAGCTCGTGTGGAAGCGCTGGCCGCTCATGTATTCCACGATGTCGTAGATGGCCTCGCGCTCATTGAAGCCGTAGAGGAAGGCGGTAAACGCCCCCAGATCCAGCCCGGCCGCCCCGATGCACAGCAGGTGCGACTGGATGCGCCCCAGCTCGCCGGCGATGGTGCGCAGGGCCTTGCAGCGCGGCGTCAGCTCGATTCCCATCAGCTTCTCAACTGTGCCATGCCAGGCCAGCTCGTTGTAGATCGGCGCCGAGTAGTCCATGCGGTCGACGATGGTGACGTACTGGTTGTAGTTCAGGTGTTCGCCGAGCTTCTCGAAGCCGCTGTGCAGATAGCCGATGTGCGGCGTGCAGCGGATCACGCGCTCGCCGTCGAGCTCCAGAACCAGACGCAGCGTCGTGTGCGTCGCCGGGTGCTGCGGGCCGAAGTTCAGCGTCCAGAGGTTTTCGCCGTCGCCGGCTTCGGCGGCGGCAGTCAGCTCCTCGGACAGCGGACTGAGGGTATAGGGCATGAGTCGATCCTTCGCGCTCGGTCGTTCGGCGCGATTATAGCGGCCCAAGAACCCCCTGCCATCGTCATCAGTCCCACCCCGTCCCGTCTTTCTTCGTCCCGCACACGCTTACCGCGATCCCCAGCGCATCGGCCATCACCGCCTTCGCCAGCATCGCCCGGTCGGCCTCCTCGGCGCTGTTGGCGTAGGCCACCTGGATGTGGTTGGCCTTGTGCCGCGCCATGAGCTGGTCCCGGCTCACTCCATAGGTGACGGCATGCATGATCGGCCACTGCGGCGTTGTGGCCTGCCAGCGGCGCTGCGTCTCCTCCTCTGGTAGCTTCACCACGCCCGCGCGGCCAAGGTCCATCTTCAATTCGCCGTCCTCGATGAAGATCCGCGACCAGACGATCTCGCCCGGCCGCGAGACGCCCTTGAGCGTGCCGCCCCCCAGGCGGAAATACATCGGCGGCTGCCGCTCGCTGCTGGCCGACGCCCATCCGTTCTCGAAGTGGGCCGGCGGCGCCGATCCGGAAATCAGGAATACCCAGACGTAATCCGCAACGGTCCCGGAGCGGTCCACGTCCCCCCAGCGTACGTCGTGCAGCGTGTTTTCAACCGGCTGGCCCATGGCTCTGTGCACGCGACAGGTCATCAGGGCGTCGAGCCCGGCGCACTCATCGACCTCGTTGAAATGTGGAATCGGCTCGCCCTCGCGGATGATCCGCGCGCCATCCCGGCTGCGCACCGGCGGGCGGTCGGAGTTGTTCAGAGTTCCCTCCACCAGGTCGCTGGCCGGCAGCAGGTCCTTCAGCCCCTGCTGATACTGAATGCCGATGGCGTCGCACCCGAAATCATCCGCCAGCCGCGCGGCCGCGATGTACATCTTGCACTGCTGGTGGATCTGTGCATCGGTCAGATCATTCTGCTCGTCGGGTCCGGTGACAAATCGCATGCCCCGCTGCTGCATCCATTGCCGCACCGCGGCGGCCTCTTCGTCGCTGACCTGCATCGACTCGTAATACAGCGTGGATTGCGAGAGCCGTTCCTTGAAGACGCCGGTCGGGTGCAGCAGCTCGTCGGGGATGATGGCATTGAACATGCCCATGCATCCCTCATCGAAAACCCCCATGATCGCCTTCTGTGTCTGAAGCTGTCGCGCCAGGGCCTCGCCCAGCCGACGAACGGCGCCGGGCACCTTCACGTGCTTGAACTTCACCACGTGTGGCGTCTTGTGCCGAACCGCCCCTTCCCGCAGCCACTTGCGCAGGCAGCGGCGGGCGAAGTCGTCGGTGAAGTCTTCCGACCAGATCGTCGAGTATTTCACGCCGGCCTTTGTCAGCGAACCGTTGAGGTTCAGCATGCCCACCAGCCCAGGCCATGTGCCCGACCAGTTGGCGGCCGTCAGGATCGGACCGCGATGCGTGACCAGGCCGCTCAGGACGTGGTGAGAGTATTGCCATACCGCCTCGGCCACGATCAGGGGTGCCCGGGGATCCATGCCTCGGAAGATTTCCATGCCCTGGCGCTGCGAGGCGATGAAGCCATGCCCGGCGGCCGGATCGAACGGGTGAGCACGGACGATCTGATACCCCTCGGCCTCCACTGCCGAAGCGAGCTGCTGTTCCATCTGTGCCTGTTGCGGCCAGCACATCTGATTGGCGCTTTGGCGCAGGTCGCCGCTGGCGATCAGATACACCTGTTTCCTGCCGAGCCGGGGCGGGCTGGGTAGTTGGGGCAGCGTGTAAGCGGGCATGACATCCTCCAGAAGCGCTGAACGGGACCGTCGCCGCGGCGGCGAAGGTCAGCGGGCACATGATAACGTCAGGCCGGCGTCGCTCCAGCGTTGCGACCCGAATGGCGAAGGCCCGCAATCCACGCCGCGAGCTGCTGCCCCTGCCCGATCACATCTGTTCGGGATGCTCGATCCCCAGCAGATCCAGCCCCAGCGCCAGGGTGCGTCCGGTCAGGTCGCAGAGCGTCAGGCGGCTGGAGCGCAGCGGCTCGGCGCTGTCGAGGACCGGACAGTTCTCGTAGAAGGCGCTGAAGCGCGTGGCCAGATCGTACAGATACGTGCAGAGGTGGTGGGGCTTGAGTTCGCGCAAGACCAGGTCGACGATTTCGCCCAGGCGCAGGATGTGTTTGGCCAGAGCCTGTTCGAAGGGGGTCGGCAGCACGATGGCAGCGCCCGCCGGCGGTTCGCCGCCGCTCTTTCGGAAGATCGAGCGGATGCGGGCGTAGGCGTATTGCAGGTACGGAGCGGTGTTGCCGTCCATGGAGAGCATGGCGTCCCAGTCGAACACGTAGTCGCGGGTGCGGTCGCGCGCCAGGTCGTAGTACTTGATGGCGCCGATGCCGACGGCCGCGGCGATGGCCCGCTGCTCCTGGGCCGAGATAGGGGCGCTGCGTTCGGCCGTCTTGCGCTGCACCAGCAGCAGCGCGCGCTGCTCGGCCTCGTCCAGCAGGTCCTTGAGCTTGACGCTCTGGCCCTCTTTGGTCTTGAAGGGCGTGCCGTCGGGGCCGAGGATGGTGCCGAAGGGGACATGGTCAAGCCGCACGCCCTCGGTCCAGCCGGCACGTCGGGCGGCGTCGAAGAACTGGGCGAAATGCTGAATCTGCCGCGCGTCGGTGACGTAGATGAGCCACTGGGCCCGCAGTTCCCGGGTGCGGTAGCGTACGGCGGCCAGATCGGTGGTGCCGTAGCCAAAGCCTCCGTCGCGTTTGCGGATGATCAGGGGTGCCTCGAAGCCCTCGACGAAGACGACGATGGCCCCGTCGCTCTCGACGGCCACCCCTTTCTGGAGCAGCTCGCGCACGATGTCGGGAAGCATGGGGTTGTAGAACGACTCGCCGCGCTCGTGCTCGGGGGTCAGGCCGATGCGCATGCGCTGGTAGATGGCCTGGTAGTGCCTGCGGCTTTCGTCGACGATCCGCCGCCAGAGGGCGAGGATTTCGCCATCGCCGCTCTGAAGCCGCACCACGTTGCGGCGGGACTCCTCGGCGAAAGCGGCATCCGAGTCGTACTGCTGCTTGGCGGCCTTGTAGAAGGCCTCCAGATCGGCCAGTTGTGCCTCTGCGCCGGCCCCGATCTTGCGCAGGTAGGTGACGAGCATGCCAAACTGGGTTCCCCAGTCGCCGATATGGTTCTGGCGGATCAGATCGTGCCCCTGAAACTCGATCACCCGCGCCAGGGCATCGCCGATGTTCGTGGGTCGCAGGTGACCCACATGCATCTCCTTGGCGACGTTGGGGCTGGAGTAGTCCAGAACGACCCTGAGCGGCCGTTCGGCCGGCCAGGTGGCCAGCCGTTTGTCCGCCGCCGCCTCGGCCAGCCGCGCCGCCAGCCAGTCCGGGCTGAGGCGGATATTGATGAAGCCCGGCCCGGCGATGCTCACCTCGCTGGCGATGCCGCCGAGTTGGAGCTTACCCACAATCTGCTCGGCCACAGTGCGGGGACTGGTCTTGCGCCCCGCGGCGCTCAGCTCCCTGGCCAGCGACATGGCGGCATTGGCCTGATAGTCGCCGAACTTGTCACTGGTTGAGGCGGTTACCTGGGGGTCGGCCTCAACGCCCAGAGCGGTGCGGATGGCCTGCTCGAAGGCCTGGCGGAGCTGTTGTATGATGCCTTGCATGCTGGATGCGCCCTTTCCAATCACAAGACTGCCGGCGGTATCAGCGCCGTCGACGGCGGGGGGCATGATAGCGTCAGGGCCGCTCGGCCGATAGGATCCAGGAGCTTACTCCGCGGCGGAGCGTCTGATTAAATAAAACCGACACCCGTTGCGTTCAGAAGATGCCGGTCGCGCCCTGCCACGCTCGGCCGCCTTTATGGTAGAGTGAGAGCGGCCCGTGGGCGAGGTGGAGTCTATAATCGACATGTCCGCCCGCCCGAGGGCGGCGCGAGTTGAGTGGTTTCCCCTATGCGCATCATCAACCGATTTCGTCATCGTGCGACGCTGAGCCTGTTGCTGGCGATGTGCCTGACCGCCGCGGCCGCCCGCGCGCAGGCGCCGGAGATGGCCTCGGCGTACCAGCTTACCGCCAAGGCGTTTGAGGCGCTGAAGGCGGGCAAGTTCGAGCTGACCAACGACTATCTGGCCCAGGCCGCCGCGCTGTCCAACGACCCGGTGCTGGCGAAGATGGCCGGCTGGACGCAGCAGTTTGAGGCACAGCGGCGGGTCTTCCAGGACCAGCGGCGGCGCGAGTACGCGCGGACTGTCGACAACGTGCGGCTGCTGGTGGACCGCGGTCACATCACCTACGCCATGGAACAGGCGGCCAACGCCTATTCCGTGGCCGAGGACAAGGCCGCGTTCCGCAACGAGCCATGGGTGGTGGGGCTG
>Ga0129299_1001872_pt1 | contig 14045 bp, 8 predicted proteins | sample ConPoolayeCmetaG_FD_94477 | JGI IMG/M metagenome (GOLD analysis project Ga0129299, IMG submission 94477) | Hot spring microbial mat communities from California, USA to study Microbial Dark Matter (Phase II) - Cone Pool mat layer C metaG ... | reverse complement strand
GCGGAACTGTGACGGTGAACATGGGCTCTTCCGGCACGGCATTCCGCGCCACCTGGTATGACACCTACTCCGGCTCGCCGGTGCGCAGCCAGACCGTGACCGCCAATGGCGCGGGGGAGGTGGTTCTCCAGGTACAGAACCTCGCCACCGACACGGCCGTCAGGCTCGAGCGGCAGTGAGACAGCGAACGGCACCGGCGCATTCGGCGGGACCCGGATGCGCCGGCGCCGAGGATGAGGGCGATGGCCTTTCTCCCCCCAAGAATCAATTCGTGCCCCTTTTGTTTTTTCTCCGCTGCGGCCGTCAGAACGCCAGCCGCAGGCCGAGCTGGATCTGGCGCGGCGGCAGCTGGCTCTGCACGACGCCGAACTGGGGGTTGTTCAGGATGCGGCCGACGATGTCGTAGTTGGGCGTGTTGAAGGCGTTGAACAGCTCGCCGCGGAATTGCAGCCGCACGCTCTCGGCCAGCGGGAAGCTGCGGGCGAGCATGACGTCGAAATTCAGCAGGCCCGGGCCGATGACGGTGTTGCGGCCGACATTGCCGAAAGCGAACGCTGGCGGCGCGGCGAATGCGGCTGTGTTGAACCAGCGGGCCGTGGTTCTCTCATTGGGGGGCAGCTTCCAGTTCTGCCCCGGCACGGCGTTGGGGCGAATCAGAATCGCGCCGGTGCCTCCCCCGATGCCGGCCGTGTCGCCAGCCAGGTTCACGGTGAAGGGGAAGCCCGTCTGCATGGAATGAATCAGGGAAACCTGCCACCCGCCGGCAAGGTGGGATGCCAGCCCCTGATTCAGCCACCGCTTCCCGCCGCCGAAGGGCAGGTCGGCAACGGCGGAGTTCACCCAGCGGTGGCGCACGTCGAACGCGGCCAGCCCCCGCTCCTGACGCAGGTTGTGCGAATCCTGCGGCGGCGAGTTTTCCGCTCCCCGCGCGCCGCCGGCATTGCGGAATTGCGGCGCGTTGGTGATGGCCTTGCTCCAGTTGTACGAACTCAGCCAACTGAAGCCGCCGGCGAGCTTTTTCTCCATGCGCAGGAAAAACGCGTGGTAATTGGACTGGGCCGAGTTCGGCAGGTAATTGATGAACCCGACAGGAACACTGCTGCCCTGCACGGTGACATAAGGCGGGAACACCGTGCCCGGCGCGAAGCGGAGAGCCCGGTACGGCCTGCGCGGATCGACCGCGCCGGGGCCGGGCCGCGCATTGTTCGGCTGCACGTTCTGCGAGAGCTTCACGCCGAGCGTCGCCAGGTAGCCGGCTTCCAAGGCAAGATCCCGGCGCAGTTGCTGCTGCACGGAGAAATTCCATTGCAGCGAGTAGCTGGACCGTTGCTCGAGGTCGATTCCCGCCTGCTGGATCTGCACCGGCCCCACCACGGCAGGCCCGAAAATATCGAAGCCGCGGAACGTCGGCACGAACGCGTTGCCCGAGAGCGTCTGCGCAATGTTGCCCGGCAATACGGCGGCGAGGCGGAACAGCGGGTTGAGATCATTGGCGGCATAGAAGACGCCCGCGCCGGATCGGATCACCGTGGCCGGCGAAGCCTGCCAGGCGAATCCCGCCCGCGGGGCAAAGTTGTTCCTGTCCGTGTAGGCGCAGCCGCGCGGATAGCCCGATTGGCCGCAAATAAAGAACAGCGGCTCGTAGAAGGCGAGCCTCCCTTCGCCGAAAATCTGCCACGGCGAGGGCACATTGCGGTAGTCGATGCTGCCCATCTGCATCCGGTGATCGTACAGCGGCGGCGCCAACTCGTAGCGCAAGCCGAGGTTCAGCGTCAGCGAGGAAAGGACCTTCCAGTCGTCCTGCACATACAGGCTGTAATATTGCTGGCGCCCGTCGATCCGGCTGGGGCCCACGGAGCGCGACCCCTGCTGCGGCAGGCCAAGCAGCATGGAAGCAAGGATGTGACCGGTGCCGTCGTTGGATGCCGTCCTCGATGTGATTCCCTGAGTGAACTGGTACTGGCCCAGCGTGTTGGCCGACTCGAAGCGGTTGTACTGGATCCAGAGCACCTCTCCCCCAGCCCGCCAGTTATGCCGGCCGCGATGCCAGCTCAGGTTGTCATAGAGCTGGTATGTGTTGTTTCTCACGAGCACCGTTCCGCCGCCTGTGGTGCCCGTGAATCCCCCCGCGCCACCCATCACCGGGTAACCTGCCACCACAAAGCGCGGCAGGGCACGCCGTGTTCCTCCAACGTCGAATTGCGGCTCCGGCAGGCCATCCTGGAAAAGCAGCCGGTTGAAGCCGGCGCGAAATTCGTTCACCACCGCCGGCCGGAACACCTGCGTCGAACCCAGGACCGCATTCTGCGGGCGGCTGAAGCCCAGACGGTCGCGGTCCGGCACCACGTCCGGGATCACGTTGTTCTCGTCGAAGATGGCGTAGCGGCCGAACAGTGTGGCACGGCGGCCGAGGTTGTAGTCGATTCGCAGCGAGCCGTTGTCCGCGTTTTGCCGCAGCAGGCTGCTGGCATTGACGAAGCGGTCCGCACCGGCATTCGGCAGCGGCATGGCCGCCATGGCGGCCCGCGTCCACGGGTGGATGCGGGACTCCGGAATGCGGAAATCGGGAAACGGCTGCCGAACGCCATTCTGCAAGGTGTCGGGATCAAAAATGCCCGGTCCCCCGCTGAAGTTGCCTGCCCGCTGCGCAGCCGTCGGCACGGCCACCGTCGTCAGGCCGGCGGCCGCCTGCCGGATCAACAGCCTCTCCCATGCGGCGAAGAAGAAGGCCTTGTCCCGCACGATCGGACCTCCCAGCGACGCGCCAAACTGGTTGCGCTGATACTGCGGCAGCTTCGGCGCGTTCAGGTTGAACGGACGCGCGTCCATCGCGCGGTTGCGCAAGAACTCCCATGCCGAGCCATGGAACGCATTGCCGCCGGACTTGGTCACCACATTCACCTGCCCGCCGGAAGCGCGCCCGTACTCGGCGCTGAATTGCGCCGTCTGGACCTGGAATTCGGCGATCGCATCGATTACCGGCGAGTAATTCAGGCTGTTGTAATCCGGGTCCGTGTTGGCCGCCCCGTCGAGAAGAAACGCGTTGTTGTTCGTTCTGCCGCCGCTGACGCTGAAGCCGCCGGTCTGGTTCAGCCGCACCGCATTCTGCTGCACGGTGCGCCCTCCCGCGTTGGCGCCTGGCACAAGCAGCGCCAACTGGATGAACTCCCGGCCGTTCAGCGGCAGGCCGATGATCTTCTCTTCCGAGATGACTGTCCCGTGGGAAACCGACTCCGTGACCAGCGGAGAGACGCTCCCGCTGACCTCGATCCGTTCCGTCACCGTGCCCACCTCAAGCTGCACCTGAATCGAGGATGTGCGCGCCACCTGGATGCGCACCCCGTCGTCCCGGAACAGCCGGAATCCCGCCGCCTCCACCTCCAGAGCATATGCGCCCGGCGGAAGCAGGCTGAACAGGAACCGCCCTTCCTCCCCGGTGACCGCTGTGCGCTCGATTTGCGTCGCGCGGTTTTTCAGCTTGACGGATGCGTTTTGCACCGGCGCGCCGGATGGATCGAGCACCACGCCGGACAACGCGCTGAGGTCGGTCTGGGCGGCTGCTGGCGCCAGGAGAAGCGATCCGAAAAGAGCGATGAGAGCAAGGCTACGAACACTGCGGCGGTTTCTCGTCATGTGAATGTGATTCCCTCGTGGGCTTGAACTCGCAATTCAAGGAGGTTAGCAAGGCCAGATGAAAAAGCGTTGAAAAAACAAATTCAGAAAAGTGTACCGAATGTGAAAGCTGTATGAAATGCGCGAGAAGGTGAATCCATCAGCCCAGCCACCGGCGCACCAGTCCCTGTCCTTTCCCACTCCCGAACACACCGGGCGGTCCAGTTCGGCCACGGCGTTCTGGACGCCGGGAATAATGGCCCCGGATCTCGGGGCAGCCTTCTGAAGTGACTCCATGAGGCTGCCTTCCGGTGAACAGGCTTCCGGCGCGCTGTCCCGTCCGCCATTTCGAAATCTTGCTCCCGGACCAACGCTGAAAAGAGTTCCGAAACAACGTTCGCCTTGCCTCCACCGCCCCCTGCGGCGAGTGTCCCGCCTGTTCCCGCAGCCCCGGCCGCCGAAAATGTCGCCTCATGCGGCGGGGCCACGTTTCGCGAGACGGAAGTGTTTCCAGGCAACTTCCGGAGCGCATCGGAAGACGTCGCCGGGCAGGCGAGGCCTTCTTATGAGGAGGAGCGATGTCGCGACAGCCGGCAACAGCCCATTCCAGCGGGGCAGGCGTGGAGGCCAAAAGTTCAGGCTCGTTTACCGGCGGGCGCCGGAAACTTCAGAGGCCGCTTGCAAGGCTGCCTTGGCCTGCCGTGTGATTTCGCGCCAATCCATTTGATAGTGCGCCAGCAGCTGTTCGGCGCGCCTCCCGGAGCTGGCGAACATATCCCGCAACCCGACCCGCCGGACGATTGCGGGGTAATCTCCGGCAAGCAATTCACAAACGGCTGCCCCGAGGCCGCCGACAATGGAGTGGTCTTCCGCGGTGACAATAGCGCGCGTTTCCCGGGCGGCGCGCAGGATTGCTTCGTGGTCCAGCGGCTTGATGGTATGGCAATCCAACACGCGGGCCTCGATACCCTCCAGCGCCAGCTCCCCGGCTGCGTGAAGCGACTGCTCCACCATGTTGCCGCAGGCGATCAGCGTCACATCTTCGCCTTCGCGCAAGCGCATGCACCTGCCAATCCTGAATTCTGTGTTTTCGTCATGGATCACCGGCGCCGGCTGGCGACCGAGCCGGATGTAGACTGGGCCGACGTAATCGGCGGCGGCCAGCACGGCTTTGCGCGTCGTCACGGGATCGGAAGGCGCCAGCACAACCAGATTCGGGATGGCGCGCATGACCGCAAGGTCTTCCACCCCCTGATGCGTCACACCGTCCCCGCAGATCTCGACGCCGGCGTTCGTGGCCACGATTTTGACATTCAACCGCGGATAGGCAATCGAAGTGCGAACCGCTTCGGCGGCGCGGAGGCTGGCGAATATGACGAACGTGCTGGCAAAGGGGATCAGGCCGGTTGTGGCCATGCCGGCGGCCATGCACATCATGTTCATCTCGGCCGAACCGACGTCGAAAAAGCGGTCCGGGAACCGGTCCCGGAACCTGCAGGTGTTCGTCGATTTGGCCACGTCAGCGTCCAGGACGACGATCAGCGGGTTGCGCCCGCCCAGCTCCACCAGAGTCTTGCCGTAGATTTCCCGGTTGGGTTGCGCCTGGATCACCGGCAGTTCCCTCCGAGCAACTCTGCGATGAAGGCTTCCGCCTGCTGCGGCGTTGGCGGCAGCCCGTGCCACTCCGGCCTGTTTTCCATCGAGGGGACCCCTTTGCCTTTCACCGTGTCGGCGATCACAACGTGGGGGCGCCCGGCGCGCTGTTGCGCAGACTCAACGGCTTCGTGAATCCGGCGGAAATCGTGGCCATCGATGCGTTGCGAATGCCAGCCGAAGGCCAGCCATTTTTCGTGCAATGGCTCGACATTCACGATTTCGGCGGTATATCCGTCGGTCTGGCAGCGGTTGTTGTCCACAATCGCTATGAGATTGTCGAGCTGGTACTGCGAAGCCGCCATCGCGGTTTCCCAGACGATGCCCTCCTGCAGCTCGCCGTCGCCGAGCATCACGTAAACCCGGTAATCCTTGCGCCGCACCCTGGCGCCCAGGGCGATGCCGGCAGCGCACGCGAATCCCTGTCCCAGCGAGCCGGTGGTCATGTCCACGCCCGGCGTCTTGCGCATGTCGGGATGGCCCTGCAAGCGGCTGCCGACGTCGCGAAGCGTCCACAGCCACTCCCGTGGAAAATAGCCCCGCCGGGCCAGGGCGGCGTAGAGCGCGGGAGCGCAGTGGCCTTTGGAGAGAACGAACCGGTCACGCTCCTCCCAATCGGGCCGCGAAGGGTCCAATCGAAGGCGGTGAAAGTAGAGGTAGGTGACCACGTCGATGGCGGAAAGCGAACCGCCCGGATGGCCGGAGCCGGCATTGGCGATCATTTTCAGGATGTCGACGCGCAACTCGCGGGCCGTCTCCTCGAGCCGCTTCGGGTCGAATCCGTTGGTCATGCCGCATGCTCCAGCGCGGTTTGTTGGAGTTGTCCGCACGAGCGGGAATCCGTCCGGAAGGCCCCTGGTTGGCTCCCGTATTTTTGAATTGACCAAGCAAGATTTTCGGGACGGCTTGCCTCGCGGATTTGACGGAACTGCCTGTCTTCGCCATGGCACGCAGGCTGCTTTGCAGGCATGCACGTGAAGTGTGCTCTGGCGCAGATCGTCAATGCTTCTTTCTCCTCAAGCCTCATCGTAGTAAAGCAAAACTTTCACAGCCTGCTTTTTCTCGCACAAATCGAACGCCTCGCGCCAGCGGGAAAGAGGCAGCTTGTGCGTGATCAGCGGTGCGAGGGACACCTTGCCCTGCTCGAGGATCTGCATCACCCTGGCCCAGGTCTTGACCGAGTAGCCGACCGAGCCCTGGAGCCGCAACTGCTTGTACAGCAGCAAATCGAACGGGACAAAGGCCTCGCTGCCGATGATCCCAAGCTGCACATAACGGCCGAGCTTGCCCGCTGCTTGCAAACAGTTGGCGACAGACGCGGCTGAGCCAGCGCATTCCATGGCAACGTCCACGCCCCGACCGCGGGTTTCGCGCTCGACCACTGAAAGCAGATCCTCGCGCGAGACGTCCGCCAGGACCTCCGCGCCGAGATGGCCCGCCAGTTCCAGCCGCATCGCATCCGTCGCGGTCCCGGCCACGATCGTTTTGGCGCGGCCGCGGAGCAACAGCAGGCAAAGCAATCCGATCGGCCCCGGCCCGGAGATCAGCACGGTGTCACCGAGGCGGATTTCACCGAGTTCTTCCACAGCCTGAACCGCGCAGGCAAAAGGCTCCGTCAGTGCGCCGTCCTCCAGCGGCACATTCGGCGGCAAATGGTACACCTGATCCTCGCGCACCACCACGAAACGCGTGAAGCTGCCGTGGACGCCGTGGCCCATGCCTCGCCGGGCAGGGCAAAACAGGTAATACCCGCGGCGGCAGTACTCGCATGAGCCGCAGATCACGGCCGAGGCGGGAAACACGGTGACGCGGTCGCCCACGCGCGCTCTCTGGACGCCGGCCCCGGTTTCGGTCACGATGCCGGAAAACTCGTGGCCCAAAATGACCGGCGGGTAATTGCGAAACCGGTCGTGATAGACGTGAAGATCCGTGCCGCAAACGCCGCTGAATGCCACCTCGATTTTGACCCTGCCCGGACCGCATTCCGGCTCGGGAACCCGCAGAAACTCCACGTGGCCCACGCCCGGCGTGGTCTTGACGACCGCCGCCATTGTGTCCGCTGCGGCGGCAGGTTCAGCCGCCAGCGTTGCTGTCCTCAATGTCATGTTGTCCGGCTCCCGTCTCGACCCTGATCCAACGCTTTTCTGAAGATGCCACTTCCACCGAATCCAGCACGCGCTGGACTATGAGCCCGTCGCGAAAGCTGGGGCAAGGCAGGCGATCCTGCTCCAGGGCGCGCAAGAACTCGTAGTACTGGTGAATAAAGGTGTGCTCCCAGCCGAGGACATGCCCCGGCGGCCACCAGTTTTCGATATAGCGGTGAACCGGCTCGGTGACCATGATGGTTCGAAAGCCCTGCGTGGCCCGGTCGTCGTCCGGCAAGAAGACCTGCAGTTCATTCAGCCGTTCCAGGTCGAAGAAGAGGCTGCCACGGCTGCCGTTGACCTCGAAAAACAACGCGTTTTTATGGCCAGCGCTCACGCGCGATGTTCCGAACAGCCCCAGCGCGCCGTTGCGGAATCGCGCGATAAACGCGGCGGCGTCGTCGGTGGTGACGGCGCCTGGGGAGCCGCCGCCGGGAAGAGGCCGTTCGCGCACGTAGATCTCGGCCGCTGCTGCTACTTCGGCAATGTCCCCGACCAGCAAATGAGCGAGATCGATCAAATGGGAGCCGTTGTCGGCCATGCATCCGGCACCGGACGCATTCTTGTCAAAGCGCCAGACGCAGGGAAACCCGGGATCAGCGCACCAGTCCTGCCAGTAGGCGCCCTGGAAATAGCGGATGTCCCCCAGCCGGCCTTGTTCAATCAACTGCCGGGCCAGCTGCACGGCGGGCACGCGGCGGTAGTTGAAGTTGACCATGTGCTTGACGCCCGCTTTTTCTGCGGCTTCGCACATCCGGGTCGCCTGCTCTCCGCTCAACGCGAGGGGCTTCTCGCAGATGACGTGCTTGCCCGCCCCGGCGGCAGCGACGGCGATCTCGCAATGCATATTCCCCGGAGTGGCAATGGCAACGACATCGATGGCGGGATCCGCCACCACATCCTGCCAGCGATGCGTCCAGGCCCGCCACCCGTATCGTCGGGCGGTCTCTGCCAGATCCTCTTCCAGGCCGCACAACAATGCCCGTACGGGTTCAAAACAAGTATCGAAGAAAAACGGGACATCGTGCAGGGCCTGGCTATGCGCCTTACCCATGAACCGGTGGCCTACCAGCCCGAAGCGCAGCGGTTGCTTCGCAGGGCCGCTCACTTGAGACCCCCGATCCGTGGCGGTATGCGGCCCCCGCGGTCTGCCGCCTTGGCGCCCAACAGGAAGGCGCCTTCTCTGGTTCCAGGTGAAGGTACAGCCGCAGTCATCAGTTCATGTCTGGATCGAACATAGAGGACCACCTCCATAGTCGGCCTTCCGAGTGTGAACATCCAGTAACTAACGGTTAATGGCGCGCTGGCGCCGCTTGGCCGGCTATTTCACGACGTGAACGTGTTCGCAGACCGTTTGAACCACCTCGTCGTTCAAGTCCACCATCTCCACCCGCATCAGGGCCTGAAAGCGCTCGGGAACCTCAGAGCCGGCATCGAGCCCCATGGCGTCCAGCAGGGAGCCGACCTGGTCCTCCAGCGTCAGAAAGTGCCCGGCGCCCTCGATCGCCTTGCCATGGTTTGCGGCGATCGAAGTCACCGCGCGCCCGGGTACCAGGGCTGGGCGGCGGGTGACGACGGCAAAATCGGTACGGCGCGCCAGGTTGCCGTCCTGATGGCGGCTCCCGGCGTAGCAGGATTGCTGGCCGGGAAGAGGGTGGCGGTTTTCAATGCGGTCGGAGGCGACAAAGAGGGGCTCATCGCCTTGCAAGGTGCTGATGAAGGGATTGGTTCTGGGGCTTCCCAGAAGGATCAGGTTGGCTTGACGCAACTCGTTCCATGAGGCGACCCGGCTGCTGCGTGTTTCCACGGGCACGCCGATCTCATGGAACATGCGAGAAAGCGAGAGCAGGCAGTACACCTCTCCGGTGGACAGGTAATGAAAAGCGGGCTCAAAGCTCCCGAGCCCGCAGCGGAAAAGCATCTCCTGTAATTGCGGCGCGGCTGCCGGGTCGTTCGTGTACAGATCGCGAAAAAAGTAGCCGCGATTGTCCCGGAAAAACAGCGGCTCGGTGTACACGATGATGTTTGCCGTCCTCTTGGAGAAATAAGGCGCCCAGAAGCGGGACAGCGCCATGGGCGCCGAGGCCGGCTCTGCCGCTTCCGCCTTGGCGAACTGAACCCGGTATTGGCCCTTGGGGATGATGAGCTGCAGCGACTCGTGCCGCCCCTCGGTGGCGAAATACGCAGCCAGGCGATTCCGGATGCTTGTGACCGACACGCGGACGATGGGATCCATGCGTGCATCGAAGCTCTCGGGGCGCCCCAGCGCATGCACGGCGATTTCGTATTCCTTCGGGGGATCTCCGCGGCGGGAGCGCTCCACAAGGTACAGCAGCACGCGCTTCAGCATGTGCGCGTGTTCAAATTGCCGGCTGGCGAGGATCCGGTTCAGCAGTTGTTCCTGGGCGTGAGTCGTCAACCGCCGTTGCGCCACTGCTCTCCTATTGTTGCATGCGCCTGCAAAGCGCAGGGTCGCCCCGGCCGTTGCCCCGACGGCGACCCTCGGGCGCCTTGGCGAACGCCCGTGGGGCGGGCATCCCTGATCGCCTGGATGGTGCTTGCCAATGGGCCGCGTCATTGCCGCCTGTCCTTGTCCCCGTGGATTGCCCACCGTCTGCCGGCCGGGAGAGACCGCGCCCGTTGTTCGTCCTGGCGCAGACACCAAGCGGGAGGAGCTTTGCCGAGCTGCGGGGCGCCTCAGGGTTACGCAGGCAAAAGCGGTTCCCTTGGCCGAATCGGGAAATCGTGAGTCAAGCCAGGCGTTTCACGATGACATCGCCGAAACTGGCGTCCACGTGATGGGCGATCAAGCCGAGGCTGCCTGCCCGTAGCGCTGTTCTGCTTTTCAGCAAATGTTCAAATTGCCAACCAGACGGCTCTTCAGAAGCCTCCGTCCAGATCTTGAAGCTGTATTTCGCAGCGCCTGTCGCGGTTTCGCCTGCTGGAAGATTTTCGCATCGGGCCCGCAGGATATGCCATTCCCCCGGACGCAAGCTGTAGTTGCCGTATTGGATAGCCGCGTCCGAGTCGCCGGGGTAAAACTCAATGGCTGGACTGGCATCAGGTTGCCTGCGGCTCCACCGAAGCCATGTGAGGCCGCCAAAAGGCTGGTAGCCCCACTTAGGCTGTCCGGATGGGAAAGCCCGCGGCCCGCCTGTGACGTGGCCAGCAAACCGCATAAGAACCCCGACGCCCTGCCCGCCGCTGACCGGAGTGGTGGCGGGATCCACCCGGTGAACCGCAAGCTTGACAACCACTTCGTAGTTGTCCCACCAGGTTTCGCCTATCAGAAAAAGGCGGTCGTAGCCTGTCTCTCTGGTCCTGAGCGCGCTGTTCTCGATCCCCCAATGTCCGTCCACATACTGTCCGGCCTCCTGCGCGTCCTTCACATTGCGCCACTGGATGTGGCATGGCAGGGCATACGAACCCCTGTGGCGGAATACCTCCATGGCTTCCTCAACCACTCCACCCTCGCAAGCATACGCCCTGATTCTCACCTTGTTGCCGCCAACCCGGATCATCGCCAGCGGAATGTCGGCATTGAAGTCACCGTCTTTCGCCAGCCTTCTCCAGGCACGAAATTGCAAGGGATATTCTTCGCTATCGTTGATCGACCAGGTCAAACGGTTTATAGACTGCCAACCAGAAACATGCCCGAGAACGTTGAAATCACCCTGGGCCTCTCCGAGGTGCCCGACTTTTTGCCGGGCGCCATGCCAGAGAGAAATCCGGGGACGATTGGCCTGCCCTGTTGTTGCGCACAGGCACAAACCGCCGGCCATGCCTTGAACGAATTCGACTCGCGTCATCATACGTGACACTCTGCAAGACCCGATTGCCAGATCATAACAAACGGGACCCAGCTGGCCGCGCCGGAAACGGCTGCCCCGTTCAGGCCGCCGTTTCAGCGGGGGAAAACGATGGCCGCGGCTGAAACAACAAGGATGAACCCCGCTTTTCGTCACCCGGCGGCGGACGACCGAATGAGTGCGGGGTCATTGCCCATGCAATGACCTCCGCTGCATGAGAAGCTCGGGCGCGAAAGCGTGCCGAAAGCTGGAGATGATGCAGTGCGGGTTGAGGCAAGGTCTGCCCCGCCGCAGCCCGGACGCCCATGCTTCGGACTGGATGGCGACAGCATGCTGCGCGCGATTGCTGTGCCGCCTCCAGGGTCAAAACATGATTCGCATGCCGAGCTGCGTCGTCCTCGCTCCTGCCTTGTCGACGAATTGCGTGCTGGTGATTCGCCCGGCGGCAGCGCGATTCGCGAGATCTGTCGCCGGCTGCCCGAAGTTCGGGGTGTTGGTCACGTTCGTGAATGTCGCTTCAACGCGCACCCGGATGCTTTCACCGAAAGGGAAGCTCCGGAACAACCCGGCATTCCAGAGTTTCGTTCCCGGTCCCTCAAGGATATGCATGGCGCTGTTTCCGAAACGTCCCGGCGGAGGGGGGACAAAGGCGTCCAGGTCGAACCAGCGGTCGATGGTCGGATTGGCGAGAGCGCCCGACCGGATCCGGTCCGGGCGGCTTCCCCCGATTCCGACATTGGCCGGGTCGATGCCGGAAATGACGGGATGGAACCACTGGCCTGTTTGAAACACGAAAGCTGAGGAGATCAGCCAGTTTCCTGTCCCATAGCGTACCCATTTGTTGCCGCTGATTGCCGGAAGCTCGTATTGAACGGTGCCGGTAAACCGGTGTCTTCGGTTCGTTCCATACTCGGCCCAATCGGCCCTGCGGTTGCGTATATCCTGCAACCTGCCGCCGTCGTCCAGTTCAAAGTGGGCGTCGGTCAGGTTTCGCGACCAAGTATGGCCAAGTTGGAAGAGCAGTCCGCGGGACAGACGTCTTTCAGCGACCAGGAGCAGGCCGTTGTAATACGCATTGCCCATGTTTTCGCGATAATTCGTCACACCGAGAGCCGGATAAGGGCGGCGGTCCGGGCTGAACGGCACGGTCGAGGGTGGCGGCTGATTCAGGTTGCGGAAAATCTGCAGGCCGTGCGCCTTCATGGCCAGGTAAGTGGCGCGGAAAACGACTCCGAATTGTTCCCGTTCCAGCGTCGCATTCCACTGTTGCATCATCGGATTGCGATAATCGGGATCGATGCCGCCAATGGTTGCCGTCCCGCCCAGGATCAGAGTGCGCGGAAAGAGATCGGGCAACTGCCATGCAGGAACGCCGTTCACGATCTGGTTGACAGGCGTGGTTTCGGTACCGGTAAATGGTCCGCGCGCCAGCGCGTTCCACATTTGGGCAGTATGCAAGTGGTAGAACACGCCGTAGCTGCCTCGAAACATTGTTCGTCCGTCCTCAGTCAGACGGTAGGCAAAGCCGAGACGGGGGCTGAAGTTGTTGGTATCGGTGTTGACGAGCCGCCTCAGGGGCAAGCCCGCCTGGTCGGCAAACTGGATGTCGACCGCGCGGCTGCCGACGAAGGCCTGGTTCATATAGCTCAAGCCGCGCTGGTTTGGCACGACAAGCCTGTTCGTAAACGGGTTCCAGTTGAAAATGCGGTCCTCGTCTTCGGTAAAGGGGGGATTCACACTGTAGCGAATGCCAACCGACACGGTCAAACGCGGGGACACTTTCCAGTCGTCCTGCGCGAAGAAGTGCCAGTCCACATTGCGGCGGCGGCTGCGCCACAGTCCCGCCGCGCCCCGGCTCGCCTGCCGCGGAATTCCCGTGAGGAAGTCCGCATAGGGATGGCCTGAAAAATTGCCGGCAAAGGTGATGTTGCCGTAGCCTGCAGAGGGCGAAGTGGGATGATCGGCGCTGAAATTCCGCCACACATCGATGCCAAACTTGAGTGTGTGAGGACCCCGATACCAGCTCACGTTGTTCTGGATTTGCCAGATGCTTTCGCTGGTGAGCCGAAACTGATTCATGGATATGGACGTGAAACCGGAGATGTTGAATTGGGGCACGGCCGGCACATCGGCTATGCCGGGCGGCAGGCCCGTCAGGCCCAGCTCCCTGACAATCTCCAGGCCACGAATGGGGCCCCCCGAGGGGAGCCGCTGAAAACTGAGTCCTGAGCGAAACTCGTTGATGACCGCGCTGCTGATCACCTGGGTGTCGCTAACAACCGCATTCCAGGTCTCGCGGATGTCGTTGCGGAAACCGATTGTCGGCAGCAACGAGGCGATTCGCTGATCGGGGTTCCGGGAATACGATCCCCGGGCCCACAAAATGTTTCGCGAGCCAAAGTGGTGATCCAGGCGAAAGTCCACCGTCTGGCGCCCTTGTCTCTGCTTCAAATAATCCCTGAAATTGCCAGCGAGCAAAACAGGGGGGCCAAAATTTGGCTGCGGATAGAACCGGTCCTGGATCCGTTGGGCGGTCGGATTCAGCCGCGCCGCCGGAATGACGTTGTTGGGGAACGGCTGCCCGTTGAGGGGGTCGCGAACCACTGTTGGAAGGAATTGCGAGAAGTCCCCCCGACGCAGACTTTCGTTCGGCACGTTGAGGTTCAGTTGCGCCGAAGTGCGGTCCTCAAAATACTCGTAGGAGCCGAGAAAGAAGGTGCGGTTGCGCACCACAGGGCCGGACGCACTACCGCCTGCGTTGTGCAGCAGGCCGAAGGGGTTGGCAGGCGCGAAAAAAGGTCTTGCATTCAGGCCCGCCGAACTGTAG
>Ga0129299_1001870_pt1 | contig 14057 bp, 8 predicted proteins | sample ConPoolayeCmetaG_FD_94477 | JGI IMG/M metagenome (GOLD analysis project Ga0129299, IMG submission 94477) | Hot spring microbial mat communities from California, USA to study Microbial Dark Matter (Phase II) - Cone Pool mat layer C metaG ... | reverse complement strand
GTTAGGGTGAGGGCAAGCGTGCATCGGGATCGACCTGAAAGAAAGTCGTTGTGATTTCGTCCGCCCTCACTCCCGGCCCCTCTCCCGCAAGCGGGAGAGGGGAGGTTGTGGGATAGGCTCTAACAATCCCTCGGGCCGCGTGCCGCGAGGGTTGCTGGGAAACCGGCGGGCCGTGCATGCTTGACCGGCGACGCCCGGTGGGCATAATCAACCGTGGCCCTTGTGGTCCATGGCCTCGAACGGAATCCCCCGAAAAGGTAAAAGCCTCCCCATACAACATGACTGTCGATTTCAAACTGCCGGAGTTGGGCGAGAACATCACCAGCGGCGACGTGGTCAACGTCCTGGTCAAGCCGGGCGACACGATCGCGGGCAACCAGACGGTGATCGAGCTGGAGACCGACAAGGCGGTGGTGGAGATCCCTTGCCCTCACCCGGGAAAGATCACCGCAGTCCATGTGACCAAGGGCCAACGGATCGAGGTCGGTCAGACGATCGTTACCGTCGAGGGCGAGACGGCCGCCTCGACGCCCGTGGCCGCCGAGGCCAAGCAGCCGAAGGTCGAAGAGCCACCGTCGCCCGCGGCGAAACAGGCCGCGTCCAGCGTTGGCGAAACGGCGGCGCCGGCCGTCGCCGCGACCGCGGCCGCTAGTTCGCCGCAAGTCTCCGCGCCATCTTCGACGGCTTCCGATTTGGTCGTCGCCGAGGCCTCGCTCGTTCCGGCCGGTCCGCAGGCCCGTCGCCTCGCGCGGGAATTGGGGGTTGACCTTCGCCATGTCCAGGGGACTGGAAAACACGGGCGGATCACGCCCGAGGACGTACGGGCCGCGGCCGCCGCGAAGGCAGCTCCGCCCGCGGCAATCAGCGAGATTGTGACGCCGCCAGGCGAGCCGGGCCAGGACGCCTGGGGCCCCATCCGCCGGGAGCGGATGTCGCAAATCCGCCGGACGATAGCGTCGCGGATGGCGCAATCGGCGCAGACCATTCCCCACGTGACGAATTTCGACGACGCCGACATCACCGAATTGGAGCGGCTGCGCAAGGGCGTGCCTGAAGGTTTTCTCGGCCCTGGAATCAAACTCACGACGATGCCGCTGGTGATGAAGGCGGTGGCCTTGGCCTTGCGGCGTCATCCCTTGTTGAACGCGAGCCTCGACGAGCAAAACGAGCAGATCATCTACAAGCAGTACGTCAACCTTGGCGTGGCGGTGGACACGCCTCGCGGGCTGGTGGTGCCGGTGATTCGCCATGCCGACCAGTTGAGCATCGCCGAACTGGCCCGCGCCTTGGCCGACGTGGCCGACAGGGCCCGCGCCGCCCGCTTCGCCATCGAGGACATCCGTGGCGGGACGTTCACCATCAGCAACCTGGGCGCGGTGGGTGGAACGTACAGCACGCCGATCATCAATTTGCCAGAAGTGGCCATCTTGCTCTTGGGACGCTCGCGTTGGTTGCCGGTTGTCCGCGAGGGCCAGATCGAACCGCGCTGCCTGCTGCCCTTGAGCCTGTCCTATGACCATCGCCTGGTCGACGGGGCCACCGCGGCCCGATTCCTGAACGAAGTCATCCAGTACCTGCAATCGCCGGGCAAGTTGTTGCTGGCGGGCTAGGCGACGGCTGAATCCCGCCGCGCAGATCGAGCAAGCGGCCCCAAGCACGCATGGTCGCATCCTGTCCCCTGGAAGCCTGAAGACGAAGATGGAAACTCAACTAGCCATACTGGGCGGCGGACCCGGCGGTTACGCCGCCGCGTTTCTCGCCGCCGACTTGGGGATGCAAGTCACGGTCGTCGACGTGGAGCCAACCTTGGGCGGCGTCTGCCTGTTGCGGGGCTGCATCCCCTCGAAGGCCCTGTTGCACGTGGCCAAGGCGATGGGCGAGGTCCAACATTTGAGCGACTGGGGCGTGTCGTTTTCCCCGCCGAAGATCGATCCGCAAGCCCTGCGCGCACGCAAGAACCAAGTCGTCGCCACGCTGACAAACGGCCTGGGCCAACTGAGCAAGAAGCGGCAGGTCCGCGTGGTCCGCGCCCGGGCTACTTTCGAGAACTCGCAAACGCTTCGCCTGGAACCGGTGGGCAACCAGCCCCTGGAAGACGATCGATTGACGTTCGGCCACTGCATCCTCGCCACCGGCTCGAGTCCGACGAGACTGAAGGCCCTCGAGCCGCCGTCGGCCAGGGTGATGGATTCGACCGCGGCGCTCGATCTGCCCGATATTCCCGAGACTCTCCTGGTGATCGGCGGGGGCTACATCGGTCTGGAGATGGGAACGGTCTATGCCGCGTTGGGCAGCCGTGTTTCGGTGGTTGAAATGACCGACGGCTTGCTGCCCGGGGCCGACCGCGACCTGGTCAAGCCGCTCCACAAGAGGCTGGAACGCGATTTCGAGGCGATCTGGCTGAACACCAAAGTGACTTCGCTGGCCGAAAAGAAGAACGCCATCGAGGTGTCGATGGAAGGACCCGAGGGCGCGAAAACGCAGCGGTTCAGCCGTGTGTTGGTGGCCGTGGGCCGCCGCCCCAATAGCGCTGGGTTGGGTTTGGAAAACACGAAAGTGCAGATCGACGCGAAAGGCTTCGTCACCGTCGATCGTCAGCAGCGCACGGCCGATCCGCGCATTTTCGCCATTGGCGACGTGGCCGGAGAACCGATGCTTGCCCACAAGGCCGCCCACGAAGGCAAGGTGGCCGTCGAGGTGCTGGCCGGGCACGCCGCGACGTTTGAGCCGAGGGCCATTCCCGCCGTGGTCTTCACCGACCCCGAAATCGCCTGGGCCGGACTCACCGAGACCGAGGCGAAGCGGCAAGGGCGGAGGATCGAAACCGCCGTGTTTCCCTGGGCGGCGAGCGGTCGGGCCCAGTCGGTCGGACGGCCTGAAGGACTCACCAAGTGGATTATTGATTCGGAAACCGAGCGGGTCGTGGGCTGCGGCATCGTGGGCGTTGGCGCCGGCGACCTGATTGGCGAGGCCGTCGTGGCCATTGAATTCGGCGCTCACCTCCGCGACCTGACCGACTCGATCCACCCCCATCCCACGCTTTGCGAAACCCTCGGCTTTGCCGCCGAGGTCTATTTCGGCACGGCCACCGACCTTTACCGCCCAAGGAAAAAAGCATGATTCGCCTTGCGGCCGCTGCTGTTTTTCCTCGCTGGGGCTTCGGGCTGGCGCAGCCTTTTGAGACGGAGCCCCTCAGGGTTTTTGAGAATGTGCAAGGAGGTTTGGCGTGCCCGAATTGCTGGGGTTTGCGACCTCTTCTGGGAACGAAAATGGCAACCGTCGCCGAAGAGTCCCTCGAGAAATCCGCGGCGTCTGATCCCATGCCTCGCAGGCATGGGGCACGACTACCCTAACGGAATGCTCCCACCGCGGCAGTGGGGCGTCTCACTTCGCTTTCCACAAATCGATGGGCACGTCGTTCGTTTGTGGCGGGCCAGGCGTGCTGCGGCCCCGGGCCACGTATTGTTCCAGTAGCGCCGTCAGTTGCTTGACGACCTCGGGATGCTCGGCTTGGAGGTTCCGCTGTTCGCCGGCGTCGCTTTGCATGTCGTAGAGCTGGACGCGGGGAAGGCCCTTCCTGGCCGCCTCGGGATCCCGGGGACTGCTCCAACCGCCGCTGCCCGGACAAAGCTCCAGCTTCCATCGCCCCTGGCGGATGGCAAACTTGCCCGAGATCGACTGATGAACGAGCGCCTCGCGGCATGGCTTGCTGGTCTTGCCCAAGAGAATGGGCAGGAAGCTGACGCTGTCCTCGGCGGCGTTGTCGGGCAGTTTCGCGCCGACGATCTCCGCCGCCGTGGCCATGAAATCGACGAGGCTGACCAGCGCGTCGCTGGTCGAGCCAGGAGGCGTTTTGCCTGGCCACCGGACTACGAAGGGCACGCGGTGGCCGCCGTCCCAAATGTCGGCCTTGTGGCCGCGAAACACGTGGCTGGGGTTATGGCCCTTGGCCAAGAGGACCGGAAAATCGGCCTCCGGCGAGCAGCCGTTGTCGCTCGTGACGATCAACAGCGTGTTCTCGCTGAGACCGTGTTCCTCAAGCGCTCGGACGACCTGACCGATGCTCGCGTCGGTCTGCATCACGAAATCGGCGTAATAGTTCAGGCCGCTGCGCCCTTGCCACTCGGGCGTGGGCACGATCGGCGTGTGCGGGGCATTGAGCGGCAAATAGAGGAAAAACGGCCTCCCCGCCCGGGCGTCGGCAGCACGCCGCGCAACGTAATCCACGGCCTGGCGCGTCAGGGTCGGCAGCACGTCGGCGGCCTCGAACTGTTGCGCCGCGGGGCCGGGCCGGGTACGGCGGGCGTCCTTGCCGAGCATCAACGGATACGAACGGTCGACCGTGGGAACGACCGTCACCCGATCGTTCTCGATGAACGTGTACGGCACCATGTCGAGCGAGGCCGAGATGCCGAAATAGTAGTCGAAGCCGACCGCGTTGGGACCGCGAACGATGGGGCGGGTGAAGTCCACGTTCCAGCCCTCCGGCCCTTTTTCGATCTGGTCGTTGAATTCCGGCGCTCCAGCCTTGCGAGCCCACTGGATCCCAAGGTGCCACTTGCCAATGCAGGCCGTGTGATAGCCTCGCTGTCGGAGGAGTTCGGCCACGGTGAGCCGCCCCGGTGCAATCAGCGGCGGCGAGAGGCCCCCCAGCACCCCGCTTTGCAATCGCGTCCGCCAATGGTACCGGCCGGTCAGCAAGCTGTAGCGCGTCGGCGTGCAGACCGAGGAGGTCGTGTGGGCGTCGGTGAATCGCATCCCACCGGCCGCGAGGCGGTCGATGTTCGGCGTGGGAATCTTCCCCCGCGGATTATTGCACCGCACATCGCCGTAGCCGAGGTCGTCGGCCAACACCAAAACGATGTTCGGCAGCCTTGTCTCCTGGGCGTCGGCGGGGGGCTGGACCAATCCCCAGCAGGCAGCCAGAACGAGAAAGATCCCGGCGACACCCCCCGCTCGAAAACCCATCCGGACATCAGACTTCGGTGTTGCAAGACGGAGGGGCTGCATCGGGTAGAGAAACCTATGCTTAGTTGTTTGTGGCATAACGATTGCGGCACGGGCACCGGGGTTACGTGAACGCGAAAAAAACAGCCTTGCGTAACCGATTGCCACGCAAGGCCTTTTTGAAGGGTGGCTGAGGGGACTCGAACCCCCAACACCCAGATCCACAGTCTGGTACTCTAACCGATTGAGCTACAGCCACCACATCTTCATGGAGTCGCCACGGCCTCCACCCCAACCCCCTCTTTAATCCATGGTTTTGCACTCAGAAGGGGCATTCGCGGAGACTGGCCGATTTTGGGCGCGGTGTCTCCTGCATGGGCCAATTTTATCCCCAGCACGCGACCTTACGCAACCCGCCCTTTGAAAAGCCCGGCCTTCGAAATTCCGCAATCCCGACGTGCCCATCGGGGACGGAAAAGCCTTCGGCTGAGATTTGCGCGGGCGGCCCGGGCATTTCGGGAGAGGACCTGGTGCCTATCGAGCAGCGGACATGCCCTACGGCCAAAAAGCCGCCAGGAAGACGCGTGAACTCTAATTCCGTTTCTGCCGCTCCATGGTCGCCTTTTTGCCCTCCGCCTCCTTTTTCAGGGCGTCGGTGAGGTAGTTGAGGATCCGCCGCACGGAGATGATTCCCATGACGCGGCCGTCCTGAAGGATCGGGATGTGGCGGTAGCCGCCCAGGTCCATCTTGTGCAGGGCGAAGGCGATGCGGTCGTCGAGTTCCAAGGTCTCGACCTTGGCGGTCATGAACTCGGAGACGGGCCGGTGGCGGAGTTCGGCGGTCCGGACGTTCAGTTTCAACAGGACGTCGCGCTCGGTGAAGATGCCCACCACCTTCCGCTCGGAGACCACCACGGCGCAGCCGATGTGGCGATCGACCAGCCGTTGGAGGACCTCGCCGACGGGCGTATCGGGGGCAACAATCACCGGTTCGCGGGGCGCCAGACGGCGGATGGGATGAAGCAGCAGGCGACGCTCGACCTCGGAGTCGCATCGCGGCCCTGGCCTCTCCACCAGCGGCTGCGCGCACGCCGCGCACCACTCCTCGCCGTCGATGTTTTCGTGGCCGCAGTCAGGACAAACGGTCATTCGATCCTCCAGGTGTCGCCCTCGCGGAACAAAGCGTCCAAATCGCCGGGTCCTTGCTTCTCGATGGCCGCTTGAACCTGGGCATTGAGCCGTTCATCGTATCGAGGCCGGTCCACGGCGCGGAACACGCCGATCGGTTCGGGGAACTCGGGATAGTGCATGCGGGTGAGCAAGTAGGCCAGGCTCGGCTGCGGGGCTTGTTCGTCGTGGACCAAAAGGTCCTTTTCCGTGATTCCGTTGCCCAGCGTTACCACTTCTGGATCCAGGCCGTTTAAGCGAATCCCCTTGTCGCGGTTCTTGCCAAACACCAGCGGCTTGCCGTGTTCGAGTTCCAGAGTCCAGTCGGCGCGGGACTCGCGTTCGGTCGCGTAATCGAAGGCCCCGTCGTTGAAGACCACGCAATTCTGATAGACCTCGACGAACGAGGTGCCGCGATGCTCGGCCGCCCTCTGAAGGACCATGCCGAGATGCTGGGAATAGACGTCCACGGTCCGGGCCACGAACGTGGCCTCGCAACCGATGGCGACGGAGAGGATGTGCAGGGGATTGTCGATGGTTCCCATGGGAGAACTTTTGGTCACCTTGCCGACCAGCGAGGTGGGGGAGTATTGGCCCTTCGTCAGGCCGTAGATGCGGTTGTTGAAAAGGATGATATTGATGTCCAGATTGCGGCGGATGCAGTGGAGCAGGTGGTTGCCGCCAATGCTCAGGCCGTCGCCGTCGCCGGTAATGACCCAAACCGACAGGTCGGGCCTTACCGCCTTCAGGCCCGTGGCGATCGTCGGCGCCCGGCCGTGAATCGAGTGAATCCCGTACGTCTCCAGGTAGTAAGGAAAGCGGCTCGAACAGCCGATCCCCGAGACGAAAACCAGTTTCTCCCGCGGAATCTGGAGGTTGGCGAGCACCTTTTTCATCTGGGCGAGGATCGCGTAGTCGCCGCAGCCTGGACACCACCGAACGTCCTGCGCGCTGGCGTAGTCGTTCGGCGTGAGCCGTTGTGGAGGGGCGGGGGCGGGCGCCGGGGGAGCAGTGAGCGTGTCGAGCGACATGGGAAACCCTAGTCCGCGATAAGGGGTTTGTTCAATTCCTGGAACCGTTCCGTGACGTGCAAGCCCACGGGTTGCAAGCCGCGGGCTTGGGTTGGATCACGCCGTTTTTCCTTCGACAACATCACAACATGACCGTGTCTAGTCCAGTAGTTTCTCGATCGCCTCGACCACTTCGCGCACCGCGAAGGGGCGGCCCGTGATCTTGTTCAAGCCGACCGCGTCGACAAGGAATTCGCCGCGGATCAGTCGCCGCAACTGGCCGCCATTCAATTCTGGCACGAGGACGCGATCATAGCGGGCGAGGATGTCCCGCAAGTTAGCGGGCAAGGGATTCAGGTAGCGAAGCTGGGCATGGGCAACGGGCTGACCGTTTTGCCAGAGCCGTCGGACGGCGGTGGCCAGGGCGCCGTAGGTGCCACCCCAGCCGAGCACCAAGACCCGACCCTCGGGCGGTCCTTCGACTTCCAGCGGCGGCAGCTCGTTGGCGATCCCGGCGATCTTGCGCGCCCGAAGATCGACCATGTGCTGGTGATTTTCCGGATCGTAGCTCACGGCCCCAGTGACGTCCTGCTTTTCCAGGCCGCCGATGCGGTGCATGAGACCCGGCGTGCCGGGCAGGGCCCAGGGCCTTGCCAATCGATTGTTGCGGGCATAGGGCTGGAACGGCTTGCCGTCGGAGGGGGCCGAGGGATGCTCGACCACGATCGGCGCCAGCTCGCTCATCGAGGGGATTCTCCACGGCTCCGACCCGTTCGCCAAATACGCGTCACTGAGGAGGATCACCGGGGTCATGTAGCGAACGGCGATCCGCCAAGCCTCGCAGGCGGCGTGGAAGCAATCGGCGGGCGTGAGGGCCGCCAAGACCGGCAGCGGACATTCGCCGTGGCGGCCAAACAACGCCTGCAACAAATCGGCCTGTTCGGTCTTGGTGGGCATGCCGGTGCTGGGACCGGCGCGCTGGACGTCGATAATCAACAGCGGCAGTTCGGTCATGACCGCCAGGCCGATGCCTTCCGACTTCAGCGACATGCCAGGGCCGCTCGTCCCGGTCACCCCCATGGCCCCGCCAAAGGCAGCCCCGATGGCCGCGGTCACCGCGGCGATCTCGTCTTCGGCCTGAAAGGTGCGGACGCCGAAGTTCTTGCGTCGGGCGAGTTCATGAAGGATGTCGCTGGCCGGGGTGATGGGGTAAGAGGCGTAGAAAAGGTCGCGCTGGCTGAGTTTCGCCGCGGCCATCAGTCCCCAGGCCAGGGCCTGGTTGCCCGTGATGTTGCGATATAGTCCCGGCGGCAAGCGGGCAGGATCCACCGAGTAGCGATGCGCGAACGCCTCGGTGGTCTCGCCGTAATTGTAACCCGCCAACAACGCCCGGCGGTTGGCCTCGGCGATCTCGGGCCGGCGGCCGAACTTGTCGATGATGAATCGCAGCGTGGGTTCCAGCGGCCGGTCGTAGAGCCAGAAGATCAGCCCCATGGCGAAGAAGTTGCGGCAGCGATCGGCTTCCTTGGTGCTCAGGCCCAATTCCTTCACCGCCAACCGCGTCAGCCGCGTGATATCGACGCGAAAGACCTGATAACCGGCGACGGCGCCGTCTTCGAGGGGATTGGTGGCGCAGCCAGCGACTTGCAAATCGCGTTTGGTGAAGCTGTCGTTGTCGACCACCAGGATCCCGCCCGGCACGAGGTCTTGAATGTTCGTGACCAGCGCCGCCGGATTCATGGCCACCAGGGCATCGACCTGGTCGCCCGGGGTAAAAATCCGTTTGCTGGCGAAATGAATCTGAAAGCCGCTGACGCCGGCCTTGGTGCCTCGGGGGGCGCGGATTTCGGCGGGAAAGTCGGGGAACGTGGCCACGTCGTTTCCCACCAGGGCCGAGGTATTGGTCAACTGGGCGCCCGCCAATTGCATCCCGTCGCCCGAGTCCCCGCAAAATCGAACCGTTGCCGACTCCCGCTCCACCACTGACTTGCGCGGCTCGGTCAACGTGACGGTGCTTGCCTGCGAATCGCTCATCTTTGCCCTAAGGTCCTTCGCGCTGCTGCATTGCCGGTTTGGCCACGGGGGGAAGGTTATACACTTCGGAGGGGAAATGGTCCACCAGCCAATGGATCACGCCCGATACGTCCAAAAGCCCCGTGGGTCGCCCCTGATCGTCCACGATCGGCAAACGGCGATAGCCATTGGTGGACATTTTGCTGATCGCGGTTTCCACCGAATCCGTCTCGCGGACGGTCACGAGGTTTTGCGCCATCGATCCTTTGATAGGGGCGTCAAGATCCCCCTCGGAAGCGAGGATGCGGAGCGCATCCCGCTCGGTGAAGATTCCCACCAGGCGGTCGCCTTCGCAAACCAGGACCGCGCTGCGTCCGATCTCTCGCAACAATTCGAGCGCTGCCCGCACCGGGACATCAGCCGATACGCGCACCGGGGGAATCGGTCCTGCCTGGAGGACCGTTTCGGTCCGCAAGTCGCTGCCGATGTTCATGCCTCCGGCTCCGGCGATGGATGGCCCCAACAAGAAATGTATCCAATCGGCATTGCCGAGTGAACTACTCAAATCGTGGGAGTCGTTCCAAGCCGGTCATGCCCGGGACCTGCGGGCCGGACATTACTCCAGCGTTGGCCTGGCGATCAGGCCGAGCAATTGGGCCTCGCCGCCCTCCTTCTCGTACACGCCGTAAAACATCGAGCAACAGTCCAGCCACAGCGTGATGCGGTGGAATTCCTCCTCGGAAAGTTTCACGTCGTAGTGGCCTTTTTCAAGGATTTGGGTGAGTTTTGCCGCGCGGGCGCCGAACTGGCCGGGCCGGGTGCGGAGATTGTTGCCGTAATCGGTGAAGGCGAAAGGCAGGAGGCTGTTGTACGAGGCATACCACTTGCGTTGAATCGGCTCCCGACCAAGGTTGATCGGCTTTTTCGGGTGCTCGGCGTGGCACTTGACGCAATGTTGGTCAAGCACCGGCTGCACCAGTCGTGGATAGCTGAAGGGGGCCGAGCCGTCCACGTCGGGTTGGATCGCCGAGGGCGGACGGCGCAAGGCCAGCACCGTCTGGCCAACCGGCATCGGAGCGCGGTGCGAAGGCTCGTGGCAGCCTTGGCAAACCAGATGCTCGCCTTTTTGCAGGTAGGTCGCCGAACGCATCGACTGCACCGCCATGCCCCGCTCGTCCAGCGCTTGGAAAAACAACTCGCGGTTGGCCGGGGCGGTGAAATGGGCCGACCCGTCTTCCTCGACCGGGACCGTGCCGAGGACGTAGCGCACCGGAACCACCGAATCGCCCGCCAAGGCGATCCGCGCGCCCGTCTCGTGCGGCGGTCCGCCCGACGGAACCGTCATCGGCAGCAATTGCAGCACGCGGAGGCTCTTGATCTTGGTTCCTGGCGGCCAGGGCGCGCGGCCGTTGTAGGCGTTGATCACGGTCAGCGTTCCCTGGGCCGGCTTTTCCGGCGGCACGCCCGTCCCCGGCGCGTCGCGGAACGGCTGGGCCAAAACAGGTGAAACCGGCGGTTTGGGCCGCGGTTTGAGTGGAATCGGGTTTTGGCAGGCAATTTCCGGATCGCGGTAGATCAGTTCCTTGTTGCCCCAGGAATCGATGAGATAGATCGCGTAGTTGCCCCGTTCCTCCGTTCCGCCTTGGAAGCCGGCCCCCGGCATCATCCCCGGATCGTAAACGGCCAGATAGTAATCCTCGCTCAAGGGCCAGGGAGTGCCATAGACCTGGGCCCCGCCCTGGCTTTCGGGAAAGCCCACGTCGGGCGTGATGCGTTTGACCGGGCCCATCGCGTCGTCGTCCGGCGTCTGCGGATCGACAAGAACCAAAGACCCGAACGCCTGCCCGTGGTGCGGCGCCGCCGTGGCCACGAACTTCCGCGAATTGGGAATCGCGCGGCAGTCGAGTTCCATGTCGGGCCGGGAGTCGCGGGGGGCGAAATTGCCATGCACCGCCCGAGAGTCGCGGCCATCCAGCGAAGTAATCCACGGATGATGCGCGGTGCAGCCGAAGCGATCGACGTAGTCCCACCGGGTATAAAGAATGCGGCCGTCATTGGTCACGCTGGGATGCCATTCGTTGGTCTCGTGGACGCTCAGCGCGGTCATGTCGCTGCCGTCGGCGGCCATGTCGTAAAGCGTGTACGTCGGGCACACCCGGCCGCAGCGGAGATAACCCCCGCGGCGCTCGGTAATGAAGGCGATCCGGCCATTGGGCAGGAAACAGGGATCGAAATCATTCCACGTGCCGTCGGTCAATTGCTCCAGTCCGCTGCCGTCGACGTTCACCTTGAAAATGTGGTAGCAGCGTCCCTCGTGCCAATGTCCTTGGTTCGGGTCGGTGTGGTGGCGGTGGCTCTTGTCTCCCTTGCACTCGACGTAGGCGAAAAGGATCGACTTGGCGTCGTAGGACAGATCGGGCGAGAGGAACGCGCCTCCCTCATGGTCCGGCCCGTGCAGATTGCCCACCCCGTCGTAAGACAGCTCCGGCGGCGTGCTCGGTCCGCCGGTGAGCCGTTGGCCCTTCAGGCGCCCTCGCTGGACCACTGCGTCTGCCAAAAGGTCGCGAACCCGGGGGCGCGGCCCAAAGGGATCGCTCAGCACGAACAGCCCGCCGCCCGGCCGGGCCGTGATGCCGTAATACTGATCGCACATGTGGCTGTAGATCGACCGATGCCGCTTGATAAACAGGATTTCGTTGAAGTCCAAGAGCGGGTTCTGGAAGGCGATCTTGCGTCGCACCGCGCAGATTTTTCTGAACAACTCCCGTCGGGCGGTCGTGTTGGTCACCTCGACCTTCTGGCTCTCGGCCCTGAGGCGATTCAACTCCGCCTCCTCGGCCGCCAGGCTTCGCGAAGGATCGGCCTCGTTGCCCTCGCCCAAGGAAAGCATCCGTTTCACGTCAGCCAGGAGTGCGGCGGTCCGCCGCAGCACGACGTCGACGGGATCTCGGTCGGACGGCAGGATGAGGGCCTCGGGCCGGAGCGTCTCGGCGGCCACACGATCGAAATGAGCGCGGTTGCGCACATCGTACCGCAGCATGAAGAACTGGATGTCCAATTCATCCATGGGCGAGCCGTCGGGATTGTGGAAGCGTCGCCGCGGCGAGGGCGTGGCGCGAAACCGCACTCCCTCCACCAGCGGCCGCAACTCGGCAATCGAGGTCCACGGCCGGCCCGCCTCTTCCGTCAGGGCGACCAGCCGCAGGTAGCGGCCCTTGTGTGGTTTCGGAAATGTCACCACATTCTCCGCGTTGCCGTGGGCAAACTTGCCCGCCACGACCGGCTGGCCGAGATTCTTGCGATCGTCGCCGACGTAGCACTCATACTGGCCGATGGTGCCGTTGCCCCCGCCGCGTCGCGGCAGATACGCAAACCCGGCAATCGGGTAAGAATCGCCCAGGTCCACGACGATTTCATGGGGCGGGGGCGTCTCGTCGAAGTGGAAATCGGTGTGCCACATGGTCTCCGGGTTGCCATCCATGGCCCGATAACCCTCATAGCCAGGCGATTCACTGTCAACCTCAACCTTCACGGTGACGACCTTGTCGGCCGCCAAGGACAAAGCCGACAGCCCAACCGTTGCTAGCAGCAACCCGACATAAGCATGGATCCGATTCATCGTGGGCTCCTTTTCGGGCGCGAAGGAGTGCGTTGGGGATGGCCAAGGCAGGACGCCAGGCGATTTCCGACCCGTTGCAGGGGTCGCATCCAATATACACCTCGCCTGGGTGGCAACGATACATTGTTGCCAAAAAAGCCGCTTTTGGGGCAACGTCCAGTATACCCCGAGCAGGCGTTGGCGTCACACACCCGCTCGGCACTGATTTACTGACTCACTGATTTAGAGCTTATCCCAAAAGTTCCCTCTCCCTCTGGGAGAGGGTTAGGGTGAGGGCAAGCGTGCATCGGGATGGACCTGAAAGAAAGTCGTTGTGATTTCGTCCGCCCTCACTCCCGGCCCCTCTCCCGCAAGCGGGAGAGGGGAGGTTGTGGGATAGGCTCTTACTCATTTTGCGCGGTTTGCCTCGAAGGTCGATTCTTCGCAAACGTGCATTGACACGCACGGCCGTTCTTGAGTAAAAACCGCCGACTTTTCCTCGACACCTCGCGGCCTTTCGGCCAAGCGGCGAACGTTTTCGTTGCCCGGGCCTGGGCCTCATCCTCCTCTGTTGGCTATGTCGTCGCAAGACGATCTGAACGAACTGATCGAGCAGGCATCCGCCACCGCGGCGTCGGGCGGTCTTGTGCGATTGCTGCGCGCGCCGGTGTCCCTCGTTCGCGCCCATCCGCGCGTGGCCATCGCCGTGGCTGCGACGGCCTTGCTGTTGACGGGAAGCCTCGTCACAGGGTGGTGGCTTTATCGCTCCATGCGGTTCGATCCCGAAAGCGCGGCCAAGGCAATCCTGGAAACGCTCGATTCCGGCGAGTTCGAAACGGCGAAGCAGCTCGCGGAGACCCTCGCACGGCGGATCGACGAGTCGCCGCCGTCGCCTGTCGCCCTTTACGCTCTCGGCGTGGCGACGTTCCAGGACGCGAGGAAGGCCTCGGCCGCCGCGCAAAAGGCGTTGTTTCTCGCGGCGGCGCGATGGCTGGAGGCGGCGCTGGGCGCTGGTCTCGCTGAAGACCGGCGCGGGGAGGCGTACTGGATGCTGGGGCAAACCTTGTACGAGGCTGGCGAGATGTCGGCCAGCCAGGCGGCGTTGCTCAAGGCCCTCCGTGCCCAACCGCATCGGGCCGCCGAGATCCAGCCGTTGCTTATCGAGGCCTATCTCCGCGACTCGCCGCCCAAACTTGCCCAAGCCCTGGAACAAAACAAGCTTTTCCTGACCCTGGAGCATCTTTCCGCGTTCGAGCGCGTCACCGCGTTGATCCGCCAGGCGGAAATCCTTCTGGCCATGGACCAACCGAAGGAGTGTTTGC
>Ga0129299_1001869_pt1 | contig 14058 bp, 13 predicted proteins | sample ConPoolayeCmetaG_FD_94477 | JGI IMG/M metagenome (GOLD analysis project Ga0129299, IMG submission 94477) | Hot spring microbial mat communities from California, USA to study Microbial Dark Matter (Phase II) - Cone Pool mat layer C metaG ... | reverse complement strand
GGGATGGGGCGGGCTGAGTGATATGCGGGCGTGTCTGGGATGGTTGCGTCTGGTCTCCGTCCGCTTCTCCCCTCCGTTCAGGTACGAGGTCCCCCGAGGGATCGTTGGCCATGGGCTGATCCTTCCACCGCAGCAGGATAGTTGCAGGTATGATAGCATACTTCCTGTGCTTCGGCTGGCGCCCCCTCAGACTGCCTGGGCGGATGGACCTCAAATGCCCGGCCATTAGGGCGGAACCGGGAACACCTCCGCCCGAATCGCCATATCCAGCCCCTGCGCCTGCCCCAGCAGCCCCGCCACGGCCTCGCCCAGGGGCAGCGCGCTGAGTGCCTCGATGTGAGACCGCGCCTCTTCGACCGTATCCGAGGCGCTGATACGCTTGGCTGCATCTTCGGCATCGGCGGCTACGAGCAGCAACTCATTGATCTGACTATCGATGGCAGGCTCCGGCACCCCGGTTGCCCCCGCTATTGCCTCATCCAGCAGCAGTAGATAGTTGATCACACCGACCCCGTCACCTGGATTCTCAATGCGCCCATTGCCATCCCAATCGGCGAAGTCCGGGCTTTGCTCGCCAACCAGAAGGTTGATGGTGTGTTCCGCGTGTTGCTTGCCCCCGCTGAGATTATTTGCCACCAGGGCATCAATAGCGAGCTGGCGGTGGCTATCATACGTGTTGGCCTCCCTACCCAGGCTGCCTAGCACTGCCGCTTGGAGAGTGGACTCGCGCGTTTTGGAGAACAGCAGCCTCGCGCGAGCCACCGTCTCTGGCAGGACCTCCCCTACGTAGATCAACGTGTCGGGCGTCTGGGGATCAGGATCGTTGGCAGGCTCCAGGCTGAGGGCAAACCCGCTGTACTGGGTGATCAGGATCGCCCCATCCGGGTCGGTGAACTCGACCTCTACCCGTTCATTGGCTAACTCGACTATACCCAGGCTGAGCAGATCGCCCTCTGGCTCGGTCAGCCATGCCTCATAGACATAGCCATCTGGCAGCGAGGGCACGTCGGTCAGAGTAACGGTCACGGAGGAATCGCGGAACTGTACTGTGCCGTGAGAGATGGTTGGATCCTGGGTGGGCAGCACAACCGATTCGTCTACCGAACTGAAAGTGGCCGTTGAAGCGCTGGAGTCTTGTGAAAGGGTCGCCGCTGACTCCGCTGCCCCACCTCTAGCCCCCACGGTAACCTCGTCGGCAGGCTCCTGGTTGAACATGCCCAGCAATGCCACTAGGCTGACGATCAGCGCCAGTGCTCCAATTGCGCCCACGATCCACACTGCCGGGCCGGCCTGCGTGACCACCTGGGTGGTTGTTGTCCCGGCAGGGGGTGTGGCTGCCCCAAGGCCAGTTTGCAGGTGCAGATTCCGGGTTGCCTGGGGTTCAACGGGCACAGAGGCGGCCTCAACAAAGTGCGGCTCTGTGATCATGCCTGCGCTCAGGCGGAGGGCTGCCAGCAGGCTGGCAGCTAGATCGCTGGCCCTCTGGAAGCGCATGGCAGGGTCCTTGGCTAGGGCGCGATCCACTACCGCCTGTAGCTCCGGCGAGCCGTCGGGCAGCGGCGGAGGTGGCTCTGAGATGTGCTTGATCAGGATCGATGCCTGTGTATCGCCATCGAAGGGTAAAACACCGGCCAGCATCTCATACAGCATGATGCCCAACGAATATATATCGGAGCGGCTATCCACCCCCTCCCCGCGTACCTGCTCTGGACTCATGTAAGCGGGTGTGCCGATGATCACCCCAGAAGCCGTCTGCACACTGGCATCGGCCATACGGGCGACACCGAAGTCCGTCAGAATCGGTTGCGTCCCTGCCGGGAGTGGTTCATTGGGATCAATCGAACCATGCTCGTGGCGCAGCATCACGTTGGCGGGCTTCACGTCGCGGTGAATCACACCGCGCGCGTGGGCATAATCGAGTGCCTCGGCCAGGGCAGCGATTAGCGTTGCCACCGTCTCCGGCGCGAGGCGGCGGCCCATCTTCCTTTGGTGGGCCAGATAGTCCTTAAGAGAGATACCTTCCAGCAGCTCCATGACGATGTAAGGGCGGTCGTCGACCACATCGAAATCGAATACCTGGACGATATTCGGGTGGCGCATCGTGGCGACGGCCTGCGCTTCCCCTCGAAAACGCCCTTGCAGCGTCTCGTCGTTTGAGAGGTGGGCGTGCAGAATCTTCACCGCCACAGGGCGGTTAAGCGTTGTGTGACGCCCTAGATACACATCGGCCATCCCACCGCGCCCCAGCAACTGCTGGATTTCCACCTTGGATAATGTGCGGCCAACCCACTCTGACATCATGCCACTCCGCTACACGGCAGCGATCACTGGCCCGCTCTGACTTGCGAAGATAAGTGACGCGAATTGTAGCATAGACACAACCCACTGCAATCGGATACACAAACCGGGCTGCTCGCCACCGAGCAACCCGGCTCAATTTGACTGGGCAATACAGAGTGCTACCGGATGAGCAATCCGGGGGCATTCCACCCGCTGGCCTGGATCACCATGATCAATGTGGGCCCATAAGCAAACACGATCAGCGCCACCGCACCCCAGATCCACACCCGCCACTGATCCAACACCGCTGGGGCATGTTCCGGCCCAGATAGCGCCTCTGCCAGTGGCACATCCACATCCTCCGCCGTGCCCTTCTTCATCAGCAGCGTGCCAGCGACGTTCACCAAGTACAGCAGCCCGCTGATCGTCAGGATCACCCCACCGACCGCCGTCAGCAGCATGGCGGTCTGGAAGCCGCCCAGTGGTAAATTGGCCGTACCCTGGATGAGCTGCTGAGTGTAGCTGGCCACCGCGAACGGCACGCGGCGCGGTGCGCCAAGCAGTCCTGCCCAGTGCATCCCGCGCCCGAAAAGCACCATGCCGATGAACCACGTCCACGCCTGCGCCAGCGCAACCCCTTTGCTAAACAGCCGCCGCTTGGTGATGTACGGCAGTAGCCAGTAGGTAATGCCCATGAAGGTCAGCGTGGATGCCGTGCCTACGGTTAGGTGGAAGTGGCCAGGAACCCAGGTCGTGTTGTGGACGACGAGGTTGACGTTGTACGAGGCGTTGATCACACCGCTGATGCCGCCCGCCGCAAAGACGATCATGGCAAGCACTTGGGTCGCAAAGCTCGGTTCACCCCACGGCAGCCGGAAGATCCACCCCACCAGGCCCTTGCCGCCACGCTGCTTGCCGGAGTACTCTAGCGAGGCCATCAGTGTGAAGGCAGTGATAAAACTAGGGAAGGCTACTGCGTAGGTCAACGCTCCGTGAATCCCCTTCCACAACGAGCTGATGCCGGGATCGGTGTACTGGTGGTGTAGGCCCACCGGCACTGAGAGCAGGATGAACAGCATGAAAGCCAGCCGTCCCAGCGGATCGGAGAACAACTTGCCGCCCGCCTGTTTGGGCACCATCGCGTACCACGACACATAGGCCGGGAGCAGCCAGAAGTACACTAGCGGGTGTCCAAAATACCAGAACAGCGTGCGGGCCAGCAGCGGGTTGGTGTTCTCGATCAATCCCAGCGACCAGGGTATGACCATCATCAACATCTCGGCAGCCACGCCAATCGTGGCAATATCCCATACGATCCAGGTGGTCAGCGTCCCAACTGCCGCCAGCGGCGTCTTGACGCCGGGATTTTCCCTGCGCCACGCGGCCCAGGTGGCGTAGAAGTTGGCCGAGTGGATCCACGTCCCCACCACCACCAGCGTCAAGCCAATGTAGTGTGCCGGGTGAGCGCGCATCGGCACGTAGAAGGTATACAGCACGTTGGCATTCCCGGTCAGCATGGCCCAGCCCGCCAGCCCCACGCCGATAAGCATGACGCCGAAGGCCAGCCAGCTCAGCCAGTTGGCCACCATCTTCCGCTCCAGCGCCCGGCTGATGGCGACCATCAGGAAGCCGCTGATGAAAAAGGTCGTCCACGTCAGCGCGTTGAGAACGCCGTGCAGGGTCAGGCCCCGGTAATACGTCCCGAAGATCGGGGCAAGCTGCGGGTACAGGTTGATGCCCGCATGCTCCAGCGCCTGGAACAGCCCAATCAGCCCGCCGACGGCAATCGCCAGGAAGGCGATGACCAGAAACCAGAAAGCAAGCCTGCGCTCTTCACGGTAGTCGTAGGTCATTTCCATGACTTGATACCTCATAAGGAAAGTAGCTGGCGTCCGGTGGTGACTACAATGATCGACAGCAGCACCAGCGCTAGGAACAGGTTCGAGACGACGAACAGCCGGATCGCCTGCCTGCGCTCCGGGCTGCGGATCAGGCGAATGCTGCCGAGCAGCATCAGGATGGTGATCGCTCCCGTCGGGAGTAGATAGGGCCATCCCAGCGACGGATACACTCCTAGGACCAGCGCCGCCAGCCCTGTGCTAGCTGCGTGGATGAATATCCACCACGCGGTATGGTGGGCGGCTGCACGGACGGGCAGCATTGGCACATCGGAGCGGGCGTAGTCGTCGCGGTAGAACATCGCCAGCGCCCAGAAGTGCGCCGGAGTCCACAGGAAGACCAGCAGCGCCAGGGCGATCACGCCCGGATGAGTCGCCGCCCCCACCGCTGCGCCGCCGGTCATCACGGCACAACTTCCCGCCGCGCCGCCGATGACGATGTTCAGCACGCTGCGCGGCTTGAGCCACACCGTGTACACCCCAACGTAGATCAGCGCCCCCAGCAGCAGGTACAGCGCCATCGCCGGGCGGAAGGGCAGCACCGCCAGCACCGCCGCCGTGATCATGGCGATGGCAACCCACAGCACAACGGCGGGCTTGCGGATCTCGCCCGTCACCAGGGGGCGGTGGCGGGTGCGCCGGGCCGTCGCGTCGGCCTCGCGCTCCAGGTACTCGTTGATCGCCGCCGCACCACCCGCCGCCAGCGTCCCCGTGACGAGGATCGCCAGCAGCGCCCCGATGGGCGGCACGCCCCCCGTCCCGAGAAACGCTCCGCCCAGCGCCGCAAACAGCAGCAGCGAGACGACCCGCAGCTTGAACAGCCTGACTAGTATTCCGAGCACCTGCCCGATGGTGGGCCGCTGGACGGCAGCCGGCACTGTTTGAAGTTCCGTGTTCATATCAGTCCTCGACGACGTGGATCACGCCGGTCATGGTCTGGTGCGCCGCGCCGCAGTATTCGTGGCAGTAGAACTGGTAATCGCCCGGCTCATCGAAGGTGTACGTTACCTCGGAAATCTGGCCGGGGATGACCATGATGTTGACGTTCGTGTCAAACACCTTGAAGCCATGGGTGATGTCCTCACTCGCCAAATAGAAGGTCACCGTCGAGCCAGTGGGGACCTCGATCTCGGCAGGTGTGAACTGCCACGCCCGTAGCACCAGATATGCCTCGTAGTGGCCATCGTACACCTCGCGCAGTCCCGGTGTGCTGAAGCCCGGCGCGGTGGCCACGTCCGCTGGCGGGAGCTGATCCACCACGCTCGGAAGCTGGACACCCAGGCCGAACACTGCTATCAGCACAGCGGCAGCGAAGACGACCAACATACCGCCTGCCAGCCATAGGAACATCGATTCATAGCGATGAATGTGCATGATGAGTTACCTCCGCCCCAGCAGGTCGAAGAAGTACACTGATCCCCACGCCAGAGCGAACACGATGATGTAGCCGATCATCAGCACAATGGTTCCCGTGGGGTTGAAGTCCTCTTCAGGCGGAGAGCCTTGCTCCCTCATTTCGCTAGCCTCCTCGACAGTCGAATCAATAGGGACATAAGCAAGACAGGATGCCAGGGGCATCCTTACGCGATAGTCATCTGGGATAACACATGAACAGATGGGCCGCTTCGTTCAGCGCCCGCGCCGCACCTACGCTATCTCGCTCGCGCAGGATCAGCCTCACATCGCGCAGGATCAGATCTAAGTCGAGAGGGGAGCGATACTCGGTGCGTATCAGGTTGCGCTCATCCACCAGCACATATCGCTGCGCCTGGAGATACCCGTAATCATCCGTGCCCCTGCCCTCGTACGGTCCGCCGGGTAGATCAGCCAGTGGCACGGCCTCGTAGTAGACGCCGAATCCCTGCCCGATCACCCGTTTGAGCGTCTGCGCGTCCCCGCTCACCAGCGACCAGTTTTCCAAGACGAGGCCGTGCTCCTGTGCAAATGCCTTCCGCGCGGTGACAGTATCTTGCCGCTCATCGAACAGGATAAGCGCCAGCGCCGTCTCACCCGCCAGCCCCTCCGCCCGCGCCCGACTCTGAAACGCCTGCATGTCGCTGAGAGTTTGTTCCAGCGTCCCGGTCGGATCGCTGAGGTAACCAAACCCATACAACGTCACCCTTCCTGTGTATGTCTGGTCGGTGAATGGATAGCCGTTTTGATCCACCAACTCGAATGTCGGGCCGAGCGCGATGCGGGGCACGACTTTCACCGGCTGAAAGATGGCGAAGGCTGCCGTCATGCCCAGCAGCAACCCCAATGGTATCGCGGCCCAGGATGCTGGGCGGGAGAGGAAGCCGCTCACCGAGCATTCCCTCTCAGCCAGTGCGCGGCCTGCCAGGCCAGCCGCATCGGGCCACGCGCATTCTTCTCGCGCACTAGGCTGCCGATATCCCGCATCATGACATCCAGGCCCGGAAATGAATGGTACTCGGCGCGGAGCCGCCCCTGATCGTCCACCAGGGTGAAGGTTGTGTCGTGTACGAAGTCATAGCCCGCCTCGTCCATGCCATGCATGGCGTGGCCTTCTCCGGCCCCGACTTTCTCGAAGTACACCCCGAACTCCCCTCCCACAAGCTGCTTGATCTCGATCAGGTCACCGGTGAGCCACAACCAGCCATCGGGCCGAGCCTGCATCTGCGTGGCATATTCGCGCAGCCGTGCAGGGGTGTCGCGCTCCGGATCGAAGGTGATGCTGATCAACACCACCTCATTGCCGAGCCAGCCTACGTCAGCTAGGGCGCTTTGTATCTGGAGCATCTGACCGGTCATTACTGGACAAACGGTGGTGCACGATGTGTAGATGAAGTCGTACAGGGCGATCCGCCCGCGTAGGTCTGTATCGTGGATAGGCAGCCCACTCTGATCGATCAGGTCGTAGGAGGGGGCAGTCGCCAGCACGGGGAGGGGCCTCATCAGTGCCACACCGAGAAGTAGGAGGAGCGCCACCACGACGACAATCGAAGCCACCAAGGCCCACCATCGCATTAGGCGAGGTGAGTGGCTCTGGCCAGTCGAACGATAGGCAGCTTGCATCGGTCGTGCGTCCTTCCAATCGTTGCGGGTCAGACGCCGGGCTTGCCGGCGGGTTTAGGTGGTTCTGTCTCATTCATCGGCGGGAGATCGATCATCACGTAACCTCTCGTTCTCCCTTCTGCTGCCAGATCGGACAGCCGCACGGCGTCCATCTCACGATGCAGGGCGTCCTGAATACGCCGCCATACCGGGTGTGCTGAGCAGATCGCGTCACGCGGGCATTCGCCGGGCCGGATCAGGCACGTGTTCAGGATGATCGGCCCTTCCACACACTCGACGATCTCGCGCAGCGTCACGCTCTCCGCAGGCCGGGCCAGCGCTAGCCCTCCCGTCCGCCCCACCGCCGTGCTGATCAGGCCGCAGCGTTTCAGGTCGCCCACCACCTTCACCAGGAACGGCTGTGGGATCAACATCTGCTGGCCGATCTGGGGTGCGGGCACGTTCGTGCCCTCTGGCGCGGCAGCGATAGCGATCATGATTCTCACAGCGTAGTCGGCGCGGCGGCTGATGCGCATCATGTGGTGATTCTACAAACCTTGACCGCTTTGGTCAAGGTTTTTGCGGCAAAAATAACGCCTTGGGGCGCCCACTCGTGTTTTGCGGAGAATGCTTCCAGGTGGCACGGGCAAGAGGCAGCCTATGGAGTTATTTTCGCAACCCTCGCCATGCAATCGCCGCGATCAGGATCGCCTCGGCCAGTGCCGCGCCGAACGTAAGCGCAAAGGCGTCAACCCAGAATTGCTCAGGATAAAGCCGGATCAGAGTGTCAGAGGTGGGGAAGACCCACGAAGTTCCCTCAAAAAACAGGCCATGAAAGGCAGTAAACAGCCAGTCGAAGGCGAGGGCGACTGCAACCAGCCCCGCCAGGATCAGCAGCGCAGTGAGGGCGCTTCCATTGAACAGCGCGCGCAGCAGCGCTCGCCTCTGTCCGCCATCCACGGCCAATAGCAAGACACTGAGCGCAAAAACTATCAGCAACGCTAACCCAAACCGCATGAGCATCTGCGTGACCTGCTTCACATCATCCATGTGTGCAAGCTCACGCTGGTTGAACAATGGCGAGCCGTCGGGGAAGGTCAGGTTTTCCAAGAAATGACGGCCCTCATTGTTGAACAGGTATGCCAGACCCAGCGGCCCGTAACGGAGGCGATCCTCTGTCGTAAACCCGTATGGGTCGGTTGGAAACCCTGGGCGATGGTACTCCCAGGCCATGAACAGGGGCGTCATCAGCAGCCGGGCATTGATCAACACCAGCAGCAGCGGCAGTGTGGCGGTAATGAAGCCTTTCAGCAAAGCCGCCAGCCAGTGGGGTAGGTGAACAAGCCCCCGCGCGGTCGCAACATCCGACGCAACTGGATCGACCATCCGACTCTCCTTCTTCGCTGCCTACCTTATTGGCATGGCAGGGCTGTGTCCCCGCTCAGCACGAAGTTTACCAGGATCATGTCCGTCATCAGCTCAACAGCCGCGCGATCATCGGTGAGGATGAGGCCGTCCCGTGGCGTCTCCCGAAGCTGAGAATATGCTTGATCAAGCACCGCCGTGAGCATAGGATGGGCATCTGGCGGCAACCTCTGAAGGTTCACGCGCAGATTCTCTGCCACTGTTGGCTGGACAGTGCCATACAAAATGCTGTTGCAGGTGTTGGGAACATCTACCACATGCACGGACGGGAACACATCCCCCAGCGTGGCAGCAAACGCCTCGATCAGCCGTCGGTCGCTGGCCGTGCGCCCGACGTTGATCGCTATCACCCCCTGATCCGTCAGATGGTCGCGTGCGCTCTGGAAGAACTCAACCGTCGAGAGGTTCCAGGGCACGTAGGGCAGCCGGTAGGCGTCGACCCCGATCACATCGTAGGTTCGGCTTGAAGCTGCCAACGCGATCCGTCCATCCTGCACGATCACGTTCAGGTTTGGTTCGTTCATGCCGAAGTAGTGGCGCCCCACCCGCACAATGTCCGGGTCGATCTCCATCCCATCGATGGGGATAGGCCCGAAAACCGCCGTATACTGGGCAGCAATCGTGCCCCCTGCCAAACCCACCAGGGCAAGGCTCTGCACGTCACTGGGTGAAACGGGCGGTGTGTTGAAGAATGGCGCAGCCAGGAAATAATCCCATGTTCCACCTGTGACGAGATAGTCCGGGTTGGCCGGGAAGTGCATCGAGTGGATACCCTGTCCCTCGTTGAGCAGCAGCAGGTTGGCCTCACCCCAGCGCGCCACCTGGATGTAGTTGTAGGCCGACTCACCCTCGTAGAGGGTGGTCGCATTACGGGGCGGCGGGCGAAGTGGCCCGCGCAGAGTCAGGATCGCCAGCGCCGTGACCATCACAGGCATCCATAGCAACAGGAGCGCCTGCCGACGATCCACTCTTGCTAGGCCGATCACCGCCACCAGCCACAGAAGCCCGGCGAATCCTAGAAAAGTCAGGTTAGTGCCGATAGCTGGGATGAGAACGAGCGTCGGCAAGAATGTACCGAGGATGCTGCCCGCCGTTGAGATGGCGTACATCCGCCCTGAGGTTTTTCCCGCACTCCCGGTATCCTGGATCGCCAAGCGGATGGCGAATGGCGACACGGTCGCCAGCAGGGTGATCGGGATCGAAAACAGCAGCAGCACCACTCCGAATGATCCAACTAGCACCGCAGCGTTGATATTCAGCACCGCCCGCGCCGCCATCTGGAGCACAGGCCGAGCTAAAATCGGGATCAGCGCCGTTGCAAAGGCGCCCCAGGCAACCACGCGATAGAATGTGCCTGGACTCGGTGAGCGATCTGCGATGCGACCACCGAGGAAATAGCCAACCGTCAGGTACAGCAGGATCAGGCCAATGATGTTGGCCCATACGATATTGCTGGTTCCGAAGACCGTGCCCAGAAGCCGCGATGCGCTCAGCTCCACGCCCAGCGTGGTCATCCCGGCAGTGAACACGGTCAGATACAGGTAGCGATTTGAGGGCCGAGCTGGTTGGATCAAGAATAGCCTCCCCACTTGCAGCATGAGATTATAACCTGCCGCCGAATCGCCTCATAACGCGGCCCATCGGTGGGCCAATGGGTGGCGGGCTTTGCCCCAGCCGTTGACACCGCCTGATGGGGATGCTAGACTGCGCTCAGCGTGCCTTCCAGGGGTAGGAGGAAGAGGATGCTGGTAACTCGTGAGACTCTCGAAGAGCGCGAGCGACGTACTCTTGCGCCGTATGCCATCAAGAGTGGAGACTCCCGTGGTCGGGAGTACCCGGAGCCAGAACCGACTTACCGAACCGCCTTCCAGCGCGACCGGGACAGGGTATTGCACACAACGGCTTTTCGGCGCCTAGAGTACAAAACCCAGGTCTTTGTCAATCACGAGGGTGACTATTTCCGCACCCGGCTGACCCACACTCTGGAAGTCGCTCAGATCGGGCGAACCATTGCCCGCGCACTTGGCGCGAATGAAGACCTAGTCGAGGCAATCTGCCTGGCCCATGACCTGGGCCATCCACCTTTTGGGCACTCCGGTGAGCTGACATTGGCTCGCCTGATGGAAGATCACGGCGGGTTTGACCACAACCGGCAGACGCTGCGTATTGTCACCCTGCTGGAACGGCGCTACCAGTATTGGCCGGGCCTTAATCTCACCTACGAGACCCGCGAAGGGATCGTTAAACATGAGACCGAGTACGATGTAAGCGACGCAACAGACTACGAACCTGACAAGTGTGCCAGCCTGGAAGCTCAAATTGCCAATGTCGCGGATGAGCTGACCTACACTGCTCACGACCTCGACGATGGGCTGTACGCGGGCTTGCTCAGCCCGCGCAACCTGGACGGGCTTGGCCTCTGGGAACTGGGCAAGCGGGAGATCGGTTTTTCGGGTGGGGACTTCGATGAACTAGTACGCCACCGGCTGATTCGCAAGCTGATCGGCATCCTGGTCACCGATGTGTGCACGGCTACCCATACCCGCATTGAGGCAGCTCACCCCCAGTCGGCGGATGACTTGCAGCGCCTGGGATACCCTGTGATCGGTCATTCAGATGACATGGCGGCGATGATCAGGGAGTTGAAGGATTTCCTCTACCGGAACATGTACCGCCATTACCGCGTAGTCCGCATGGCCCAGAAAGCGGAACACTTCATCACGGAGCTGTTCCGCGCTTATCTAAACGAGCCTGCCCAGCTTCCCCAGATTCCACAGTTGCGACGGGAGCAGGAACCCGATTCGCTGGCGCGGGTTGTATGCGATTACATCGCGGGCATGACCGACCGTTATGCTTTGCAGGAGTACCAGAAATTGTTCGATCCCTTCACCCGGCCTTAAGTGTTTGGCCGAAAGAATTTTCGGCCAAACCGCCGGTTTCACGGAAAGTCTTTCTGGAAAGACTTTCCGTGAAACGCTTAGATACGGAGAACGCTCCTGCCCTATGCATGATCGGTATATCCAGAAAGATCACCTTGACAGATCAGCGGGTTTGGGTCATGGTATCCGCTCTATCTGCCTGAGATCGGCTGGACGGTGATCAATGGCCGAGCGCCAGTATTGGGTCGGCTTTAATCTAGTTCCCGGCGTTGGGCCGGCGCGGGTGAGGCAGTTGCTGGAACGCTTCGGAGCGCTTTCCAAAGCCTGGGACGCGCCCGCCAGCGACCTAGCCGGGGCAGGGTTAGACCGGCGCACCCTGAACAACTTCATCGAGGCACGTCATCGCCTCGATCTTGGCGCGGAGCTGGATCGCCTCGATAAGCTCGGCATCGCGGTGCTGACGTGGGAGGACGACATCTATCCCCCATTGCTGGCAAAGTTGCGGGAGATTGATCAGGCTCCGCCGGTGCTCTATATGCGGGGCACGCTGGTCGAGGCGGATGAATGGGCGCTGGCAGTGGTGGGCACACGCTCGATCTCGCCCTATGGCCGCCAAGTAACGCGCCAGCTAGTTGCGGACTTGGCTTCCAGTGGCCTGACTATCGTCAGCGGGCTGGCGCGGGGTGTCGATGCTGAAGCACATCGTGCTGCTCTAGATACAGGTGGGCGGACAATTGCCGTGCTCGGTTGTGGGCTAGACACGATCTACCCGCCGGAGCATCAGCAACTTGCGGCGCAGATCGCTCAGCATGGGGCGCTGATCAGCCCATTTCCGCTGGAAACTCCACCTGAGCGAAAGAACTTTGCACCCCGAAATGGGGTGCTGAGCGGGCTGGCACGTGGGGTGCTGGTTACGGAGGCCGGTCTCAAAAGTGGCGCCATGCTCACTGCCGGGGCTGCGCTGGAGCAGGGCCGGGAGGTCTTCGCAGTGCCAGGTAATATCACAGCACCGGGTAGCAGCGGCACCAATCGGCTGATTCAGGACGGTGCACATCCGGTGCTCACTGCCCAGGATATTCTGGAGATCCTAAACGTTGAGCACATCATGCAGTATTCCGAGGCCCGTGCCAGCCTTCCTCATCTGGGTGAGGCTGAACAACGTGTACTGGATGAGCTTTCGGCGGAGCCGTTGCACATTGACGAACTGTCCCGGCAGTGCGGGCTGGCAGTGGCACAGGTAAGCAGCGCCCTGACCATGCTGGAATTGAAAGGGATGGTGTATCAGGTCGGCCCTCTGACTTACGTGCGCGCCTTGAGTAGATGAGACATGGTCAGCGGCCCTCCTGCCCCTGTGATCACTTGTCTCCCCTCTTCTCTCTCCCTCCTGGTGAGGAGTAGGTCGCATTAAGAACTACGCCACAAGTTCGGGGGCGGTTGTGGGTGTGGCCGGATACACCTCCATTTGTCGAGGATAAAGATGAGTAACGCCTATGCTTTGATCATGGCAGGCGGCTCGGGGACGCGCCTATGGCCGCTGAGTCGGAGAGATCGCCCCAAGCCACTTCTGCCTTTGGTGGATGAACATCGCTCGATGTTCCAGTTGTCGGTTGAGCGGCTCTACCCCCTGTTTTCCCCCGACCGGATTCTGGTGGTGGCTAATGAGGAACTGACGTACGGCCTGCGAAAACAAGCGCCTGATCTACCACGGGATAACTTTATTGTCGAGCCAATGGGGCGCGATACCGCCCCGGCGGTGGGGCTGGGGGCCATTCACATTCGCCAGCGTGACCCGGGTGCAGTGATGGCAGTTCTGACCGCCGATCACCATATAGCCGACGTGATCACCTTCCGCCAGGTCCTCGACGTGGCCTGCCAGATGGCTGCCCAAGGGCAGATTATCACCCTGGGCATTGCGCCCACCTTCCCGGCAGTCGGCTTCGGCTATATTGAGCGGGGAGCGCTTGCCAGCACAATCAATGGCATCGAAGCCTATCATCTGCGGCGCTTTACTGAGAAGCCCGATCCCTCCACCGCCAGGAAGTTCGTCTCCAGTGGGCGTTATAGTTGGAACAGTGGCATGTTTATCTGGCCTGTGCAGCGGGTGATGGCAGAGTTCCAGCAGCATGCCCCTGATCTCTATAGCGGTCTTGAGCAGGTGGCCGCTGCCATCGGTACGCCGGCCTATCAGGAGCGACTGGCAAAGGTTTGGCCGGAGATGCCGCGCATATCGGTGGACTTTGCGCTGATGGAGCACATCCGTGAAGGGGCATATGTGATCCCGGTGGAGATGGGTTGGAACGATATTGGTAATTTCGAGGCTCTCTACGCCGTCTTATCTGGAAAACAGGGCGCCAACGTAGTGGTCGGCCCCGAACCTCTGCTATTTGAAACCCGCGGCACGCTGGTGCACAGCCGGCGGCTGGTCACAGCGATAGGGGTGGAAGACCTCGTGATCGTTGATACAGATGATGTGGTGCTGGTCTGCCGCCGTGACCGCGCACAGGATGTCAAGCGAGTCGTAGAATACCTTCAGGAGCATGGACAAGACAGGTACCTATGAG
>Ga0129299_1001867_pt1 | contig 14060 bp, 2 predicted proteins | sample ConPoolayeCmetaG_FD_94477 | JGI IMG/M metagenome (GOLD analysis project Ga0129299, IMG submission 94477) | Hot spring microbial mat communities from California, USA to study Microbial Dark Matter (Phase II) - Cone Pool mat layer C metaG ... | reverse complement strand
TATTCATAGTGTACTTAACGGAGATATCGAAGAATTGATCGAAGAGCTAAAAGCTGCTGAATTAAGAAAAAAAATAGAAAACTTTCAAAAGAAAAATTAAGCACAAATTTCGTTGTAAACATTTTTTATAACACTAGCAGCATATTCGCACGCAGAAGGATAAACGCAATCTTTACCTTGTCTATAATACCAAGCAGTGCTAGAGAATCCGCTGTACCACCATTTAACAAGCCAAGCCCATTTACCAAACATCCAATCAGACGGAACAGACTTTAAAATATTTCTCATCTTTCTATCTGCAATTCTGTCTTGGATTTCTTCAGAAACAGTAAATTGTCCATAGCTTATGTAGTTTCTCCAATCTTGACAAATTTCGTTTCCAACCCCCATTTCAGCTTCACACCAATTTTTCCAGTTAAAACTCATTATTTGGTATTTTCCAAGCGCAACCCAACAGTCTATGCTGCTTTCTGATTTAAACTCCTCTGTGCTAAGTTGTTTTACTCTATTCATTCCAGTTCCTTTGCTATCATTTTTAGTATATGAAGCACACAAATTTCTTATTTGATCAAAATTTACCGAAACAGGACTTCCTTCATGTTTATGAATTTGCTCCTTGATTTTTTGGAATACTTCTTCTTCGCTCAACCCACTGCAAGATTCTAAATCTTTCATAGATGTATTTTGGCAGACAATTAACTCTTCATCCGGAACTCTACATTCTTTGTTTAATAACACAGTTGAACTATATGTTTCCGGGCTGTAATCTGAAACATAGCCGCACTTTGGCCCGTTTGATTGACTATTCTGTGGAAGAGTACACTCAGAACAATTTGCAAAACCAGCGTCCCAAAAAGTATCTATTCCAACACCAGCGTATTGATTGTTTGCTCGTATACAAAGATATTTTGCATAAGGTAATCTCCCAGAAATGCTGGAACGAATTGCTCCACTAGAATCGGCTTCCCAATAATGAAATGTTTTCTTAATCCCCCAATTAACCACCTTCCAATCTTCTACTCCACTTCCAGGAACAGAATCTGACGTACCGATATACACATCTATATCACCCCACTTAACCCTTGGCCACTTAACGGATACATTAAATCCAACATTTATCTCACCGCAACCAGCACTTCTTAACTCAAAACAAGCACCACCATTCATTGAGCCAAAATCAGAAAAAATCTTCAACGCCTTTGCCCCATGTGTTAAAAACCCCTCCTGACATATTGAACCCACAGGCTTATACTGCGACCACTCTGGTCTTCTACAAACAGTTGCATTATTTCCATCGATTGGGGTTTGCTGATAATCACCACATGGAGAGCCACCATCTTGATACCAAGACTTCCATCCAGCTGGAAGGTTAATAGCCATATTTTCTTCCAAGAAATCTCCTTCAAAACTCCCATCAATCAAATTACCACTGCAAAAATCATCCTCCTTGGCTGGTTCAGCACATTCTAATAGAATTCCACTTCCAAGACATCTTTTAAAACATTCTGGAGTAAATGGATCCCAAGCAGGAACCGAACAAAATGGAATTTCAGAGGAGCTTCCGCCACCGCCCTGAACAGGAACGCCTTCTGGATTTGGTGTCCATGGAGTTTTTATTGGGGTAGAATATGTACAGCTCATGCATTCTAAAGGTGGAACTTCCAAATATTGGCTTGCACAAGAAGAGCCAGAAAGCCCCGGAATAACTTTTATCGGATCATATGCCTGTCCATCCATCATTATTTCAAGATGAAGATGGGCACCAAAAGAACCCTCCACTCCAGAAGCTGAGTAACTACTAACATAACCAATTACAGTCTTGCCTGATACCACTCTAGTCCCAGCCACTATTCCAGGAGCAAGTTTGGAATGATAAGTCCTAACTAAAACAGCTCCGCCATTACTAGTCATACCATCACACTTGATATACAAACGACCGTTCCTGACTGGTAGTAATACTATTCCGGAACAAGGAGCATAAATAGGTTTACCTTCACTACCCAGATCTGCACCTCTGTGTGGATAACAAACAGAATAGTAAGAAACATTCTCGTGGCACATAAAACCATAATGAACATTTACACCCGGAATAGGATGGGACCAATCTACATTATTTGCTGGAGGCGTTCCGGGATTTGGATACTCTCCATAGTTACTATAAAGTCCAGCAATTCTTCTCTCGTACTCAGAACAATCTCCGCTTGTTTGTTGACCAAAAATTCGTCCAAAAGAAAACAAAAATGGATTGTAAACAATATTTAATGGATAACCATTATCAGGAACACTATTGTTACTCAACATACCTAAACTACTATCTGATCTTCCATATGGTGTACCCCCTTTTAATAATCCAGCTTCTGTTGGCATTATCTTTCCCCACCCCCTTGCTACCAGCTCCATATCTTTTCCATTACTTTGAACACTCACAATTTTTGGATAGTCTTGACGCCACAAACCATCCGTTGAACATTCAGTGTATCTATCCTGGGTATCAAACATCAAATGAGAACCACAATTCATTTGTGTAGTCCACCAAGAACCAGTATTCCAAGTTGGCCAAGAAAACTCCAAAACATGAAGGTTCCTTTCCTTAGATACAATAGTTGCCTGGGAAGTATCTAGCGGCCTTGTAAGAGGAATTTCTAAATCTGTTTCTTTTGGAGCATTAAGTTTATTTGGTCCACCTGTATTGTACCTAAAGTCATTTATCACACTTGAACTAACACCAAAAATCGAGCCAAACTGATTTCTGTCAATCTGAGTAAAAGATGCACCTGATCTAGTTGCTGATGAGTCTAACTTCTTATTATCAAAAAAAGCAACCTCTCCATACACCTGATCTCTTTTTTGTGATCTCAGACAATGAAATTTTGCGCCACTATCATTCACATAAATCTGATGAAGAAGTGGATCAACATTAGCAATAAAGTTCATTGACGGAATAATTGATGTATCCAGTCTTTCCACTCTAAATTTCTCTTTAAACGCAGAATCAGAGTATTTACCATCTGAGACACCACCTATACCCAAGTCTTTCGCATCAAATGGGTTTTTCCCGTCCCACTCTGTCATATTCACTGATACACCATTTCCATTTGTTCCATCCACTATAGTTCCGGACAGATGAATTTTTGTAAATGGGCTTAAAATAATATTTCCTAATCCATTCACTGGAACTTCGTGAAATTGATCTTCATTTCTTTCAATGTCAACTCTTGGTGTTTCTCCTACAGTATAAACTTTCATTTTTGTTGCCTTCAAAATATTCCAAACACACATCCTACCATACCACATAGATTCCTTCGTACTTGATCCAAGCCCAGTGCACCAGGAGTAGTCTTTATTTGGATCACCACAAAACCCGCTTTTTACAACTATAGGTTGAGGATCCCCGCATCCTTTTTCTTTGTCTGGACATTCTTCGTTTCTAACATTACTAGGTTCATACTCTCTATAAGTATACTCATAGTTTCCTTCACTAGCAGTTCCTACGCACACCCTTTTTGTTCTAGTCTGAGGATAGCCAGGCTTTAATATGTATCCTCTAATCTCTGACACTGTTTTATCTCCAGGAATAGCTTGACTTGCAGTATCACAATGTTTGTCTTTTCCACAGTACTCCGGCGTATCATCTTTCGTTACAAAACAAGTCGCAAACCCCTCTTCGTTTATCCTTTCTGCGTAAGGCATCCAATCTCCGCCGCTGCTTCCACAACTAAAACTCGTACCATTGCAGTAATCCTTCCCATTTGCTGTACATAGAGCCGGATAATACCCTAACATACTAGATTTTCCAACCTTAGCATTGTCAACACACTTTCCACTTTCCCATTTGCAAAGAGGACTTGTATTGCATTTTTCTGATGTATCTAAAAGTCTGCACCCGCTAAAAGAGTTAGAAGATTCATGCATTATCAAAACATGAGGTTTGCCATCAGGGTGATTATAGTGCCACGACTCATTCCAACACCAGCTAGCGCTCATATTTCCCCAATCTCTGCCAAAAATCATCGGATCTGTGTTTATATTTCCCCTATAACTTTGAGGATCGCCGCAGGTATAATTAAATGGCAAAAGTTCTCTATAAACTACAACCTTGGTGTCAACACGATCCCATTGCTTGCATCTCCTATCACCTCTACACTTTCTATCACCATCATTCCAGTTACATCCAGTTTGTTCAATACATCCATCTTTGTCTCCATTCCACCTCCAACAATCATCTCTACCCTCCCATTCACAACATATATCCTTACTCTCAATCGCCTTCCCAATAGCACCAGAAAGTGGTAAATCCATTCCTTCGCCCGTACTAAAGCTCGTTCTTTTGTAATCGTAGTAAAAAACATTTTCCACTATCTCTGAATGATTTGGAATTTCATTTTCTTTGACTGTTTCGTCGTTAAAATATTCTTTATTTGGATAGATAGCTTTTGGATCAGGATTAACACCAGCTATTTTAGAATTTGTTATTTCTGTAAAAGCAACATCTCCAGGAGCCGGCGCCCAGTTTGGCTCAAGAAATGTTCTGTCTATCTCTGGAGTCATAATATCAGTAATTTTATCCAACTCTTTAAATTTTTTATACTCATTGTCGTTTCTAAACCAATGGTAAAGCCAAGAAGTAGATCCATAAATGATTCCGCTTTTGTCTTTTGGATCAGAAGCTAGCCCTGTTGGAAAAGTTATGTTTATCCCGGCTAACTTAAAAGCATCAATGACATAAGAAGAAGAATCAAGATAATCTCCCGATGTCATCAATGTGTTTAAGTTATACTTCAAAGCATACTGAGGGTATTTTGTGTCAAACCGATATGAACACTCTCCACCAACAGCGCCATTTGGGCAGTACCCGGTTTCTGAGTCACGGTTATAAGTTCCAAGAAGCGGCGGTAAAAAGAACGATTGTTTTTCGTTCTCCTTCTCACCTCTAAAAAAAATCCCGCCAAGCCAAGCCCCAACAGCATCCACTCTTTTTGCCCCTGAAAATGTTTGAAATTTCGTCGTAACAAATTGATCTCCTCCGTTGCTACCAAAAATCCTAGCGCCAAAAGGAAGTGGCATGGTAGTCTCATACGAACTTTCAGGAGTATTGTAATCAATTCCAGAAACACGCTGAGAAGCAGTGGAACCAGAACTAGAATCCTCATCACCAAAAAAGGAAGCAACAGCTCCAACTGCAATGATAAAAAATAACGATACAAAATAAATAAATAATACAATTAATACAACAGCTACCTTTTTGACAAGTGGCATTGATGCTCTAGTCAATTTGCCAGCTACTTGACCAGCAAGTGGAACACCCGTAACAGCCGTAGTAACTGTTCCAACAGCGGCCGCTGCCGTTTCCTTAGCAACATCCTTGATCTGCTGACCCACACCCCCGTCCCCACTTGATAAACCTTTTGCAACTTTTAACGCGTCAGAAACAGCTTTTACTCCACCACCAGTTGGATCTATTTTGTCCAATGCCTTATTGACAACACCACCAGCAGCACTAGGACCACCGTCGGTAGGTTTGCCTCCCACCCGAGAAGCTTCATTATGAGGACCTTGTCTTGTTGCTTTCGGTTCTTCTTTACCTTCACCTTTAACACCCCTTTGTTCACTAGTTTCTTTCCCCTGCTGACCACTTCCTTTTTCATTTTCACGCAAACCATTTCTCTCCTGTCCTTTCCCGCTCCCACCTTTTGAACTTTTATCAGATTCTTTTCCACCCTTTTTGGGCTCATTAGACTCAGAACCTCTTTTTCCATCAACACCAACATCAGTTTTTTGATCTCCACCCACCGTATCGCCAGAAGCAGGAGAACCTACTTGGCCACTTCTCCGATCTCCTACTTTACCTCCTTCATCACTTTGCAAAGCATCACCCTGACCACCAGTTTGACTAGTTTGGGTATTGTCTTTTTTCCTGTCTACAACATTTTCATCTACATCAGCGCCTAGATCCTTTCCTTTAGAGCCGCCAGCCACCACACTGTCGTCTTTTCTTTCACTTCCATCACCTTCTCCCCCAGCTCCAACGTTTTTAGTTTTATCTACATCTGTTTTATCTACATCCGATTTACTTCCCCCACCGACTTCATCACCCTCACCCTCTTTAGAAGAAGGTTTTTTTTCTCCGCCACCTTCTCTAACTGGAGCCACTGGAGCATTATCACCACCATCAGACTCAAGAGCTTGTCCAGCACTCTCTTGTACATCCCCTTCATCACCTCCAGCTTCCACAGCATCTCCTTCATTTCCGCTTGCTTGACCGTCGTAAATGCCAGTATACTGTCCGCCTTGACCTTCTTTTAAATTTCCTTCTTGACCCACTTGACCTGTGCCTTCTTCACCAACTTCATTACTAGCAGAAACCTCATTCAACGAACTATCCGCACCACCAGATTTTTCTGATTCACCTCCTTTCAGACTTGATACCTCAGTTTCTTTATCGCCACCACCTTCTTCTACACCACCAAAAGCATCATAACTTTCTTCACTATCACTAAGAGTATCAACTGGCCCAGCTTTTTCTTTTACCATAGCTTCATCTAGCGCGATCCTTCCAGCTCTATTATCAGTTTCTCTTACATCAACAACCTTCTTAGTTTCACCATCAACACTAAAACCGCTAATTGAGGAATTTACTTCAAATCCAAAATCCTCGTCATTTGTACCACGGGAACCAGCTTGATCAGGCCCAACTTTTTTTAAATCATCATCGCTCATAATCAAAATTTTACACTGGCTGTTCAGCCATTGTTATAGTCCTAAATCTTTGGCCAATAGCTTCTAAAAACCTAGGAGAAAAATCAGCCAAGGTATTTATAGCGTTAGAAACTCCAATAACTTTCAAAAGCTCTATCAAATACGGTCCAAAATTTCTAATACTAGTTTCGCTAATTGATACAAAATCAACCATGTGCGAGTATGAAATGATAGCAACTGTAATTGGAACAACCGTTTCAGAAACAAGTTTAACAAAAGCTCTGGCAGATTCTCCAGCTTTTGGGTTCAAAAAGTTATCGTTCGCTTCTGATATTTTTTCTAATCTTTCTGCTAAAGCAAAAAGATCCGCAGTAGAATAAATTTCACCATACCCGCCCAATTCTCTCCTTTTTGTTCCAATCTTTGTGTGCGGCTCAATTCTTCTTGCTAAGGTCGGTGAAATTTCTCTGATTTTGTCCAAAACTTGATACAATCCAGCATTACAATCTTGCACACCAGACGCATTTTCATTTGAATACGAATCGTTATATTCTCCAACAATTCTGCTATACTCTCTTACCAGTTTACCCAGTCTTCCAGCTTTTTCTGATTGGCGATCCCTTTGACCCCTCCAAGCTCCTCCATCATTACCCCTTGTATCAAGCATAGCTTCGCTAACAAGCATTCTTGCGTAGCCCTCTCTTCCTGCAATAGCCCTTAAAAGCAGTTCTTGGACAACCTGAGTAGCCTTGACACCTTGAAGAACCTCCCGAAGAACCTCCCCGGCTCTTTTCAAAAAAGCTATGTAAGCAATTGACAAAAGAATATTTCTTCCCCAAAAAACCTCTCTAATACTTTCCCAAAGCTCAGATAACATACTCGCCGCTGCATTCAAATCTTCAAAAAATCCTTCTGCTCTCGCAAAGTTTTCTCTTACGCTCAAAACAAAATCTTCTGCTGTTTTGTAAGAAAGGAATGCTAAATATAAATTCGGCACTTGTTTTTTTAATTCTTGTCGTCCGCCAACAAGGTATAATAACAAGTCGCTAATCGGTCCGACAATCGAACCGACAACCCGAAGAGTTTTAATTCTTGGTATTGTTTCTGAGACTCTCCACCCTTCTTCTATTCTCTCTACCACTCTACCAGTAAAACCCATCATCCTATACCACAATTCTTCAAGTTTCCTTATAGAATCACCTAAAAGTTTTAGATTTCCAATTAATTCTTCCGAAGTTTCCAACCTAAAGACCTCACCAGCTATTGGAATACGTAAACTAACATCAGTTTCCGTGCCACGAAGTAAGCCACCTCTCCGAAAGATTACGCTGAAACCATTTAAAATTCTGATAGCACCATTCAAACCAATCTCTCCTTCGTCTAGGTTAAGATTTCTTAAATGATCAATTAAATCTTGAAGAGCTTCTAATGTTGGGTTTATTACAAAATTTTCTATTGCTTTTCCAGGAAAAACAGAAACCTTTCCCTGCTCATTTCTTATTTCCTCTCCTCTCATTTTTCTACAACAGTTATTTTTAAAAATCCAAAATTAAACGAAAACTACTGTTAATAAACTTGCACTTATCAATTATTTCTAGAATTTTCTACTATGGCTATCTTCTTCTTGGATGTCTTACTGTGCCAGTACTATATCCACCCATTGATGGATGATGTCCTCCCCTTTTAGCTCCACCACCTGCACCAGCTCCACCACCACTTCTAGCTCCACCACCACTTCCAGCTCCACCACCACCACTTCCAACTCCACTACCTGCACCACCACCAGCTCCACCACCACCAGATCCACCAGCAGATCCGTTCATACCAGCACGAACTCTCATTTTATCTACATTTGCTATAATTGCATCACCTCCATGATAAAGCATCATCTCAACTTCATCCAAACCAGCGCTACTTGGATCGCCCCCAGCAGCAGCAACCTTTGCTCTTACTGCATTAACACCATCTACAAACTTCATCAAATTTCTAACCTCGTTTGGACCAATTTTCCCAGACAAATCTCCATTATCTAATATTTGCTGAGTAATGCTGTTTTCTCCATCATTCCCTAAAGTCTTTATAAATAGTCCAAGCTGAGTCTTGGCTATAGCCAAAACATTTTCAGCAACTCTTCTAGCATCTGACCCTTCTTCCAAAGACTCAACCTTTCCCCTTAGCTCACTAAGAAGCGCCGGATTCATAGCTGCACTTGTCCCCAAATCTGAACTCAAAGCCTGAACAAATTTAACAGCGCCACCAGCATTAATACCATAATCTATTTCAGCCCTAAATCGAGCTGTATCTTCTTCTACAAGAACACCTGTCGGATCTCTGTCTTTATCTCCGTATTGAACAAGAGATGCTAATGTTCCCTGAGTCAAATTAGCTTCAGCTTTAGTTTGTTTTTGAATAATCATAGAAAGAGCTTCTACACCAGTTTTACCACCAAGTCTTTCTGCCTCTGCTAGTAAGGAAACCATTCTATCATCAGATATTCTAACAACATTAGATCCAAGTCCAGCAACCTCCATCAAAAGTTCTTCAATCCTTCTAAATTCGCGTTTCTCAACAGATTCGTAAAGGCCATCCAACATACCCCTCCAATTCGAACGCTCAGTTTCAGAAATAGATTTAGCAGCTGTGTTAGCAACATTATACAATCCTTCAACATCTTCTGGCAAATTCGGCGGTTTCCGTAACACACTATTTATGCCAGATTCACTTTCAAAATGTTCGACTAGTTCTCCAAACGCCTCAGCCCCCATAGTTTTAGCTCCTTGATAACCGCCAACCAAGCTAAGAGCTTTTCTTTTTGCAGACTCCCTTGGAGATTTTAGAGGTTCCAAAATACCTCCAGACAAACTATGCATCGGATCGGGGAGAACCTCTCTCCACCTTTCATCTCCTTCAAGCTCTCTTCTAGTTTCTAATTCAAGAGCCCTTCGTTCTGCATATGCTTTCCAGACATCAGAAAATTTTGCCTTACCACCTTTAGAGCCTTCCATCAAACTATAAACCAAATCGCCAGCCTCTTCATCAATCTTACCTATGACAGCCTTGGAAATTTCACCATAATGAGCAGAAAATGTAGCTAAGTCTAAAACCTGGTTTGCTCCGATTATGCCTCTTTGTCTTGCAATCATCTCCGCTTCTTTCCAATCTGCCGTATTTTTCCCATTCTTCCCTGCCCCTAAACCCAATTTTTTAGCTTTATCACTTATTGCACTATTGAAGGCATTCTTTAATTCGCCAGCATTCGAGAAACCGCTTGTTTTAACAAGAGAATCAATTTTTGCTTGAAATTCAGCCTTTTTTGCAGGATCGCTCGTAGCACTCTGGGCATTCTCCAATTCAATCAGCTGATCATGTATACCTTTTAGTTTCAGCAGATTGACAACCTGTACTTTTCCGTTTTTTATTACTTTTGCTGAAGCATCAAAAAGAGAAGTTAAACCTGTTGGTCTGATAACTTTTCTCAACTCTCTGTAAGCCATTCTAAAACCTAAACCTGATCTCCTGCCCTCTAGAATCGAACCCAACTTAGTTCCTTGCAAATTTCTTATACCTTGGACAACTCCTCTGACTAGCTTTGACGCACTACCAACCGTACCAACAGCCGCTCCAGCAGCTCCAATACCCAAACTAACTACTGGGATTTTTTTAGCTCCTTCGTACACAAAGTTTGCAACTCTGCCAAGACCTTTTCTTTGTTTTCCATCCCTTCCTTTTGATTCATCCCAAAACTTCTTTAAAGGCTCTTTAATTGCTTCCCTTATCTTTCCTACATCTTCCTTTGCTTGTTTGCTAAATGGATAAAATGGACTTGTCCTATTTCCAAAGAAATCGGTAACTTTTCCAAGCTTGCCGATCTTATCTATGGGAACAACTTTTACCGCCGTAGGAATAGAGATTGACATTGATACAGTCCCAGCAACCCAAAGCAATAGATTTGTAATAGCATTGTTTAGGTGACTTCTCTGAAGCCCAACACTTCCTATTTGAGCAGATACTACATCGGACGCATTCATGGAAAGAATCCTCTCAGACAAAATGAAAAAAAGCGTCCAAACAGGTGTAAAAAATGATGATAAAAAAAGAAGCTTCCAATACCAATTCCAAAAAGCCCTTGTAGGACTAAAAATTGAAAGTAATGCTGCAAGTGGACCAAAAACAACTAGAGCATAATAAGCTATCTTTACCATGATTATAACTATCAAGAAAAAAATCGAAAAAAAACTAATAACAAAACCACCCGAAACAGAAAGAGTTATTGCTGCCAGATTTCCCAAAACAGAGCTAATACCACTAGAAACAAGTTCATTCCTTATTTCCAATATCTTATCCCTCTGTGCCAAAAAAACACCTACTATAACCTCCCAAAACTCCTCGTAAGTTTTATCTGTACCAATAGTAACTATCCCGTTCGTAATAAAAATACTCGCATCATGAGCAACGCCCGCTATCATCCTACTGAATTGCGCAAATAATATTGCAACAAGAAACGGACCCAAGGTGCTTTTTATTTGATACGGCTCAAGAATCTTAAAATCAAATATTGTAGCTAGAGAAATAACAAGGAAAAAAACCCCTAAAAATGTATAAGATATTGAAAGCATCGACTTCCAAAGTGATAAAATAAACCTATCAAGACCAGCAAGAGAATAGTATCCCGTGCTCTGCGCACCAACATTTCCAACCCTCATATAAGACGAGGAAGCTCCTATTTTTGATATCCATTCCATTGAGAATTCAATCAAACTAACAATAAACTCACGAACTTTGTCTAAAAATAAAGCAATAAAAGATAACGGTTCATTGATCATTAGTTTTAATATATCTAATGCTTTACCCATTTGGTTTATCTTGCTTCCAAGCTCTGCTGCAAAACCTATGGCAGCCTCTACAGGTCCGCTCGCACCGGGAATTTGAGCTATCACAGCAGCACCACCAGCAATAGCCGAAGCAATGCACCTGATAACCACATTATTAGAAGCAGTACCATTTACACATTCATTCCAAGACACCGATGCTATTATCCCGAGCTTTTGAAAAAAATTAGGCGGTCGATTTTCATCCTCACTACCATCTCCCGCGGGTGGTGGATCAAAAAATATATCTGGTATAAACTTACGCAAGTTAGCCCCAAAAGACACCATAATAGATGGAGTTCCTCTATATTCGCCCTCTATTTTTATAGGAGAAAGACCAAAACCACTTGCACCATTTGAAGATAGAATATAGTCAGCAAGTATTGAAGGGAAAGCATAAAACATACTTTTACCACTTAAATCATTATACCCAACGGTTCTAAAAAAAATTGGAAAATTCAACAGAAAATTTTTTGCACCATTTGGAGAGCTTAATAATTGGGTTACCTGTTGCAGCATTGGATAATAAGTTGGATCATTGATTATTCTAGAAAGCTGACCATATGTTATATTAACTGAAGGATCATATGGCCAACTATCTGCACATTCATTTGAAACATCACTCTGAAATGGATCTGGGACTCCATCACAATCGGAATCTCTAATAACATTCCGTCCTGCAAAAGAGCAATTGTCCGCATAATAAATCCTGTTTCCATTCTTTTTCCAATAGTTCCACTCAAATCTATTATCACGGAAACTACCATTTATAATTTGAGATCCTTCTTTGAAAAGCTCAAAAGATATAGGCTTACTATTTCTTCCAACTCTTTCAGTGGATTGCATATCAAGCCTGCAATCCCATGGATTAAGCGTAGTTCCAGCTAAAACTGTATTTTTATCCTCCGTATAGTAACCAAAACCTCTTCTAAAATTTATAAAAACCGCTGGTAAAGTTGCACCTTCACCTATGCTAACAGCTTTAAAATACTGTTCAATAGACTCTTTAGTAGCATCAGTATTTACTGGCATGTAAGAATCTGGGTGTCTATAACCACTTATAGAATCATATCTAACTACATCCTCAAGGGGGCTTGGAACCTTTCCTTCATCGTACCTGCCGCCACTTTCGCTTCCTCCACCCGAACCTCCTCCACCCGAACCTCCTCCACCACCTGGATCTGTTCCACCACTTTCGTTTGAAACTTCAAAAGTTACAGCATTGCTCTCTACCCAAGTATTATCGTCACTCTTGTAAGTAGCTTTAACCTGACAACTTCCAACCGCTCTAGCATAAAAAGTTTTGCCTTTTAATGACTTTTTCCCGTTTACCACTCCACAATCGCCCTCAGCCACACAATTCCCGCACATCCCAGATCCATCAAATACATAATAAACATCTTTTCCAATTGGCGAACCAGATGTTCGAAGATCAATCGACTCTCCAACCTCCATTTTATATGGACTTGTACTAGGGTTTGTTATGGCAAACTTTTGAATTTTTATTCTTAAAGTAACCTTCTTTGCAATTGGCTGACCTGCTCTGTCTTTAATTCCATGCTCTACACTATCTGTCACCTCAATGACGAAATCCCCTTCACACCCTGAAGAAAACTCAAATCTTCCACTTGTGCTTGGATCATCATCAAAACCTGCGCAATTACCGCCAGAAGTCTTTCTGAAAACATAATCTCCCGACCCTCCTGTTACATACCTATAAAGAGAAATACTACCAGCACTTCCGCTTGAAATATTAATCACATCACTACTTCCCAAAGTGCTTCTCAAAGAACTTTCAAGAGAAATGTATTTTATCACATCCAAATTACCATTTAAAACAGTTTCCATTCCATATTTCTTCTCATCCCCAGCCTTTTTGTTTGTCGCAACAAGAATTAAGCTTTTTGATGAATCTGTTATTGCATCCCGAACAAAAAGAGGAGCAGTGCTCAACTTAGAAAAATCAAAATAAAAGAAACCAGTATTGACATCTATTGTTCCGCCAGCTTGTACAAATTCAACCGATTCATTTCCATCTTCGCTTTTTATATACAAGTCATAATCATTCAAAACATAAGCTTCATTTTGAGGTAGGTTATTTCCAACATCTCTATCAAAAACAAATCCAGAAAAAGCGCTATTTCTCAAGATAACTTCGCCGACAGATATATCATTATTGCTGCAATCTTTTGCGCCTTCTTTTTTCTCCATAAAATCTTTAACCTCTTGAGCAGAGCAACCTTCACCGCTTGGATCAACTTTATACCAACCAGAAGAAACGCCGGAATGCCCATAACTATCAGTCACCCCAATAATAAACGGAACTCTTTTCCCAACCTCCCCTTCCTCAACAAACCTTGCCATATGGCTTGGCCTTCCAATGTTTTGAAAATCGTCTCTAAATTGAAAAGTTCCATCTGGTTTTGGTTTGGTATATCCCAAATTATAAGTATTGCCCATTATTTCATAGTACCTGATATCACCATCTTCTTTTTC
>Ga0129299_1001865_pt1 | contig 14066 bp, 9 predicted proteins | sample ConPoolayeCmetaG_FD_94477 | JGI IMG/M metagenome (GOLD analysis project Ga0129299, IMG submission 94477) | Hot spring microbial mat communities from California, USA to study Microbial Dark Matter (Phase II) - Cone Pool mat layer C metaG ... | reverse complement strand
GCGTCCCGACAGGTGCTCCTGACCCGAGCCCATCGGCGGTCAACGGATGCCGTTCGCACGGCGTTCCCGTCGGTTACTTATGTGCTCCGATCATCCTGCCGATTCATGCAGCGGCATCGAGATCGAGGTCTTCCGTGAGTGCCGATGGATGGGTGATCACCGGACCGGCGGTTGGGGCGAGGATCGGCTCGCTGGCGGGGGCGAGCGCTGAGGTCACGGAGGGACGCCGCGACGGCCGCGGGCACCTCTGGTCGCTGATCGGGCGGTTGCTCTGGTCCCTGCCCAAACCGGCGTGGATCGCGATTGATCTTATTTGCCTGCACGCGGGGATCTGGCTGGGCGTTCGCCTGCTCGTCTGGTGGCCCTGGGCCGACGGGCACTCCCCCACCCTCGTGGAGGTCATCTTCGCCGCCTTCCTGGTGGCCAGCGGCATGGTCTTCGGATGGTACGAGCAGGAGACGCTCCTGCACCGCTCACGGATCGCCGCCCGAAGCGTGATGACCATCGCGCTGGCGACCGGGATGACCTATGTCCTGGTTCACGTCGTGATGTACGGTGGTCTCAGCAGGCGCGTGGCGGCAGGGGGGGCCGCCACGTTCCTGATCCTTGCACCGGCCGTCCGGTTGGTGGCCTACTGGTCCCTCCGGAACTTTCCTCGCGGCGTGCTGATCGTCGGGACCGGACCGGTGGAGCAACTGGCCGCCAAGAGTTCGGGACGCGGATTTATCCGCGGATACCGCATCGTGGGTTTCGTGGACGCCGATCCCGATCTCGTCGGCCGGATCCGCCAGGGGTATCGGTGCTTGGGCACGATCGACCAAATCGAGTCCATCTGCGTGCGGCACAAGGTCCACGAGGTCATCATCAGCAGCCAATTCGCCCATCGCCGGGATGTGACCGACGCCGCGTTGACCTGTTTGCGCCTCGGGTGCCGTGTGACCAACGAGGTCACCTTCTGCGAAAAGGCGTTTGGGGAGGTCCCCGTTCAGCACATCGGACCCGAGTGGTTCCTCTTTGCCGACCTGCAAAGCCACCGCGACGAGGCGGCTGCACTGAAGCGCATCGTCGATCTGACGACCGCCCTATTGGGGTTGGCGATATCGTTGCCCTTCTGGCCGCTGATCGCCTTGTTGGTCAAGCTGAACGGCCGCGGGCCCGTGTTCTATTCGCAGGTTCGCGTCGGGCAGAACGGCCGAACCTTCACGCTGTACAAGTTTCGCACGATGCCGCCCGACGCCGAGGCCGACGGTTTCCCAGCCTGGTCCGCCCCGAACGATCCGCGCGTCGGTCCGATCGGCCGGTTCCTGCGGAGGAGCCGCCTGGACGAACTGCCGCAATTGTGGAACATCCTACTGGGGCACATGTCGCTCGTCGGTCCCCGTCCGGAACGCCCGGAGTTCGTCGAGCGTCTGACCAAGGAGCTTCCCTTCTACCGCGAACGCCTCCTGATCAAACCGGGTCTGACCGGTTGGGCGCAGATCAACTTTCGATACGGGGCCTCCGTCGAAGACGCTCGAAAGAAGCTGCAGCTCGACCTGTACTACATCAAGCACATGTCCCTGGAGCTCGATCTGGTCGTCATGTTCCGCACGTTCGGCAAGTTCTTTCAGGGCGCCTGGTAGCGGACAGGGAGGGGCCACCGGAGCGGTGGTGATGCCGTTCGATACGATCAAATCGCCGATCGTTTCCTCGCTCGCCGACGACCCGGATCTGGTCGATCTGGTCGAGATGTTCGTGGATCAACTTCCCGAGCGACTGTCCGCCATGCACCGCGCCTTCGAGCAGTCCGATCTCCGAAGGCTCCGCCAACTCGCGCATCAGTTGAAGGGAAGTGGTGGAAGCTACGGGTTCGCCGTTCTGACCTTTGCGGCGGCGGAGTTGGAGGAAGGCTGCAAGGCCCAGGCCCTAGACCGCATCGGGGACGCCCTCCGCGAACTGAGCGATTTGGTCCCCCGTCTCAAGGCACGACCGGATGCGTCGGAGAAACCGGGCGGCGCCTGATCACGCCGGAGCGGAATTCAAGGACCCCGGACGTGGACCGGGACGATCGGGAGGAAGAACGCGTGGTGGCCTTCCGTTCCATCCGTTGCCGCCAGGCGGGCATCTGATCGTCGCGGACGTTCGCCCAAAGGCCGCGGCCTTGCTGCCGGGCATGCCGCTCCACGGCCGAGAAACGCTCCTTGTACGGGTGATCGAAACGCCCGTCCGCGTAAGCGTGCCCTGATTCGACCAGCCGCTCGTTGAACGTCCTGTCGTCTCCGGGCAACATCAGGTAGGCCAGCAAGCGGCCGTACCGGTCCCGCGTCTTGCCCTGAACCAGAAGGACCACGACCTCGCGCCCGTCCAGCTCGGACCGCGCATACGCCGATGCCTCCGGGCCAAAGTGCATCTCGCCACGACCGCCCGCCGCCACCTCGGGACTATCGACACCCCACAACCTCACCCGGGTGCGGGTGTGCCGACCGTCCGGAACGTCCAGGTCCAAGGTGTCCCCATCCACCACCTTGACCACCTTGAACGGCTTGCGGTGGTAGCGTCCGTAGTCGTCAGCAGACGAACCGGAAGGCTTGAGCCAGTGGGCGGCCACGCCCGCCGCCAAGGCGACCAGCAACCCGACCGTGGCCAGCGGGCGGCGCCGCCATAACGGGGGGAGCATCCCTCGATGCCGCCGGCGGGTCGTTCGGAACCGGTCCAATCGTGATCGCATGGGCGCTCCGCAAACGGGTATCGAACGCACCGCACCTACGGCAAGATCATGATCTTGTTCCGGTCCGGTCGAGCCATCTGCTCCAATGCGGCATGGATGTCCTTCAGGGCGAACCGGTGACTGACGATCTTGCCCGGGTCCACCAGACCTTGGGACTGCAACCGGATGGACTGAGTCATGGCCAACGGGGTCACGCCGAAACTGGCGTCCATGCGGGTTTCCAGGAAGTGCGTCCGGCCACCGTCGAAGGTGACGGTCTCGTGGGTTGTGATTCCGAACAAGTTGATCCGCGTGCCGCGACGACGCAGCTCGAACATCAATCGGACCGCCTCGGGTGGACCGGCCGCCTCTAGAACGAGGTCCGGACCCTCCGGCAGGATCTCGTACACCGCCTTTTGGGGATCGTGTTGCGCGGCGTTGATCGTGTGCGTCGCCCCGAGGTTTGCGGCGGAACGCAGCGCGTGCTCGCTGACGTCGATGGCGATCACCGTTCCGGCCCCTGCCGCCGCCGCCAACATGACCACGAGCAGACCGATGCTGCCCACGCCGATGACGACCACGTCCTCCCCGATCGTCATCCGGGAGTACTGGATCAACCCCTTCCATGCCCCCGCGAGCGGTTCCGTCAGCGCCGCCGACTCCCAACCAACCCCGGGCGGCTTGAGGTACACGCTGCTCGCACGGGTCTTGACGTACTCAGCGAACGCCCCCGGCCAGACATCCGTCGGTCCGTCACCGCCCGTCGTGAATGCGGAAGGGCAGTAGTGGTGCTGGCCGCTCCGACAGAACCGGCACCATCCGCAGAACCCGCTCGGGGCGACGATGACCTCCTCGCCCTCCTTGAACTGGGTGACCTGGCGGCCGACGGCGGCCACGACACCGGCCGGTTCGTGCCCGAGAATCGCCGGAAATTTCACGTTTCTCCGCTTGCCGGTGACGGCTTTGTAGTCGGTTTGGCAGATGCCGCAGGCCTTGACCCTCACCACGACCTCGTCGGACCCCGGCTGAGGAACCGGGACGTCTTCCAGAACCAACCGATTGAACTCCTTGAGCACGGCCGCGAGCATTGCCTGTCCTCCTGCCTCGAAAATGGGTCGTAGCACGGGCGTCCCGCCCGTGATGTTCATGGGCAAGCCCATGCTACAGTAGCACGGGCGTCTCGCCCGTGATGGATCATGGCCGAGACGGCCATGCTACGAGGTCATGGACAAGATGCCCATGCTACTGGACGTCACGGCCAAGATGGCCGTGCTACGTGCTGCCGCTACCCGTTTTCGTCCTCTATGGGTGAGCCGAAGGCCCATGACCAACTGCTCCGGGTTCCCACATGGACCGCGTGCGACCCGGTGAGAGCACGTTAGGACGTGCGAAACGCCACGTGGTCGAACGGCTGGCGGGCGAGTCGGCGGGCGAGGTCTTCGGCCGCGTCCGGCGAAACTCGGCGGATCGTCGAGACGAGTTCGTCGCGCAGCCCATAACAGACCTCTTGTCCCGTCGTGGTGTTGGTTGCTCGGATTTCGAATCGCTCCGCGGCGACGACGTCGATGTTCCCCTTGCCCAGGGTGGCACCGGTGGCGAACTGCAAGCCGTCGAGGATGCAGCGGGGCGGTGGTTTCTGAATGGGTCCGGTCACGACCACGTGGATGTCGAAGAATCCTCGAGATCCCAAGTCCGCCAGCACAGCCTGCCCGAGGCGCAGACCCACGACCAGCCACGGACCCAAATGACCGTGCATCCGGACCGCTTCGATCAGCCAATCCGGGTCGTCCGGGCGGGGTTCAAAACGGGGCTGGGGTTCGCAGAGGGGGGTGTCGTTCATGGGTACGACGGTTCCCTTTCGTCAGACGGGTCCGCTCTCGGCATAGACCTCGTGTTCGATTTCGTCGTCGACGGCGGTCTCCACGGCGGGGGGCTCTGCCGGCTGCACCTCCGGCACCACCCGCCTTCGCGGCAACCGACGGGGCGGTCCCTCAATGTGGACGTGACCGTCGCCCAACAATCGGACCACGTCGCGTACGAAGGTCTCATCGGGTTTCACGCCCGGTGGTTGGCGGCTTCGGACGGAGACGCGGAGCCCCGTCGGCGTAGCCAACTGAACGTACAACGGTGTCTGGCCGGGGTGCGCTCGGCAAACGTCCTGCAACTGCTGGAGGACCTTTTCCTCGGTCCCGACGCAGTGCAGTTTGACGACGACCGCGACGGCGAGGCGCTCGGCCGCCTGTTCGATCGGGACGACCTCGCTGACGCGAACGCCGGGTTCTTCCCGCCGCCGATCGACCTGCCCTCGAATCAGGATCAGGCGGTCGGGGGCGATCAGCGGTCGGTACTTCTCCAGATCGTCGGGGAACAGGACGACCTCGATGCTGCCGGTCAGGTCCTCGAGCGTGACAATGCCCATCTTGGCGCCGGGACGTCGACCCGCCTTGGTGACCACCGTTCGGACTTTGGTGATCATCCCGCCGAGGACCACGACCGTCCCGTCCTCGAACTCCGGTTGTCGCAGGTCGATCACGTCCGCGGAGGTGAATCGAGTCAGGAGGTCGGCGTGTTGGCTCAGGGGGTGTTTGGTGACGTAGAACCCGAGCACCTCTTTCTCGTGGGCCAACATCTCGGACTCCGACCACTCCTTGGCGCTGATGATCTTCTCGGGACGACGGACCGAACCGGTTTGAAACTCGCCGAACATCGTCAACTGCCCATCGCGACGGTCGCGCTGAACCTGGGCCCCGATTTGCATGGCGCGCTCCAACACGTCCATCAGGGCCCCGCGCATCGCCCCCGTGGAGTCGAAGGCACCCGCCTTGATCAGCGCCTCCGTGACCGCCCGGTTCACTCTCTGGGCGTCCACGTGCTCGCAGAAATCGTAGATATCCCGAAACGGACCGTGCGTTTCGCGGGCTTCCAGGATGGCTTGAACCGCCGCCTCGCCGACGCCCTTGATGCCCGCCAACCCGAACCGGATGCACGCGTGGCGCCCGGGGGGAGCGGCGTCGTCGGCGCCCTCCTCGTAAACCACCGTGAAATCCGCCCCCGACTGGTTGATGTCCGGGGGACGGATGGCGATGTCCATCCGTCGGCACTCGTCGATGTACAGCCCGCGGTCGTCGGGCTTGGCCGCCGGGATTTCGTACGTCAGCAGGGCCGCCATGAACTCCACCGGCCAGTACGTCTTCATGTACGCCGTTTGAAACGCCACCAGGGCGTAACCGGTCGAGTGCGCCTTGTTGAATGCGTATCCGCCGAACCGCAGGATGTCCTCGAAGATCCGCTCGGCGGTGTCCTTCGGCACGCCGTGGGCGACGGCCCCGCTCACGAAGGACGGCCGCTCGGCCTCGAGCAGCGTCGCCTTCTTCTTGCTGATGGCCTTGGCGAGTCGGAACGCCCGTTTCAGCTCAATCCCTCCCAGACGATTCACCAGACGCGATACTTGCTCCTGGTAAACCATGATGCCGTAGGTTTCTTCCAGCACCTCGTCCATGATCGGATGAGGGGTGGACCACGGCTGCCCGTGCTTGCGGGCGATGTAGGCGTCGATGTTGACTATCGGACCCGGACGGAACAGGGCATTGGCGGCGATGAGGTCCTCGATCCGGTTCGGTTTCATCCTCATCAGCACGTCGCGCATCCCGCTGGATTCAAACTGGAAAATGCCCCGGGTCTGCCCCTGGGTAAACAGGTCGTAGACGCGCGGATCGGTCAGGTCGATTCGCTCGAGGTCGATCGGTTTGCCGGCACGCTGCTCCGCCGATCGGCGCGCCCGTTCCAGGATCGTCAGCGTGCGCAGACCCAGGAAGTCCATCTTGAGCAGGCCGACCTTCTCCACCGCCTCCCCGTCGAACTGGGTGATCGGGTGGTCGTTGTCCGACACCTTGCACAGCGGCAGGAAGTCGGTCAGCGGCTTGTCCGCGACGACCACACCGGCGGCGTGGACCGAGGCGTGTCGGGCCATGCCCTCCAGACGACGGGCCACGTCGATGACCCGTCGGTAGCGCTCGTCCTGGTCGTAACAGCGCTTCAGTTCGGGCTCCCCGGCCAGTGCCTTGTCGATGGTCATCTTGAGTTTTTCAGGGACAAGCTTGGCCAGTCTGTCCGCCTCGTTCAGCGGCACACCCATGACCCGGCAGACGTCCCGGATGGCCGCCCGGGCCTTGAGCGTCCCGAACGTGATGATCTGAGCGACGTGCCCGTACTTGCGGCGGACGTACTCGATCACCTCGCCCCGCCCGTTCTGGCAGATGTCCACGTCGATGTCGGGCATCTCGTCACGCTCGGGGTCCATGAACCGTTCAAAGTACAACCCGTACCGGATCGGGTCGGGCGAGCTGAGCCCCAGGCAGTACCCGATGACGGTGCTGCACCCGCTGCCGCGAGCACCGCAAGGAATGCCCTTGGACCTGGCGAACTCGACGAAGTCCCAGACGATCAGGAAGTAGCTGCTGAATCCCTTGGACGCGATGACGTCCAGCTCGTAGTCGATCCGCTCCCGCAGCGCCGGTGTGATCTGCCCGTACCTTTCGCCCGCGCGGGCATAGACCAACTCGCGGAGGTAGGCATTGGGGGTCTTGCCGTCGGGTGGGTGGTACAGCGGGGCGTGGCGGGTCTTGAAGTCGAGCACGACGTTGCACTGCTCCGCAATGCGGAGTGTGTTCTTGACGGCGTCCGGGCGATCGCGAAACAGGACGGCCATCTCCTCCGGACTCTTCAGGTAGAACTCCGGCGTCTCGTGCTTGAGCGGGCTCCCCTCCTGGAGCGTCTTGCCCGTGTGGATGCAGATCATGACCTCCTGCGCGAAGGCGTCGTCACGCGTCAGGTAGTGCACGTCGTTGGTGGCGACCAAAGGGATCTTGAGCCGGTCGGCCAACTCGATCAGGAGGGGATTGATTCGCTCCTGATCCTCTTGCCCGTGACGTTGGAGCTCGATGAAGAAGCGGTCGGGTCCGAAGAGGTCTCGGTACCACCGGGCGGTCTGCTCGGCCCCTTCGGGATCGCCGCGACCGAGGTGCTCGGCCAGGTCGGTCCCCATGTGCCCGTCGAGGACGATCAGCCCTTCGTGATACCGCTGGAGAATCTCACGATCGATCCGCGGGCGATAGTAGAAGCCTTCCAGGTATCCCAGACTGACCAGTTGGATCAGGTTCTTGTATCCCGTGCGATCGGCGGCCAGGAGGATCAGATGGTTGCTGGGCGAGTTCGTCCCGCCGGTCTTGTCGAACCGGCTGCCGGGCGCGACATAGACCTCGCACCCGATGATCGGTTTGACCCCGGCAGCCAGGGCCTTGTTGTAGAACTCCACCGTGGCAAACATGTTGCCGTGATCCGTGAACGCCAGGCTGTCCATCCCGAGTTCCTTGGCGCGGCGGACTAGCGGTTCGATGTGGTTGGCCCCGTCAAGCAGCGAGTAATGGGTGTGGCAATGCAGGTGGACGAATCGCTTGGGGTCGGGCATGGGATGGCGACTCCGTTCGTCGAGGTTGGGGTACTCCGGACCGTCCAACCGGAATCGGATGAGTCAGATCATAACCCGTATCCTATCGAGGTCAACGGGCGAGGGGCATGGAGGCCCCCTGATGAGATGGGCCGCGAAGGACCGATAATCTAATAGGAGGCGGCTCCCCCGGGGATGGGGGGCTGACGGTGCCGGGACCTCACCCCGCCGGGGCGGCCCATGCCCCCCCCCAGGGTGAACGGGCGGGCGAGGAGGGTAATCCAAATTACTATATGCCAGCGTGAAAATGTAATAATATTTACGCGGGGACCTACGCGGGGTGTGAGAGAATAGGGTTGGTAGGACCCGGGCGGATAGCTATAATACTCCGGGTTATGGACCTGTGGTCTTCCGGGTGTACTCGACCGGGGAAGTTCGTTGCCCGTTGACGAAAGGAATGGAGTCCTGCTGAGCGGTCGGGCCAGCTTGGGGCGCGAGGCTGGCCGATTTTGCTTTTCCCGGCTGTTTCCGTCGTTCCAGCGGTGTACGACGCGGCCGGAAACGTGACAGCCAGAGGGTTCGATGACGAGGATCGTGCAGGGCAGTCTGGTAACAGTAGGGCTGGCGATTTGCCTGAGCATGGGGTGTGCGGTTCCCCAGGCCCCGGGCAAAGGCATGCTCCGGCTTCTCAGGGAGAAGAGCACCAAGCGGGAATACTGGCTGTACCTCCCCGACGAATACGTAGCCCAGTTGAAGCGGGGGGTCAAGCGCCCCGCCCACCCGACGACCGACAACAAGTTGTGGCCGCTGGTCGTCAGCTTTCACGGGATGAAGCCATTTGACAACTGTCTGCCCCAAGCCCAAGAGTGGCAACAGGAGTCGGACCGCTACGGCTTTGTCATGATCGCCCCGCAACTGATGACATCCGACCTTTTCATGGAATTCCCGCTGAACCACGTCCGCGACTACGTCAAGAGAGACGAGCAGTGTTCTCTGGCGATCATGCAGGAGGTGATGGAGCACCTGCCGGTGGACCGCGCCCGTGTCCTTTCGACGAGTTGGTCGTCGGGCGGCTATCTGGCCCATTACATGATGAACCGACATCCGGAACTGTTCAGTTGCCTGGCAGTGCGCCAGTCGAACTTCTCCGCCGGGATCCTGGATCCCCGCCAGGTACCGAAGTACCGTGACAAACCCATCGGGGTTTTCTGGACGCAGAACGATTTCGCCATTTGCCAGATCGAATCCCGCAAGGCGGTGGAGTGGTACCAACGGCATGGGTTTAAGGACTTGAGTTGGGGTGTGTTCGCCGGCATGGGTCACGAGCGGACCCCTCAAAGCGCGGCGGCGATGTTCGCCATCCAGTGTGGGATCCGTCCCCGGTCTCCAGCGACGTTTGCCCGCCTTGTTGAGACCTATGGGAGGACGGGAAAGGTGGTGGCCCATGGTCTTCAGCCGGCCCCTCGTTCCCTGGAGCTGGCGGAGGCCCCCGAGCAAACCCCGAGCGGTGGGGTGGAGACGCCCCGCTCCCCGACTCGGCGAGAGCCCATAAGGACCGATACCACAAGCGGTTTGAGGCGGGCGGACAGTCTGTCCTCTCAACGTCCTGGGGCATCCGGTGAGGCCGGCTCGGTTTCCCCGGCGAGGGGGAGGCCCGGGGGTACCAAGCCTCCGGATATGGCATGGTCGGGGGGAATACGGCGCGAAGAAGCCCCCCCCATGCTTTCCACCGGGCAGTCGCCTTCCAAGGAGCCTGAAAGGGCCCGAGGAGACTGGATGTCTCAACCGAGCCCCTCCAAACCCTACGCCAGACGGCCCACGGCCGGGGAAGGAGGGCAGCCGACCCAAGTGACGGCGAGTCCGGTCAGGGTGCCCCCCGGCGAGGGGGTGACCCCTGCGCGAACCCTTCCGGGAACGCCCAGAACGGAGGGTGCTCAGCAGGTCGCGTCGGTCGCCCCGAGGGGGACAAACGGTCAAGGAAACGATCCTACGGCCGGGGGGCAGAATTCAACCCTCAAGCCCCCCGTCCAGCTGCAACGACATGAGGAAGAACCGCCGGTCGTCGCCCCGCCCCGAATCACCGTTCCCCAACGGGACAGGAACGAAATGCCGGCCCGTACGGTTGCCCGAGTGGATCAGGGCAGGGAGGGAGGAGTGTCCTCGGGGTTCGCCTCATCGGGGGCCCCCCTTCCGGGTGGTTCGGGAATGCCCGCCCCCACCGTCGTGGACTCTTCCGCGGGTAAGAGGAAGGCGGAGGCCACCCCGGTCCAGGTGATCGTCAGTCGCTCCGTTGGAATCAGCCCCTGCTATGTCAGCTTCCGGGTGGTCCTGCCGGCAGGGGAGGGGACAAAGGCCGACTTCTTGTGGACGGACAACGGTGTGCCGATCTGCAACGACCCGACGGGCGGCAAGGTCCTGATGGAACCGGGCGAGCATCGCATTGAAGTGTTGGTCATTACCGCGAACGATCAGGAGCTGCGCGGCGGCCAGACCGTCCAGGTCCTTGAAAAACCCAAAGGGCCCAAGCGTCCGACTCCGCAATACGGTGCCTATCCGTAGGACGGGGGAAAGGTGCCTTCCGATAACGCCGTCGCATCCTTGACGGCTTGGCTGAACCCCGGAAGATGGCCGGCGGTTGAGCAAGCGGAGATCCGCGTCGGTCGTCAGGGTCTCCGAACCGCGCTCCCCGGAGCGAGGGTCCGACGATGACAGGGGCAGACGACGCACTCCCGGACGTGCTGGCCCCCATCGGCGCCTGTCGCAGACCCCTGCTGCTCGGGCACGTTCGGGCAGACGTGGACACTGTCGGTTCGCTGGCGGCGATGGCGCTGACGATGCGCGAGGTGGGAAAGGAACCGTTGGTGGGGATTCAGTGGGCGCTGGTTCCACAGCGCCTCCAGGGGTTATACACCTGGGCCGGCGTGGAACCGGACGAACAACCGGACGTGGCCGCGTCAGACCTGGTCATCGTGCTGGACACGGCCGCCAGAAGTCGGGTGAACATCGCCTGCGGTTTCGACGGTCTGAAAGACCGGCCGATCGTCAACATCGACCACCACGTGACCAACGAGCGGTTCGGGCGCTGGAATTACATTGACCCGCACGCCAGCAGTACGAGCGAGATGGTCTACCACATGCTGAGGCGTCTCGACTGGCCGATCACCCCGATGGTCGCCACGATGCTGTACGCCGGGATCCACGGGGATACGGGGGGGTTCTCGCTGCCGAACACGACGTTTCGGTCGCTGGAGGTCGCCTCCGAGCTGGCCGGGGCGGGGGCACGGATCGCGGAGGTCTGCCGGCGCATCCTCCGTTCGCAGACCCGCGGCGAGTTCAACCTGCTGCGCTTGATCTACGAGAACACGCGCATCAGTGAAGACGGGCGAGTGGCCTGGAGCACCGCGGACCACGGGGAAATCGTCTCGACCGGGTGCAATCACACCGACATCGACGAGCAGGTCGCGGTTCCCCGGTCGCTGGAGGGTGCCCAGATCGCCCTGCTCTTCACGGAAGGGTTGCCGGGGCGCGTGCGGATCAATTTTCGCGGCGAAGGCGACGTGGACGTGTTGACGCTGGCCAAGGAGTTCGGAGGAGGAGGGCATCGCAATTCGGCCGGTACGGTCGTCAGAGATCGACCGCTGGCGGAGGTGGTTGAACGGGTCGTCTCCCGCGCGGTGCAGTACCTGACGGAGCGGTATCCCCGGTAGCCCGAGTCGCGGGATTCATTGCGCGAGGCGATGACGAAGGCGAGGTTTTCATGAGCGAGATCCGGAAGGTCGCGATCGTCGGACTGGACTGTGCGGACCCTCACCTGATGTTTGAGCGGTTCGTCGATGACCTGCCCGTCCAAACACGACTGATGGCCGGCGGGACCTACGGGCGGATGGAAAGCTGCCTTCCTCCGATTACCGTCCCGGCATGGTCGTGCATGGCGACCAGCAAAGACCCCGGCACCCTGGGCATCTACGGCTTCCGCAATCGGGCCGACTACGGATACGACAAGCTGACGATCGCCACGTCGCTGGCCGTCAAGGAACCGAGGGTATGGGACCTCCTCGGCGAACGGGGCAAGAAGGTGATCCTGCTCGGTGTGCCCGGGACCTATCCGATCACCCACCCGCCGAACGGCGTGATGGTGACCTGCTTCATGACGCCCGGTCTGGAGAGCGACTACACCTGGCCGAAGGAGCTCAAGGCCGAGATCGCCCGCGTCGCGCCCAACTATCAACTCGACGTGAAAGACTTCCGTACCGAAGACAAGGACCGGCTGGTCAAGCAGATCTACGACATGACCGCCGAGCGGTTCAAGCTGGCCAAGCACCTCGTGACCACCCAACCGTGGGATTTCTTCTGGATGGTGGAGATGGGACCCGACCGCCTCTACCACGGATTCTGGCAATACGCCGATCCGGCACACCACCGCTACCAGCCGGGCAACCCACTCGAGAACTGCATCCGTGACTATCACAAGTTCCTCGACGAGCAGATCGGTGAGCTGCTCGACCGGATGGACCTGGATCGGACGGCGGTGCTGTGGGTCAGCGACCACGGCGCACAACGGATGCACGGAGGGGTGTGCTTCAACGACTGGCTCATCCAGCAGGGGTACCTGAAGCTCAGGGAGATGCCCGACAAGCCGACCAAGTTCGCCGAGGTCCAGATCGACTGGTCCAAGACGCGTGCATGGGGCGAGGGTGGTTATTACGCCCGCTGCTTTCTCAACGTGGAGGGCAGAGAACCCAACGGACGGGTCCGCCGGCGCGACTATGAGGCCTTTCGGGACGAACTGATCGTAAAACTCGAGGGGATGGTCGACCACAACGGCCAGCCGATGGGCACGAAGGTCTACAAGCCGCAGGACATCTACGACAAGGTCAACAACGTACCACCTGACCTGATCGTCCTGTTTGGAAACCTCAACTGGCGGAGCGTCGGTACGGTTGGGAATCCCAGTATCTACACGTTCGAGAACGATACCGGTCCGGACGACGCGAACCACTCCCAACACGGGATGTACCTGCTGTACCACCCGTCGCTGCCGGCCCGCGGCCGGGTTGATACGGCCACCCTCTACGATGTGGCCCCGACGGTTCTGCGGATGCTCGATGTCCCGGTCCCGCCGGACATGCGCGGACGGAGCCTGATTTGAACGGGTGCTGACCGCAGCGGACCACCCGGTCCCGCTTGCGGTGTCACCACCGGCCCGGCTGAGGGGCCTGTTGGACGCCCACGTCCGTTTGGATAGAATGTGTTCACGTGGAAGCAACGCCTTTTGTATCCTCGCCGGGGGCGGATGCAGGTCGGCGCGCAAGGTAAAAGGTATCAGGTTCATCCGACGTTCCCTTGGTGTTGGAAACGAGGCGTCGGGATCGAGTCCAGTCGATTCGGCCGGGCGGTTGCAGTCGGAGGATGTGGGCGATGAAGTTCGGCAAGAGCAGACAGACAACGACCGGGCCGGGCGGGTTGTCCGGGGTGGGGGATCCTCCGACCGAGCGGGTCGCGCAGGACCCGTCGCGCCCGGCGAGCGAAACGCCGGAGGCCATCGCGATGGTCCATCCACCGACGGAGGCGTCTGGATCCGCTCGAACGGTCGCCGATCTGGAGGCACGATTGCTCCAGCAGCAAGCCCGGCTGGATATCCAGCGGCGGGAGCTGGAGGAATCGCGGGCGGCGCTGACCGCGCGCGAAGCCGAGCTGGATGCCCAGCAGCTCGAGATCGATCGGCGACAGGCCGAGTTGGAGGAACAGCGACGCGAGATCACCCTGGCCAATCAGAGGTTGGTCGAGGCCCGAGCGGAGGTTCAGCGCCTGAGCGAATCGCTCGAGGCCAAGTACACCGGTTCTCAAGTGGATCGCCTGACGGAATTCTATCAGCAGCAACACGCCGAACTCGATGCGGAGCGCCGCCAGATCGAAACCCTGCACGACCAGATC
>Ga0129299_1001864_pt1 | contig 14067 bp, 15 predicted proteins | sample ConPoolayeCmetaG_FD_94477 | JGI IMG/M metagenome (GOLD analysis project Ga0129299, IMG submission 94477) | Hot spring microbial mat communities from California, USA to study Microbial Dark Matter (Phase II) - Cone Pool mat layer C metaG ... | reverse complement strand
TCTGCCAAATAATTTCCTACTAACATTTTTAATCCTCTGAAATCAGACATTAGACTATTTAGATACTACTCAAAATGAGTGGCTCCATATAGCAGCCAGAAGTGCTTGGGCGTCAGAGAGAAACAGACACTTAACCTGGTTTTTTATGATCTTCCACCAGTAATCCTTTCGGATAACCCAGCTTCCGATTACTTAATCCTTGATCCTAAATTCTTGACAACCCCGGTTATCGACACGGGATGTCTTAATCTTGAGGCCTTAACTCATGAGTCTTGACACACACTTCAAAGATCGTTTCAGCGATCTATCCCATTTTATATCATCATCTGTATCGTCGATGACTTACGCTCTCTTATTTCCGCTTTTTTACGCTACAGAAGCCACAAGTATTTAGTTTAATTCCAGCAGTTCAGTTGTTGCATTTACAACTTCAAGGCGTGAATCAATTGCATGATATAAATCATCCCATGTTCTTTGACCTGAAGTCTTTTCTGCCTCATCATAATATTTTTCAATAATAGGAGCTTTTTCATTTGTTCTTGAAGAATGGCCACTCAATCTCATTCTAGCTTTAGAATCATTCAATGCATTGAATGTATTAATCATTATTTTGGCCAACACTCTTTTCAATACCAGCATTTCGCTGATTGTATATTTTACTCCATTAATCTCAACAACGGTTTTAAGATTGGTGAGTTCAATACGCTTTTTGATATTTAAATAGTTTTGAAGAAGATCAGTATTGGCTTGGATAAGCTTTCTGATTTCCTTCATTTGAGCATCTCTGCTTCCAAAATGTAATCTTTCGTTGTCTGGTAGTGCAGCATATTCGCTAATTTGTTCGATGTTCTTGTTCATTCTTTTTAGAATAACTTTTAATTCTTTCATTCCTTCAATAATTTTCATAATTTTTCCTTTCGGTAGTCTTTAGTTTTGAAGTTGTGGTGCGTGAGGGGAGATTTGAACTCCCACGGTTTTTAAGCCGATAGGTCCTAAGCCTATTGTGTCTACCGTTCCACCACTCACGCACAAGTACTTGGGCTTCTTGACATTTTAGAACTTCTTTTTCTGTAAGTTTGTTTTAAACCTCCTGAATTTTTATTTTTAGTTCTGGGCATTGTATTGCATGTTCTAAACAATGAAATTTTTATAGATTTTTTAAAAAACTACGTAGTTAAATTTCATTATCATTGATTAGTGGTCTGGGTGATAGGATTTGAACCTACGACCTCGTGCGCCCAAAGCACGCGCTCTCTGCCAGACTGAGCTACACCCAGATAAATTTTTAATTTTTGTTCTAAATTACTTTACATGAAGTGCTCTTCTGAATATTCGCAAAAGAGAAAAGCTTTCTGCCACACTTCCATTTAAATCTTCTGGTGTGATTTTAATTCTATAACCATATCTTCTTGAGTTAAAGAGATATCTTCAAGAATAGAAATTAAAAAAAACAAGATCCATTCTTCAAGTATTAATATATATAGAATCTAAAAGTTAAATTTAGAACAAAATGATGTTAAATTTTTTTAGATAAGATGCCAAAAAATTTTTAAGTAACAAAATAATAAAAGAGGTGAATAATGAACGTTATTATAGCACCACATTGTGACGATGAAATTATTGGTTGTTTTGAAATTTTAAAGACAGTAGAGTGTATAGTTTATGATGGAAGTATAAGTCAATCTAGACGAGAGGAAGCTCTTCGCTTACCAGCCGAAATACCAAATATAAAAATGCAGTTGTTTAATTATAGTATCCCTCCGATGATCTATAATAAAGAAAATACGTTTTATTTTCCTTGTCATGATGATATACATCCATTACATCGAAAATGGGCATATACTGGAGAGCAGATGGCAAGAATTGGTTTTGATGTTATTTTCTATACAACAAACATGAATACCAAGTTTATAAAAGAAGTTTCACAACCTGAAAAGAAAGAAGAACTTTTGAATAAAGTTTATCCTAGTCAAAAATCTTTATGGGAGCATGAGAAAAAATATGTCTTATTTGAAGGATACTGTAAGTGGATTTTTTAAGAAACATTTTACTGACTTCTCTTTATTAGGTTTAATAGTTTTAATTATGACTATTTTAGCTATGTATTTTCTTGGTGAAAAAAATAAATATGCATATATAATATTTACAATTTCTCAACTTATACAAATTAAAATTTTCTATTGCAAAAGACAAGGATTTTTAGTTTTAACTATGTTATTCTTGATAGTCTTAAATATCTTGAACTATTTTAAATGGTCTTAGGAGATAAAAAAATGATTCAAAAACTAAATGTTGAAACTTGGGATGGCAAATCAAGAATTTTAGCAGAACTGAATGTAGTTAAAAAATTAGGAGAAGATAGAATAATTATAAATGTTTATGGATCTATTTTTAAAGAACTAACATATCAACCAGAAGGAGGTTTCTGGAAAGTTACTAAAGAGGATTTAGATAAAAGTATTATCAATGAATTAATAAATGAAAGTAAAATATTAGAAGTAGAGACAGCAAAAGAAGAATAAAATTTGTTTTTAGTAACTAGTAGTTTCAGTTGTGAACAGTAGGAATTTTACAACAAAAAATAGAGAGAAAATCTATAATTCTGATAGGAAGTTATTTTAACGAAAGGTGAGAAATGTCAAGAATAATATTTGTACCTCAATATCCAACTCCTTTGCGTTATTCAGAGTGGTGGTTTTATCAGTTTCCAAAAGAGTTTGAAAAAAGAGGGTTTGAAGTAATAACTCTTGGTAAAAACTATTTAAATGCCATCAAATCGTCTCCAGAAATGTTTTCTCCAATAAATGAAGCTATTGAGTTTGAATGCCAGCAGATTAACGAATATACGAAGATTAAAATATATAATGATGATATTTTATTTCTATCTGATATTAGTTTCCCTGGTATTTTTCCGAATATTCTATATCATAAAAGATGTAAAAAACAATATGTGTTTTGTCATGCAACAGCTATAAATAACTTTGATTATTACGCTCCACTTAAAAATCCAAAATTTGCAACAGAAACAGCACTATCAACTTTATTTGATAAAGTTTTTGTTGGCAGTTATTATCATCGTGAAAAATTAATTAACCATGCTAAAGAATTAGGTTGGACTAATACAGTTGTTACAAGATTGCCTTTTCCTCCATTTTCTCCTTCAGATAATACAAAAAAATATAACTTTTTTTGTTCTGCATCTAGACCAACAAAACAAAAGGTTAATTTAGATTTAGAAATTGAAATTGAAAGTTATTTTAAAAATAAAAAAATATATAGAATTGAAGCCTCTTCATGGGAAGATTATTATACTAAATTATCTAGTTGTAAGTATTTACTTATAACTTCTTCGGAAGAAACATTTGGATATCAAGTTGTTGATGCAATTATTAATAATTGTATTCCAATTGCTCCAAAAGCATTCTCATACCCGGAATTAATACCAGAAGAATATTTATATCCTGTGAAAGGTGATGTATCTAAAATTGTTGAAGTTATAGAATCTGTTGACTCGCTTCCCGAACTAAAATGTAAAAGAGAAATGGAATTATTTTACGATAAGATTGTCTACGAGATGAGGGGTTAATGCCTTACAAAACGTTCTTCAATTGGCTGTTTGATGGCGATATAAATTCGGAAATACCAAAACAGCGAACTGACGATAAAGGGAAAGTGATTACTCCAGATATTCTTAAATACAACTCGCCTATAACGCATACTTATGTAGTTTCAATTTTTTTGAGACATGCTCCTCTTACGTTATACTTAAACGAATATTTTAATAATATTAATTTGCGTTATTTAGATAAAGAAGATTTATTTAGATTTATTAAAAAGTGTGTCCAAGATTTTAGAATAAAAAGAAATGACACAGTTTATTATCCTAGAAAAGATCGCCAAAAACTGTTTGAGATATTAAGAGAGCGAACGCCTCAATTAAAGGATCATGACTTATTTTTGCTTTGTGATTTAATAGAAAAGTCAGATAAAAAGGATCAAATTTATAGTGCATTAGGGACGACAGTTCCAAAAAAAGAACAAATGAAAATTAAAAAAAATAAAAGTAAAAATGATGTTGGTAAAAAAATTTCATTGAGTAAATTTATGGAGAGGCACTTCTCCATAGTAAGACTATAAAGAAGTGCCTTCCACATTTATTTCTTGGAGGACTTTTTGGAAGCCTTCTTTACAGACTTCCATTTAATCGCTGCAGCCAGATTTTCGGTCATGACTGGGTTGAAGCGTTTGTGAAAGTTCTGCCTTTGGGGGTGATTTTTGTCAAGCCAACCGAGACCTCCGCAGACCTTGCATTTGTCTGCGCTTTTGATAATTGGCTTGAAGCGAGACTTGGTGATCGTTTTAGCTCCCTTGCAGGTTTCACACATCACCTGTACTTTTCCGGTTCCGCCGCAGATTTTACATGCCACATCGGTTTTGACTTCGGCATTGTCCGGTTCGGCATCCCCGGACAGATCATGGTGATGACGACCTTCACCGCGACAGGCCTTGCATGAGACGATCACCTTGCCAGAAGCGTTGCAGGTGTGGCAAGGCTCGATCGCCTGCTCCTTTTCGAACAAGAACTTTTTGCCAGTCCCCGAGCAGGAAAAGCAGATATTCTTGATTTTGGCGCGGATGCGGAAGAATCTTTTTTCGCTGCTGCCCATCTGGCGCTCGACCTCGTTCTTGAGCAGGATGTCTCGGGCCTTGAATAGGTCGCGTTTGGGTGTTTGACAAGCCGGATCGTTGAACAAGCTAAAGAATTTCTCTATTATCATTTCTGCAGTGATTACATTACCGGTTAGCTTCAGTGTTTCCAGACAATCGAACGGCTTGTTTTCCATGACACTCATAAATCTTTTCCTCCTTATAGTAAGTGATTTAAAAAAAATGGTTTTGAACTACTTTTCAGAAATTAATATATATAGAATATATTTTTTTAAAAAGTAACAAATAATAAATGAAACATTTGGAGGGTTAATGTTTTCAATAAAAACTTCTTTTGCAGATTGTTCTCGGTGTGATCTTTTAGAATATCCTTCGTGTATTTTAGAAACAAATTGCAAAGATGACTTGAGTAAAGTTGATATTGTTTTTGTTGCTGAAAATCCTGGAAAAGAAGAAGTCAAAAAAGAAGTTCCTTTAGTTGGTAAAGCCGGAAATATGTTTCGTAAGTATTTTGAAAAATTTGGTTTAAATAAAATGAATTATCTTTTAACTAATGTAGTTCTTTGCCAAACATTAAATCCGGATGGAACCACAGGAAATCCAACAGATGAAACAATTGAATTATGTAAAATTAATTGTATGGAATTAATAAGAATTTGTAATCCAAAGTTGATTGTTTTAATGGGTGCAAGTCCAATGTCTGCATTTGGGATTGCAAAAACAGGAATTACAAACATTCATGGTAAGATTACAGAATGGGAAGGTTTTAAATTGATGGTTATTGTACACCCATCATTTGTTAATAGATCTTCAGCAGTTTGGGAACCAAGATTTGAAGAAGCGATGGCGAAAATTGCAGAGTTAATGAGTGGTAAAAAAATTGAAATTGAAAAACATGAAATTAGATCAGTAGGGAAAGGAATTTTTAGATATAAAATACCAGAGAAATATTACACAGATAAATATAGATTAGTTGATATACAATTTCTAAATAAAACAAATCAAGTTCTTTATATTTTTAGAGATGACAATAATAATAAAGTTTATCATACTGAAAATGATAACTTTGTTTATTATAGAGTTCCGAAAGATGTTTTACCCAAGAAAATTTTACCATATGATCAATTAGAGCAAGTAGGTATTAAATATAGAGATCGAGGGCAAATTTTTCATGAAACTGCATATGAAAGCGATATTAAAATAACAAGTAAACATGCTATGGATTACTATTATTTCAACCAAGGAGAATGTAAGAAAACTCATAACAATATATTATTTTGTGATATTGAGGTCGATACTGGAAAGGAAAGAGTGTTTCCAAATCAAAAAGAAGCCAGATTTCCAATCAACATGATTAGCACAATTTATAATGGAAAGAAAACGCTTTATGTTGTTGATAATAAAACAGAGCCAATTAAACAACTTGAAGGAGTTGACTTTAAAATATTTAATAGCGAAAGCAGATTGTTACATGATTTTATTAAAGATTTTAAAGAAAATGATCCAGATTTCATTTGTGGTTGGAATCTAATTAATTTCGATATGGATTATATTTACAATAGATTAACAAATATTGGTATTCCACATACTTTATTTTCAAAGTTTGGCGAATTTTATGTTGATGGATCAAAGTATATTTGTCATATTCCTGGTACAGTTGCTCTTGACCAAGAGTTTTTGTATAGATCATTTACATTCACAAAGATGGAAAACTATAAGCTAGGATTTATTAGTCAACATGAGTTAGGAATCACAAAAGTTCACTTAGAATTACCATTTAATGAGATGTATTGGAAAATGTTAAATAAAACTATTGAGTATAACATTAGGGACTGTGAGTTGTTAGAAAAGCTTGAAAATAAATTGGCGCATTTAAATCTTTTAAATGAATTGAGAATTATTTGTAATACAAGTTTTGAAGGAATATCATCATTTGGTCAAATTGATTCTTTGATTGTCTCATATTTAAAAAATAAAGGGTTTGCTTCTAAAAGTAGCGATCCTCATGTTGTTAAAGAAGAATACCCAGGAGCATATGTTTTTGAACCAATTCCAGGTATTTATGAGTGGATTACAGATTTTGATTTTGCATCTCTATATCCTAGTTTGATGATTACTTATAATATTGGTGTCAATAGTTATGTAATGAGATTAGAGGATTCACACTTGGGATATGAACTTACATATTGCCCGGATAAGTTACCAGAAAAGATTTCAGTAATTATAGATCCATTACTTGAAAAGAAAAAAGTTGAAATAACAAAGGAACAATTACTTAGAAAGATTAAGGAGTGTAATCTAGTACATACAATTAATGGGTGTTTCTTTATGCCTCATAAGAAAGAGTTTTCTGTTTTTGGTGAAGTAGTTGATATGCTAATGAAATCTAGAAGCGAATATAAAACTAAAATGCTTAAGGCAATTGAAGAAAAAGATAAAGAACTAGAAAACTTTTATTATACAAGACAGTTAGTTTATAAAGTATTAGCAAATACTCTTTACGGAGTTGTAGCTAATAAAGCATTTAGATTCTTTGATACATCATTAGCAGGAGCAATTACATTGTCTGGGCAAGAAGCATTGAAAACTTCAATTATTGAAGGTGACGCATTTATGAGAAGTTTAGATACAGGCAAACAATACGTTGAACCAAAACCCTTAACAAAAGAAGAGATGTTTGCTGATCCAGATACTCAACCTGAGATATATAGATTGCCAGATAGAAGTCATGACTATATAATTACAGGTGATACTGATTCAATTTTTGTTTGCTTTGGAAATATGAAACGTGGAGATATAACAATAGAGAATATTCAGAAATGGTGTTTAGATATAGAAAATTTTTTAAATAAAGATAAGATAATAAATTTGGTTAAAAAACATAATGTAGATTTAGATTTTAATAGATTGAAGTTAAAGAATGAGCTTGTTATTTCAAGGGGATTATTCCTGGCTAAAAAGCGTTATGCAATCAGAGTTGTAGCTCAAGAAGGTAAGAAAGTTGACAAAATTAATTATATGGGAGTTGAAATTAAGAGATCAGATTATCCAAGCCATTCAAAAGAATTTTTAACAGAGCTTTCGCAAATGCTATTAAAATCGGAGAAAGTTTCATTAAAGAAATTATTAGAGTTTGTTAGTTTGAAAGAGAAAGAATTTAAGAGAATGATTCTTGAGGGGGATAAAGGAGTAGCAAGACCAGTTTCATATGGAAAGAAATTTGATGATTATAAGACTGTGCCCCAAGGTGTGAGGGCTATGGAAGCATGGAATGCTATTATGTATGATATTCATAAACCTGGTGCTAAGGCTTATATGTATTGGGTTACAGGCATTGATTTTGATAAAGCACCAAAAAAAGTAATTGAAAAGTATCAGAAGTTTATAAAAGATGGGAATAAATTAGAGGTTATTGCTATTCCAGATGAAGAAGAAAGGTTGCCTGAATTTTTTATTGTAGATTTGAAATCTGCATTAAAATTTTCATTTATAGATAGATATGAATTATTATTGAAACCATTGTTGTTAGATTTCGAAAGAAAAAGAAATCAAGTTCTAACATTCTAAATTTAGAACAAAAACATATGAAAAATAAATGTTTGTGTGGTTGTGGTAAAGAAGTAAATAATAGAAAAACAATGGATTTCTGGTCACAATAGAAAAAGAAATAAAATTATTCGTGGTTTCTGTAGAAAAGTGCCATTATGAAAAAGGGCATAAAAATGAATGTAGTATAGGAAATTTAGCAAATAAAATTCGTTTTTAGAACAAAATAATAACGAAAGGAGTAAGCGTGTATTAATGGAAAGTGTAAAATTAATAGAAAATTTCGTTTCGTGGCAAGGAGAAGGACCAGATTCTGGTCGTAGAATGATTATTCTAAGGTTCAAAACATGCAACAAAAAGTGTCCTTGGTGTGATACGTCTGTTAAAATGAGAATTTCAGCAGAGGCACCCTACCGATTGGAAAATATTCAACAGCAAATCTACGAGAACCAAGCTGGCATAATGGTTACTGGCGGAGAACCTACAGTTGAAAGACATTTTGATGAGTGTCTTTCGTTACTAAATAACTTGATATATCCGGTTGCAAATGTTGAATCAAACGGATATAAATTAGAAAAATTAATTTCTTTAGTCGACCCTCTAAAACCAGTTAGATTTATTTATTCACCAAAGATCTTTAATGATGATGATTATGAGTTTGCATTGGAATTTGTAAATAAAGTATTGATAAATAATAATAAGGTATCAATGAAATTAGTTTATGATGGAAACCCAATTATGGACGATTTTATGAAACAAATTGACGAAATTTTTAGTGTATCGTCCAAAAGTCCGTTTTTAAATTCAGAAAAGGTGTGGGTAATGCCAGAAGGAACAACTGGGTCAAATCTTATTATTAATTCAAGTAAGGTTTTTGATATTTGTGAAAAATATAATTTTAATTTCTCATCAAGAAACCATATTATTTATGGATTTATATAATGAAAGGTGGTGAAAATAACGATGACAACAAGCTATAATAAATTCTATCACCCAGAAGAAAATTCTGGAATTTGTGTTATTAAGCGTGATGACGAAAATTACGAGGATTTATTAAAACGATTTAGAAAAAAGTTTTCTAAGAGTGGAATTATAAAAGATTTAAGAGATAAAAGTTATTATGAAAAACCAAGTGATAAAAAAAGAAGAAAAAGAGCTCAATCAATTAGAGCTAGAGAAAAGGAAGTAGAAAAAGAACAAGAGCAAATGAAACGCTACAAGACAAAAAAGAACTTAAAAGATCCGAAGGGAGATTGGGAAAATGATTAAAGCAGTAGATGATAAGGTTGTCGTTGAACTTATGAAACCAGGTGTAACAAAAGGAGGTTTAGTTATACCAACCACTAATTCTGAACCACAGGCTTATGGAAAAGTCATATCAGTTGGAGAAAATGTAGGGCAAGGAATTAAGTTAGGCTCTATTTTAATTTTTCATCCAAAAGCTGGTATGGATATGGTAATGTCAAATAAAATAATGAAAGTTTTAAAATATGGGGAAGTTTGGGGAATCCTTCAAGAGGAAGAACTTATTGGAAGACTTGAAGCTCTTACTTTAGGTTAAGGAGTGTAGCCATGAATCTTCAATTCATTGAAGCAAGAGATTTAGGAGATGCATGGTTTCAAACTTTGTATCGCATTTTAGAACAAGGAACTGTATTTAAAATTGATAGGGGGTCTTATGAAGGGCAAAAGAGATTGGAGTTTGACTGGGTTACTATCCAAATTAGAAATCCTGGTGTACGACCTTTGTTACCACAAATTGAGTCCCATTATAATATTCCTAATCCTGTTTCTGATGATTATCTGGATAGTTATGTTCCGTATTTAATGACTGGAGAATTAAAACCCGGAGAATCATATACATATGGTCAAAGAATGACTAATATTTTAGTTTCTAATATTTGGTCAACAACTTATAATAGTAAAGAATATAAAGACATTTTGATTCAAGATAAAGAAGTTTGGGAAAAAATTCATAATAATGACGAAATTTTGAACCAAATAGAATTATTAATTTGGACATATAAAAATAAAGGTCACAGGAACAATCAAATGATTCTACAGGTTGGGCAACCAACTGATATATTACTTCAAGACCCACCGTGTTTACGACATATAGATACTCGTATTCAAGATGGAAAATTACATTTTTATCCATATTTCAGGAGTTGGGATTTATGGGGTGGTTTTCCAGCTAATCTAGCTGGAATTCAAATAATGAAAGAATATATTGCATCAGAGATTGGTGTTGAGGATGGCGAAATAATTGCTTCTAGTAAAGGATTACATCTGTACGATTATTCATTTGATCTAGCAAAAGTTTTAAGAATGAAAGAAGATATGGAACTAAAGGAAGGAAAATAATATGTCCTGTGTTATTGCTATAGTTAAAGATAAAAAAGTATGGATGGGTTGTGATAGTTTTGCAACAACAGAGACAGGAGAGCGAAGACCAATTAGTAATGAGAAAATTTTTAGAAATGGAAAATATTTATTAGGATTTATTGGTAGCGTTAGATCAGGACAGTTATTAGATCCTCATTACTTTAAACCTCCAGCAAATATTCTTGATTTTCCATCAAAGGTTATTGACATATTTAAGGAATTTGGTGTATTAGTAACAACTCAAAATCAAACATTTGCTCAAGAAAGTAATATTTTAATTGCATCAAAAGGAGGAAAACTTTGGGAGTTAATGACTGATTTTCAACTAAATTCAATAAAAGGATATACTGCAATTGGCTCCGGATCTTTATTTGCATTTGGATCATTACATTCAACAGAAAAGATGTCAATGCATCCAAAGGATAGAATTTTATTTGCTCTTGAAGCCGCAGCATATTTTGACACCGGAACAGGCCCTCCATTTAAAGTTTTTTCAATATGAACTTGGAACAAATGCTTATAAATATATAGAAAAGGTGCGTTAATGAAGTATTATAAAGTTTAATTTAATACTAGAAATCTACCAGTAACTAATTTCGAAGGGAATTTTAATAATGAAGAGCGGTTATGTTTTAGCCGGGTTTGAAACTTTAACAACTATAATTGGTTATTTTGTTCATGGAAAGAAAGCTAGGTTCAATAATAATTTTACCCCTTCTGACATTTCAAAATTTCTTTCAAGTACATGCTCAGGTTTTCTACATTCATATGGTCAAAATTTTCCAAATAAAAAGAAGTACGATAAATATAACGAAAATGAAGCATTAATGTATAAACGATGTAGAGATATGGGCATATTCAATGATTGTACATTTATAGTTGATAGTGGAGGATTTCAGATTTCTATTGGCAGGTTAAATAGAGAGGAATCAGATTTATTGTATCATAAGTATTACGAGTTTATTGAGGAATATCATCATGTAGTTCAGAAGATTTTTATTTTGGACATTCCTCCCGGACCTGGTTGTAAGATATTTAAAGATTTTGATGATGTTTATAGATTGAATTTAGAATCTTATAAAAGAGCTAAAAATTTACCAGAAGAAATTCGTAAAAAGATTATTTATATTCACCACTTTAGAACTCCTAAACTATGGGATATCTATACAAAAATTATGCGCGAAAATGATATGTTTAATTCATTTGAATATCACGGAACGGGTGGTATTGTTGCAAATATGGCGAGTGATATATCGATTCCTTGTATAATTTACGTCCTTCCATTAATTCCTCTAATTAATGAGTGTAAAAAATTTAATAGAAAATATTTGAATTTCCATATATTAGGTGGAGCTAATTTTAGGGATATTATGTTTTATGAGTTATTTAGAGAGTGTGTTAAGCAAGAACATGACATTGATTTAAATATTACCTATGATTCATCTAGCCCTTATAAACAAGTTATGCATGCCAGATTTATTTATTCAAGAGATAGATTTGGCAACATTAGAAAACTAAATATAAAAAGTAAAAATTTACACAATATTTTTGCGAAATTTTATAAGGATTTTACTGTATTAGATGAATTACAGAATTTATTGGATAATTTGGCTGATAAATGGAACTGGAAAAAAATTAAAATTGATGGTTTATATGGAATGTATGAAGATAGATCTGGAAATATGGTAGAGACATTTCATCCAGATGTTAAAGCTTATCTTACGCTATATTCATTAAATTTTTATTCTGAAATACAAGAAGAAATGAGGCAAACAGTTAAAAGAATTTATCCAATTTATAAAGATGGATTGCAATTTGAATTCAATAATATATGTGAAGGATTGACCAGATTAATAAATCAGGGATCAGTAAGTAAAAAACAAATTATTAAAGCTAGAAGTATTTCAAATTCTTTAGATATGTTAAGAAATTTAGATGAAGAATATTGCAAGTATATTGTAGTAAAAGGTTTAGCTAAAGACGAATTTAAAGAATTGGTTCAGAATGAAAAGGAAAGACCTTTAACATGGGAGTAGAAGCATATAATAAACACCTAAATATGTTTATTTATATACTTGACGGCGAGGAATTGTGCCCACAATGCGGGGGTAAAGGAGTGGTTCCTTTAAAACAAGTTTTTAAAACAAAACGATTTAAAAGTTTAATATGCAGTAGATGTGGAGGACGAGGAAAGATAGATTGGGTTCAAAAAGTTATGCAAAAATGAAAGATTTAACTTAGAAGAAGTTGGATATAATAAATGTGTGAAGGAACCAGAACTATAAAATTAGTAGAAAAACAAAGGGAAAATTTATGATAACTGAGTCATTTTTGGACGCTTGTTTTTCATTACTACTAAATAAAAATTCGAAAATAAAAAAGAGTAAGGCCCTTTATAGGGACATTTTGAAAATTCTAGAGTTTAAAACACAAGATAGTTTTGATGTTCCACTCCCAGTGCAATCAAAGCTAGATTGCTTAAAAAAAATAACAGAAATGTTTTTAGCTGACAAAACAATTGATACAATAAAAGATAGTATATCTTTAAGTGAAAAATTTAAACCACAACTTGATTATCTAGATTTTAAAATTAATCAAGAAATGAATCAATTAGTTTTTCAAGATTATATAAAGCAAGTTAGAATTAGAAAAAAGATTGTATCATTATTTAAAAATTTTGATGAACTAAATAAAGTTTTAGAATCGATTAAGGATGGTTCATTTGATTCTATAGACGATTTAGTAGATGATTATGAAGCAACAATAAAGACTTTATACTCAAATGTTATGGAAAGTAATAGATCAATAACACTTGAAGCAGCAGCTAGTTTGGATTTAATTAAGGATAATTTTGATCATGTTATCGAGATGATTAAGAAAAAATATGAAAAAACTAGTAAAACTAGAACTGGTTTTGTATTGTTAGATAAAATAATGCTAGGTGGTTTTGAACCCTCCAGACTTTATATTTTTGGAGGTGGATCTGGGGCAGGGAAATCAACTCTTTTAAATAATTGTATAGTTAGAGCAGCAACAACAAGTGAAATCTCAATGGAAGAAAATTATATAGTTCATAAACAAGGTGAAATATCTAAGGTATTCATTTATATTACAATGGAGAATACAATTGAAGAGTCCTTAATGAGAACTTATCAACCACTTTTTGATAAGAAAACACCTGAAATGCTTTTAGAAATTTCTAAAGGACTAGATATAAAGAAACAATTATCTGATCTTCTTTTGAGAAATGGTTCAACAATAGTTATGAAGTATTTTCCTCCAATGTCAGTTAGCGCTATAGATTTAATGGGAGTTATTGATGATATTATAGAACAATATGGAAAAGAAAAAATAGCTGGTGTTTACATTGATTATTTAGATCTGTTAAAGACAGATACTAAATATGATATGTATAGATTAGAATTGGGGCATATTACTCTTTCATTGAAGACATTAGCTGTTCAATAC
>Ga0129299_1001862_pt1 | contig 14076 bp, 13 predicted proteins | sample ConPoolayeCmetaG_FD_94477 | JGI IMG/M metagenome (GOLD analysis project Ga0129299, IMG submission 94477) | Hot spring microbial mat communities from California, USA to study Microbial Dark Matter (Phase II) - Cone Pool mat layer C metaG ... | reverse complement strand
GGTAGGTGGCATGAGAGCACTCCTAGCGAGAAGTAGATTCACACTCCATGTTCTACCACAAAAAGAGATTTGCTGGTTCTTTGCCTTTCTATCCAATTTTTAACGTGCGAAATTTAGGCTCAGTGTTGTTATGTTTGAGTAACGCGCGCAGCGCGCGTGCTTGCTCGGCGAACGCGGGTTGTTCACGACAGCGTTCCGTACCCGCCAGCGGATTCTCGATGACGCGCGCGGGCGAACGCTGCGGCGGCGCGCCGAGCACCAAAATCTTTTGTCCCAGAAACACGGCTTCTTCGATATTGTGCGTGACGAACACCGTCGTCATCTTCATTTCGTTGTGCAAGTCGAGCGTGAGTTGTTCCAGGTCTTCGCGCGTTGGCGCATCGAGCGCGGCAAAGGGTTCATCCAGCAACAGCACATCGGGCTCCATCACGAGCGTACGCGCAATCGCGACGCGCTGCCGCTGCCCGCCGGAAAGTTGCGCGGGGTACTTGTCGCGCAGATGCGCGATGCCGAGACGTTCCAACCAGAATTCGACCGCCGACCGTTGACCGCTGACCGCTGAAGACCCGCGTCGGTCGTCGGTCGTCGGTCGTCGGTCGTCTTGTCCGTAAAACTCGCGAATCCGCAACCCCAACTCGACATTGTCGCGCACGGTTGCCCAGGGGAGCAAGCCGTAATCCTGCAACACCAGTCCGGTTTTACCGCGCTGCTGTTTGCGCGGCACGCGCTCGCCGTTGACGACGATTATTCCCGCGCTGGGCGCGCGCAAACCGACGATGAGGTGCAGCAAGGTGGACTTGCCACAACCCGATGCGCCGATCACCGCCCAGAACTCGCCGCGCGCGACGTGCCAGGTGAACGCATCGAACAGCGGCGCGGGTTGGGCTGGATAGGTGAAGGTGAGATCGCGGATTTCAATCATTGTTGAATAGTGGATAGTGGTTAGTGGATAGTGATCAGAAAATCTGACCACTAACCACTAACCACTGACCACTGATCACTGACCACTCACCACCGATGACTCGTACGTCACCGGCGCGGTAATCAATTTGCGATCGAGTGCCCACCTGACCACGTCGTCCCATTGCGCCTGCGTTGGCAGACCGGGATTCGGGAAGGGCGGAAACTGGTACTTGTCCTTCAACTGATCGGGCACGCGCCCGCGTTCGATCAAAATGTTGCGGAATTTATCGGGCGTCGCGCGAATATCGGCGATCGCCTGGTCGTACGCGGCGAGAAATTTTTTCACATCGCCCGCGCGCTTGGTCAGCACATCGGTCCGAAACGTGATAACGCTGAGCGAGTATTCGGGATATTTGGTATCGTCCACGATGATGCGCGCGCCGCCCAGAAGCGCGAGCGACGCGAACGGATCGGGGAGCGTCGCCGCCGCGACCTGATTCTGCTGAACGAGTTGCAAACGCGTCGGCACCGCCGGTACGTTCGTTGTTTTGATGTCGCCGGGCGCAAGACCTTCGCGCTCGAGCATCCGTTGCGTGATGTACTCGATGACGGTGTTTTGCGAAACCGCAATCTCCTTGCCTTTCAAATCCTGTACCGATTTGATTGCGCTATCTTTGGGCACAAGTAGCCAGAATTGTGGCGCGTTCGGAAACGCCGCGCGCGCGATGCGAACGATTTTGAGTTTGGGCGATTTGGCGTTGAACAACACCGTCGCAACCAGATCGCTCACCTGACCGTCAATTTGTTCTGCTGCCATCATTTGATCGCGCTCGGCGGCGCTGGCGGCAGGTACGAATTCGACCTTGATGCCTTGTTTGGCAAAGTGACCTTGTTGTTCTGCCACGTAGAACGGCACCACATCGGTAATTGGCAACACACCGATACGCAGCGGCACAACGGGTGTCGGTGTTGGCGTTGGGGTTGGGGGTGCCGCGCACGCCACAAGCAAAGTGGCTAGTGCAACGATGATGATTGTGCGAACTGACATTCTTCCCCCAGATTTTCGATTTTTGATTTTCGATCGGGTATCCCTGAATCGGCAATCGCAAATCGAAAATCAAAAATAAATTCCGAGCAGCGCGCTCACAAACACAATAACGCTGATGTAACCATTGACGTTGAAGAACGCGATATTCAAACGCGAGAGATCATCGGGCTTGACGATGGCGTTCTCGTACGCGAGGAGCATCGCGACCACGCCAAGCCCAAGCCAGAACACAACGCCAAGTTGTGCGATGACGCCGACGAGCGCGAGCGCGAGCACTGTGAGCGCGTGATTGATGCGCGCGAGTGTCAGCGCAGTCGCGATGCCAAAGCGCGCGGGCACCGAGTACAACCCATCGCGCCGATCCACGTCAACGTCCTGACACGCGTAGATCAAATCGAATCCGGCAATCCACACGGTGACGGCAAACCACAAGAGCAGCGCGGGCAAATCAAACGACGCGCGCACCGCAATCCAACCGCCTGCTGCGGCGATGCCATCGGTGAACCCAAGAATCCAGTGACATAGCCACGTAAAACGTTTGGTGTAATGATAACCGACAAGGAAAATTAACGCAAATGGCGAAAGCACAAAGCAGAGCCAGTTCAATTGCCACGCCGCGATTTCAAAAAGGACAAAGGAAGCGAGAGCCATCGCGAACACTGCGCGCGCGGAAATCAACCCGCGCGGCAGGGGACGATTCAGCGTGCGCTGGTTGCGCGCGTCCAGTTCGCGATCAATCAAGCGATTGAGCGACATTGCCAGCGTGCGCGCGGACGCCATTGCGATCGTAATCCAGATGAACTGATGCCACGTCGGCAAGCCGCGCGCGGCAAGAATCATTCCCAGATACGCAAACGGCAGCGCAAAGATGGTGTGTTCGAATTTGATGTTATCGAGAAGGAGTCTGATGTGGCGCATTGAATTCAAGACAAATGAGCCAATGTGCCAATGAACCAATGAGCCAAACCATTTGTTCATTTGTTCATTTGCTCATTTGTCATTCGTCATTCGTCATTCGTTCATTTGGCTCATTGGCACCTTTGGCTCATTGGCTCATTGCAAACCGTATTCCTTCCACCGCGCGTCCACCAGCGCGCGAATCTCCGCGCTCATTTCGATTTCGGGGGGCCATTGCTGATGCGGACCGGGATCGCGCGCGGTTTTGCGCGTGGCGTCAATGCCCATCTTGCCGCCAAAGTTTTTTTCGAGTGAGGCGTGATCGAGATCGTCGGCAGGACCAGAAACGATTTGCACATCACGAAGCGGATCGTAATTGGCAAGCACCTCGAACGCGACTTGCGACAAATCGTGCACGTTCACGTCTTCGTCCACCACGATAATCGTTTTCGTCAGCATCATCAAACCCATTCCCCACAAACCGTACATCACCTTGCGCGGTTGACCGGGGTAACGTTTCTTGATGCTGACGATGACCAGATTGTGGAACGCGCCTTCAATCGGCATATTGATATCCACCACTTCGCTCTGGAACAGTTTGATGAGAGGCAAGAACAAGCGCTCGGTCGCTTTGCCCATCCACGCGTCCTCCATCGGCGGCTTGCCAACAATCGTCGCAGGATAGATTGCGTCGCGGCGATGCGTGATGGCGGTGACGTGCATCACCGGGTAATCGTCGGGCAGCGAGTAGTAGCCGGTGTGATCACCAAAGGGTCCTTCGATTTTTTGCTCGCGCGGATCCACGTACCCTTCGATGACGATTTCCGCGTCAGCGGGCACTTCAAGTGGCTGCGAGACACAACGCACCAACTCGACCGATTTGCCGCGCAGCCAGCCCGCAAGCATCATCTCGTCAATGTCGGGTGGCAATGGCGCGGAGCCAGCCCAGATGATTGCCGGATCGCCACCCAGCGACACCGCAACCGGAATTCTTTCCGCGCCAATGTCTTGCGCGACGCGCTGATGTTCCGCGCCGCCCTTGTGACGCTGCCAGTGCATCCCCAGCGTTTGCTCATCGAACACTTGTAAACGATACATCCCGACGTTGCGCTTGCCGGTTTTGGGATCGCGACTGAACACCGACGGCAAGGTGATGTAGCGACCCGCGTCGTGGGGCCAGCATTTCAGAATCGGCAGCGCGTTCAGGTTCGGCGGATCCATCACCACCTCCTGACACGCGCCGCGCGCAACATAGCGCGGTTCGGTGTGGCGCAAGCCCTCCAGCATCGTCCAGCCGCGCCGCGCTTTGGCGACAAGCCCGCGCGGCATATCGAGTGAAATGAACTCGGACAATTTTGTGGTGAGGTCAGCAAGTCGTTCAACACCAAGCGCCCACGCCATTCGCTCTTCGGTGCCAAACAAGCCGATGACGACCGGCATCGTCTGCCCGCGCACATTTTCGAACAATAGCGCGACGTTCTGCTCGCGCGCGCCTTTCATCACGCGATTGGCAATCTCGGTGATTTCCAGATCCTGACTGACCGGCGCGGTGATGCGTTTGAGACGATGATTTTTTTCGAGGCGCGCGATAAATTCGCGCAAATCGCGGTATGCCATTCGTTCCTCCAATTTTGCGGCGCATCATAGCATCAAACTAGAGGATTGGCAAGCGTAACGACAAAGGCGAGGTAATAAGAGGTTTCGCATAATTGGTGGCTGGTATGCCGTTAAAAACGGAGGGGCACATCTGGCGCACGGGTTTGACTCATCCTCACACTTGGCAGAGGGGAGGTGAGGAGATGGTTATGGGCGCGGCGTTGGTACAGGGCGATTGTTTTGTTAGTTGGCAAGCAATCGCCCAGACGTTTGACAGCGCAGGCGTGTGCCAGATAGAAGAGTCGCAGGGTATGTTAAAAAAAGAGACAGGGGTTTCTACATCGGTTCAAACTTTTGTCGCGCGTGTTGCCACGCATACTGTGCCAGTGCCTCGAAGAATTGAGAGACGCCCTCTCCTGTCGCACACGATGACTCGAAGAAGGGGACATTCCATGCGAGCGCAACTTGCTGCGCTTGCTCGCGCGGCACCTGACGTGGCAGGTCAATTTTGTTGGCAAGGAGAAGAATCGGCACAGTGGGAAGAAATTCGCGCGTCTCGCGCCACCAGCGCATCAAATTATAGAACGAGGTAGCGTTGCTTACATCGAACACCAGACCCACGGCTTGCGCACCACGATAGAACGCTCGGCGTGCATAGGCAAAACGTTCCTGTCCCCCCAGGTCCCACACCACAAGGCGAACAGGTAACTGTTCGACCTGCACATCGTACAGGTGGAAATCCACGCCAATCGTCATAGCGCGTCGCGGATCGAATTGACAGGTGCAATACCGCTCGATGAGGCTAGTCTTGCCTACATTGGCATCACCACCCAGAATCACTTTGAGCACCTGTGGCGCTACCGTGATTATCTCTGGGTGAGGCGTAGCAGGGAAGAACATCGTGACGATGTTCAACACATCGTCTATCGTAAACGGTTTATTCAAATAGTAATGCGCGAGGGAATCCTCCGGGAGCGTTTGGATTTCGCTCATATCGTACGCGCTCATTAAAACGGTGATGATTTCTGGAGAGCGCGCCCTGGCTTCTCGGATGAGCGTCACTCCATCCACATCTGCCATACGCCAATCGGCGATGATGAGATCGAAAGAGTTGCGTTGCAACGCCGCCAGCGCGTCGGTGCCATTAGTCAAGGCTTCCACATACCACGTGGTCTGTTGGCGCAAACCGCGCGCAATTTCTTCGACGATGCGTGTATCGTTATCTACCAGAAGAAGGTTGGGCATAGGATTACATCAGAACAAGGCATCTACAATGTCACGTTCGCGCAACAAGCGGCGCCGCCATCCGTTGATTTCCGGCACGATGAATGGAAGCAACCGCATCGCATAATACGGTGGTAGAACCGGTAACCCCACCAGATCACCGAACGTGATGAGAATAAAGAGGTGCTCCAGTGTGCCGCGTGTGCGCGTCATTGCGCGCGCCATATCGTGCACAAACATTCCATACAGGACGCCACCCAGAACGCGACGCCACCGTGCAAAAAAGCCTGAGGAAGGGTACAGATTGCAAAGAGAGGCAAGTGATAACCGCATACTTTAGCCTGAGGTAAACGGGTTTGTGCTGGCATCAAGAGGAACCAAGTGCCGCCAATAGCCGCGCCGCGCGTTCGATGATTACCGTTTTATCGTTCCCCGCGATGGTACGCAGGGCAAAGTTCATCAGGTGTTGCAGGTTTGTCGTCAGTGTTTGGTGCCATTCTTTGTCGCTGGCACACAGGCGCGTAATGAACGGCAAGTGAATTTTGCCCGGCTCATCTTGCAGACTGAGATCGTGTTGCAGCACAAGGGCTCCCACTTGACGCAAGAGATGGGGTGGCATCTGATTATATTGCAAACTCAAGAGTAAGAGCACAGTGACCGGCAAGGGGGAATCAGCGCGGCTCAAAAAGGGAGTCAGGTCAAGCGAATGTTCCATCGAAAAAGTGTTCAGATGCACAGTGGAGGTAATGTGGCGCTGTGGATGATGAAAGACCAGGCGCGCGGCGCGCGGGGGTATATCGGTGGCGGTGACCCGCTGATAGCCCAGCGTCTCATAGAGGCGTTGAAGGGCGTCGCGCTGGGTGAGCAAGCCGCCCATATCCACACAAGGCTCGTGCGGAGTGTCTAGCAAGTGACGCGCGTTAGGGGAGCAAAGCCATACGGCGAGTTCACCCATCACCCGCAAAGTAACCTGAGCCTGATTTGCTTCACGCATAATACGCCGCCATTCGGTCTCCAGGTCGGCAAAGGATAGGGAAGCGACTGCCGGCGCAGTGGGCGCGGGTGGTGAGATAGTTTCCGGCTTGCGGCGGGGCGGAAGGGTTGGTCTGGGAGAGAGGAGCGCGCTCAATTTCCTGGCGACTGTGTGTGTATGGACGCGCAACACGGGCAGGTTCACCGTGCGCGCGCAGACAACGACTAGCACACCGCCTCGCATATTCACGAGCAGGATGTATCCGAGCTCAAAAGCCAGATCTATTTCAGAGAAAGATAGGCGCGCCAGCGCGAGAGCACGCCCCATCTGGTATGCCCAGCGTACGGCGCGTTGCACCTGGTCTTCCGTATGGTGCGGCATCACCGCAGCGGCAAGTGTACCTTCCTCTGAGTATACAAAGGCACCGGTAACTCCCACTACGGTACTCAGTTCCTTTAGCACTGTTTCCATTGCGCACCTGTGGCGTTAATGCTTCTGGAGTTTGGCAAATGCGAAAAGGTGGCACAGAGCTCACAGCCACCAGGTTAAGCCTTCAAATAAATAACGTGGTTGCTATCGCCTTGCAAGTCCAGTAGTTTGGATTGGATTATATCGTCCCCGTCCGCCCCCGCGAGAGAATTTGCAAGCCGACATGGCGCAGCGCGTCCAGTGTGGAAGGATAGCGCACGGGGGGTGTATCGTACCATCGCACCGTATCGCCCAGTTGCGCGCGCATCTGCCAGCGGAGCGTTTTAGGGGCATCGTTGATTTGTTGCACCAGCCATTGGCATAGGTCGATCACGCGTGTCCGCTCGGCAGACGCAAAATGGGTCTGGGCAAAGTCCGCCGTCCTGGTGAGATTCATCGTCACCGTTTTGTACCAACCCCAGTCTTCTGAACATACTTGCACGATCGTTGCCAACGCTGTCTGATCTGCTTTCCAATCAAATTCAAGCAAAAGAGCCCCGATCTCTGCCAGCATATGCGGCGCAGCCTCGACGTACTGCAAACGTGTGAGGAGGAGCGCATCGTTCGAAAGGGTGGGACGCGTTAACTGCGCGCTCAGATCAAGCCGATGGTACACCTTCACCGCGTTGATAAAGACATCCACGCTCAACTCACGCTGGGCATGAAGATAATGTTGCAATTCATCCGCATGCAAAGCGTTAAAGGTATAGTTGCTTTGATAGCCCAATTGTTCAAAGAGCGTGGCGAGTTGGTCTTTGTAGGCTGCCAGAGTAATGAATTCCAGAAACTTTTTGTCTGGCGCAATGAGTACAGAGCGATAGGTAGGACAATTCATCCAGACTGCCACCGAGTTCAACATATGCAGTCGTACCCGCGCCTGCTGCGCTGCCGCTAGAATACGATGCGTTTCTTCTTCCAGCGCAGTATATATTGTTTCGACAGGGGTACCAGCCGCCACACGTGGAGTAGGTGCAGGGGCTTCAAGAGGGGGTGGAGCAACCGGGACGGTCACCGTCTCTCTGGACGGTTTGAGTTCTGCAGGCAACTTTTTGACCAGTGGAGTAACGGTCAAGTTCAACAAGGGTAAACTAATCGTACGTGTGCACAAAATTCCCAGGATACCACTGCGAAGGTTTTTGAGAATCAAGCGACCATTCTCAAAGACGAGATCGGCTTCGTCGGTACGACGGCGTGAAATATCCAGAGCCTGGAAGGTTTGCACAGCGATCCGTGCCACGGTTGCCATTTGTTCTGCAGAAACCTGACTGGGCATAGCAGAGGCAACCACGTTTCCATCCATATAGCACACAAACGAACCGTTTACACCTGCCACGCTGTTGATTTCTTTGAGTAGAGATTCCATAGGCAATACTCCTTCGAAAATACATTTGTCCACGAAGGTCACGAAGGAACACGAAGAAAAAATCTTCGTGTATCTTCGTGTTCTTGGTGGATATTTTCATTCGTCGTGGTGGGCGCGTGCGCACATGAACAACTCCTTCGAAAATGTGGAACAAATTTGGAAAAATTTGCCCTACGTCCTCTATTTTCATCCGTCGTGGCGGGCGCGTGCGCCCATGAACAACCCATTATGACGAATAACACACTGGCAGATTCGGGATCTTATTTTTTGAGAATGGCATTCACGGCATTGGTCACGATCGCGGGCGAAGCGTTCTCTGCGAGTATCAAACCGATGTAGCGATCGCCCTGGGGTAAAATCAATAGTCGTTTGGATTTCTGAGCGATGACGCCGTACGCGAACGGTCCTAATGCCAATGCCTCGCTCAATTGATGCGCCGCCGTTCCGACAAAGACTGTGACCGCCGCCTGACTTTCGGCATCGCTGTCTTGCACATCGGCTTGCATCAACACCCCATCACTCGCCGCCAGCACCACTCCCTCCACGCCATTGATCGCACGTAGTTGTGCCATCACATCGTCCGCCATTGTTCCTCCTTGTGTCGTTTTTTGCTCTGCCGGAGATACTACTATGTGTTTCATCCCTTCGAGGAGCAAGGTTTGCCAGGGAAGGTCAATTGTTCTGGCAGGTGTTGCAACATCGGATTCAAGAACAAAGGTTCCTTCGTCCCACCTCAGCAACGCATACACCGCCGCTTGCCCCTGCACATCTCCTACACTTGCGTGTACCACTTGCCCATCGGAAAAATAAATCTCGCCAAGTTGATCTGCGCGTGTCAAGACCAGGCGAGCGGACCGCATTTCTTGACAGTTGACCTGAATTAGACTGGCAAGACTCATTTCTTGCAAGTTGCCCTGAAGTGGCATACATCCCCCTTGAGTGTCTGGATTGATTATAGGACGAGTGATAAAGAATGTCAAGAGCAGCGCGCCACTTGCTGATGTATTTGACGTTTGCGTCAAGTTGGCGTATACTGTGTGCACCATACGGGGCGTAGCGCAGTTGGTAGCGCGCATCGTTTGGGACGATGAGGTCGGCGGTTCAAGTCCGCCCGCCCCGACTTGTAAATACGACTCGGCAGAGTTTTTCTGCCGTTTTTTGTTGGTAGCCACTCACGAGTTGCGCAAAAATCAAATTCGCGTATAATGGCGTTAGTTGGACGTCGTCGTAAGAACACGCGCACGGTGTCCGACTGATTTTTTATTTCGGAAGGAAAGTAGCGCATGGCAGAGAAACCCATCTTCTTGACTCCAGAAGGACGCGCCAAATTAGAAGCGGAACTGGAGCAACTCAAAACTGTCCGCCGTGCTCAAGTCGCCGAGCGCATTCATTCCGCCAAAGAGGAAGGCGACATCACCGAGAATTCCGCTTACGACGAAGCCAAGAACGAGCAAGCCTTTGTCGAGGGGCGCATCTTGACCATTGAGCAAATGCTCAAGAACGCCGTCATCATTAACAACGCCACGCGTGCCAGCGACTCTGTCGGCATCGGCTCCTACGTCACCGTCTCCGAACACAATCATAGCACCGAAACCTATCAGATTGTTGGTTCCGCCGAAGCAGATCCCACGCGCGGGCGCATCTCCAACGAATCGCCGATCGGTCGCGCGCTGTTGGGCAAGCGTGTCGGCGATGAGGTTCACGTCAAAATTCCCGATGGGGTGCGTCACCTCAAGATTGTTGCCATTCGGTAATGGATGATGGATACCAGAGAGCAAAAGACGCAGGACGAAAGACAGGCGTCTTTTTGTCTTTCGTCCTGCGTCCTTTGTCGTAAGGACTGTTATGGATGATTTTCTGGCGCGGTTCAATGAACAGGAACGGCAACGTTATCAAAAATTGCTTCGTCTGCGTGAACGGGGCATAGACGCCTATCCGCTCCGCGCCAGGCGCACCCACACGGCGCGCCAGGCAATCGAGGCATTCACACGCGGCGAAACACTGCAAGGGATTCAACTCGTCGGACGACTGATGACCTTGCGCGAGATGGGAAAACTCGCGTTTGCACACGTTCAAGACGGCACCGCAAAAATCCAGTGGATGTTTCGCAAAGACCTGGTGGGAGAGGAACAGTACGCGTTCTTGCTCAAAGACCTCGACCTGGGTGATTTTGTCGGTGGCACGGGGGACATAATTCGCACCCGCACCGGCGAAATTACCTTGCAGGTGACACGCTTTGAACTGCTTGCCAAGACCCTCTCGCCTCTGCCAGAAAAATGGCACGGCTTGAAGGATATCGAAACGCGCTATCGCCAACGTTATCTCGATTTACTGGCAAACGACTGGGTGCGCGAGGTTTTCATCAAGCGTTCCAAAATCGTGACAGCGATGCGCCAATATCTGGATGCTCAGGGCTTTCTCGAAGTGGAAACGCCGATTCTACAACCGTTGTATGGTGGCGCTGCTGCCGAACCTTTCATCACGCATCACAACAAACTCGATCAGGATATGTATCTGCGGATTGCCGACGAGTTGTACCTCAAGCGCTTGCTTGTCGGCGGACTGGAACGCGTGTACGAAATCGGCAAGGATTTCCGCAACGAGGGAATTGACTTTCGACACAATCCAGAATTTACGATGATGGAGTGTTATCAGGCGTACGGTGATTATACGACGATGATGACGCTAGTCGAAGAATTGTACGCCGCGTGCGCGCAAGCCGCGAATGGCACGCTGCAAATTACCTACCAGGGACATACGATTGATTTGGCGCCGCCGTGGCCTCGGGTGACGATGCGCGACCTGATTCTCCAGCATTGCGGCGTGGATATTAACGTGGAAACCGATCTGCCCTCACTCCGTCAACGGATCGCGGCACTGCATTTGCAAGTGGAGCCACAACCCACGTGGGGCAAACAGGTGGACAAATTGTTTAGTACATTCGTCGAACCGCACCTGATTCAACCCACGCTGGTCATAGATTATCCCGAAGAGATTTCGCCTTTTGCCAAGAAGAAACCGGATAATCCGCGCCTGGTGGAACGCTTTGAAGCGTACGCCGCGTGTATGGAATTGGGGAACGCCTTTACCGAATTGAACGACCCGCTCGATCAGTATACGCGCTTTTTGGCACAAGCCGAACAGCGTCAAGCCGGCGATCGCGAAGCGCATCAGATTGATATGGACTTTGTCCAGGCACTGATGCACGGCATGCCACCAACTGGAGGCCTGGGAGTGGGCGTGGATCGAATGGTGATGTTGTTGACCAATCAACCTTCTATCCGTGACGTCATTTTGTTTCCGCAGTTACGCAATTAAAAACCACAGGGGCGAGCCGTTGGCTCGCCCCTGTCATTTTATTTGCCAATGTGCATGGGCATAATCACATGCACAAAATCGTCACGTCCCACCGCGCGAAAGACGCCAGGGCTTGCACTGGCGGTCATTTCCATCACCACCTGGGAAGAATGTGCCGCATTGAGCACATCCAGCAAATACCGCGCGTTGAACGCAATTTCGAGCGAATCACCTTCCACCGTTGCATCAATATCACCGACGTTATCTCCCGACTCGGCGCTCGTTGCCGCAATCGTCAACTTGCCGCCGCCCATTTCGTTGGCGGGGGTGATATTCAGCCGCACCGTGTTCATTGATTCGCGCGCAAAGACCAGCGACGCCTTGACCGCATTTTGCAATTCGGCAGTGACCACCACGGCACGCGTGTTATACGCCGTGGGGATAATGCGCGTAAAATCGGGGAATTGTCCTTCAATCAACTGGGAGACGATTTCGATATTAGTCAACTGGAACAATACTTGCGACTGATTTTCGGTCACGGCGATGATTACCGGGTCTTCCTGATCACCGCTCACACGCGCCACTTCTTGCAGCGCTTTGGCGGGCACAATCACACTGAACGATTGCTCGACGGGTTCACTCAAGAGCGCGTGGCGCACTGAAAGCCGATAGCCATCCGCTGCCGCAAACGTGACCTTGTTCTTCTCAAATCGCGTCAAGACGCCGGTCAACACGGGGCGCGAGTCGTCGGTCGCCGCAGCAAAGGTCGTCTGTTCGATCATCTCACGCAACACCCCGGCTTCGAGTGCCACGCGCTTGCCATCACCCGGTCGGGGAATGATGGGAAACTCTTGCGCGTCAATCCCTTTGATGTTGGCATCATAGCGCGCGCATTTCAAATGCACCGTCTGATTCTTGGGATTCAGATGCATCTCGATACGTTCAGGTGGCATTGAGTTGACAAAATCGTTCAGAACGCGCGCCGGCAGCGTGGTTGCCCCTTCTTCATCTACCTTTGCCCCAATCCAGCAGGTAATCGCCAGTTCCAGATTCGTCGCTGCCAGTTTCAAGCGTCCTTGCTCTGCCGAAAGCAAAATATTGTTCAACACCGGCAACGTCGAGCGCGTGGCGACCGCACGGCTAACAACGGCAAGACCTCTGGCAAGATTCTCTTGCAAACAGGATAACTTCATAGCGAACCTCCGCGTCGAGTGTGGCAGTCCATCCGTAAAGATAAGGTGACGCTAGTATACTACATTTGCGTTTTGAAATCAATTATTCCGTCCACGCTGGGATAGACACGTCCGCACGTTTGACAGACGAGCGCGTCGGGTGCTGTCGCGAGCGCGGTCGAGTGGCACACCGGACAACGCCACAGCGCGCCATGGCGTTGCGGCACACCGCGTTTGCGCGAGACCGCGCGCAAGAACACACTGGGCGCCACATAGAGCCGCGCCAGCGGCACTTGCAAGATGCCATCGAGCGCGGCAAGCCACGTTGCCGGGACAAGGCGTTTCAAAAGCGCAAGGCGAAAAAACGATGCCCCGCGTCGCTCAAGCACAACGAAATTCACAGCGCGCAGATGGTCCTCGATGTAACGGGGGTGAAAATCAAAGTTGAGGGGAACAAACTCGTAGGGTTCGCAGGTAAGCGGGTTCGGCGCACGGCGTGTGAGGGCGTAACGTACCAGCGCCTTGAGGTGACGCTTGTTGGCAAAGTCGGTGAGGTAGGTCCCCCCGGGCTGGACCACGCGCGCAATCTCTCCGAACGCGCGCGGAATATCGGCGACGTGATGGAGCACGCGCACCGTCACTGCCGTATCGAGCGCATCATCCGCCAGCGGCAAATTGTACAGGTCAGCGGCAACGAACGTGATGCGCGCGAGGTGAGGCGCAACACGCGAATGCTGGGACAAGTAGGCGCGCGCCTCCCGCAGCATCGAGCGCGCATAGTCCAGCAGGATGATGTGATCGTAGCCGAGATAAAAATCGGCGAGCCGTCCAAACCCCGCGCCAATTTCGCACACGCGCGTCCCGCGCGGGGGGAGCATTCGCGCCAGCGCGATGCGTTCGGCGCGGTCTTCATACTCACGCCCGCGCCAGAACTCGGTACGCCAGCGCGAATCTTCGTACGAGCACACCGGCGGTTGTGTATTCGACATAGCCAGCGGCGTTGTACACTCCACACGGTTGCAATCTTTTAGTAGCCAGGCCTGAATCATAGCGGTTCACAGGCATTGTCTACATTTTGGCAATCGCCCCACCCCCTAGCCCCCTCCCCACGCCGCTTGGCGGCGTGGGGAGGGGG
>Ga0129299_1001860_pt1 | contig 14077 bp, 11 predicted proteins | sample ConPoolayeCmetaG_FD_94477 | JGI IMG/M metagenome (GOLD analysis project Ga0129299, IMG submission 94477) | Hot spring microbial mat communities from California, USA to study Microbial Dark Matter (Phase II) - Cone Pool mat layer C metaG ... | reverse complement strand
GTCAGCGCGTCGGCGACCGCCCCGACCGTTCCGAGCCACGCGCGCGCAAACGCCGTTCAAAACCCTACCCGTACCTTACGACACCACGAAGCGAATACAAAAGAGCCTTACTGGAAACGACTTCGGCTTAAGGAAGCGACATTCGTACCGAGGACCCAATTGGTGAGTGCCGTGTGAGACATGGCGGTTCCTCCGCGAGTCGTGGTTGGGGTTGAGGTATTCATACAGAACCCTATACCACAAAATGACTTTCGAGGGACCGCCAGTTTTTATTTCCCGCTCCGGAAAAGTGGGGATGAGTCAGCCAACACAGGCCTTGCAGCGGCCTGCATGTAATGTATACTTAGGCTGTAGTTGGTGGCGAGAAGAATGACGTCACGGCATAAGGTCCAGATTCCTTCTTAGGGGGCTTTTGCTGCTTGAGGCGTCTTCCTCATGCAGTGGGCCTGCTCCGAAGGCCCTGTTTCCGCGTGCAGTCGATTTTTCTCCCCCTGGTTGTGCCAGCCGCTTAGTTGGGACAGGGCGGGTTGATGCGCGCCTTGTCGGGTGGGCTGGCTCGTGTTTTTCAGTTGTCCGAAGGAGTTTGCCGTGACCAGTATCTATGTAGGCAATCTAGCCCAAACCACCACTGAGGAAGACCTCCGACAGGCATTCAGCCAGTATGGCGATGTCGCGTCGGTGAACATCATCAAGGACCGGGAGACCGGGCGGCCCCGAGGTTTTGCCTTTGTCGAGATGCCGGATGGCCAAGCCGCGGCTGCCGCTATCCGGGAACTCAATTTGCGCGAGATCAACGGGCGTTCGGCGACCGTCAACGAAGCCCGGCCAAAGACCGAACGCCCCCGCCGCAGCGGCGGAATGCGGCGCCACTGGTAACGCGCAGCGGCGATTCACTTCGCACGCGGCACCATGCCCAAAAGCGTCTGAGGCGTCTCGAAAAGTATCGTGCGCGCCATTCGCAAGGCTTCGTCGCGTCCGTACTGGCCCTGCTCGACCTTTCGCGCCAGCACCCAGGCCAACTGCTTCCTGACCAGTACCGCCTTGGCGTAGCTCCACTCCAGGCAGTAGGCATCCGAGAAAAAGCCGATCTGCTTGTTGGCCGGCAACATGTCCAGGCGCTCGGCCATGACTTGGCGCATCACGGAGGGAAAAAAGTTGTGCCACCAGTAGCCGGCCAGGCTGAGATTGGGCAGTTGCCGGGCGAGCGTGCACAGCGACTGATTGGCATGGCGGCTGGCCAGGAAACATTGGAACGGCAGGCGCGGGTGCCGGCCGATCATCTCGGCCAGTTGGGCGATGGTCCGCTGCGAAAGCCGGCTGGCCGTCTCGAACGGCAGCGGCTCGGCCCCAAGGCTGAATTGGAAGACGATCGGCCGGCCGCGGCCTTCAAGCGTTGCGGCCTTGGCCTCCAACGCCGTCAGGAACGCCTCCTGGATATATGAGGCGTATGTGTCCCGCTCGGCTCGACCCGCGCAGTGCCGCCGCGCAAGCGCAGAGGCCATCTCCCCGTCGCTGACCGGACGGAAGTCGATGTCTGTCGAGATGTGCGTGGCCGTGGCGATGACCTGCTCGTACGGGATGTGGTCCACGTAGTAGCTGACGGCGGCCTGGACGTCGTCCAGGGTCTTAATGGTTTTCTCGGTGGCTGGGCGCACGCCGCCGATAGGTGACGGGCTTTCCGGCGCGCGCCCCCAGCATCGCTCCAGCTCATAAAGCGCAGTGTCGAATTCTCCCCACTGACACCGCGTAAAAAACCCCATTCCAGCGCATACTGAAGCCGGTCGTCGTCTTCGCCGGAGCCGCGCCGCGCAAGTTCCGTGCCCGAACGCTCAACCCGCATCCGATCAAGCAGCCCGTGATGCCACGCGCGGTCGTCGCTTCTTTCGCGAACTATGGCGTCCAGGCGCCGCCAGTTGTCCGATCCGATCGGATCGGTCCAGCCATAAAGGTCGCGCAGAACGATGCGCACCGCCCAAAAGGTGCTGGTGTTCGCGATATGGGCCAGATAAGGGATCGCCTGTTGGATGCGGCTGTGTGCTTCTTCGGTGCTCGGCCAGGCGGGATACTGCGTGAGCCGGTTGCCGCTGGGGCAGCCGGCTGCGTACAGGTCGCTGACCACCATGTGGTAAAGCAGGATGTCGTGGAGCCCCCGGGCGCCCAGCCGGCCCCCAACCAGATGCGTATGCACGTCCAGCATCGGCACTTCGGCCAGCGCTTCCTCCAACTCTTGCGCGATCGAACGGGTATTCATGATCCGAGGTCCTCTACTAGTGTAAACGCCGGGCTTTTGAGCAATTCCGCAGCCAGCATCGCGTACCCGTCGGCCAAAGGATGGCTGGCGTCCGCATACAGCTCGCTCGGCAACACCGGCGCCACAAGATACGCAACGCCCGCCCTGGCCAGCCAAGCCGCCACCTCGGCTTTGCGCTGTTGATACGCCAGCCGGCTCTGGTCTTGGAGCATGTGTTCGTTGAACGGGCCGATCAGGACGAATATGCGGTTGCCCCTCGCGCGAAGGATCTCTACCGTGCGGCGAAAGCAGCGCCATTGGAGGGAGGTGTCCAACTCGACCCAAACCGGGCTGAACATCTCGATGCCGCGCTGCGTCCAGGGCTTGGCATGCTCGGGCGGCGGCCCGTCAGGTGAAGGAAGCCGGAGGGTAAGGGCCCGAAACGGGCTGTCGTACGGATGTTCGAGCGTCCAACTCCCCAAATCGCTATTGCCAAAATACGCCGCCCGAACATGGTTGGCCCAACCGAAAACGGCCACATTCCGCTCGACCACGTTGGACAACTTGTTGGCCAGCGACTCGCGGTAGCAAGGGATCCGGGGAAAGAACTGCGGCACCAATCGCGGATGGTTGAACTGAGACTCCTCGTCCTGCTGGAGGTCGTGCCGGGCAGAACTCATCCACAGGAGGTTGCAGTGCAAGAGCACCCGCCTGCCCTTGAGGGCCCGAGCGTAGTGCTCGATCAAGCCCACCATGGCCGCCGGATGAATGCCGTCCACGCCGAGGTTCGCAAATGGCCTGCCGCTTAGCTGGCTGAGGTAGTGCGACAAGGTCTGCCGGTTCGTAACGTAGTGGCCCCAGACGACCGAATCGCCAACCAGCAGTGTCGCATCCGTATCGGCGGCTTGGCGGCACCAGCGGTCGTACAACCAGTAATCTTCGCCCAAACTGTAAGGGATACGGTAGTCCGGCCCGGGATCAAAAGGCTCGATCCACCGCCACGTGCTGGGCAGCACATGTGCCAGCACTACGAGGGTGCTGAGTGCGAGCAGCCACTGGCGCGGCGTGAGCCGGATCTCGTTTGAGCCGAACGGCGTGGTATCTTGCGCTCGCTCACAATGCTCGTCCGGCCCGCACTCGTGTTCTCCGTTGGCGATGGCTCGTGACATGTTCTCTGCTTGCTATGGCTAGCGATGTGGATCGCGCTAGAACTGGAAATAGATGAACTGCCGGGTTTCTGTCGGTCGCATCAAGACCAGGTACAAAAGCATAAGGACCACCAGGGCGAGGCGCACGGGCGCCAAGCGAAGCAACCCTTCCCACCGCGACTGGTAGACAATCTGGTACAGCCAGACCGAGCCGACGAGCACAAGCACGAGCACAGGGCAGCCTGGGTCGCCCCAGTCGCCGCTAGAAAAAATCCGCCGCACGATGATGCAGGCGTCGCCGAACGATCCGGCCCGGAAGAAAATCCACGCCACCGTGACCAAAGCAAAAACCCACAGGCGCTTAACGAATTTGGGCACGCGCTGGGTATAGAAGGGGCTTGATTCCAGGCGCCGGGTGAAGACGCGGTACAAGGCGTGCAAAGCGCCCCACAGGCCGAACGTCCAAGTGGCCCCGTGCCACAGCCCGGAAACCACCATCGTCAGCGCCATATTAACGTAAGTGCGCAGCTCGCCATGCCGGTTCCCGCCCAACGGAATATACAGATAGTCGCGGAACCACGTGGAAAGGCTGATATGCCAGCGGCGCCAAAAGTCGCCCAGACCAGTAGCCAGGTAAGGGTTGTCGAAGTTGAGCATGAGGCGGATGCCGAGCGCTCGGGCAACGCCTCGGGCCATATCCGTGTAGCCGCTGAAGTCGAAGTAGATCTGCCAGGCGAACACGGCGCTGGCCACCACCAGCGCGGAGGCGTTCTGCGCGTCCGGTGCGTCGTAGACCTTGTTCACATATAGGGCCAGGTAGTCGGCCAGGGCCACCTTTTTGAACAATCCCACGACAAACAGCGACAGGCCGTCGGCCGCATCTTGCCACGTGATCCTTGCCGGCTGGCGCAGTTGAGGCAAGATGTTCCTAGCCCGCTCGATCGGCCCGGCCAGCAACTGCGGAAACAGCGACACAAACGCGGCATAACGCAGAAAACTGGGCTCCTCAGCCACCTGGCCCCGGTAGAAGTCGATGCTATAGGTCATCGACTGGAAGATGAAGAACGAGAGTCCCACGGGCAGCAGAATATCGCTGAAGAAATGGGCGTACTTGAAGAACGCAAGCAGTCCCAGGTTCAGCACGATCGCCGCCGCCAGGAACGATCGCTTCCACCCCGTCCGCGCCATACCCAGCACGGCCAGGTAATCGACCGTGGTCGCACACAGCAGCAAGACCAGGTACCACGGGCAGGCAAAGGCGTAAAACACGTAGGACAAGACCAAAAGCCAAGGCACCCTCAGCCGCGTGTTCCGGATGAGCAAGAACACGCTGTAGCCGAGGGCGAAGAAGAGGCCAAACGTCCACGTGTGGTAGAGCATCCCGCCAATCCTCTCCGCAGACCCACACGGCCGATCGCTATGGCCTCGCGGTCGCCCGGTTCTCCTTTTCCAGGCACACGGCCGCTCGCTGGGCCGACGCTACGTGTTCCGGATTGGCGGCTATTTTAGCCCTTGGCAGGCAACAGTCCAACGGCCGCTCAGACGTGGCGATACCGACCGAGGTTCACCTTCGGCGCACCCGGTTCCCCAGAAGGCACGCAGGCAAGTCGCAAGAGGCTACTGCGGGCGTTTAGCCCAGGCGGGCGGCCCTATCCTTCCGCCCATGAGGGTGGCGCGACGGTGCGCAAGAATCGGCCGCCGCTCTCGTACCAGCCCTGCTTGGTGAAACGGCACCATTTCAGGTCGATCAGAAACGCTACTTGCCTGCCTGAATCAGACTGAAAGCAGACAATCATGCGCCGATAGGGTAGGGGTTTTGGATGATACAGTCCCAGCCCTCGCTCGGAGATGTGTTTGCCCACGGCGACGATTCCCTCGCCTTGCGGGCTCAGCCTGTCCGGGGCAACTGGGAACAGGCGAATCAGATAAGGGTAGGGATAGCGCTGTTCGCCGCGCCGTTCGATAAGGTTTTCGCGCGGATGCATGCCCGCCAATAGGCTCCGCACCTGTGCGCGGATGTCATCATCTGCGACCTCCTCCTCCAGCCCGACTCCCACCGGTTGCTGCAACGTCGAAAGCATCTGTTGAGCACCTCCCGTCTTGGCTACACCAGCCGACCCGATCAACTGAATGCCGAGAAGCTACCGACCAGAACACCAGCGCAATAGCGCAAGGACCCGGCGATAGACCGAGCCAGAAGTCCGACAGCGCTGCCCGCTTGACGGTCACCAGGACGCGGCAACCTTTAGAGACGACCATTAGAAATCTATGTCACGGATCCGGCCGAGTCAAACGGCCGGCGGCTGAGGGGTGCGGTAACGGATTAGGGCGGTGCGGGACGCTATGCAACTGCCATACCGACCGTTTGCACCGGTGTTTTTTGCAACATTCGCGAAAAAGGGTGCTGGCAACAGCCATAAACTCTTGATGCGCCCCGGCTAAAGTACTTTGCCGGCCCCAAATAAGAGTGCAAGAGTGCACGGTTTCAAATCACGGCCGTGTCGGCCGACCGCGAGAGAGTGCCTGAGGGGTAAGTGCCTGCGCTGCGTCGTGCCAGGCGATCCTGCACGGTCATTTGCGAAAGCCGTATTGACCCCACCTTAAGGCATTCACCCGACACACTCCCCGTACTACGAAAACCCACGACGAGGAGACAGCTACAGTGTGCGGGCGGGTCCGAACGGTAGCACAAACCGTACCGGTCTCACTCTCGCCCTCTAGAGCCCATCTTAAGACTGCTGGTAACACAGCCATCTTGGTAGCACAGGCGCCTGGGTAGCACAGCCGTCTTTGCGGGTCTCTAGCAGGCTGAAAGCCTGTGCTAAGGGCCTCGGACAACCTCTTGTCGAGGCTCTCAACACATTGCACATGGCCAGGCCGCGCGCTTCATGCAGAAGCGATGCTACTGCGTGGCGATCGGCGAGGTCTCGGGTATCGAAGTGCCGGCGTTGGGGCTGGTCGACGGTCCGCTCTTGCCAGCCTGAGCCAGTTCGGAGTCGTCCAACTCGCTGGGCGGCATCGCGTCGCCAAAGTCGCGGCGGGCCTGGGACAAGACGGCCGAGCGTTCCTCCCAGTGCCCCTTTTCCCGGCACCAACGCGCCCAACGGCGATAGACTTTGAGCCGCGCCAGTACGAAGCCGGGCTCGCCTGGCCGATCCCGGGCCGCCTCGGCCAGCACCGCCAGCGCCTCCGCAAATCTTTCCGCGCCGCACAGATCATCCGCCCACTGCTCATACACCCGGCTGAGGTTCACCCTCAGCGTCTCGTAGCCGGGTTCCATGGCCAGGCCGCGGCGCAGGAGTTCGACCGCCTTCAAGTAGTGGCGCAGCCTGGCTTCGGCGACCGCCCAATTGTTAATCGTGGCCAGCAGATTCCCGCGCGCTGTGGCGCTCTGCGGATCAAGCCGCAGGGCCTTGGCATTGGCTGCCAGAGCCTCTCGAAACCGGTTCTGGGCCAGCAAGTCCACGCCCCGGTTGTAGTAGATCATGGCCACCAATTGCACGTCAGAGACCTCGCGGCTGGTCTGCGGCGCGCGTGCGCGCTTCTCCCCTGCCAAGGTGCCTGGCGGCAACCCCGTTTGTTTCCGCGAGTTCTCCAACAGGCGGAAGCAGTCGGGGCACGTGGTTTCGATGTCGAGGCAACCTTCGGGCAACACCAGCTTGATGAGGGCGTGGCCGGGAATCTCAATCCCGCGTACCGTCAGCCCAAACTCTCCCGCCAGGCACGAAAACAGCACCGACGCGCTGGCGCAGTTGAATCGCCCCTGTTCCAGCAGCACCGCCAGGTCGGTGCAATCGAGGTGATATCCGCCGCCAAGCACGCGTTGGTGCATGAAGTCGAAGATGGCTTCGGCCCGTTGACGCGGCGAGCCGCTTACCCGGCCCGAACGGCGCAGCTCGGCGACCAACTCTCCAAATCGCCTCTCATAGCGCCGCAGCGCTGCCTGGTTGTCCACGCCGCTGGCTACCAGAGCAGCCGTAAGCAGGGTGTGTGAGTCCCAGTGCCCGTCAGCCGCGTCGGCAAATAGCCGGATCTCCAACTCGGAAAGCCTGCCCTCAAACTTTTGGTAGCTGGGTTGGCCTTCGGCAAGGGATTGGACGACCATGGCCGGGCTGGCGCGGTCCGGGTCTGCGACCGTCGCGCTCCACGCGCCTCGTCCCGCCAAGGCAAGCCACGCGAAGAGAGCAAGCCGCAGCAAGCGCGAAACAGCAGACCCCAGCCCGCCCAACGCGCTAGACCGTAATCTCTTCAAGCAAAAGGTTGATTGTGGCGACCGCATCGACTCTAACGGATTTGCCGATGGCAACTTTTACGAGAACCTTTATTCTTCGTTAAAAAACCTGGGCGGACCTGCACGGCAACCTGGCTGCCCCTGCCTCCTTGCAGGCAGTGCCGCGGCGCGTGTGTTGCACACGCCGACAAACGCAAAGGCCGTGCTGCTATGCGGCCTCGGTCAGCCGCGCAAAATATACGTTGCAGCAAGCGAGGTTGACCCCGCGAGGCAACCGCTCAGCGGCTAGAGCCAGCTTTTCGCTGACGATCTGGCGGTCCACCAGGATGTCCGGTCCTCGGCGGAACTCCACCTGGAGTACCAACAATCCGAACCCGGAGGTGTTGCGCAACGCCTCCACGCTGGTGGCTCCGTTTAGCACCGACTCCAGCGGAAAAGTGATGAGCGTTTCCACCTCCTCAGCTCGACTTTTCCCATTATTGTGCGGGCAAGAGGCTGAGAAATCCTGGCAATGTGGGCACGCGCCGACTTCCTACACGCCGTCGAAAACGCCATGCCGTGCAAAAAGTCGGCGGCGCTTTGCGAAAGCGCGAAAACATGCGGCAGCTCGGATCGCGGTGAACTGGCGAAAGTCGAGCTCGGTGTTTCCGGCGATCGAGTCAACGCCGATTCGAAAGACCGAAATACCTCCCATTGCCTGATATGTCAGATACCTCGCTACCGCTCCGACGTAAACGGCACCGTCACGGCCCGGAATCATCGCCGCGACGCCCAACGCGAGGCGGTTGCGATGTAAAGGTCTGCAAGGGAGTTGGGGGGCGCCCAACGCCTTGGAACCTGGACATCCGCTGGGCGACGGACTAGAATACTCGTTTACACGACAAGTAGGCCGGGGTCTGGATGACCGTAGAAGGTTGTGGGACACTGCGGAGCGTGGGCATCTTGGCCGGGCATTTTCTCGAAGGCGGCCGAGGCGACCGCGCTTCAGAACCTTCCACGGTGGTTCAGAGCCTATACCAGAACCGGCTCCCCTCGCCTAGCTTGCAGGGAGAGAGGTGGAGGTGAGGGGTCTTGCGATAGGCTGTTAGAGTACCACATGAGTCGGCGTGCCACGTGGGCGTACCCGTAAGGCATTGGTTGATCCGGGCACGCCGCCGCACAGGGCTTACGTGTGTACGTGAAATGGCGTTACGAAGGCTCCAGTGCATCTTTGCCCTGATCGTGATGACTGCCGGCTTTGTGCTGCTGGCAGCTCACGTCTATTGCGATATACACGACGCGCTATTGGCGTCGGGGCGGTGCCCAGTCTGCTCGTGGGGGCAAAGTCTCGCCGTGGACCACGCTCCAGTCGTGGCGGCCGTGGTCATCTGTCTTGCCGGCCCAGCCTCGTTCGAGCCCGTCCCCTTTGTCGTTCACGCTCTCTCCCGCGAGCCTTTCTCGGCTCGCTCTCCGCCCGCGCTGTGAGCAGCTTGATCGTGATGCGCGGGTCTTCTCGGCTTTGGCGAAGTTAGCTCCTGCGCGCTTTTGCGGTGCGCAGAGTCGGCACGTGTCGCGAAGGCCGATCCTTTGGGTTCAAGATCTACAGGCGAGGTATGCCATGAGCACTAAACCTCTGTTTCTCGCACTTTTGCTGAGCGCCCTAGGTCTGCAATGCAACCGGAACGAGAATGCGCCTTCAGTCAGCGAAGAGCACGACCACACCGAAAGTTCAACGACAAGCCACCTCGTCGAGCTTCCCGATTCGGTGCAGGAGCTTATCGGCATCCAGGTTTCCGAAGCCAAGTACCGCCACTGCCCGACCATTCTCAAAGCGATGGGCAAGATCCTGGCGCCCCGCCCGCGAACAGCCATTGTCAGCCATGCCTTCCCGGGGCGGGTCGCTGAAATCCATGTGGAAGTAGGCGACTGGGTCGAAAAGGGCCGCAGTCTGGTCACCTTGGAAAGTCAGGAAGTCGGTCAGGCGAGGTGCGAGTTCTGTACCGCGCTTGCCAAGTGTGAGCTGGCCAGGCTTAACTTTGCCAGGGAGCAACAACTGCTGACTCAAGGGATCGGGATCAATAAGAACTTTGTGGCGGCGGAAGCAGAGTACAAGGTCGCCCAGACAACGCTGGAGGTCGCGGAGAAGAAGCTTCACGTTCTGGGCTTCACCGAAGAACAAGTCAAACAGGTGGCCAAGAACCACCAGATCAACCCCACCATCACGCTGTATGCCCCGATCGAAGGGAAGGTCGTGGACATCAAGGTGGTTCGGGGCGCCATGGTCGATCCGGCCACGCAAATCCTGACGATCATCGATCCGCGATCGCTGTGGATCGACGCGGAGATTTACGAGAAGGACGTTGCGAAGGTGGCTGTGGGCCAGAAGGTGGAAGTGCGGGTTCTGGCCTATGAAGGTCGGACGTTTCAAGGGCGCGTGAGCTACATCGGCGACGTCGTCAGCCCCGATACCCGCACCATCACCGTCCGAACCTTGGTGGACAACGCCCAGCTCCTTCTCAAACCCGGCATGTTCGCCGACGTGAACATCTTGTTGGACGAAGGCCAGCAGGTGCTCGTTGTCCCCTCCGCAGCGGTTCTGGAGGAAGGCCAGCAGAAGAGCGTGTTCGTCAAAGAGGGCAGCCGTTTCGCACGACGGCAGATCACCACTGGGACGATCTACCGGGAGTGCCACCAGGTGGTAACCGGCTTGAAGCCCGGCGAGCAGGTCGTCATCAGGGGTAACCACCAACTGAAATCCAAGCTCTTGGAAGGCCAATTGAAGGCGGCGCACGTTCACTAGTCATTCGGGAGTGTTCGCCATGATATGCGCGATCATCAACCTTGCGCTGCGGAATCGGCTTCTGGTGCTGTTGGTCACGGCACTGGTGTGCCTGGTGGGGATAATCGTCTACGAACGCATGCCCAAAGACATCTATCCGGACCTGAACGCGCCTCTGGTGAACATCATCACGTCTTGTCCGGGCATGGCTGCGGAAGACGTGGAGCGGATGATCACTTTTCCGCTGGAGAGCCTGATGCACGGCACGCCCCATGTGACCCGAGTCCGCTCAGAATCGACGACAGGCGAGTCCGTGGTGACCGTAGAGTTCGATTGGGGCATCGATATCTACCAGGCCCGACAGATCGTGACCGGAAAACTCGAAATCCTGGTAGCCCAACTGCCTTTGGGCGCGTCGCGGCCTATCCTCGGTCCGGTCTCCTCGCGTATGGGAGAGGTTTTCGAGTTGGCAGTAGTGGGCGAAGGCGTGGAGCCCATGCAACTCCGCAGCGTCGCCGACTGGACCGTCCGCTACCGGCTTTGGGGAGTCGAAGGGGTCTCGTTTGTCATCAACCTGGGAGGATTCGTCCGGCAGTATCAGGTGCTGCTGAAGCCCGAAATGCTCCACCACTACGGCATCACCGTCGCCCAGGTCAAGGAAGCCATCGAGAAAAGCAATCGCAATTTCTCCGGCGGCATCATCACCAAGAGGAACCAGGAGTTCCTGATCAAGGGGCAGGGCAGAATCGAGTCGCTGGCCCACATCCTAGACACGGTAATCACCTCAAGAAACAACGTCCCGGTATTCGTAAAGGACGTGGCGGAGGTGAAAGTCGGCGAGAAGTTCCCTCGCGAGAATGCCGGGTTCAACGGCAAAGAAGCGGTGTCCGTGGTCATCCAACGGCAATACGCCGGAGACACCCTGAGGACGATCGCCAATATCAAAAAGTTCCTGGCGGAACTCCCACGCCATCTGCCCGATAACGTCTCCGTCGTACCTTACTACGACCAATCCGAGTTGATTCTCAGCGCACTGCGCCACGTGGGCATCTCGATGCTCGAAGGGGGTGTGCTGGTCGTCTTGGTGATTTTGGTTTTTTTGGGCAACGTACGGGCGTCCCTGATTGCCTCGCTAACCATTCCCATCGCCGTGTTGTTTGCCTTTGCGCTGATGTACTGCGCCAAAGTCTCCCTCACGGTAATGGCTTTAGGCGGATTGGCGATTGGGGTGGGAAAAATGGCCAGCGGATCGGTCATCCTGGTGGAGAATATCTGGAAGCTCCGCCAAACCGCCAACCCGCACGACTCCCCGCTCCAGATTGCCGCCCAAGGTGCCGGGGAGGTCGGCCCTTATCTGTTTTCCGCCAATCTGATCATTCTGCTGGTGTTTTTGCCGCTTTTGGCGTTGGAGGGGATTGCGGGCAGGATGTTTCGGCCGACGGCCTTCGCGTTGATCGCTTCGCTGCTGGGCGCTCTGATCATCAACATCACGCTGCAACCCGTGCTGATGTCCTTCGGCACGGCCAAAGCTGGCCGGCCGGTACGAGAGAACCCGTTAGTGGCAAGAGCCACACGCTTGTATGAACTCCTCCTCGGCGCCACCTTCCGGCATAAGGCACTGGTTATGCTTTTGGCCGCGGCGGTCTTGGCGCTAGGTGGAGTGTGCTATATGCGGCTGGGCAGTGAATTCGTCCCTTTCCTGGACGAAGGGGCGATTGTCGCTTCCACGGTCATGCTGCCAGAGACCTCCTTGGAGGAATCCGCCCGTATCGGCAAAATAATCGAACAGATCTTCCTCTCTTTTCCCGAGGTCGTCTCCGTCTGCCGGACCACCGGAATGGCGGAAGAGTCCGAACATGTTCACCCGGTCAATCATAGCCACTTTCTGATCCGGCTGTTGCCTATGGAGCAGCGGGCTCGAGGATACGCCGAAATCACCCAGGCGATGCGCGAGCAGCTCGACCAGATCCCCGGCATCGTCTACATCTTCGAGCAGCCGATCGCCAACAAGATGGCCGAAATGCTCACTGGCACCGAAGGCCAGATCTCGCTAAAGCTTTTCGGCACGGATTTGCGCGTCCTCAACGAAATCATCCAGCAGATCCGAGAAGTGATGAGCCATATTTCGGGAGTAGCAGACCTGCAAGTCGAGCAGACTGCCGGGATTCCGCAGGTCGTGATCCGGCTGGACCGGGAAGCCCTGGCGCGCTACGGAATCCCGATTGCCGATGTGGCCGATCTGGTAGAAACGGCACTCAACGGCGTGGAAGTGACGGACGTATGGGAAGCGGAAAGGACGACTTCCGTGCTGCTGCGCTTGCCCAGCGAGTACCGCCAGAGCGTCCAAGCCATCGAAAGCCTCCTGGTGGATACGCCTTCGGGCAACCGCATTCCCCTGGCCCAGCTCGCTCGAATCGACCGCGACGAAGGACCCCAGACGATTTTTCGGGAGAACCTGCTGCGGCGGAAGATCATATTGTGCAACGTGGTCGGTCGGGATATTGGCAGTTTCGTCGAGGAGGCGCGCCGGCGCATCAACCGCGAGGTGTCGCTCCCCCCAGGCTACTTTTTCACATTCGGCGGCCAGTTCGAAAGCCAGCAGCGCACCATGAGGCAGCTTGGTTGGATGATGCTCGTCGTCGCCTTGACCGTGCTGGTCGTGCTTTTTGCGTCCTTAGGCTCGCTGCGCCAGTCGCTGCTTCTGCTCTTGAACATTCCCATGACGCTTGCCGGCGGGATCGTGGCGCTGTTTCTGGGCGGGGAGACCTTGAACGTCTCCAGCGTGATCGGCTTTATTGCCCTGTTCGGCATCGCCCTGCAAAACGGCGTAGTCCTGGTGGGAAAGATCAACGCGCTCCGCAAAAGCGGCGTAGGACTCCACGAAGCCGTAGTGCAAGGCGCGGTGAGCCGGTTCCGGCCGATACTGATGACCGAATTGATCCTCATCCTTGGGGTGGTGCCGCTGGCTCTGGGGCGGACTTCGGGCTCGGAGATCCACCGTCCCCTGGCCGTGGTCTACATCGGCGGCTTTATTGTGGCCATCTTCTTCGAACAGTTCCTCCTGCCCGTGCTCTACGAAGCGTTCGCCCGGTTCAAACAAGAGCGCTTCCTCAACGCCGCCGGGTCAAGCTAGCCCCGACTTCTCGCAGCAGCCTGGTGCAAGCTCGTCAGCCAGTCCGGCGCATCCGCGCAAAGCGAGCGACCCCATGCAGCCAGTTCCGCCAAGGTGACGCTTGCGATCCGCGACTGGGGTCCCAGAAGCGAAGGAGCCTCGCCGTAACTTCCCATACCACACGCTGGTGGCAAACGCAGGCTAAACCGGCTTGCCCGCGATGTCCACCGGCACCAACTCGGCCAGCTTGCAGAACAGAAGCAGCGTACGCTTGACGTTGCCGAGGATGGCCGAGGCGTGCAGATCGTCACTGGGATGGAGGTCCATGATGTCGCCCGCCCAATCCAGCTCGAACTCCACCACCGTGCGGCAGCCGCCGCAGGGCGGCTGCTGGATCTGGTCGTTGCCGGCCGCCACGCGGGCGGACACAACTGTGAGCAACTTGTCCTTCATCGACATCCGATCGACGATGGTCGCTGGTCTGCCTTCCGGCCAGCTCGCCTGCACGCTGACGCCCCGATTGGCATGGAAGCTCCGCAAGCGAAACGGCGCGCGGTAAGGCCTATCAAACCCTTCCAGGCGCAGCGCGCTTGTGCAG
>Ga0129299_1001859_pt1 | contig 14078 bp, 15 predicted proteins | sample ConPoolayeCmetaG_FD_94477 | JGI IMG/M metagenome (GOLD analysis project Ga0129299, IMG submission 94477) | Hot spring microbial mat communities from California, USA to study Microbial Dark Matter (Phase II) - Cone Pool mat layer C metaG ... | reverse complement strand
ATGTCATCGCCCGCCCTTACCGCAAGAGCGGCCAAGCGTTCATCGAGTGTTTGAACGGCACGCTGCGCCGGGAGGAGTTCGGACGTACCCCCTTCAAGAGGAGTGACCTGGCTCTAGCCCAACACCGTGCCGATGACTATCTCGCCTATTATCACCACCAGCGCCCTCACTTGGCGCTGGGCATGCGTACCCCTGCTCAGGCCTTCGCGGAGTCGCATTTGATATGACACATTGCGAGTATTTGCACCCTTACATCGGCTGTGGTAAAAATAGAGCCAACCCTGCTGTGCTCGTGCGCGGCACTTGGTCCTGAGCCAACATTTTCAAGAACGGGGGCGGAGAGTTCGTTAACTAATGCGCGGCCATGAAGCCACCGCAGCGTTAACGGCCCCGCGCCCACCTGCGCAAGCGGGTCTCATCATCAAGTCGGCACGGCATGGCGGGGCTGTCTTTTTGTGTCACAACAGGCATTACGTGTGCCTGTTTTTTTGATCTTGCTAGATGGTGTAATGTTGACGTAAAGGGTTGCGCCGCTGGAAGGGAATGTGCTATGCTCGGAAGGCAACAGGTGCGGCGTAGTGATGCCCACACTTGATCACCCGATCCCTGAGTTTATTGAAATGTATTGTTATGCTCCGAGAGTTAATCTCCAGTAATGTTTTTGTCTTCACCAGTGAACTCTATGCACAGGTAACGGCGGGAGTCATTATTACCTCCGCCGGCGCTGTGGTCATAGATGCGATGCCATTTCCGGTGGAGACACGCCAGATTGCTCATTTTATCGAGGAGCGGTACGGCGTGCCTGTCCGGTATGTGATCAACACACATTATCATGCTGATCACACTTATGGCACCTATCTCTTCAAGGATGCGCGTGTTATTAGTCATCGTCTCTGTCGGGAGTTGTTGGACGGGCGAGGACGCGAAGCCTTAGAGAAAGCTCGCCGTACTTCGCGCGAGATCGCACCGGTGGAACTGCGCCTGCCCGATGTTACCTTTGACGAAGGGAGGATGAACCTCCATCTGGGTACTACAACGCTTCAAATGTGGCTCACTCCCGGCCATAGTCCTGACTCGATTGTTTGTTTATTGAAGGATGAGCGTATCTTATTTGCGGGCGACACGCTCATGCCAATCCCCTTCTTCGCTGACGGAGACTGGGAAAGTTATGTCTCTACGCTTGAAGCTCTCTCGTCGCAAGCGTTTGAATGCATTGTGCAGGGGCATGGTGAGGTCATCTTACGCGGTGAGGTGAAAGCCAAGATCGAACAGGACCTTCACTACCTGCACACATTAAGAGCCAAGGTAGAAAAGCTTATCAAGCGCGGCGACAGCCCTGAATCAGTAGCAAAGATTGACATCGAGTCCTGCGGCAAAAGCCGTATCTCCCTGAATGGGCTGGTTGAGCGGCTCCATCACAGCAATGCGGTGACGCTTTATTGGGCGCTGAAGAAGGAACAGGCAAAAGTGTAGCTTAGATCGGCGGCCATGGGAAATTGCGCCCCGGCCCTTCTTTTGGGTAGATGCCTGTCTTGAGCAGGCCCTGTATGCGGCGGCGTAGCGCACCGATTTCTCTCAAGCTTAGTAACTCGCGTAGAGTAGATTCCAACGGAGGCCCTTCGAGGGCCTGCTGTAGCTTATGCAGGTCTTTCAGTAAATGTGCTGGTATCTTTTGCCCTGCAAAGTCCCAGATCACGGTTCTGAGCTTGGGTTGTTCGTGAAAGCTCACACCGTGGTCAATGCACCAGATGTGCCCGTCAGGGGCAAGCAGGCAATGGCCGCCCTTACGGTCGGCATTGTTGATAATGTGATCAAACAGAGCAATGCGCTTTAGCTGGGGTCTCTGCTTGGGGCCAAACGAAAAATAGTTCTGCCGCGGGTCATGAGGAACAAAGAGCTGTACCATTCCAAAGCCATAAGGTCCGTCGCGGAGGACGGTAGGCGGAACAAGTTTCCACCCTAGGGCTTCGCTGATCAGAAAAGCGGCCTGCTCGCGCTGACATAGGGTACCCTCTGGAAAATCCCACAGCGGGCGCTCCCCCTGCCGGGGTTTATAGATGACAAGTACCTCTAGGTTGTCCAAGGCTAAACTAGCTAAAAAGGTGTAGTTGGAGCCCCAAGGCAAGAGGCCGTGAGTCACCTTAAACTCGGCCTCTTGAAGCACCTCTAGTGCGCGCGAGGTGGGGAGATGGGGTTGTTCAAACGGGTGAGGCATCACGCTTTTGCCAGCTAACCTGTGGGCGCACGTGACAAGGGGAGTAGGGTAATATTATGCCCACCCTACCGGCCTGCGGTGACCGTTGCTTTTGGGGCAAAGATGCCCTTCGGGATCAATGGGGCGTCCGCAGTTGGGACAAATAGGACGCCCCTTTGCCACGACTTTGTGAGCGTGCTCGGCCAGCAGACGCACTTGCTCCCGAGAGATGTTCATCCGTGCAATGCGCGGCTCATGATCTGCGTCTTCAGGCAGTAACTCGTTGAGAACTAACACCACCCGGTCTGCTTCTAGATCATAACCGAGTCCTATTTGTGCCACGCGGAAGGCGGGTAAGATCGGCTCGCGGAGATCGAGATCGTAGCGGCTGGTGTCCCCTGGTGGGGTAGGGCGGTTGAACTTTTCTTCAATCTCGGTTAGTAGGTTGAGGAATTCACGAGCCAACCCAGCGGCCTGTTCCTTCTCAATGATCAGAGTCAGGAGATAATCCCCCTGCGCGGCCTGAAGATGGAATGTCCGATGACCAGGTTGGCCAATGGTCTCAATGGTAATGAAGTCAACCGAGTCGAGATTAAATTCTTCTGCCATAATCCCTCTTGATGCAGAATAGTGCGCTGTCCTACCTGCCCTCTCGTTGTTGGCCCTCGTAGTGACTGATGTCGTTAAGGCATTGTATAGATGGCCCTCTCCGATGCAAGTGGATGATTGAGATAGAGGCCGGAGCGACTGTCAAGCGCTGGAACAAATCAAGATGGATTCCGGCGTAGTGGGCCACTATCGCTTTGATCACGTCGGCATGTGAGACAATGGCTACTCTGCCGTACGGATGTTGCGAAGCAATACGTTCTACCACAGCCACTGCACGAGCCTGCATCTCGCGGATGCCCTCCCCGGCAGGGAAGTATGCCCCGCTGGGATACCCCTGTACAATAGACCACAGACGACTTCGCGCTAGTTGACGGAGACGTTGACCTGCCCATTTCCCTACATCCACCTCGCTGATGCCCTCCTCGATTTGTAGTTCGAGGGCGGGATGGTGTCTGGCGATCTCGCGTGCCGTCTCTACAGCGCGTTCTAGTGGACTTGAGTATAGCGCCTGCAAATTGACACTTGCAAGGCGCTCTCCCAGTGCGCGGGCTTGCCGAGCGCCCTCCTCGTTCAGATGAACACCGGCGAGGCGACCCGCCAGCCGTCCTGTGCGGTTGTAATCATTCTGGGCGTGGCGAATCAAAAGGAGTTGCATACAATCCGCCCCGCGAGAGCTAACGATCTAACCCAAGCATCTTACGGACAGCCGGAAGCTGGCCCGCTGAGCCGAGTTTCTCATTCTTGTGGGCAATAAACTTGGCATACTCCTCAATGTAAATGGCTCCCGGTTTGCGGAAGTCGAAGACCTCCGGATGATCGCGGAAATACTCCCGATGAACACGTGTCCAGACCAGCCTGCCGTCGGTATCAATATTTACTTTGACCACACCCAACGGCACTGCCTTCGCGAAGCTGTCTTCATCCACACCTCGTGCTGAGGGGTCAAGTGCTCCGCCGGCGGCATTGATACGTTCGACCTCCTCCCGCGGCACAGAGGATGAGCCATGCATCACCAAGGGGAAACCGGGTAGCACCTGCTGAATTTCGGCTAGACGGTCGAAGCGGATACCTTGTTTGCCCTTGAACTTGTAAGCCCCATGACTGGTCCCAATGGCAACGGCTAGGCTGTCACAGCCGGTGCGCTCAACAAACTCTTTGGCCTGTTTAGGGTCTGTCAAGTGGGCGTTTTCCTCATCTACTGCGATGTCTTCTTCCACGCCTCCTAGTTGCCCTAGTTCAGCTTCAACGCTGATCCCCTTGGCATGTGCCCGTTCGACCACACGACGGGTGATAGCAACATTCTCTTCGAATGGATAGTGCGAGGCGTCAATCATAACCGAGCTGTAAAAACCCGAATCAATGGCGTCATAACAGAGTTGTTCATCGCCATGATCGAGGTGCACTGCATAGACAGCCTCAGGGAATTCTTCATCGGCGGCACGGATGATGCCTTCGAGCATCTTGATGCCGGCATACTGGCGTGCGCCGCGCGAAAGCTGGATGATGAAGGGCGCTTGCGACTGAATATTCCCTTTGAACAAGCCAATAGCCTGTTCCATGTTGTTGATGTTATAAGCCCCGATGGCGAAACGCTGATAGGCCGTTTTGAAAAGTTGGTCTGTTGTGACGATCATGTTTTCCTCTCTAGTTAGGTCATGTCATGGTGATTTGGAATCAGCGGGCCGCCGCTGACGTTCTTTCTGGTTGGATGCGGTCGGTCAGAGGCTGGGAGATGTGTCCCTGCATACTCCATGGGCTTGTGTAGGTGATCTGGACGTAAGCCAGCTTCCCACGCCAGTCTGCCCCATCCTCAAAGAAGACCAGTTTGTTCTGGCGAGTGCGACCGCGCCACTTGCCCCGATGCTTATCCTCGACCAGCACCTCGACAGTCTGGCCTAGAAAGCGGCTGTTGATCTCAGCTATGATCTCTTCCATCAGGTTGTCGAGAGCCAGCAGACGCCGCTTCTTTTCCTGTAGTGGAATGTCATCAGGCATAGTACGGGCTGAGAGCGTGTTCGGGCGCGGGCTGTACATGGCAACGTGGGCCTTGTCCAGCTTGAGATCAGCCAGTACATTGTAGGTCTGCTCGAATTGTTCCGCTGTCTCACCGGGGAAGCCCACAATGATGTCAGTATGTATGGCAACGTTCGGAATGCGTGCGCGGATACGCTCGATCAGCCGGCGATAATCGGCCTGGGTGTAGCCCCGCTTCATCCGGTGCAAGACCTCATCACTGCCTGCCTGTATAGGCACCTCGATATGCTCACAAACTTTGGGAAGCTCAGCCACTGCATCGAGCAGTTCGTCGGTCATCCAATTCGGATGCGAGGTCAAAAAGCGGATGCGTTCAATCCCCTCAACCTCATGAACCTGTCGCAGTAAACCGGGCAGGCCAGAGCCAGTGGGAAGGTCCTTGCCATAGCGGTCTACAATTTGGCCCAGCAGGGTTACTTCCCTGACCCCCTGTGCGGCAAGTGCCCGTACCTCGGCAACGATCTCCTCTGCAGGGCGGCTACGTTCAATGCCGCGTCTGAAGGGGATGACACAGAAGGAGCAGGCATGGGAGCATCCGTACACGATTGGAACATAGGCGCTGACCAGCTTGCCGCGTTCATGCAATGGAAGGATGAGGTCGCCGTCCTGCAGGGCATCCTGCATGGCCCGCCCGGCGGCCTGCTCGGCAAGTGTCTCAAGCTCTGTGTGCCGATGCTTCAGGAAGTCAATCAGCGGCCCTGGGTCGCTGGGGGGCATGAAGACATCCACGAAGGGAAAGCGCTTCCGTAGGGGCAGAGGATCACGCAGACCTACCAGACAACCCATCAGGCCAACGATCTTGCTGGGATGATTTTGTTTGAGCGTCTTAAGCTGGCCCAGCCGGCCGTAGACGCGATCCTCAGCACTCTGGCGAACCACACATGTATTGAGGACGATCACATCAGCGGCATCGGCATCATGGGCGTAGCGGAGGCCAAGACGTTCCAGCTCACTAGCAAGGCGCTGTGAGTCGGCCTCGTTCATTTGACAGCCCCATGTACGGATGTGGTAGGTTTTAGGCGCAGCTTGTGTCATAGACCTGTTTCCCCCTCGCAACCTGCTGTTCCTTTGGCGTTCCCGATGATAGCGAATTTGGGGCTAAAATCAAAAAGGGCAGAAGAGCCTTTCCTGCCCTTTTTGACGAAGCTATTCTGAAGTTTACTTTATGCCGCTGTTCTGTCAGATGCCTGTCTCTTCAGCCCGATGTCTCAATTTCGGGCGTCTTTCTCGGGATGCCGTCAGTTGGGGCCAAAGGCCACATTCTCAGGAGCAAGAAGCACAGCAAGGCGGCTTAGAGTCCAGTCAGCCATTTCGCGTACGGCCTGCCATGCTTCGTTGTTGCGGATGTACCCTGCCTTATCCTCAGTGTTGTCGGGCATCCTGCTGGTTAACTGCTCCAATTGGAGGTGGAAGTCGAGCAGAATAGCCAGTGCAACATCAGACAGACCAATGGAACGTAAATTGCGTCCTCCCCGAAACAAGATATTCCATTGTTCGACCAAAATGTCAGGGATGAAGGAGCGCGGACGCCGCTCCTGCACAACGAGCTGGCGCTCTAGATCGCTCATCTCGGAGAGAGTTTCCAACAGCAGGCCCCAGCGGCGAGCATCGTCCAATCTTATGTTCATGAAGTCAGGTTCCCTTCAGTTTGTCTGCTACAAGTTTACAGACTGGATTGTATCGCCCTTATATGGTATGTTCAATGCGCCGGTGTGCCGGATGGCAGGCTTTTGCCTGACGGAAAACTAACGCTTTTGAGGTGAGCCTGTGGCAGAAGAGCGTGTTGTAGTGAGTATCTGTTCGATCTGCGGGTTGCAGGATGCGGCAGTCAGGGCAGAAGTGGAGCAATTAAAAGCAAGGTTCGGTGAGAAGCTTCTGGTCATAGAGGGCGATTGTTTGGGACTGTGTGAGATTGCGCCTGCGATTGTGGTGAACAGGCGGTCAATCGCACCGGCTACCCCCTCCAAGCTCCGGGCCGTTGTTGAGGCGGGTATTCAAAAGATTCCTTCTTGAACCCTCTGAATTGTTGGGGGTGGACAAATTAGCGGCGGCTTCAACCCTTTGGCCTCCGTATTTTCAGTGCCCGGCTTACGGCCTCCAAGCCTATGGCTTATAGCCCGCTACGATCCCCCCGGTAAGTGTGAAGATCAGCCTGTTACTGGCTTCGCGCGGCCTGAGCCACGCCTGAACCTCACAGGGCGCCCTTGTGATCAGTACGCGCAAGCGGATTAAATCACTGCCGGTGATGCCTGTTGCCCACTCGTCAAAGTCGGTTTCTCTTTCGATGGTTTCGCTGTGTGTGACGACCAGCCCGGCAGAGAAAAAGAAAGTTGTCCAGTCGTCGAGAGAGAATGCCCAGACATGCGATGGATCGCGCAGTATGTTGAGGGTGTTGATATAACGCGCGATATGAGGCTCTCCGCTAGTAGTGAGGTCAGCAAGGACCAGTTTACCACCGGCGACAAGAACACGGGCCGCTTCCTGTGCAAATGCGGCGGCGTTTGAGAAGCAATGGGGGGTAAACCAGGCCATGACACAATCGAAACTGGCATTGGCGAATGGCAGATGCTCTGCCTTGGCGTGGCAGAAGAGAATATTTTCAGCCTTTTGCCTGAAGATGCTTGCCTGAGTCTCTGCAGATACTGACAAAGATATATCCAGGGTAACAACCGAGTGTACATATTCAGCGAGGAGTGATGCTGTTTCATTTTGCCCTGCAGTAATATCGAGTACGCGCCAGTTGGGGGAGGGGGAGATCAAGCTCAGCAGGCAGGCTAGATTCTCCCCTCCTCTGTTAGGAGATGCATGAATGACAGAGATACAGTGGCGGTGTTTAGCTTCTTGAGACTCGAACGGATCATCATGATCTTGCATGGTGTTATGATACCTGATTATGAGAGAGAGGGTAAACGTCGTGTTACTTGACAGCCTGCGGATGCATCTAATCAGGTAACGCAGGGTGAGTTAACTTAGCAAGTGAAAAAATATATGGCTTCTTTGTCGCGTTGGATTTCTGAAAATCGGCTGTTGCTGATCGTGGCGGTGATCCTTGTAGCTCCTCTTGCAGTGTTGCACTTGACCCAGCATACACGCCCCTCAGAGGTTCGCAGAGGTGAGCTGGAAATGTTGGTGACACAGGGTAAACCTACCTTACTAGAGTTATACAGTAACTTTTGAAGTGTTTGCCTTGTGGCGAAACCTGTCGTGGACAGGATCGAGGAACAGCTAGCGGGTGAAGCGCAGGTGCTTCGACTGGATGTGATGAGTGAGGTAGGTGATGAGGCGATTGACCGATATGGCATTCGAGGGCTGCCAACATTGTTTGTTCTGGACGGATGCGGACAGGTTGTAGCTGTCTATGTTGGTGTGCCGAGTGTAGAACGTGTAATCGAGACAGTGCGCTCGGTGCCGGCTTGTACGCCTTAAGCCATGGGAAGCAAAAGTCAAATGGATCATCTATGTCCCTTGCTCGTCTCCGTTCTCCCTGGCTAAGTGCGGAGTGCCTGTGCAATCTCTGCGCGTACCGGCTCGCTCGTTTCTTCTTCCAGCGCTGATTGAAGCACTATTTGTTGCCCGCCCAGTTGTCCAAGCGCCCATGCCGCGTGTGCGCGGACTAAGGGGCTTGTGTCTCTTAGCAATGGGATCAGGTAGCCGGCGAGTTCAGGCAGACCGCTGTTTCCGGCGGCTACACAGGCATTGCGTACCAGCCTCTCCCGCCTGACACGGTACAGGGCAGTGCCTCTGTAGCGTTCTGCGAAGGAAGCTTCAGTCAATTGGAGCAGGTCCGAGAGCAAAGGTGCGGCGTTGTCGAGGCTGGCAGGATGAAATGCCTCCTCTGAGCTGGGTTGGGCGAACCTCTGCCACGGGCATACTTCCTGACATATATCGCATCCGTAAACCCAGTTACTCATCAAAGGACGCAGGTCAGGCGGAATTGGGCCTTTGTGTTCGATAGTCAGGTAAGAAATACAACGTCGGGCATCCAGTATGTAGGGGGCGGGGAATGCGCCGGTCGGGCAGGCTTCCAGACAACGGGTACAGGTCCCGCATCCGGGCATGGACGGGATTGCCTCTTCATTGTCTAGCTGATAGTCAGTGATGATCTCTCCCAAGAAGAAATAACTGCCGCGCCGCGGATGGATGAGAAGGGTATTTTTTCCGGTAAAGCCCAGCCCCGCCTGTCGGGCATGGCTCCGCTCCAGAATGGGGCCGGTATCCACGTAGGCACGTGTTGTGACGGCTCTACCGACTGTTCTTTTCAGAAAGCTTGCCAGCTCTTCCAGCAAATTGAGCATGATGATATGATAATCTGCTCCCCACGCATAATTGGAGATACGTCCCCGGAATGGCTGATGTATAAGGTTCGGGGAAGGGGAGGAGATGTAGTACTCAAATGAGACCATCACCAGTGAGCGGGCGTTAGGCAGGATAAGGGTTGGATCGGCGCGGCGGGCTATGCGGTCGGGGCGGCTGAGATAGTCCATTGTCCCATGTCTGTTTGTCTCCAACCAGTGCAGGTAGGCATCAAGATCGGGGCTAGGGGTCGCTGGCGCGAACCCGCATCCTGAGAAACCCAGCTCAAGAGCATACAGTTTGAGGCGCTGGCTGAGAGTGACCATAGGGCGCATTATAACATTGAGCCAAGAATCAAAGCAGGCTGTGCCTGCATGGCCAGCCTGCTTATCAAGGGAGAGAGACTAAGGAGACCCCTACTTCTTCGTCTTCAGGTACTCGTTAATGGCACTAGCGGCTTTTTTGCCCGCCGCAATGGCCGCATTGACCAGAGCCGGGCCAGTCACATTGTCACCGCCTGCGAAAACACCCTCGCGGCTGGTCTGACCGGTTTCTGGATCAACGACCAGCAGACCCCATTTGTGGGTCTTGAGGTCAGGAGTTGTCTCGCCAAGCAGAGGATCGGGCCAGTAACCGATTGCCAGCACCACATCATCTACTTCGACTATGTACTCGGAGCCGGGGACAGGGACAGGGCGACGGCGGCCAGATTTGTCTGGCTCACCCAATTCCATCCTTACCATCCGCATTGCATCAACATTGCCGTCTCCATCCCGATCCAGCATTTCGACAGGGGCAGTCAGGTACTCAATCTTAGCGCCCTCTTCAATAGCACTCTGGCGTTCTGCCTTATTGCCGGGCATTTCAGCTTCGGTGCGGCGGTAGTAGCAGATTACTTCCTCCGCGCCGAGACGAAGCGCTGTGCGGAGGCAGTCGGTGGCTGTGTCGCCCCCGCCGATCACCGCCACACGTCTTCCCACACGGATCGGCTCACGTTTGTCCTCTGGGAGCATGTCAGGGCTTAGGTTAGCGCGCACGAGGAAGTCAATGGAGGGGTAAATACGCCCTAGGTCCTCACCAGGCACTTCAAGACGAGCCTCCACACCGGCGCCCGTGCCGATGAAGACGGCATGGTAGCCCTCTTTCTGAATAAGCTCGTCCAGCATGATGGTTTTACCTATACGCGTGTTGGTGACAAACTTAACGCCGAGGTCGCGCAACCAATTTGTTTTCCACTGAACGAGGCCCTTATTCAGCTTGAAATTGGGAATACCGTACAGCAACAGACCGCCGGGCAGAGGCCATGCCTCATAGACGGTCACATCATGCCCTGCAATGGTCAGATATTCCGCCGCCGTCAGACCAGCAGGCCCTGCTCCAATGATGGCTACTTTCTTGCCGGTCGGGGGGGCTTTTTCGGGCAGAGGGACACCGGTACGGGCACGCTGATACTCAGTTACAAAAGCCTCAATCGCCCCTGTGCTGATGGTCTTGCCCCGTGTGGACAGCACGCACGCTCCAGCACATGTGCTTTCGCCGGGGCAGACACGCCCACAGATTTCGGGCATAGGGTTGGTCTGACGGTAAACCTCAGCCGCTTTGAGGAACTCGCCCCGCTCGACGTACCACAACGCCAGAGGAATATCATTGCCAACCGGACAGTTCAACATGCAGGTAGGGGGATCAGGGCAATGGAGGCAACGTGCCGCCTCAGCCATGACCTGCTCAGCGGTGAAACCAAGGCAACACTCATCAAAGTCCTGGACGCGTTCCACAACAGGACGGTATCGCTTGTGGACTGGTTTCTCCCTCAACCGCTCTTTGCGATCGATCTCGATCATGTCCTGCGTCTGTGTCATCTAATAAGCCTCCCCGGAAATGATCTGCCTGTGTGATCCCAGACCTAGCCCCGAACGTTAAAAACCATCCTTGTCCGCCAGAAGGATTTACAGGCGAACGCAATGCCAACTCAACAAACAATAGAGCTACCCGGTGTGAAGGCAGGAAGCTGATGAAGGTGGTGTGTTTAAACCGGTAAGGTTGGGTTAGAGAGAATCCCTCTTACCCCCTTCTTCTCTGACCGGGCATCAATTGGTAACATCTCCCATGATCAGAGAATACCGAAAGCCGGGAGGTTTTCTTAGTAGCGAATGTCACAAGCCATTGTGTTTTTCGTCACAACTGAGTTGGTTATTCTGTCATATTGGCCAGTTAGTGCCTGAAGGCTGGTGCCATCAGATAGTGTATACTTGAAGACGTAATGCGGCGGCACCTGTTTTAACGAGGGGAGGTTTCTCATGTGCCGGTGGATTATGGCGGGCGTGTGCGTACTCTTGGCGGTGTTTTTGTCTTCTTGTGGCGGCACACCGTCTCCAGTGCCGGAAGCAGCCAGCCGTCCTGCTGAGGAGATTCAGTTGGCTATGCCGTCTGAAGTATCAACACCCACCACCGCAGAGCCAACAGAAACAGCTCTGCCCCTTGCTCCACAGCGGGTCGAGTTTGTGTCAGAGGATGGCACGCCGTTGGCGGGAGTGTATTATCCTCCCTTGGCGGCACCTGCCCCCGGCATCCTGTTAATGACACAGATGGGGGCAACAAAGGAAGTCTGGGGCCCGCTACCAGCTCTGTTGCAAGGAATAGCTCCGATCCCACTCACTCAATCTTCAACTGAGGTGCCCCACTATGCTGTATTTGCTTTCGACTGGCCTGAACATGGGGAAAGCGGCGGAACGTGGTCGCCTCAATCTACGCTGGCCGCGGCCCGCTCTGCCCTGGCCCTGTTTCGAACCTTCGAGGAGGTAGACCCTGATCGAATCGTGCTGATCGGTGCCAGTATTGGCGCTGATGCCGCAGTAGATGAGTGCGATGAAGGGTGTGTGGGGGCAATATCTCTCTCGCCGGGAGGTTATCTGGGCGTGCCATATAGCGAGGCGTTAGCTGAGTTGCGGGAAGCACAAAACCCTGCGGTGTTATGCATTGCCTCAGAGGAAGACGGGATGTGCGCCGAGACATGCCGCCAGGGGGAATCGGTCGGTTTGAGCGACTATCGAGTACATATCTATGAGGGCAATGTCCATGGCAACGCTCTGCTCTTTGAGGCAGACCTTGTGCCCCCTCCGCTGGCTGTTGACCTGATCATGGAGTGGCTTACAGAGCATCTGTCTGCCCCGTGATCAAAGGGGGATACAGTCATTGACGGATAAGGTAGATCAATAATGCGAGCGTTGACAGCCCGTATCCGATCAACGCCGGCAGACGCTCATCACTGACGTACAACAGAGTTGAGGAAATCAACAGGCTGGCGAATATCAACCCTGTCCCAACAGAAGAGATCGCCTTTTCAAGGCGGCGCAGGTCGGCACGGAACTCTTCTGCCGCCGTGATGCGTGTCTGAACCTCTCCCTGTTGAACGGTCTCGATTAAGTTCTGTACTTTTCCGGGCAGGCTGATAAGGGATTGCCCCAGGGAGAGGGCCTCTTGTAGCCAGAAATTAAGATTATTGCCCTGAGACTGATCGGTAAGCAGTTTCTGGGCGTAGGTGCTCAACGGCTCCCAGAAGTTAAACGCTGGATCGAGGCCGGTACACATGCCGGATAGGATGCTCACCGCGCGTACTAGATAGATGAAATCCTGTGGCACTTGCATTGGAACAGCTATCATCAGGTCGCGGTACTTGGTAGCAAACTCCATCTTCTCGGCCATTGACAGGCGGGCCATCTCCGGCACAGTTTTGCCCCAGACATGGTTAAAGACCTCCGTGACAGCCTGCTCAATGCGGTTCAGGTCAGTGCCGGGAAGCAGTATGTCCATGTCCTGATAGACCTTTATCAGGCGTTTGATGTCGCGGGTAGCTACCGCGATCATTAGTTCCCGCAGATTTCTCTTGACCTGATCCGAGATGTGACCCACCATCCCGAAGTCTACAAACACGATGTAAAAAGGCCGTCCGTCGTAGACTGCCTGTTGGCTGACGCTCTCGTTAGCTGTCTCTTCTGGCAAAGGGTAAATGAAGAGATTGCCCGGATGCGGGTCGGCATGAAAGAATCCGAAGTCAAAGATCATCTGCAGGTAAATATCTAGCAAACGTTGAGCGGCTACCTTGCGATCAACGCCTGCCTGTTCAATAGCCGCGTAGTCCGTGATCTTGATGCTGGTTACATCTTCCATCGTGAGAACGCGCCTGCTGGAGTACTGCTGGTAGATGTGGGGTACATAGACTCTCATGTCATTAGCAAACAACTCTTGGAAGCGTTCTGCGTTGCGGGCCTCGGCATAGTAGTCAAGCTCTTCCCACAGAGTACGGGCGAACTCATTTAACAGCGCTGGGACGTTAGCGCGTTTACGGATAACTGACCAATACATAGCCCAGCGTGCGATCACAGCCAGCGCGGCCAGATCGGTGGCAACCAGTTTCTCGATGCCAGGGCGTTGTACTTTGATGGCCACTCGTTCGCCGGTCTTCAGCCTCGCTCTGTAGACTTGTCCAAGTGAAGCGGCGGCCCGCACCTGTGGATCAAACGCATCAAATAGGTCGTCAGCTGGCCTTCCCAATTCTGCCTCGATCAAGGCCAACATAGGCTCTAGTTTTTCGGCGGGAACTTCATCTTGCAGGCCGCTTAGCTCATCTATGATCTCAGGCGGCATGACATCCAGCCGGGCACTGAGGAATTGCCCCAGCTTGATCATGACGCCGCCCATATTGATTGCCAGCCTGCGGAAGGTACGTGCGTAACAGCGTAGCCGTTCCCTCCTCCCACGGGCCACGATCTTGCCGCCCAGCAGGCGGCGTAGAATAAGTTCCCACCAAATGAGGTCAAGCATTACTGAGCCAAAGAAGTGGATCACGCGCAGGTAGCGCCGCCAGTTCAGCTTGTGCCGAGGCCATTCGAGAGGGGCAGAGTGAGAAGTGACCATACGTTTTTACCTCTTTATGAGCACATTTGATCGT
>Ga0129299_1001856_pt1 | contig 14104 bp, 6 predicted proteins | sample ConPoolayeCmetaG_FD_94477 | JGI IMG/M metagenome (GOLD analysis project Ga0129299, IMG submission 94477) | Hot spring microbial mat communities from California, USA to study Microbial Dark Matter (Phase II) - Cone Pool mat layer C metaG ... | reverse complement strand
GTTGAAAATATCAGCATTATTAGTGCTTAGTAGGAAAGTAGTATCAGAGACAGTGGAAGTTGCTGAAAGTGTTAGCTGAGGTGATTGATTCCTTATTTCCCTGAACATACTGATTGAGTAAGAAGAACCAGGGGGATTGCCGGTTAATCCCTGTACAACATAACCGGGCTGGATATTTCCAAAACCTTCAATGCGGACTAAAACATTTGTGTCTTTTCTCAACTGGTAAAGCTCCTCCATAGGCAACCAGACTGTTACTTCTGTCCATTTATTATCAGAAGGCGGGACTAATGTTTCTCCACTTTTTGTATATTGTTTGCCTGGAAATTCTTCGCCTGATATTTTATGGAAGAACAATCTCTCTGCCACATATCCTTTTTGTGCTACAGTGCGGCCAACGGAATAGTTAAAATTGAAACACGCATTTGTGCTACGTTTAACACAAAAACGCCAGCCAGATATGTCTTTACACGGGATAGGCGGTATTTTGCTTCTAGCCATCATCTGTCCGCTCCCTAATGTGTTTATAAATTCCATCCATGGACCTGTATTTTGATCTTCATGCCAGATTATACGGGAATAACCGACCGGGTCATCAGCTTGCCAGAAAGCAGGTGAAGTGAAAATAAGCGGCGAACCGTCTTTGATGACATCATCAAACGCTCTTGAGTATTCTTCTTTATCCGGCAGAAAATCTTTGGGTGATATTAATTTAAAGGGAATATCCGTACAATATATGTTTTCGGCGGCTATTTTTACACGAGCGATCATAATAGAATTCATGTATGTCCAGATGCCGAATAAACCACTATTAATAGGTTGTTGATCTTCAAGTGAAAAAACTGATTCGTTATCAAAAAAGTATTGCAGTTTTCTGCCGATTTTGCGGAATTTTATATAGTACCATGCTCCATGAATATCTCTTCCTTTAGGTATTAACGGGTCTGTATACAACCGCCAATTTCCCTCCCTGTTGCGTGGGACAAGGTATTTATCGGACTGAGCAATAATGGTGCCGTTACGGTATAACTTTGTATAAATTTGGGAACGGTCATAATCCCACCCGCCGCATGTTATTGTATAGCCACTGGAAGGCGTTGTTGTACTGCTAAATATTGTGAGGTTAAAATCCCCCGCACGTTCGTACCATCCATGCCTTGTACCGACATGCATTTCTATACAAAAATCACCGCTATATGATAATTTGTTCCATAATGCGGCAAACCCTTCTTTCGATTCACCGTTCATATGTGACCATTGCGGTTGACACATAAAGCGATTTATCACATCCCAGTTCCCGCCGTTTAATATCCATTCATGCAATGATTCGGTGAAAAGGCAATCATTGATGTTATAAGCTTCAACCAAACTGTATTTTAATTGTTCAACTGAAAAGCCGGCTATTCGTAAACGACGCCCTTTAATAGGTTCTGTCAGTGGAATTTTAAAAATGGTATTTGTTTTGTTGTATACCCATAGCCAGTATCCTTCATAGTTTATATTTAACCACGGGATCGCTGTAACATTGGTATTGTTAACAGCAGTTTCAGGGATTTCCGATACAAGACTGTTGGTAGAAATAAGCGATATGGTATTGTTGCCTTTTTTCAGGCAAAGCATATTTGTTGTTGCTTGCAGGATAAATGTTCCATTTGTTTGCTCTTCTTCAACACCTATGTGTATTTCTGTGGCTGGCAGGAAGGGCAAATAAAGGCGGAATCGTCCGAATAGATCGCCCTTATACCATACTAATTCATTTGTTTGCTGAAGCCACTGTCCTTCAGGCGAAGACCAGTGACGCATAAAAGGGTCCTCTATGTAGAGTCTGTTTTTTTCAAATTTATTGCGGTAAATTCCTTTACGGTTAAAAGAATAATCAATGTTATATATTTTTACGGAAGTTTGTGGTCCTACAAATAAGCCTGAAGCACCTCTTATTGGCTCAGCGAGGGAGTGTACTAATACAAGTTTGTTATTACAATATAAACGCAGTTCACGTGGCGCAGTTATGGCATCAGTTGTAAGAGAGAAATGTGTAGTGTTAATTTCGTGGTATTTGTTATCGTTCTGTTTATTGAAGGAAATTGATTCTAACAGTGAAGGATTTGTTCCATTTATCCTGTAAAGGATGAAAGAAAAGTTTGTTACCGTCCATGTTTTTACGAAATTGTAATGGCTGTTTGATTCGGTGCATCCCGTGAGTATGCCTGCTGTTCCTTCCTGAACTCTGGAAGAATGTTCAAATTCTGCTGAAAATACGCCAGCGGGATGAAAATAAGAACCAAGCACTAATTCCTGTGCTTCAGGCTGTCCTCTTACATCAAAAGCATTTTCAATTTCTTTTGGTGCAAATAAACTAAAGAATCGCCTTTTAGGGAAAAAGGTGCCGTTTTCTTTTAAAGTATATTTTCGTAAATCGTTTAATGTTAGGAAATCCAGGTTATGATTTGATTCTGCTTTTACGTCATCAAAAAGTATTCCGCTTGCGCTTGTAGCAAAAAGCCCGAACCTGCCGCCGGGGGGTAGTTCACATTGAGTATCAATAATTTTGGTGTGATCTACAAAGCATTGAATACGATTCTGGAAAGTTACAACTTTCAGTTTTACCCATTGATTAGACGTTATCGCACTTTCTGCGGCTGCGATATTTATACGCCTTAAGGCGTTTGTGTCTGGAGTTTTCCATAATTGTAACAGCACTCTGTGCCCATAACCTGTGGCAGGCTTTTTTATTGTAAAGGCAAAAAATCCGTTTGTTTCTGTGGCATAAAATATTAATCCCATCTCGCCGGCTTGAACTTCAGTTGCTGCTTCAAAAGAATATGAATCATAAAAATCATAACCGGTCAAGATACACGCGTTTGTTCCTTTGCCTTTAAGGTTGTAAAAGTTGGGACTTCGTTCAAAGACAGGGCGAGCAGATGCACCTGGCTGAATGTTTTCTCTTTCTATAGCATTATCTGCCGCTGAATGCAATTGCCAGTTGCCTGATAAAATATTCCAATCGGACAATTCGTTTTTTTCGTCGCTGGGCTTTAGAAAGTCGTCAAGAAATACGAAATTATCAGGTATTTTTTGATAAGAAATTTCATCGGGTTCTTTTGTGGGGATGTTGTTCTGCAACTGATATATTGTTAAGGGAGGATATAACGGCGGTGAAATGGTACAGACAGGTCTGTCGTTCAAATAAATAATCCATAGGTCAACCCTGAATTTTATTGTAACAGTTGCGCGTGGCAGATAATTTTTAGGGAGCGCTTCCGGTTGAAATTGACTTGATTCTTCAATAAATTTTGTGAAGGCTGATGCAGGATAAAACTGGACGTTATTTCTTTTTGGTGTTATTTCAAAAATAACGAAGCGATTGATTTCTTCTTTGGCTATTTTTATTTTAAGCCCTTTTTCAGGATTCCATGCTGTTGGCATTGAGATGTTGCAAGTGGGGCTTTTTATATCAAAACGTTTAATCCATGTTTCGCCTCCTGCCGCGGCATATAAGGTGATGAAGAATAAAGTGAAAACAGTTTTTTTCATTTGTTAATAAATAATTGTATTCTGATTATTTTATGTCAATAGAGTAGTATCTTTATTCTTCTTCAGGAAGCTGCCATTCTGATGTAAAAAAACCGGCGCATAAACTTCTATTGCAGCCATCTGCTTCATATTCCTTTGAATATATTATATAATCGGGTAAAAAGTCATACTTATGATTTTCGGGTAATTTTTCTCCCCACGGTATACCGCATTGTAGTACTGATAACTTTTGTGGGTTCCATGGGTTTGGGATAACCATGAACAAACCGTTTCCTTCACGTGGAAAGGATTTTTTTCCGACGATATAACTATTGTTTTGTATTTTTATTGGTGAATTTTTCAAAATTTCTCTTGCTATGGCGCTTTGTTCTGGTTCCCCAAAAACAAAGATATTGTACTGGCTTAGTTTTGTATAATCTTTGTTTATTTCGTATAATTTCCTTGGATATGCTTTTGCATAGCGATACCATTCGTGGCATCTTTGTTCAAAATATGTCATTCCATTGGTATCAGAAGGATGAGCTGTACATACAAAAGCAAAGGGAGTTAGAAAAGCATTTTTGATGGGACCTGCTGGTGAAGTGAAGGGTATTTCTCCTGGTTTGTCTATTATTGTTATTTTTGCGTTTCCTGTAATTTCAGGTTTTAGATTCTGTAAGAAGGCGGGCAATAATTCTCTGCAGATAACGAGAGAGGATATTCCTTTTGTTTGGAGCAGTAGTTTTTCCCCCTGAATGGCGAAGGTTAATTCGGCTGGCTTATAAAGGGGGCGGAGAGGAGTTAGCTTGACGCCGTAGCAAAAAGCATCTTTTTGATGATAAGTTAAAAATTTATAATTTTGCGGTATTTTTGATTTTCTTGCCAATAACCATTGACACACATCCTCTCGTTTAAAAACATCATCGTAAATCCAGTGATCCCCGTTTTCTATTTCAATATATTCAAAATCAAGGTTATTCTTTCTCATAATTTCTGCGATATGTCGTGCTTCTGCCACTGGTATTATTGAGTCGGCGCTGCCGTGTATACACATGATAGGCATATATTTTAAGTTTGGGAGCAATGTTACTGGAAATTCGGCATTTATGAGTGTTCTCTTATATAATGGGATATCGTTGCTTTGAATATTTTGCCAGAAATAATAGTCTCCTCGTCCGGAAATAACAAGTGCTGCAGCAAATTTATCGGGATGATGCGATGCTATCGTGAAAGTTCCCATTCCACCCATGGATATGCCTGATATTATAATCTTCTGTTTATCTATGTTGTATCGCTTCTGCATTTCATCTATTACGCGAATAACATCATTCTCGCCTATTCCTTGATAATCTGTATTACCGCGCCCGAAAGGTGCCGCAAGAGCAAAACCATATTTTTCTGCAAATTGGACAAGGTTGCTTGGCAGGTAAGCCCAGTTTATTATGTTTATGGCAGGGGAATAACCATGCAGGAAAACTATCAGCGGCATTTTTTTTCCCTTCAATGCAGAAGGTGGAATGTAACGGAGAAATGGCTGATATGAATCGTCACAATCATCATAATAACCTTCGGAAAGCATACTCGGGACGATCCCTTTAATTGAAGAATTTGTGACGGCATTTTTTTCAAAATGCGCTTGATCCAGCATCCGGGAAAGTTTTGTAAGCATTATATTTGTTGGTTTATAATGAGAAAGCAAATATCTGGCTTGTCTTAATATGGTATTTAAATTTTGCCAGTGATAATTAGAAACAATAATTGATGATTTGAGTGTGGCTGCATCTTTTTCAAGTTTTGCCAGTTCAATTTCAGCTTGCTGGGGTGAACGGATATATCCTTCGGGAATTTTTTGCGGCGGGATCCCGCATGAGGAGAAAAACAGAATAAATAAAAATACTAAATATGATAATCGCATATATTAATCCTACTGTTTTATTGACTTGTTCGTCCATTTTTAATTGTTTCATTCTGGCTTTACAGGATAAATAAAAACTTACTACCGTCTATGGCATGTGTTTAAAAGCGATGAAGGAGAGACTTGTGGTGTATATTTTGTTGCAGAAAAACGGGGCTGTACAAGAAAAATAAATTGCGAAAGATGAACACAGAAAGGTTTTTTTACCGCATGGTGGAAAGAATAAGTTGTTTGTGTTGAGACTAGTTCCTGTATAATCCTGTGGATAATTTCGTTTGAAGGGGGACTGGAAGAAGGGGGGTGGTGTGCATTTTCCTGTGTGATAATATGAAAACAGAAAAGGTGTTTCTGAATAAATGTGTAAAAGGCCGGAGATGGACATAGATTCAGGGGAGGCAACAAGAACTGCGTAGAGTACATTGCTTATATTTGACAAAATAACGTTTATTATACATTGTATTACTGACTGGTGGAGAAATTAGATATGGCAAATATTTTGATCTCTGCTAAAGATAAACAAATTTTAAGGGATCTTGCAAAACGTTACTTAGAAATATGTTTTTCGTCGCAAAATATTGAAAAAAGAAAGTTATGGCGGGCTCATAATAGTCTAAAAAAAACACGACCACTTTTTATAGCGCTAACCCGTACGCATTTCCTTGAAGATGTAGAAGCTAGCAAAACAAGTTGTACTGATTCATTTCTTGTTCTGTTTGAGCGGGAATTAAAGAGACGAATTTATCATGCCGCATGCGATGACGATACGGTTTTTGAACCATGGCTTGTTCATAATGCTACATATGAAATGCCGGTAGAAGGTGGAGATTATTGGGGAGTGCCGTTTGTTAGAGAAGATGTTGCAGGGGGGACAGGCTGGCGTATTAAACCTGCCATCCTTCAGTATGACGATATAAATAAGATAGTAAAACCACATCATCGCATTAATGATGCCATAACAAACGAAGGACGTGACAAACTAAAAGAAGCAGTCGGCGATATTTTACCAGTTGTAGTGGATCGGGGTTCAATGCTGCGTTCTTTTCCCGGTGATATCTCAACTGATATAGGTTTTTTGCGGGGACAGGAACAAATGTTATGGGATATGGTTGATAACCCTCAGTGGTACCATAAATTGCTTGAAATACTGCGTGACGGCATATTGATGAATCACGAAGAATGTGAAAAGGCAGGGGACTGGAGTACGGTGAGTGGGGATAACCAGGCGATGCCATATGCTGAAGAATTGCCGCCGCCTGAGCCATCGGGCAAAGCGGTAACTAGAAAAGAGTTATGGTGGTTTATGGCTTCACAGGAATATGCCGTTATATCACCGGAAATGCAGGATGAATTTCTTTTACGTTATCAAATACCTATACTGGAAAAATTCGGACTTACCGCTTATGGATGTTGTGAAGATTTAACGCGTAAGATAGATATTTTACGAAAAATTAAAAATTTAAGGCGAATAGCAGTTACCCCCTGGGCAGATATAGAAAAATGCGCTGAACAAATAAGGGACGATTATGTCTGTTCATGGCGGCCTAACCCTGCTACTATGGTATGCAATGGTTTTGATGCTGAATATGTAAGAAGAGAAACGATGGAGGCTTTAAGGAAATTTGAACAATATTCTTGCATTGTTGATATAACATTAAAAGATGTTTCAACTTTACAGGGGCATCCTGAAAGGATAAAAGAATGGTGCAGAATAGTTCGTTCATGTGTTGAGTGATAATGATGGTTTATGTGGTATAAATGCAAGTGAGAAATATAAATGAATTTTATTTAGTTTATTGCTGAGAGGGGGGAAAATGCCTATCTGGAATATATTAAAATCTGTGCCTGGAATGTCGCCAGAAGAAGCACAAAAACTCATGCAGGAACGCAATCCGTGGGAATATGTTATTCTGGATGTAAGAGAATTAAGTGAATATCGGATGAGCCATATTCCTGGTTCTGTACATATCCCTATAAACATTTTATCAAATTGCCTTGAGGGGTTTGATAAGGGGGTGCCTGTTATAGTTGTTTGCGCTGTTGGTGGACGGAGCAGCGTAGCTGTTGATATGCTTAAAAAGCATGGTTGTCAGCAGGTATATAACCTGGATGGCGGACTGAAGGCGTGGAAAGGGCTTAAAACACAGCAAATAAAAGAATTTGAGTATGGTGTAATATCAGGAGTTTATACCCTTGAACAAACTATAGCACTGGCATGGTTGGTAGAAGATGCTACTCGTGAGTTTTATAATAAAATGGCCCAGCAAACAGAGGATAAATATGCCAGATGGCTGTTTGAAGAGATTGAAAAGGACGAAGTGCATCACCAGAAAATGCTGGAAAACCTCTATGCTGAAATTTTCTTTCAGGTAGAAAAGACAGGCTTCCCATATAGTGTTTTAAGTGACTGGGCGCCTGATATGGCAGAGGGTGGATACAGTATTGAATTGTTAACTAAAAAACTTCTCGGGAGACCGGTTCAAGAGATAATTAATACCGCCCTTGCAGTGGAAGCCGGCGCACTTGATGCCCATATTATAATGGAACGAAAGACGGCGGATAAAAGCTCTAAGAAGGTGTTTAGAGAATTAGCTTTAATGGAAAGAAAACATGCTGAAAAAATATTAAAACTCTGTCCTTGATAATATGAGTACTAAAATCAATTTGCATGTTGTGGGAGATAGCATTTCTATTCATTATGGACCTTATCTTAAAACCATGGTAGAACCTGTTTTTATGTATTCACGAAAAGAGGGAAAATATGGTAATCTGGATCGCCCTGAAGGCGCTAACGGCGGTGATTCACGTATGGTTCTCAGGTATTTGAAAGAAATTCAACAAAAGTACGATGTATTGCTTATTAATTGTGGATTGCATGATATAAAACGAAATCTGCCTGAAAAGGAGTATCAGGTGCCTCCAGAAGTCTATGAGAATAATCTTAATTTGATAGTAAGTGAGAGCGAACGAATTGCACATCATCTTATATGGATAAAAACAACACCGGTTGAAGATTTGAGGCATAATTCCATATCCACGCAATTTTACCGGTATGAAGCTGATGTAGCTTTATATAATTCAATTGCCGACAAAGTTATGGATAAAGGCGCTGATATTATCATTGATTTGCATGGTCTTACTAAGACACTTGGTGATGATGTTTATTGTGATCATGTGCATTTTAAAGAACATGTAAGGCAAATACAAGCTGCATATATTGCAGGGCACCTTATGTCTTTTGCAAGAAATTATATGTAAGCTTGTATTTTTGTAAGATGGATGAGATAAAATAATGATAGAAGATTATGTAAAAATATTTCCACAAGATGAAAATAATACAGCCCTGCTTATGGCTTCTCACCCTGCCACGTGGAAAAATCCGGATCCTCTGGATGTTTATGATGTGGCTGTCATAGGATGCGGCCCCGCAGGTTTTGCGGCAGCTGTTGAATCAGTAAGAATAGGGGCAAAAACAGCAGTAATTGAAAGAGGGTTTGTGGGAGGCAGCTATTTAGTTAATGGCGGAATACCTATTCAATGTCTTGCGCGATCAGTTAGAAATATCGGGGAGATGACACGCGCTCCCCGCTATGGTGTAATTCTTTCTGCTAACATAAAAACTGATTTCTCGGCCGCAATGGAAAGAATGCGCTACCTCCGTTCACAGGCGGCAGAACGATATAGTATTCATTTGCTTGCAAAAATGGGAGTGGATGTCTTTTTAGGTGAAGCGGTTTTTACTGGTAAAAATTCTCTTGAGGTTAATTCAAAACCAATACAATTTCGTAAGGCTATTATTGCAACCGGTGCAAGCGGTGCCTTTCCCGTTGTTGATGGCTTAAAAGAAGCGAATCCACTTACTTATTCCACAATTTTCAATATAACCGCTGTTCCTAAAAGAACTGCAATAATAGGTGGAGGCTTTGCCGCATGCGAAATAGCCCAGTTATTTTGTAGATTTGGTAGTAAGGTTACAATGATATTAAGATCCGGAGTTTTGTCACGGGAAGATGCAGAAGTGTCAAGTTTCGTGTCAGAGATGCTTACCAAAGAAGGAATTACAATGCTGTCGGGTCGTCTTAGGAGAGTGCATTCTGAACATGCTGATAAGGTGTTAATAGTGGATGTTACCAATGGACAGAAGCGTATAGAGGTTGATGAGATAATTGTGGCAACCGGAGTTGCTCCTGGCATTACAGGGATGGGATTAGAATTTGCGGGGGTAGAATATGATAAGAAGATAGGTATAAAAACGAATTTTATGTTAAGAACAACTAATCGCAACATTTATGCCGCAGGCGATGTATGCAGCGAAGAAAAATTTGGCAGTGTTGCCGAATACATGGGAACTATTGCCGCTCGCAATGCCCTTATACCGTTCTGGATAGAAAAAGGAAAAAACATGGTATCATGGTCACTTAATACTGATCCGCCAATAGCGCGGATAGGACTGACAGAAAAGCAGGCCGCAGAAAAAGATATGGAAACAGAAACTGTTGCTATTGGTTTTAGTGAAATTGATCGCGCTCTTGTAGATGGTGATGAAGAAGGTTTTATTATGGTGCGGACTAATAAGAAAAATAATATTATAGTCGGAGCGGTTATAGCAGGCAACGCGGCGACTGAAATATCAGCTTTGTTTTCTTTTGCTATAAAACATAAGCAGAAGCTGCGAAATTTACACAAAATAATAACCGCATCATCGGCTTACGTTGCGGGGGCAAGAAAACTTGCAAGAAAAGCTCAACCGGGCAAGGTAGAACAATTTTTCAAGGAAATTGCAGAGGCATGGTTGCGAGTACAACGGGGTGGAAAAAAAGGGAATGATACGGCAAATAATGGTCAAACGAATTGATTATTTTTATTTTGCACCTTGATTCAATTTACAATGAAAAAACTAATGGTGTGGATTTATACCATAGAATAAATGGATGAAATTACAATTAAATTCTTTTCAAAGTGATGGTTTTGTTATTCAACACGGTGTTCCTTATCCCATAAGAGGGAGAGGGGATCCAGGCAGACATATTGAGGTGATTTATAAAAATCAGAGAGTAATCGCAACTGTCTCTGCTGATGGCAGTTGGGTAGCGTGGTTAGACCCGATGGAATATGGCGGTCCTGAGGGATTGCTGGTTTCTTCCGGTACTGATAAAATAACAATTTCTAATGTCTGTGTGGGAGACGTGTGGATATGTGCCGGCCAATCAAATATGGAAATGGCTTTGCGGGGTGCTGATAATGGAATTACCGATGCAACATGTGCAAACGATTCGCTTTTGCGAATGTTAAAAATACCTGCAACGGTGGTTGAAAAGCCGTTATTAGAAAGTAATGCGAATATCAATTGGAATGAAGCAATTCCTGATGTTAGCGCTGATTTTTCTGCTATAGGTTATTATTTCGGCGAGCATTTAAGAAAACATATTAATATTCCGATAGGACTGGTTCAATGTGCGGTTGGCAATACGCCTGCGGAATCCTGGGTGCCATATAGGGTGTTAATCAGCGATCCTGATTATAAAATGATTATTGAGAGATATAAGCAGAGCATTGCTGTTTATCCGGATCCGGAAGGGATTTATGAAAAGGCTTTTGCAAAATGGGATAAAGAAGCAGATCAAGCAGAAAGAGAGGGGCGACCAATTCCCGGAGCACATCCAAAACTAATAGGACCGGGTCATCCATGGACCCCTGCAGGATTATATTATGGGATGATTTATCCTTTGCTTTTTTTTCCGATTAAGGGTGTTATCTGGTATCAGGGTGCTGCTGCCCCTGAAAGGGCTTATCAGTACCGAAAATTATTTCATTCTTTAATTCGGGCATGGAGACAGGATTGGAAGCAAGGTGATTTCCCATTTTTGTATTTGCAGGAGGCAAATTTTGGTCCACGCCGCGAAGAACCAGGAGAACATTCGTGGGCAGAATTGCGTGAAGCGCAGGCTATGGCGCTGATTGAACCAAATACCGCAATGGGAGTGGCAATAGATGTTGGGGAGGAAAAAAATATTCATCCGGTGCGGAAAAAACCACTGGGGGAACGACTTGGAATGGCGGCACGAATTGTGGCATATAACGAAAAAAGTTTACAGGGCTTGTCGCCATTTTATCAGAGAATGAAAGTAGAGGGGAATAAAATACGTGTCTGGTTTGCTCCTGCTTATGGAGCGCTAAAAACTTCTGATGGAAAACCTCCAAGAGGATTTGCAATTTCTGGCGGTGCAGTTGATTTTTCTAAAGGTAATCGTGGATTTGTATGGGCGGAAGCGGAAATTCAGGGGGATACTGTACTGGTTAGTTCTCCGCGAGTACGTAATCCTGTGGCGGTACGGTATGGGTGGGCTCAAAACCCTGACGTAAATTTAGTTAATGCTGTAGGCTTACCTGCATGCCCTTTTCGCTCAGATGATTATCCGGGTATTACTATTTATAATTATTAAGATATAAGCGGCTTGACAGGAGGGGGGGAAGTGAAAAGTTATATTGATAAACTTGTACTGGAGAAAATAGGGAAAGAAAAGGCAACGGTGGGGATGGTTTCGTTACCTTTCCCTAAAGATATGGTTTTGAAATTGAATCATCCTGATGCAGCCATACATGAAATTGCATGGTGGGAAAAGGACAAATTACCCCGAAGGGTTCTTGCGTTTGTAATTGATTCTAAGGGGATTCCCAGAAAATTGAAAGTTACAACTGACAGGAAGAATGAACACAAGAAAAATATTTTTTCGTCGCCCTGGAAAATAAAAACGCGGATAACAAAAGAAAAGCTTGATTTTACTCCTCATAAATTTAGCGATATTGCCTCGCTGCGCGGTGTTCCAGTAAATGAATGTACTACTGTTGAATTTGAAATTGAACTTACCTTTGGCAATCGTTCTATTGTATTTCAGATGGGTGCTACGGGTAAAGATGGCAAGGGCAATCATTATTGGCAGAATGTTTTAGTTGACCGTTTATGGTCAAATGAAATTGTTGAAGCAGTAAGAGTCGGTGGAATAATTTATAACGGCGATAGTTATTTGTGGGCAGATCTATATCTTCTGTTGTTTGCCAATGGTGTTGCGCATGCCGCACAACATTTTTTTGCCGGCTTGCTGCATCCTGAAAGTTACGACTTTTATGGGTTGCCGTTTATTCGTATTGCCGGCAGCAGTATAAATCCGATCAATGCGGTTTTACCGTCAGCTGGCAGCAGATTTAAATTGGGACAGGCAATGTTTAATTTTGATGAGGCAATTTTATTATGCAGCCGTAAACATCCGGCTAGATTAAAAAAAAGTGGGGAAGATCAGTTTTATTTCCCCTTTGCGAGAACATTTAATCCGCAAAAACCTGATGCCAATCCGCTGGAGTGGGCGCCCGGTATGGCACGTACTATAAGATTTCAATTTAGCCTTTCAGGAGTAAAGCCAGTTATTGCCAGATATCGTGTTCCTTCGTGGTGGTATGTTGTGGCAGGAGAACCATGGTATGGCGAATATTTGCCCGCTCAGGGAAAGTATAGTGTTATCAGTGATAAAGAAACAGAAGGAATCCGTTCAACGATGGTAAGAGGTCGTTTTGATGCGGGAACTGCAGGGATAAGGAATGATGGGTTTGCAGGGGCAGGCATGATGAGAAAATTTTATCTTACCGGTAAGGCGGAGATATTTCGTGATGCGCTGGATTATTGTTATTTCTGGGCAGATTGGGCTGTGGATCATAGAGATTTTTCCGTTCATCAGTGGATTGGAGGATGGGGATGGAAAACATGTGCTTATACTAAATTTCGTGACGTTCTTGCCGGTTATCTTGAAACAGGCGATCCTTATTTACGTGATACGGTTGAAATGGTTGCTGAACGATACTGGATGTGGTTTCGTTCTAACTGGCCGCGTCGTTCGATAGGACGTGATTCTTTTGAAGTGGCTGGATGGGCGTGGCTCTGGAGATTTTTCCGAACCGAACATGCCAGAGAACGAACGAGAGAACTGGTACGTATGATAAAATTAGTGCTTGAAGAACGTGGCGTGATTGGCGGACAGATGGGTGTAGGTCCGCATCCCGGTTATTTATCATCTTTATATATGACGGGAATTTGTATGATTAGTTTGCTTGAAGTTGCGGAGGCTGAGCAGGAGGAAGGTAATAAACGCGCTGTTGGCGAGATTATTAACCTTCTTCATAAACTGCATGTTCAGTTTAATAGGGCGGATGTAGAATTATTTCCATGTGATTATAACTCTCAGAAAAAAGATTGTCATGCCTACAAAACTCCTACGTGGATTTGTCTGGCAATGCGGATATATCCCCAGATGGTTCGGATACAGGGAAAAGTTGATGAAGATACCTTGCTGGGGCTTTCACGATGCATTCCGGCAGAGCCATATTCAATGGATATTTTTTTGCGCAACCGTACTGGGGATGCGTTGCTTCAATCTGTTTTTTATGATCCTTTCATTCTTGGATGCCGCCTTGTGCGCAACGGCATCAAGATAGAGCCAATTGGTCCCTCTAAATGCTGGTTAGGCAGGTGGCTTGTGGATACCCCCTATGGTTCTCTCAGGATTGCAACAGAGCAAAAAGCTTCATGTTTATGCATGAAATTTGCTGCATTAGCGAAGTTTTCGGTAACAGTTTCATATAAAGGGCAAACCATCCGAACAAATAGCAGGGGGAAAATATTATTATCTG
>Ga0129299_1001852_pt1 | contig 14124 bp, 11 predicted proteins | sample ConPoolayeCmetaG_FD_94477 | JGI IMG/M metagenome (GOLD analysis project Ga0129299, IMG submission 94477) | Hot spring microbial mat communities from California, USA to study Microbial Dark Matter (Phase II) - Cone Pool mat layer C metaG ... | reverse complement strand
TGTTAGAAGTGGCTTTTGATCGTTTTCTGTGTTATGTTATTAATTAGAATTATACCAACAAGTTTTCACCACACTAAATTAGTGCACTAATTAGTGCTTTGTTTTTCTTTTTGTAGCACTCGTTATTTCTCTAAAAAAGTGAGTAAGAATTTTAGGACATTATTCTCTCCATATAAAAACTATGCTATTTTTCTCTCCAACAAAAACGCTATCTCCATCTTTTATACCCAATTTTTTTAATTTCTTTTCAATGCCTATTCTCTTTAATATGTTTCTAAATCTATTGTAAGCCCCTTCGTTTTCCCATTGAGTTCTTTTAGCAAACCCTTCAATTCTTTCTCCAGTGATTAAAAATTTTCCATTTTCTATTCTCTTGGCAATGGTTCTATCTTCTTGTGTAAGATTGGGAATATTTTCATTGTTTTGGAGATCTTTTTCTGATTCTATTTCTTTGTTTGCATTATATTTTTTTTCAACTTTCTCGTTAATTTTGAAGACTTCTTTTAGAAGTTTTTCTATTCCACAGCCGGAAACGGCTGAAATTTTTAAAACCTTCTTTTTACCAAACTCTTTTGGTATATCTGGATTTATTACATCGCATTTGTTTATGGCGATGATTCTGGGTTTTTTGTAAACTTCTTTTGAAAAAAGCTTTAATTCATTTTCGATAGCTACATAGTCTTGATAAATATTTTGGCTAGTTCCGTCAATTAGGTGAATCAAAGCAGAACATCTTTCGACATGCTTCAAAAATTTTATTCCAAGACCCTTGCCTTTATGTGCACCTGGGATTAAGCCGGGAACGTCTGCAAAAACTAGTTTTTTTCCAAACATTTCAACGACTCCAAGGTTTGGAACAAGTGTTGTAAAAGGATAATCTGCGATTTTTGGTTTTGCTGAAGAAATCCTAGATATCAGAGTTGATTTTCCGGTATTAGGAAGTCCTATAATTCCACAGTCGGCAATTAACTTTAGGGTTAGTTTAACGAACCTTTTTTCACCTTCTTCTCCAGCTTCAGCAAAATCAGGTACTTGCCTTGTAGATGATGCAAAATGTCCATTTCCAAATCCGCCTCTTCCGCCTTTTGCTACAACAAAGGAAACTCCGCTTTCTTTGAAGTCAAAAATGATTTTTTCGCTTTCAACATCAAAAACTTGAGTTCCAACTGGGACTTTTAGAAGCAAATCTTCTCCGTCCTTTCCCCTCTGTTTTCTTCTTTTTCCATTTTCACCATCGGGAGCTTTAAATTCTTTTTTTCTTAAAAAATCAGTTAGAGTGTCTTCATTTTCATCTGATACTAGTATAATTGAACCTCCGTTACCACCATCACCACCAGATGGACCTCCTTTTGGCCTGAATTTTTCTCTTAAAAACGCAACAAGGCCATCGCCACCTTTTCCAGCTACGAAGTTCACAAATACTTCATCAACAAAAAAGTTTGTCAAAGTTTCCCACTTAAAATCTCATTTAACAGTTTAATTCCATTTTTGTAGGTTAGATCTTCTATACTTTCATAAGACATTAAAGCGACATATATTCTATCTCCGTATGATAATTTTTGGCCTAACATATGGCTTGTTGGTTTGATTTTCAGATTGCCTGCATTATCTTCTAACTCAATTAAAAGCTCTTCTTCATTTATTTTTGCAACCCTTGCTTTTAACAATTCGTATAAATCGGTCATTTGTCAGCTTGTTATTCCTCTTTTGTAATATTCTAAGCTTTCTAGAGCTATTGTAGTACCTTTTGCAACACAAAATTGAGCATCTTTTGCAACAAAAACCGGAACATTTATTCTTTCAGATATAAAATTGTCCAAGTTTCTTATTTGTCCACTTCCACCGGTCAAGTAAATTCCGTTGTCTATTATATCAGATGATACCTCTGGCGGGGTTTTTTCCAAAACTTGTCTTATCGCTGATACTATTTCTTCTAGGTTGCTTTTTAAACATCTTGATACATCATTTGTTTTTATATCTACAGACTTTGGAAGGCCGGTTATTAGATCCCTACCTTTTACTGTCATTACAAGCTGATCTTCATCTGGAACCTCTGTAGCACTGCCAATATTTATTTTTATTTTCTCAGCTGTAACTTCTCCTATTGCTATATTATGTGTTTTTTTTATGTATTGCATTATTGATTCATCAAATGAGTCGCCTGCTACTCTAAGAGATGTTGCTGCTAGTATACCTCCGAGTGAAATTGTTGCTATTTCGGAAGTTCCTCCTCCGATATTCACAACCATACTACCTGTTGGCTCTCCTACAGGTAAACCAGCTCCGATTGCCGCAGCAAGAGGCTCTTTTATTAAAAAAACTCTTTTTGCACCAGCTTCTATTCCTGCGTCTATAACAGCTTTTCTTTCTGTAGAGGTTGCACCTACTGGTATACTAATCATTACATCCGGTCTAGATATCCAAAAAAGACCCATAGCTTTTCTGATAAAGTACTTGAGCATTGCTAGTGTAATTCTATAATCTGCTATAACACCACTTCTTAGAGGACGAAAGACTGTTATATCATCTGGAGACTTTCCTAGCATCATTTTTGCTTCTTTCCCGACGGCAATTATCTTATTATCAGAAGAAACGGCTACAACTGATGGTTCATTTGCGACAACTCCTTTTCCTCGTACAGAAACTATAACATTCGCTGTACCTAGATCTATTCCTATTGTTTTCTCAAACATTTCACTTATTCAACAACTTTTGTTATATTCGCTCCTAGTTCTTTGAGTTTTAAATCAAGATTTTCGTAACCTCTGTCAATATGTGATACATCTTCTAGGATGCTTTCTCCTTCTATAGACAAAGCAGTAATCACAAGCGCAGCTCCAAATCTTACATCCCTTAATTTTGATTTTGTTGGTTTTAGTTTTTGGTCTACTTTTATTCTAATTCCATGTTTTGAGTGGTCCTTCGTTTCGTCATAATTGAAGTTGTAAAACTTGTCTGGATCTTCAGGCTTTGGATCAAAATACTCAATTTTTGCTCCCATTTTTTTCATTTCCTCAACAAAGCCAAATCTTTCCTCGTAGATACTTTCAATTATCTCAGAAGTTCCTCCTTTTGCGTGTAGCATAAGGCTTGCCCATAGTGGTTGCCAGTCTGTCATAAATCCTGGGTGTGGCCTAGTTATTATTTTTGTTGGCTTTATATCTCCTTTGTAAAAAAATCTTATACCACATTCGTTATCTATTTCATATCCACCATTTGCTTCATCAAGTTTGTGAAGAAAAATTCTTATGTGATCTGGGTTTGCGTTTTCTACTATCACATCTCCTTTTGTTGCAATTGCTGCGCATGCATAAGTTACAGCTTCATTTCTGTCTGGCATAATCTTATGAACTCCGCTTCCTAAATATTTTACACCTTCAATTTCTATGATTCTTTCTTCTGTCCTTTTTATTTTTGCTCCAATCTTATTGAGAAAGCGTATTAGATCATCAATTTCAGGTTCTAAAGCAGCATTTTCAATAATTGTTTTTCCTTCGGCAAGAGTAGCTGCTATTATTGCATTTTCTGTGCCCGTATGTGTATTTTTTGGAAATTTAAAGTGTGCTCCTTTTAATCTTTTGGATGATAAAGTAACATAATCATCGTTTAAATCTTGAATTTCTGCGCCCATTGCTTTTAAAAAGCCAAAATGTCTATCAAGCGGTCTTTCGCCAATTCTATCTCCCCCTGGGAAAGGAATTACTGCTTTTCCAAATCTTGATAAAAGTGGCCCAGCAAAGAGAATTGATGCTCTTGATCTTTCTCCATGTTCTTTTGGAATTTCAAAGCTGCTAATTTTATTTGAGTTGATATACAAGGTTCTTGCTCCTCTTTTTTCAATTTTCGAGCCAAGACTTTTCATGATTTCCATCACTGTCAAAACATCCCCGATATCTGACACATTTAGGAGAGTAATTTCAGAATCTGAAAGAAGAGAAGCAATCATCAGTTTAAAGCCAGCGTTTTTTGCTCCCCCAAGTTGTACACTTCCTTTTAGTGGTATACCACCTTTAATTAAAAAACTTTCCATTTGTTAAAATTGTTAAAATTAAGAAATTCGATTTTTATCTTGCTTAAAAGCTATTAATAAAGGTTTAAAATTCAAACCTTTGATATTTTTAAAAAGCCTCGAAGGGTGCGCAAATTGTCTTTTTAGCATCCTATTTCTAGGTTGGAGCCTATGAAAGTCTAAAAAATAAACCTTCAACTTCAGCTCCCACTGCTTTGTTGTTCGCTAAAAGAAATTGCAGCTTCGAGGCATATAGCTATTACAAATTTTATGAAAAGTTGCAACATTTTTTAATGTGATAACCAAAAATTTGAGTGGTGAGTGTTGAGATATTCAATCCATCTACTTTTGGAAAATAAAAAATTTTGCTAGTTTAGACTTGAGGTTTTTAGGTGGTTGAAAATTCTAGCAATTGATACTTCCTGTGATGATACTTCTTGCTCAGTTGTTGAAGATCTAAGGATCTTAAGCAATGTTATCTCTGGGCAGGATAATATTCATGAAAAGTGGGGTGGGGTAGTGCCAGATTTAGCCAGAAACGCTCACAAAGAAAATATTGATAACTGCATAAAAGAAGCTTTAAAAAGGGCAAGGGTAAAAATAAGAGAGGTTGACTATTTTGCTGTTACAATTGGCCCTGGGTTAGCTATAGCCTTGGAGGTTGGCATAAAAAAAGCAAAAGAACTTTCAGCGGAATACAAGAAGCCATTAATTCCTGCAAATCATCTAAGGGGTCATTTTTACTCGTGTTTTGCTGAAAATAAATTTGGTACGAATAAAAGATACTTTGGTCGAGATGCTAGGTATTTTGTTCAAAAAAATATGCCCAGGAAAACGATTGAGTTTCCTATCCTTGCTCTTTTGGTATCTGGTGGACATACAGAAATAATTTGGAGTGAAAAAGAAGAAAGTTTCGAAGTTTTGGGAGAAACGTTGGATGATTCTGCCGGTGAAGCATTTGACAAATCGTCTAGATTAATTGGGTTTTCCGGATTGAATGGAGGGAAAATAATTGAAGAGTTTGCAAAAAATGGAAATCCAAATTTTCTAAATCTCCCAAGGCCATTAAGCAAAGAAGAAAGCTTAGACTTTAGCTTTTCTGGATTGAAAACTTCTATTTTTTACAAGATTAAAACGATGGGTAACAAGGAAATTGCTAAAAACATAGGAGATATCTCAGCAAGTATACAAGAAGCTATAAACGATTCTCTTGCTATAAAGGTAAGAAAAGCCTTGGAAAAATATAAACCAAAAAGTTTTTTGCTTTCTGGTGGAGTTTCGGCAAATCAAAGTTTGAGAAAAAAAATTAGAAAAGTCTTAGGTAGAAAAATTCCTTTTTTTGTGCCGTTTTCGAAAAAATTGTGTACTGATAATGCGGCAATGATTGGTATAGCTGCTTTTTTTTATGTAAAAAGTGGTGGAAAAACATACAAAGTAGGTGAGTTTGAAAATATGGATAGAGTACCAAGGTTAAAAATTGATCAATGTCCAAGCTGAACAATCTATTTTTTAGCTTTTGAAAAATTTGTATTAGTAACATGCGCTGTTTTATACCTTATATCTTGATTTAAGCTAGTAAAAATTAAGAATTGATTGTGTGTTGAAGAAACTTGCTGCTAAGGAGTTTTTAATTCGTGCTAGGGCAAAAAACGTTGCAAATGAAAAGAAAGAATGTAATGACAAAATAAAAAATAAATTGCTTTTAAATGGTCTATGTTACATTTTGGTAGAGTTTTATAATAATCTTTGTTTAGTTATTTCTTCGTTGAAGTTCTTCGGTATTTTTAATGAATTTAATTTTAGCATCTATTTTTTAAACTTTTGCTAGCACTTCCATTTTTGCCAATGCTAGAAATATAGCCCAAGTCCATCATAATCGAAGAAAAATTTTACTAACTGTTTTTGTTTCAAGCTTTTGTTGGTTTTTTAATTTAAAAGGAATTCAGATTCTTTTTCAAACTCTTTTGCTAATTCAAGGAAAAACTCTACATCTTTTTTTGTTATTTCGATTGGCCTGCCTATTTTTCCGGAAAAAGTTTCGATCGGATATCGGGAAGCCATGTAGAGTTTCTCTAACTTTCCCAGTCCAACCTTGATTTTCTCGTAAGTTTTACCTTGTTTGTCTGATATTTCAGAGTAAATTTTTTCCAAAGAATGACTTTTTGGATATCTTTTTTTAAACTTTTCTAAAAATAATCCTTTTAAAAGTTTCTCGAAAAATTGGTGAATTAAAAAAATTGACTGACTGAAAAATCCATTTTCTAAAAGAATTTTTGCTGATTCTAAATCTTTTTTTGAGACATCAAAAAGAGCGTCTCTAATAAATTTTAAGTCAATGCTCTTTTTTATAAATTTATCAGCCCAACTTATAAATTTTTCATTTTTTCCTATTTTGCTTTCGTTTGGTTTTTTTAAAACCTTTAAAAGCGAGTTTAGCTTTTTTTTGTCAAATAAAACATAAGAATTTTCGGATAACGCTTCAAGGAAGTCATTCCTTTCTTTTTTAAGCCAGAAAATTTCTGGTACCGAATAGCAGACTATTTTTATATTTGTGTTTTCTGGTAACAACTTTAGAAGGGGATTTCCCCTTTTTTCGAACTTTTCTTCAAATCTCTCTCCAATAACCAAAAGAACCTCTGAACTAAAAATGTATTCGATAAGAAAAACTTTTAATATATTTGGATTGCTCTTAATTGATTTCACAAAATTTTCTAAATCCTTTCTCATACTTCTTTTGTTCTTTTGATTTACATCTTCTTTTATAAGTTTTTTAATCTATAACAATATTTTTGAATGAATTTTTGATACATTAATTTAAAAAGCTTAACTGGATTTATTTTTTATCAAAAATAATATTCTCGGGTTTAATTATAAACAAATTCTCTCAAAGGTAAAATTTTTCGGTAATTTCTTGATTTTTAAAAATCAGATCTTTTTAGGACTTTTTCTATTGTATCTTATTGTATCTTATTTACTTGGTTTTTTTAAATGCTTTTCTGAAAGATTTGAAAACTTTGTAAAGATAGAAAGATACTGCAACTGCAATTGAAAAAAGAACAAAATTCTCGAAAGATTTAACTAAGTTAGCTATAATTTTCCAGTTTTCGCCCATAAGAAATCCCGCAAGACCAAGTAAAAGATTCCAAGTTAAACTTCCTAAAATTGTAAGCAATGTGTACTCAAAAAACTTCATTCTGAAAATGCCTGCTGGGAAGGATATCAAGCTTCTGATGCCTGGAATCAATCTTCCAAAGAAAACTGTAAACCTTCCTTTTTTTTTAAAAAGTTTGTTCATTTTTTCTAGATCTCCTTCTGATATAAGGATGAATTTTCCGTACTTATCAACAAGTTTTTTTGAAAAAGTTTCACCTCCGTAGTATGAGACTAGATAAAACGGAAGGGTGCCGAAGTAGCTTCCAAATGAAGCAAAAACGCTAGATATAAAAAGATTCATTTTTCCTTGTGATGCAAGATAGCCGGTAAATGGAAGCAAGAACTCTGATGGTATAGGTGTAAAAAAAGACTCCAGGACTGTAACAAAAAAAATTCCCAAGTAGCCCATTTTTTCAACAATTTGAAATAAACAATTTGTAATATATCCTAGCAAAACTGCTTTTAGCAAGACTAAGCCTAGAAAAAAAATTTACGATTTAAAGCAAAGCAAAAGTAAGCTTCCAAATTCTATTTTTGGTATTTGCTAAAAAGGCTAAAAATAATTTTCTTTTTCTTTTTAAAATCCATAATATCAAACAAACAAGATAATTTCCCTCATTATTCCTACTACTTATTATTCCTCTTATTCCTCTTAAAAGAGAGAACTTAGAAGAAATAATAATTTCTTGTGAAGCATTCTACTTTTTTAAGTGTTTTTTGTTTCAAAATTGACGACTTGGATTTTAGTGTTTAAACTACTACAAGTTATTGACCAAGAAAATAAGTTTTTGTTTTATATAGTAGCTACTTTTTAGTATTATTTGCACCCATTATTACCTTACAGTATACAATTTGATCGGCAGATCTTAAGTGTTTTTTTGTGTTTTTGTTTCAATTAGATTTTGGCTATCTACCACTTTTCTTTTACTGTTTTCATTTTTTCTTTTTTGTTGAGTAGTGTTGCTTAAGCTTTTTGTCTTAGATCGTTGGTTTATAGTTTTCGTATTGGTTAGTTAACAGTTAGTGATTTTTGAAACCGGTTGAGAATTTGGGCCTTATTTTGTTTTTATCTCAAAAACACCGTTCCACTCGCTTGGTGCCTTTTCGTTCATAGAATCAATTCTTTGTAGGATAACCTGACTTGGAATATCGTTTATTAAACCTGACAAAACTTTTTTAGCCAATTTGAAATCGCCAGAAAAGTATAACTCCAGACCCTCTTCATACTTTGTTTTTAAGTTTTTTTCTTCTTTTGTGCAGTCTTTGTTATATCCAATTAGCTCGTATATTTCGATTGGTTTCTTTTTTCCTTTAACGCAAACTTTATCAAGTTTCCTATAAACAAATTTTTCGCGGTTTATTAGTCTTTTTTCTGTGTGTTCAGAAAAAATGATTTTTACTTCATAAAGCTTTGTTAAACCTTCAAGTCTGCTTGCTAGATTTACTTCGTCTCCTATAACTGTATAATTCATTCTTCTTTTGGCTCCTATATTTCCAACAACCACATTTCCCGTGCTTATTCCTATTCCAATTCTAAATTCTTGATTATTCTCAGAATTAAATTTCTTAAGAAGGTTAACCATTTCGATTGCTGATCCGAGCGAATGATCTGCTTGTAACTTATCTTCTATCGGTGCTCCCCAGAAAGCCATTATTGCATCACCTATAAATTTATCAACTATTCCGTTGTACTTTTCCACAGCCTTTGTTCCATAATCTAAATATTTATTTAAAAGTAAAACCAGCTTTTTAGGAGAGACAGTCTCTGAAAAACTTGTAAATCCTCGTATATCAGAAAAAAGAATTGTGAGTTCTTTTTCTTCTCCTCCAAGCTCCAATAGACTTGGGTCTTTTAGTATTCTATTTACGTACTCTTTTGGTATATATCTCCCAAAAGTGTTATATATAAACTCCTTTCTTGATTTTTCTGCTAGAAATCCAACCAAACTTTCCGATGTCAGAATAAGGATAGATACAACTAGAATATAAAAAATGTTGTAATATATGCCGTAACTTTTCAAAAGATACGATGAAGCTATCAAACCTATGTAGCAAAACCAGGAAGCAAAAAATCCCTTTAAAACGCCAAGCTTGGTTATTGTTATAAAAAGCAACAGCAAAAAAATAGTTCCGGAAATGATAACCCAAATATCATAAGGCTCAAGCAAAATGTTTTTTTCAATGAGATTTGAATAAACATTTGCATGTATCATAACTCCACTCATTTCGTCTTTCGAGATTGGAGTTCCGTGGAAGTCATGCAGGTCTTTGCTAGTAACTCCGATAAATACAACTTTGTTTTCTATTTCGTTTCTAAGCGATTCTTTGTCTAAAAAGAATTTATAAGCTGATATATGTTTGATATTTTTTTCTGTATATTTGTAATTTATCCTGATTCTTTCCGAATCTTTGAAAAAAATTTTGTTGATTCTAAGCATTTCTGACACCCTATTTACGCAAGAAATATCTTTGCCGATAGCTTTTAGGTACATATTTACACCAAAAGAGTTTTTACATTCAAAAGATGTTTGCTGAGTAAAAACTTTGTCTCTTATTTTGTTGAAATTTACAATTCCTAGGTTTTTTTCATCTTTCCCAAAGATTGTTCTGTCATCCAAATCGCTCGCAAAAATCGCTTTTCCATTTTTAGCAAGTAGAGTAATTTCTTTTGTTCCCTCATCCTTTATGTTATCTGTAAGAATTATGTCGTATCCCAAAACTTTTGGATTTAAGCCTAAGATATTTTTTATTAATTCAGCTTGCTTATCTCTGCTCCACGGCCAATTTCCAATTATATCTTGGCTTAAATCGTCAATTGAGACTATCACCAAGTCGTCATTTTCTATCTTTGGATTTTCAATAAAATAATAACCAAAAAAATTTTCGTAGACTGAAAAAAAAGGCCTTTTATACTGTGCAAAGACGAAAACAAAAAGAAAAGCAACAAAAATTATTTCTCTTATTTTCTTTGCAATAAACCCTTTCAGAAACTTTTTCTGATCGTTCCTAACTCTAGAAATTTTTTCGGTAATTCAAATTTGAGAAAAATGTCAATTCATCTCAAGGTCCATTAATTGCAATCGTATTTGACAACCTGTATGCCTCTTATATAAAACAAACGAAAAATGTATACATGTGATCAAAAAGTTGTTAAAAATGACGGTTGTGGTCTTGTCAATTTTTATTGTTGCTGGATTTGCAATGATGTTTATTAAAAAAGACTTGGGACTGAATAACAGCGAGAACAAAAAAAATGAAAAAATAGAGCTAAAAAATGCTGGCTTCAATAGACAAACAGTACTTTATATAAACAAAGGTACCGTAGAAATCAAAAAAAATAGAGATGATTCAAACTTTGTTACAGCTGAATCTGGGGAAAAGCTAGAAGATGGGTATATAGTTCGAACTTTAGATGATTCAAGGGCAACTATTATTTTTCCAAACGAAATCATTACGAGGCTAGACGAAAACTCAGAGATTGAAATCAAAAGCTCATCTTTTAGTGATAAAAGTTCACAAGTATTTCTATATCAATCTAGTGGAAAATCTTGGAATTTTGTTGAGGGTGGTTTGGACCTCGAAACAAATTACGAAATAGAGACTCCAAGATCCGTTGCTAGCGTAAGGGGAACAATATTTTCTTTGAGCATATTGGATGACAGAGATTTGTTTTTTGGTGTAAAAGATAAAGTTGATTTGAAAAATAGGAAACTTTGGCAGGAACCAGAGAAAACTGTTTTTGAAGATGGGTGTCTAGAAATTTCAGAGAGCGGATTTAATAATTGTGAAGAAAGTAGATTGAGAAATCTGAAAGAATCGAAGTGGTTTTCCTGGAACTCGGAATTTGATAAAAAGGCTTTTGACATCAGAAAAAGAGGAAAAAAGATAAATTATGAATCTATTCTAGAGTTAAGAACCGAACTAGAAGATTGCAAGGAGGAGATTAGAAGCTTGGAATCTGTCATAGATAGCTTGCGAGAAAAAGTTGAGTTACGCAAAGTAAACAACTTATCAAGCATCAATACTGATAAACCAGATTGTAGCGAAGATAAGAAAAAAGCTGAAGAATTAGCCAAGAAAGTAAGAATCCTCACCGATGAAAATTTAAGGCTAAAAAAACAAAGCTCAGCCTTAGAGTCTGAGAACCGAAAATTAAATGAAAAATTAAGTTACCTTGAAAGTGAGCTACTTAAATGTGCAGCAAAAGAACAAGGAAGTATAACGAATCTTGAGATTGAATCTTTAAAGCACCAATTGGAAAGTTGCGAGTCAGATAAGATTGCTATACAGGAAAAAGTCAGAAAATTAGAATCTGAAATAGAGTCATTAAAAAAACAAATTGAAAATCTTAATCAATCGATCAAATCTCTCCATGAACGAAACGCAAGACTATATAACAATCTAAGTGGAATCTGTTCGTATTATGAATATTACCCAAGGGAATATTGTTCTAATTATTACTTATCTAGTGGTACCTAGAATTTAGCAAACCCAATCAATCTAGAGAGTTTATGTTTAACTTTTTTGCCTTGCATAAAAATACCATAGATTGATTAAAAAAGCAGATCTGTTCTCGAATTCATTGGCAACAAATAAAAAATGGGTGCTAAAGCAATAATTTGTAGCCTCAACAAAGAATGTGTATGGAACATCCAAAACAAACCAAGTTCTCAAAATTTATCTTTGTCATCTAGGTTCACTAAATAAAGGAAGAAAAAATAAATAAGATGAAAGACTAAGAATCTGAGCTTGTATACTGAGAAAGATTAAACAGAAGACCGGAGGCAAACATAAGAGTTGCAAGAGATGAACCACCGTAGCTTATAAACGGAAGAGGAACACCAGTTAAAGGAAGAATTCCTGAGATGGCAGAAATATTTAAAAAAGCTTGCAGCACTATCCAAGATGTTATTCCAACTGAAGAAAGTTTTATAAAAACTGATTTTGACTTTCTGGCAATTTGAATTCCGCGAAATAAAAGGATTAAAAAGATAGAAATGAATAATGAGGCTTTTACAAATCCTAATTCTTCTGCGATTATTGCAAAAATGGAGTCTGTAAAAGCTTCTGGAAGGTAAGTAGCTTGTCTAGATTGTCCTATTCCTCTCCCCCAAAGTCCGCCTGTTCCTATTGCAAGGAGAGATTGATTTAGCTGATAACCTTCTCCTGTTGGATCATCTTGTGGGTTAAGCCACACTGTTATCCTAGACATTCTGTAAGGTGCAAATTGGATTGTGTACCATAAAGATAACGAACCTGCTAATCCCATTAGTAGCAGATGTAAAGGATCAGCTCCTGCAACAAAAAACATTATAACCGAAACAAGAGCTATTAATGAAAGTGTTCCAAGATCAGGTTGCTTTATCAACAGAAGTGAAAAAATTAGGAGAATAATAATAAATGGAATAAAACCAAAAGAAAAACTCTTTATTTTGTTCTTTTTTGAGTCGAAAAGATCGGCAAGATAAAGAATGATGGAAATTTTTGCCATTTCGGACGGCTGGAATGTAAAAATTTTTAAATCAAGCCATCTTCTAGCGCCTCCGTACTCTATTGAAAGATAAGGGATAAATGCAACAATTAATAAAGAAATGATTGTAAAAGTTACCAAATAAATAGATAATTTTCTTAGTATTTTAATTGGCACAATAAAGCCCAAAAAAAATACAACCAGGCCAGCAAAAAAAGATCTAAGTTGATTATAAAAAAAAATGTAAGGGGAGCTAATTAAGTTTTGTCTAAAAAACCTCTGCCCCTGAGGCAAAGATGATGAAAGTACGAAGATTAGTCCAAGTATGTTTAAAAGTAAAATAGTGAAAAATATCAAAAAGTCGGGCTTTGATTTTTTATCTATTTCTTTATCTTTACTTTCTTTTTTACTAATAGTTCTTATCAAATTAAATATCTAAGTTTTCAAAAATCTCCTTACAAATGATTTCTATGGGATTTTCTTTTTTCCTTGATAATAGGCTTTTTTTCTTATCGTTCAATATACTTGGATTCTTCGACAATTCTTCAATGAAATCAGATAAATCTTTAATATTGGTTTTTAACCAGCCATAGTTCATTTTTAGAATATGTTTTACGTTTTCTTCTTCTTGCCCTGGATAAAAGTCAAAAATTACAGTTGGTAATCCAAGAAAAATAGTTTCTGTAACCGTGAGTCCTCCCGGCTTGATAAATGCTATATCAGAAACCCTCATAAGCTCATGCATTTTGTCAGTGAAACCAAACACTTTTGCATGCTGAATTCCGGAAAAGTTATTTAAAACTTTGTTAAAAACTTTTCTATTTCTTCCACAAACAAATATAAACTCTAACTTTTTACCCCAGGCTTTTTTATCTCTAATTATACTTGACAACTTGACTAATTTTTTGTTTCCAATCCCGCCCCCAGTAAAGATAGCAACAATTTTTCCGCTTGGTATTCCAAGTTTCTTTTTTAAATCTTCCTTGTCTTCATTTAATACGTCAATGAATTTTTTTCTTACAGGGATACCAGATACAATGACTTTTGAGCTTTGTGCAATCTTTTTTAGTGTTTTACTTGCAACTTCATCAGAAACAAAGTACTTGCTAGATGGGGAAAAAGCCCAGAATTTATGAACATTTCCGTAGTCTGTAACAATAGAGAAAAGTTTTTCTTTTTTAACAGGAAATGGTAAAATAAAAGAAGGCATAGTGCTTATCACAAGGTCAAAGTCATTAATACTTTTTTTCTTTTTTTTGTTTTTCAGAAAATAAAAATTATTAAAGAAAGAAGCGAAAAGTTTTGCTATCTTTGATGAAAATAAAAAGACTAGGCGAGAATTTCCTATATAGTAAAGTAAAGAAAAAACAAACCTAAGTTTTGATTCAATTATTTTCTCGTAGATAAAAGAAAGAACGTCTTTTTTTATGATGACTGATATATCAACTAGATTTTCATATCTATTTTTCAAAAATTCGCCTAAAGATTCAGC
>Ga0129299_1001846_pt1 | contig 14153 bp, 11 predicted proteins | sample ConPoolayeCmetaG_FD_94477 | JGI IMG/M metagenome (GOLD analysis project Ga0129299, IMG submission 94477) | Hot spring microbial mat communities from California, USA to study Microbial Dark Matter (Phase II) - Cone Pool mat layer C metaG ... | reverse complement strand
CAAAATCCAAACTGGGCACAATATGGGCGTAACTCGCCATGCTGCGGTTGCCGTTGACCTTCACACTCACCACCATGTCTAAACGCAATTTCTCGAGGTCGGCGTATATGTCAGTGGGAATATGCGGCTCAGGATGACGGGACAGATCGCTGAACACCAACCTTAAGCGCCTAAGTCTCCCCGTATGAAGACGGTAGCGCGGCAGGTCGGGTAAATATAAAATATCTTTTGTGCCAACAAAAACCTCCTCTACATTCCCCTGACGTGAAATGAGGACGCCGATTCTACGCCGCAACGTTTGGGCGGTATTGTATATCTCACGCGCCAATTCCAAAGATACAATTTCATTACGAGAAACCCGCCGGTTGGCCAACTTATCAACACGGCGTAATTCCGAAGGCGCAAGCCCGCGCAAATTTCCTGTAACTTTATGGGACATGACTTGATCGAACGATCATTCTACTATTTAAACAAAAGCGAAGTTACCCGGTTGAGTAAAGCGCATCTATCGTATAGCATGATTTGCATTCAAGGGGCAGAATCGAGCCCCTTCCTATTTGATTTGGCATCGGAGAGACAGTCGCTGCGGCTTGGTTCACTCGCCGCAAGAAAGGCTTCTTTCCATGGGATTAAGGCACAAGCAATAAGGGTAGTTTATTTGTAAATCCGGCGGCCGACATGATACTCACGAAAGGTTAGAGCCTGTAAAGCAAAACTGCCAACACTTAACCACAGCCGAGACATTAAATATTTGGGGATTAGTTTAGTGGAAAACGATCTATTTACATTCAAAGCGCTGAACGCCGATGATGATTCTGAGGTGCTGCAGTTGGTGCGCCTGTTCCAACGCGTATACGGCGACTCGTTTCCCTTGGCTCCTGTGTATAGCGCCAAGTTTTGGAAGGTGCATGCCGGTACGCGCTTTACCAGCCTGCTGGCCATGCAAGGCCGCAAGGTGTCAGCTCATCTGGCCATCCGTCCTGACCGCGACAATCCGCTGCACATCCAAATATATCTACCGGCCTGCGACCCGGAATTCATCGCCGCCGGCCAGGAGCACCACCAACAGTTAGTGAATCTGATTAAGCGGCAGGCCGAACGACATGGTTGGCAAATGTTGTATTGCTACCTGATAAACAATGTTCAGCCGATGCGTTTTTTAGCAGAGGATCTTTTCCAGACTCAAGAGGTGGCAATTTGGCCCAAGAGCCTGCCTGAGCTGCAGATCGGTCGCGCAACCGGTTCTGCAGAGCAGAATAGCCTACGCCGCCACGTGATAGTAACCCAAAGGCTGCTAAACGGGGCTTCTCAGGCCGGACTGGAAGAGACACCGCTTTACGTTCCGGAATGGCACCGCCAGGTGTGCGCCTGGCTTTATTCTAACCTCGGGCTGACACGTCTTTTCTGCACGGATTTTGACCATACCCGCGTCAAGCAACAGTTCTTGCCGACCTTTTCCGCTGACCGGCGCTCAATTGAGACCCGCACTTACCGGCAAACCAAAGTCACCCTAAGCTGCGTGGAGCCGAATTTAATTGGCGATTTCCGCCAAGCTTTGCGTCAGTTGGAACAGGCCACGGGTTATTATCACTATGTCTCGGTCAATATGCAGGACCCAGCCACGCCGGCCTTTTCTGCAGCTTTGGAAGAAAGCGGATATCGTTTCTGCGGAGTGTTGCCGTTCCACCGTGGCAAGGAGAGCATAATTTACTGTAATCATGCGGCACGCTTTTTCCTGGCTGAAGAATTAGGAGCCAGCCCCTCGGCATTGGCGCGCTATATTGAGAGATACAGTTTCCGTGACCAAAGCCGCTCTGCCTGGCAGGCCCCGGCCGGCGCCCGGCGGCCGTTTCAAGGTGTGGAAACCGGATAATCCAGGACCTCGGTGCCTGGATTTTACAAGCAGGCCAAATGCAGCTTAAAGACTCTCCACCACCTGAGCGGCTTCGACCAAATTACGGGCCACGGCGGGATTAGACCCGAAATGAACAAAGGAAAACGTGCACACCATCTGAGCTCCTGGAGAGTAACCCTCAAAACTAGGCGCCGGGTCCGTTTTGCTTCGCGAAAGACGCATGGTCTTCACCATGCGTTCTTCATTAACGAGCCTCCATTCCCCGCTGCTCACGCTCTTTAAAAGCAACCCAGCACGCCCTAGAACCGACTCCTCGACCGTAACAGCCTCAAGATACGACATCAACCCATCGCCTGGCACGGCCGAGGCTGGTATTATTCCAATCCCCTCCTCCTTTGTCCCCTCAAGAGAACACTTATAATCGCGACACAAAAAAGCCGTGCCCCCTCCTTCAGAGTAAATCACCCCTCCGTTGCCGGCAAAATCCAAGATCGCATCTTTCATACTCACGTTCAGTGAAAGCTCCCGGCCATACTCCGCCAGACAGGCTCCCGTGAGATACAGCGCCCCAATATTCCGCGGCAATGCAGTATCAGCCAAGGGAGAGAACGTGACCAACTCGGCTCCATAATAGCGCAACAAGTCGAGGTTGTCCTGAAAACACATGTTAAAGCAGCTGTCGTCGCTTACGGCAATGCGACTACGCCGCCCGACCGGGGCGCTTTCATACTCATTAAATGATACAGGCGGCGCCTTCCCGCCCAACGCCACCAGACGTTCGATATCAACATACCGCTCAACCAATGTCTCAACATCCAGCAGAAACTGACGCGGGAGCAACGTCAAGTTACTCCTTTGTGAAATAACATTGGAAGGCATCGCTCCCTCAAGCTGAGCCTCCGGTACGACTCCCAGGGGCGGCGGCAAATTAAAACCACCAAAGCACTCGGCGTAGAAATCACGCTCCGGCCGCGGCTCTTGACCGGCTTTTGCAACCCGGTTCAAGATGGCGCCCACAACCTCAAAGCCGTCAGCCAAGGAAGCATATCCCTTAAAGACAGCCGCAACGCCGGCGCCAAAAGGGGCGGCATCAATCACCAACACGGTAGGAGTGCGCGTCAAAGCCGCTATCTCGGCATCAGATCCCCTAAGGCTCCCGGCCTCAGCGCCGTCATACAAACCGCCATGCCCTTCAAGGAGAATCAAATCGGCCCCCATACCCGCCTGATGAAGGGCAACCAGGCTCTGGCCGGCCGATAGAAGCTTTTCATCCAAGCAACGCACGTAACGGCCTGATACACGCCGTAAGAAAGAGGCCTGCCCTAAGCAGGGTCCAATTACGCAACAAGAGGGGCTTAAATTGCGCTTACGCAGCTGATAAACAATGCCGGCTGTTAGAAGCGACTTTCCGACGCCAGAGCCGGTGCCGGCAATTAGAATCCGCGGAGTCGAAAGCGTTTCCACCTAACGTCTGCGCAATACCAAGATGCGGTACGAATTCCTGAGCCGTACTTCAGGTCTTTCTTTAAGAGAGTCTTTTAAGGTTGCACTTCTATTTTTATGAACCAGCACGCATTCAGGCTCCCAGTAGCGGGCCAGATTATCTTCCACCAAAGAAACAAGCTCGTGGTCCAGACAGATGAACTGCTCGCCCAACTTGACCTCCCTGAGATCAAAGACCGCCCGGCCTGAGCTCTTAGTTACCCGGGCTAGCTCCAACAGTACTTCATTCATGAACTCGCGCCAAGACGAAAGCTCCACCCCTGAAAAGAGCCGGCCCGCCACCTGCTCTGTATCGACCATGGCAAACCAAGACTTGAGCCATAAGTCCGGGGTATAATCATGTCCGCCGGGAAGCGGCGGTCCGGTGATCACCAAATCCACAGAGGAGCTGGGCACATATGACAAATCCCGCGCATCAGCCTGGGCCAGGCGATTGTAGGCGGCGGTCTGTTTCAATATAGATGGCAAACCATCCCGCACCGCCATGGCGGCCTTCCTGAGCAGCCGTGGAACGACCGCCCGGTACTCCGGACTTTGACATCGCTTGTCGTTCATCCTGGCCTGATCGGCTGAAGAAAGAGAAATTTGCGGGAATGAAAAGACGGAAAAATAGCCGGCCGTATGACCATGCAAGAGGCTTAATGCTATCAGTTCCACGAAGCGCGCTGTGCGATCCTTTTGCTCATTTAGCCGGGAGCGTAAGTTCACTATTTCACGAAAAGTATCTATGTCATAAAAGGGGGAGAAAATTTTCCTGTACTGCTCTAAGCCGATTGGCCGGCTGAGGTTCAAGGCTTGAAGCCAAAGCGTCACCTCGGGAATGTCGACCGGTTCGAGTTTGGCCCGGGTTACCTTGACACAAAGCGGGTTCGCATCACTGGCATAGGCCACCCGACCAGCTAACGCGGCCTCCAACGCCGAAGTACCGCTCCCAGAGAAGGGATCGAGAACCGTTTCACCACGACGTGAATACTTACGCAGGAAAAAAGCCGGAAGCTCGGGTGGAAAACTATCGGGAAGCAAAATGACATAGTGCAGAGAATGAGCATTGTGGGCTGTATCCGGTGCCCAAAGTTCAACTTCCTCTGTATAAAAGGAAGGCCTTTCAACGATTCTTAAAGCCGCTTTGCCCATCGCGTTATCCAAAAAGTGCTAAGGCAGGTTCGGTACAAGCCCAGCCTTTTTAGTATACGGGTGGAAAGCACGCTTCGCTACGGGTCAATTTGTCTTCTTGGCGTCGACGAAAGTTATTATAAATCAATAGCTTAGGTGCCCATCTACACTTTAAACAACTTGAACATGAACCGGCAGTGAACCATAAGCTGCGTTGTGATAAGTAAATAAAGACCTGTAAGCCGATATGACACTATTTAGCTGCCATGCTTGTTGTTGACTCCCATGCTCACCTTTACCCCTGCTACACCCTAGAAAAAGCGCTTGAGGCCGCTTCCTTTAATCTAAGTACGCTGGCCAAGGAAGCTCTCAACAAAGGGGAACAAACTGGTTCTGAATTATCGCCGGTAACCCGAGTACTCGTATTAACCGAGCGACAGGATTGCCATTTCTATGACTCACTAGCCTCTGGACAATACCATACACATGGCTATCGTCTAACGCTACTTAGAGCTAACGAAGGTAAGGGTTCAGTTCTGATGGTTCTGGCCAACCACGGCGGGCCGTTTTACATACTACCCGGTCGGCAGGTCATTACAGCAGAGCGTTTGGAAATTTTGGCGCTTGGGACAAGAGAAGCCATTCAAAATGGTTACCCATGGATGAAAGCACTTGAAGAAATTGCCGGCCGAGGAGCCTATCCCGTACTATGCTGGTCGCCAGGAAAGTGGCTTTTCAAACGCGGCCGGGTTGTGGCAGAAATACTGTCTACTGTTAAGCCGACAGAGCTTAGCATAGGAGACACAGCCCTACGTCCACAGGGGTTCCCCAAGCCGCTTCTCATGCGCAAAGCCGAGAGGGCGGGCTTTGCTGTTTTAGCTGGTTCGGATCCCCTGCCGGTGCCCGGAGAAGAAGAGTGCCTAGGCTCTTATGGAACTTTGCTGGATGCCATAGTAGATGAAAGTCGGCCCTTTTCTTCCATTCTTAAGGCCTTACGAGGGCAGGGTCGAATTGTGGGGAGACGCCATCATCTGTTAAAGGCCGCCGGCAGGCTCATTAGGAATTGGGCCGCGGCACATGCACCCCAACGCCCCGAGCAACTGTGATTTTTGTTTTATGATTAACGCCATTACGCTTCTCGGTTCATCATCCGGACGAAACGCCGGCGATGCCGCCTTGCTATCCGGAATTATGAGTTCAATTGACTCAGCCGTGGGCTCCCGTTTGTTGTACGAAATCCCCACCAGCAGGCCGTCTTTTATCCTGCACAACTATCCGGGTTGCAGGGTCAAGCCAATTTCAATGCAGCCGTGGCATATGTCACTTCGCATGCTTGGGCTTCCAACCTATAACTCAATCAAGCGCACAGATTTGACTCTGGTCTTTGACGCGATCTTATTTGACCGCGCTCTTTTTAATCCCCTGTTTAACTTTCTCTCAAGCTTGTACGTATTAATCCCGGCAGCCAAGCGGCAGGGAAAGAAAATGGGCTGCTTCAACGTAAGCGCCGGCCCGGTAAGCAGTAAGTGGGGTAAAAAGATGTTGCGTTGTGTCTGTCAGGCCATGGATTTCATAACAGTCCGCGACCTAAATTCACTCCGCCTTTTAAAGGAGGTCGGCGTAGACAATCCCAATATCATTGTGACTGCCGATGCCGCCCTAAACGTGCTCCCAGCCAACGAAGAACAAATGCGGCGTCTTCTTGCAGAAAGCGGGCTTGATTCTAAGCGCGAGATCCTCGGAATAAATGTGAGTGCTTACATAGACAGCTGGGCTTCCACCGGCCGAAGCCCGATGGGCAAGCAAAAATTCATCAGCGTATACTCCAAAGCCTTAAACCGCGCCGCGCAGCAGATTGGAGCAAACCTGCTCTTTGTCTGCACTCAACACCATGACATCCCGCTTACCAAGGAGCTGATGCAAGCCGTCGAGACAACTTTGCCCAAGGCTCTGATTACAAACCGCGAATGCAACCATCATGAGCTTAAAGGCCTGCTTGGCCAGGTCTCACTGCTCTTCGCCATGCGGCTGCACGCCGTAATTCTGGCCTGCTCAAGTTTCACCCCCACGATTGCCTTACCACATCAGCCAAAAGTCGTTCATTTCCTAGATACCCTAGGCTTAGCAGAGTGGGCCTTAAGCTTCGCTGATTTCAGTGAAGAAGCCCTTGTGACTCATATTTTAAAGGGCTGGGAACAGCGGGCCTCAATTCAAGAAACTTTACGTTGCACAATTCCCCGAGAGCAACAAAAAGCCGCCTCAGCGGCCCAGTTGGTGGCAGCTCTTCATAAGGGAGAGTCCTTAAGCCAAGCTCTTAAGAGACTTTCGACCCAAGAGCCTCAATAGGCACAGTATTATCAGCTTGAATTGCCCGATACTTCAGGCAAGGACGTAATAAGTCGGCCCTTATATTTCATGAAGCTCACTTCGCTCGCCATGAAATAAGGGTGTGGATTGGCTATCCCTGGCCAATCCACACGGGTTCGACGTTTTGTTGGGGACCCCACCCGGCCCCTACAAAACGTCGAACCTCAAATTCCTCGTAAAGCTCGGAATATGCAAGTACATCCATGTACCCGCTAGCCGCCATATTGCATTTTCATGCAATATGGCGGCTAGCGCTTTTCACGCACAAAGAGCGCCAAGGTCGGTGACCCAAACACCCTAGCCAGACCACAGTAATCGAAAAATTTCTCCAGCCGGGCTGAAAGCAGCGGGTTTCCCAACAGACGGTGCAGCACCATAGGCCAAAAAAATTGGCCGCATTTCCGCTTAAGCTTAAAGCCATTCTTAAAAAACTCCTGCTCTATTTGCCTATGGCGGAACAAAGCAAAGCTACGGGTGTTTTCCTCCACTCCCTTTTTAAGCGGGAAAAACAGTGGGTAGAAGGCATTGAAACTTAGAAGCGGCGGATAATCGACAATCACCGCCGCTCCCGCCAGACGGCAGAGCTCGCTAATCAATTTCGGCCATTCTTCACAATGAGCAAGCAGCCTAATACAAGTCACCACATCGTAGGAGCAATCTTTAAAGGAAGTGTTAAGAAGATTATCCGAAAAGAAAGCACAGCGCTTGCTAGCCACCAGTTCTTTAATCTGCTGAACGCACTGCGGACTGCTTCCCAAAACACTTACCTTATAGCCACTTTGCACCAAGGGGGCGGTAATTTGTCCGTGTCCTCCGCCGACATCCAAAAAAGAAAGTTCCCGCCCGGAAGAGGGCAAGAAAGCCAAAAGATCCCTGAGGATGTCTGTCTGTACACGTAGCAGCCATTCGCCCGCCGGGCCGGCGAATCGCCCGGCATATTCGGCGGATGAAGTCTCAACATCGGCAAACTGGAGTGGGGTCTCTTCTCGCGGCATGCAATTCTTTATAGGCCTGCTCATTACACTTGCCAAGAGGCCCCTTCATCTGTTTGCCCACTTTGGCAGGGCCGTGCTATGGATTAGATAAACTTTAATTTGCCCATGGAAAAACCTGCCGCCTTGTCAAAGCCAGCCCCCACTGAGCCGGTCGACTTACCGGAGAAAGTACCCTTACGCAGGACAGGTCCCTTAATCCAACCCCTGGTTTATCCGCCGCCAGTGGGGGCCGAGACCCCTAGAACGTTGCGCGCGCTGGCCAGAATCATAGATGGCGGCCTATGCCACCACTGCGGCTCGTGCATAGGAATCTGCCCAAGCGGAGTGTTGGATCTGGATGAAGAGGAGTATCCTACAGTACGTCACTTATCCGCCTGCACCGACTGCGGCTTGTGCGTTAAAGTTTGCCCGGGGGACGAGTTTGATTTTCGCTCCATCCACCAGCAAAATTTTTCCCGGCCGGCTGATTTGCGGGCCACTCACGGCTGCTTTCAAAGAGGAGCAGTAACTCATGCCAATGATCCCTTATCCGCCAAAACTCCACCAGCGGCGGACTGGTTACAGCTCTTCTCTTGCATTTATTGGAAACAGGCCAAATTGACGGCGCAGTGGTGGTAACATCGGAAGAAAAGCGCCTTTGGAAGGGAACCCCCATCCTGGCGCGCAGCCGGGAGGAGATTTTAGCCGCCATGAAGCCCAAATATGCCTTATGCGCCACCAACGCCGCCTATGCCGAGATCCGCAAAAACCCCGGGCGTTATGCTGTGGTGGGGCTACCCTGCCAAATACACGGTTTCCATAAAGCCGCCGCTTTGGACCAACGCATTCGTACGCGCGTGGTTTTAAAAATAGGCTTGTTCTGCCACGCCGCCATCGAGCATGAGGCTTTTCAGGTGATCTGGGACTCGCTAGGCGAAAAACGTAAGCAAGCCAAGCGGTTTATATCACGCATAGGCAAGCACCCAGGGACGCCGCATCTAGAACTTGAAGACGGGAGCTTATATCCTGTCTATTTCGGCCGGCGCCTTAAGGGCTACCGTCCCACCTCTGTTGAGGTGCTGAATCTTATATACCGCTTATACACCCCCGAGCGCTGCATGACCTGCTTTGATGGTCTTTCTGATTTCGCCGACATCAGCGTGGGCGACCCCTGGCTCCCCCCGCCTGCCGACCACGTGAACTGGTATGACGGCTGGAGCTTTACCCTCATACGCAGCGCAGCCGGCGAGGCGGTCTACCGGGAGCTTCTCAGGGCAAACAAGATAACGGCGGTTGAGCTGACACACGATGAGATTCTTTCTTCCAATAAGCTCATGGCACATGAAAAGAGGTGGCGGGCCTGGCGCATGATTGAACGCCGGAAAAAAGAGGGCCGGCCTGTCCCCCTTTACGGTGACCAGAGCCTCAAATTTCCCAAGGCCGGTTTATGGCAGGCTCTACGCTCAGATATTCATATGCTGACCCATTTTTTCTGTTTTCAGCCCAAGGCTCGCACCGCGCTGTTTAGGTTTTTCTTGAGTCCTTGGGGCTACTGGTTTTTCTTCCTTAACAGCAAACGGCGCGCGGCACGTGTCTTTCTCAGGGACTCCTGGGCGCGGCTTAAACGAAAGTTTCGAGCTTAGATACTAAAGAGCCTGGGAGACTGTATCATAAATAGCATTAAGGGTCTTTTCAAACTGCTGCAAAGTGTAACGGCTTTCCGCCAAGGCCCGTGCTGCCGTACCCAGACGTTGTCTTTGTCCAGGGTCGCTTAAAAGCTCCGCCATGGCGGCGGCAAAATCCGCCGCTTCAGGCGGTGCCAGTTTCGCCACCGTCTCGTCCAACACCTGAGTGTGCGTGGGGAGGTTAGTGGCTAAAATAGGCACGCCGGAATGAAGATACGAATAAATCTTCATCGGCGTGTTGTTACCCTTCACCCGCGGCGAAACTAAAATGTCAGCCTGTCTTAAATAACCACTCAAACTGGCTACCGGCTTAGGGCCAAGCAAATGGACCTTGCCACCGACTTTAAGAGATTGCGCCCGCAGGGCATAATACCTGACATGATCGGGCCGCCCGCCGATTACCACCAAATGAGCGGCAGGAAAATCGGCCGAAACAGCGGCAAAGCTTTCCAGCAACAAGTCAATCCCCTGATAGCCCTCAAGATTGCCGATATAAAGCAGAATAACATCGCCGGCTGCGAGACCAATCTCGGCACGTAGTGCCACCTCTGTGCCGGCTTTCGCCTCCAGATCCAATAATGAGATATCGCTCAACACAAAGGTACGATGAGAACCATGACGCTTGGCAAGCAAGGCTAAAGCATCACACACCGGTACAACCGCCAGACTGTCACGCACCGCCAGCTTTTCCAACCATTCGAAGAAAAAAAAGAACGGCTTTAAGAGCCACCATTTCTCAGTCAGCTGCAAGGCAATTGAGGAGTCCATGTCATATATGTAAGGGATGCCAAACAATTTCCGGATCAGCCAGGCTACAAACACCGACTCCTCGACGGCATGAACCAGCGAATAAGACCGGCCCCCGGCCTTGAATACCATCCACAGCGCAGTGCCCAAAAAAACAACATCACAAAAGAGTTTACGCAAAGAAATGCCCGGCCCCACGCTCCCTATCCAGCCCGGCACGCGGATGCGATGCACCGTAACGTTTGGTATTTCAAGCGGGGCCCCCTCATGATAGGTAAGCAAATCAATAGTATCGTTCCGGCGCGTCGAAAGAACCTGCAACGCCAGCCTGACCGCTATCGGCGTGCCGCGCTCCTGAAAAAAAGGCTCGGGGGCTAAAAACAAGATCTTCATCTGGGCTTAATTCTTGTAGCAGTTTGACTTTGAGATTGAAACCTGCTTTTTAAAACCGCCGGCTGCCATGTTACGCAGCCCCTTGCAATTTCCACTCTAACGCGACACACTTAAGCATTAGGTCATTGTGGTTCGCTCGATGAAGAAGTTCTTACGCAATTTCCTTTTTATCCTCCTGGCCACAATTATCTTGGCGATTATCTTTACTCGCTCCCAAAAAGCGCGGACTCTTGTCGCTCCCGCGGGCGCGCCCTTCCCGCGCGGCATACCAACTTCCAAGTAAAGCAACTCTTAAATAAATCAACTCCTACTACCAGAAACGCCAGTCTATTTTTTTCTGCGCCTCAAGCGATGGATCCAGCTTAAAGGCCGCGTCATAATGAACCTGCGCCTCTTCCTTGCGGCCCTGGCGCTGATACAAAACACCTAAAGCTTGATGCACCGCGGCATAGCCCGCATCTAATTCCAACGCCGCGAGAAAGTGCTTTTCGGCTTGGGCGTAGTTTCCCAGCTCCAGCTCAGCCCAACCTGTCACACCCAGGGCCCGCACGTTCTTAGGCTCCAAGTTCAAGGCCTTGACGGCCATCTCCCCGGCCAAAGCCGGCTGTTTCTTTTTCAACAAAACAATGGCCAAGTTAATTAAAGTAGCCGCGTCGCGGTCATTCATAGCCACCGCGCGGCGCAAGGCCAATTCGGCCTTTTCCCAATCTTCGCTGCGCCCGTACAGCCGCGCCAAAGCATTCTCAGCTTCCAAGCTCCCCCTTTTCAACTCCACGGCCCGCCGCATGGCAGCTTGACCTTCCAAATAGCGGCCGGCTTTTTCATACGCCAGCCCCAAATAGTACCAAGCGTCGTAATGTCCGGCATCAATCTGGGTCGCCTTTTGGTACGACTCAATCGCGGAATCCAACTGCCCGACCCTTTCGTACATAACGCCCAAGTTAAACTGAGTGATGAAATCATTGGCTTCCAGAGCTCTGGCGCGCCGCAGCATTTCCAGTGCTTCCGCCCATTGCCCGCTCTTTTCCAAGGCCAAGCTCAAGCCCTGCAGGGCCTTAACATTTTGCGGCTGAGCCTTGAGAAGGCTCTCAAATTCCTGCCGTGCCTCCTCAACACGCCCCAATGACAGTTTGACACTACCAAGAGCCGAACGGAAAATGGGATCATCCTTGAGCTGAACTGCACGCTCGAATGATCTAAGCGCCTCCTCGGCGTTATTCCGTTTAAACAACACTACACCCAGATTATAGTGCACCTCGGCCATAGCCGGACAAATCTCCAGCGCCCGGCGGTAAAGATCCTCCTCCGCTGCTGACCCATCGGCCAATTTCACTCCCTGAGTCATAAGAGCCGCCGCCTGAGCACAGCTCTCCTCAGCCATAGATGAGCTCTGCGGCGCCCCTTCACTCCCGGCACTCCCAAACCCACTGCCCGACGAGACGCTGCTACTATAGCCAAAATCCCGCCCGGCCGCCGGCTGGTCCCCCGCCCATACCTTGCCGGTCATCACAAGCAAAACGGCGCTCAAGCTCATGCTCCACTTTATTGTTCTAAAACACATTACTCGACGCCTCCTGCCCGAGCCTCCACGCGGCACTGCGAAAACGCCTGCAGATTGTTCCCCATAAAATCCCCAAGCCGCCTCAACACTTCACGCAAATCCTCCGCAGGCAAGACCATTGCCAAACGCAAAAAGCCATCGAAAGACCGGCCGAACAAACAGCCGGGCATTACAACCATGCCAGTGTGTAACAAAAGCAAGCCGGCAAGCTTAACTGACAAACTTTCGCTTTCCGGCATGCCCAGGCGCAGCTTCTGCTGCAGGGCCTCGGGCATCCTGACCCAAACAGATGCTCCGGCCGCCGGCATCTCAACTTGCCAGCCCAATCTTTTAAGACCGGCATAAACAAGCCGGCATCGCTGCTTATAGGAATCCACTATCGAGCGCACCAATTCCTGGCGGCTGGTCAATGCCGCAGCGGCTGCCATCTGAACCGGCAGAAACAGACCATAATCAACATGCGACTTTAAACGGCTCACTCCGTGCACCAACTCTGCATTGCCCACTAGGGCACCAACTCGCCAACCAGGTACGCTGTAAGCCTTGGACAAACTATAAGTCTCCGCGCTTAGGGAGCGGAACCCCTCCACCGACAAAAGACTTGGCGGATCGTCAGCAGCGAAACCCATCTCGCCGTATACAAAGTCATTAATCACAAAAGCTCCATACTTCCGCGCCGCGGGCAACAAGGAACGGTAAAAATCCCGGCTTACCACCCTTCCCGTCGGGTTATTGGGAAAGTTGAGCAAGACCACCTGCCCTGGACGTTGCGCCAGCCGCGACACCAAACTTTCAGCCATCCGCTGCTCATCGCCGCCAATGTCAAAAGTTGAGCATTCAAAACCAGCCAGACGGGCGGCCGCCCAATGTGCAGGGTAAGCAGGCGCGCCAAGCACAAGATGCGAGGCCTTTGCCTTCAACAACCTTAAAGCCTGAAACAGCGCATCCTTAGTGCCTAGCGTGACGCAAACTTCAGATTCCGGGTCCAGGGACACGGCAAAACGGCTTTTATACTTCTCTGCAAAGGCCTCGCGCAGTTTCCGAATGCCACGCGATATGGCATAACGGTGATTGGCTGGATTAAGGCTAGCCTCCAATAATTTATCCAAGAGCAGCTGCGGGGGAGGCAAGTCCGGATTAAGCATCGACAAGTCAAAAATCTGCCGGCCCTTCCCCGACAGTTCCTGACGCAAAGCCCGCAAGGCTTTAAGCGGGTCTTCTCTCGGCCAGTCCAGCGGAGGTGGAGTGATTTCAAATGATTGGCGCCCAGTATCCATGGTATACGAAAGCTTTTTTTTCTTGTATCATTTTTGCGGCAAATAAAACACCCATATTGCGCCCCATGAACGAGCCCCCGCTGCAAACCCTTCTGGAATCCGCCAGCGAGCCTATTCTTCTCATAGGCCCTCAGCAGGAAGTGTTATGGTGCAACCAAAGCGCCGCACAGTTGGCGCAAGGCAAGCTTAAGACTCGCAAACTTTTGACGGATCTTTTGCGCGCTCAAGATGTGGCAGAAATTATGGGCACTCAAAGCTACCGGCAGTTTGAAGTTCAGATTTGCCCAAGTCCAGGGCTCTGCATTCCACAAACAGCCATTGTCATCGATGTAAGCCCTCCCGATCCGGACAGCCGCCAAGTACTGCTAATCTTGAAATCAGACGCACCAGCCGCCAAAAGCCTCACACAACGCGAAGAGTTCTTGGTCAATGTGGCACACGATCTAAAAAATCCGCTGGGCGCAATCTTTGGTTATGCCGATGCCCTGCTTGATACCGCAAGCGGCGCCGGCCTCAACGAAAAACAACGGGACGTGATTGCCCGTATCCGCTCCGCAGCCCTGCGCTGTGTGGACATGGTAAAAAATTACCAGCTCCTTTTCGATTTGCACTCTCCAGCGCTGATAAATGCCGGCAGGCCTTCGGACTTAAATCAGATTGCCAAAAGCGTTATTGAAT
>Ga0129299_1001845_pt1 | contig 14158 bp, 9 predicted proteins | sample ConPoolayeCmetaG_FD_94477 | JGI IMG/M metagenome (GOLD analysis project Ga0129299, IMG submission 94477) | Hot spring microbial mat communities from California, USA to study Microbial Dark Matter (Phase II) - Cone Pool mat layer C metaG ... | reverse complement strand
CGTCTGGACCCCCGCCTTCGCGGGGGTGACGCAACGGGACGTCATTCCCGCGAAAGCGGGAATCCAGCGTCTGGACCGTCACGCGCGTCTGGACCCCCGCCTTCGCGGGGGTGACGAGACGGGCGGGTCTTCGCGGGGGTGACGTTTACGAGGCCGCGTCGCTCGTCACCGCCGCCGACGCGGCTGCGGGCCCGCCAAGGTCCGCCGCCCGCCAAGGTCCGCCGCCCGCCGAGGTCCGCCGCCCGCCGAGGTCCGCCGCCACGCCGTCCGGCAACGTCGGTTGTTCAGCTCTGCGTTCCATGAATCAGGTATGACACATTTTCATCCAAGAACCGCACGCGGAAATCGATCTCTTAGAGGACCCTCTGCCTATAACGCGAGGTGGAAATCGGCCGTCCGCCGTGGTCCAGGCCCCACCGAAATCCACCTGAACCCCGGACCCTCGCCATGTCCCGAGCGGCCCGCCGTCTCGCCGCCGGGTGCCGGAAAAGCTTCATGATCATCAGACCATCCGCTATAATGAACGATATTCAGTGAGCCATGTGCGGCCCGCCCTGATGTCCGCGTTTCATTCCCGTGGTTACCTCTCGTTTCGGAGGCTGAAGGAATAGGACCATGAAGACCACCGCTCTGCTCGCGCTCGTGCTGATCGTTCTCCCCGCCACCGCCGTCCAGGCCGACCTCGCCGACGACCTCTTTTCGGCCGCCCGCCGCGGGGACGCCCCGGCCGTCAACGCCCTCCTCGACGCCAACCCGGCGCTCATCGCCGCCGCCGACGCGTCCGGGCGCACCGCCCTGCACCATGCCGCGCTGGCCGGTCGGTCCGAAATCCTCACCCTCCTGCTCTCCCGCGGCGCGGAATTGGAGGCCATCGACCAGCGAGCGCAGACGGCGCTACACCTGGCGGCGCGGCACCTCCGCCTGGAGGCCGTGCAGACCCTTCTCGCCGCCGGCGCCGCCGTGGCCGCCCGCGACGCCGAGGGCCGCACTCCCCTGCACGTGGTCGGCAGCGACGCCCGGCCCGACGCCGACGCCGCCGAGATCGCCGCCGCGAAGACTGCCCTGGCCCAGGCGCTTCTCGCCGCCGGTGCCGACGCCAACGCCAAGGATCACGCCGGCCGCGTCGCCTGGCCCCACGAGGAGGAACCGGCGACCCCCCGCGAACCGAGCGGCTACCCGACCTACGCGAGCATCGTCGCCACCCTGCAAAATCGGGCGACGACCTACCCGTCCCTCTGCCAGATCCAGTTGATCGGCACCAGCTACGGCGGGCGGCAGTTCTACGGCCTGAAGATCACCGACAACCCCACGGTCGAGGAAGACGAGCCGGAGCACCTCTACGTCGCCAACATGCACGGCGACGAGACCACCGGGCTGGTCATGTGCCTGAACTTCATCGACTACCTCCTGCAAAACTACGGGACCGACCCCCGCGTCACCAGCCTGGTCAACGAGATCGAGATCTGGATCGTCCCGACCATGAACCCGGACGGCTACGTCTCGGTGACCCGCTACAACGGCGGCGGCTCGGACCTCAACCGCACCTTCCCGGAAGGTGCCCCGCCCAACCCCGAACCCAACACCACCACCGGCCGCCCGCCGGAGGTGGCCGCCATGATGAACTGGAGCGCCGGCAAGTCCTTCACGCTCGCCGCTTCCTTCCACGGCGGAGCGCTGGTGGCGAACTACCCCTTCGACAACCCCGGCAACGCCTCCCGCTACACGCCGGATCAGGACCTCTTCGTCTATATCAGCGAGCTGTATTCCTGGTACAACCAGCCCATGTGGAACGGCGCCTGGCCGCATGGCATCACCAACGGCGCCGACTGGTACATCATCACCGGCGGCATCCAGGACTGGTACTATCGCTACATGGGCTGCAACGCCGTCACCATGGAAATCAGCGACATCAAAACGCCCGCTTACTCCTCGATGCCCACCTACTGGGAGAACAACCGCGAATCCATGCTCCACTACATGGAAAGCTGCCTGATCGGCGTCCGCGGACTGGTCCGCAACGCCGCCACCCAGGCCCCGCTCGCCGCCACCGTCGCCGTGGTCACCCGCGACCACAACATCTTCACCGACCCCGATGTCGGCGATTACCACCGCATGCTGCTCCCCGGCGTCTATAACCTCACCTTCGCCGCCGCCGGCTACACCACCGTCACCGCCTACAACATCCCCGTCTTCTCCGGACCCGCCACCCGCCTCGATGTCTGGATGGGCAACGCCCCACCGGTCACCATCCCCACCGCCGTCACCCTCGACGCCGGCGCGAACACGCTGATCGGACTGCCCGGCTACGACCCCGGCAACCAGACCATGAGCTACCTCATCACCTCCCTCCCCGCGCTGGGCACGCTCAGCGACCCCAACGGCGGACCCATCACCGACGTCCCCTACACGCTGCTCGCCAACGGCACGAGCGTCCGCTACACCGCCGGTCTCGCCTCCGGCGGCGACTCCTTCCAGTTCCAAGCCACCGACCACGGCACGCCGCCCACCGGCGGGGACTCCAACACCTCCACCGTCAACATCACCATCATCCCCGCCGCCCCGGTGATCACCACGACCACCCTGCCTCCCGGCTCGCTCAACGGCAACTACGGCCCGGTGCAGCTCGAGGCTTCCGGGGGCGCCGCCCCCCTGGTCTGGACCGTCCTGCCCAGCCTCGATTACCTGGAGACCAACCTCGGCAGCTCCCAGTACGCCGCCGTCGGAACCGCCCAGAACTGGCGGGCCGACGATGCCGTCTGGGCTTACACGCTGCCCTTCTCCTTCCCGTTCTATGACGGCAACTACACGACCATCCGCGTCTCCTCCAATGGCTACATCGACTTCGGTTCCTTCTCCGGCTCCGTGACCAACAACAGCAATGCCGGGCTGATGATCAACAAGATGATCGCCCCCATGTGGGACGACCTCCGCACCGACGGCACCGGCGAGGACATTTTCATCCATACCGGCGTCTCCGGGCAGGTCACCATCCGCTGGAAAGGCCGCACCTTCAGCGGCAACTACCCGGTGAACTTCTCCGTCACGCTCCAAAGCGACGGCGGCATCCTCTTCCACTACGGACCCAACAACACCGGCCAGACCCCCACCATCGGCGTCTCCCGCGGCGGAACCACGCAATACACCCTGGCCAGCTACAACGGCAGCGGCGCCCTCACTAACGCCAACTCGCTGTCCTTCTCCCTCCCCGGCTCGCTGCCCGCCGGAATGACCCTCAGCAGCTCCGGCCTGCTCGGCGGCGTCCCCACCCAGTCCGGCGTGTTCGAACCGACCTTCCGCGTGACCGACGCCATGAACCGCGCCAACGAGCGGCTCCTGGAGCTGGTCATCAACGTCGGCCCGGTGCCGCCCATCGCCCAAGGCACCGCCGCCGCCACCCCGGTCAGCACCCCCGTCACCGTCACGCTGCCCGCCACGGACGACGGCCAGCCCAACCCGCCGGGGATGCTCTCCTACATCATCACCAGCCTGCCCGGCCACGGCAGCCTCAACGACCCGCAGGCCGGAGCCATCGCCGCCGTGCCGTACACCCTGGCCAACGGCGGCAACCAGGTGGTGTATACCCCGACACCGGGCTACCGCCCCTCCGACAGCTTCCAGTATCAGGCCCACGACGGCGGAACGCCCCCCACCGGCGGCGGCTCCAACCTCGCCACGGTCAACCTCACCATCGGCGGACCCGCCTTCGACCCCGTCGCCAACAGCCAGTCCCTCTCCACCGGCAACACCTCGCCGACCCTGATCACCCTGACCGGCAGCGATCCCAACGGCGACCCGCTCACCTTCGTCATCGAAAGCCTGCCCGTCGGCGGCACGGGCCTCCTGGCCGATCCCGTAACGGGTCAGATCATCTCCGGCGTGCCGTACCCGTTGCCCGGCAGCACGGTTCGCTATCTCCCGCCCTTCGGCCAAGTGGTCAACGCCGCCTTCACCTTCACCGCCCGCGACGCCACCGCGACCTCCAATGTCGCCACCGTCTCGCTCAACGTGGGCGCCAGCGTCCCCCAGGTGGTCTACAGCTTCCCGATGGATGTCAACCCCGGCTGGACCACGGAGGGTCTCTGGGCCTTCGGCACGCCGACTGGCGGCGGCTCCCACGGACGCGACCCCACCGGCGGCTACACCGGCGCCAACGTGTGCGGCTACAACCTCGCCGGCGATTACACCAACAACATGACCGTCGCCCGCTACCTGACCACCGGCGAGCTGAACTGCGCCCACCTGTCCGGCACCACCCTCCGCTTCCGCCGCTGGCTGGCCGTGGAAGGGTCGGGTCACGACCTGGCCACGATCCAGGTCAGCCCCGACGGAACCACCTGGACCACCGTCTGGCAGAACCCGGCCGCGGTGATCTCCGAAACCGCCTGGTCCTTGCAGACCTACGATCTCTCGGCGGTGGCCGATGGGCAATCGGCCGTCCGCGTCCGCTGGGGTATGGGCCCCACCGACGCCAGCGTGACCTACCCCGGCTGGAACATCGACGACGTGGAGATCATCGGCGTGGTCAATTTCTCCTGTCAGGGCATCCCGGCGGGCGACGTGAACGGCGACGGCGTGGTCGACGGCCGCGACATCCAGGGGTTTGCCGAGGTCGTCCTCGACCCCTACGCCGCCGGCCTGACCCTGGAAGAGTTCTGCGGCGCGGACGTCAACGCCGACGGCTTCGTCACGCTCGACGACCTGCCGCTGTTCGTCAACCTGTTGCTCGGCCTCTGACCGGCGATGGCCCCCCGGCTGGGCTGGCGGACGCCCCGCCGCCTCGCTACGCTGTGGGCGACGGGCCGAGGCCCTGAAAGGAGGCGTCACCATGCCGAGTCTGCCATCCCCGCGAGGTTTCCCCTTTTCCGTCCAGGACCTCCGCGGCGAGTTCGACCGCCTGCTGGATCGGGTCTGGCATGTCGGCCTGAACACCGCCCCGCTCGACGGGCAGGATTGGGCGCCGCCCCTCGACGTGCATGAAGAAGCGGAAGCCTACCAGATCTGCGTGGAAGTCCCCGGCATCGCCCCCGAGAGTATCGAGATCACCGTCGCTGGCGGCACACTGATCATCCGGGGCGAGAAACCCCCGCACTTCGCCGGCGAGCGGGCCCGCCTGCTCCGCGCGGAATGCCGACACGGGGGATTCTGCCGCCGCTACGAGCTGCCCGGCCCGGTTCGCGAGGAGGCGATCACCGCCACCACCCGCTACGGCGTGCTGCGGATCACCGCGCCGAAAGCGGCGCAGGCCGCCGGCGCCCGCATCCCCATCCGCTCGGAGGAATAGCCGGGCCGCGAAACGGCGGGGCCGCTCCGGGGAGCGGCCCCGAGTGGGGATCAGGACGAGCCTTTGGTCTTCTGGGCCTTGCGTTTGGCCTTCAACCGCGCCTCGCGACGCTTATGTTTGATGCTGGCGAGCTTCTTTTTCTTGTACATGGACAAGTCCCTTGCCGTTAGCTATTGTATACCGAGTGCTGATTGCCCAGCACGAACCCCGGGAACCCCTCAAGATAGGAACTCGTCGGCTTTCGGGCAAGGCTGTCACGGAAACCCCTCGCCGGCGGGGGCGAGGAGCGTGACGGGCCGCGGCGTACCGATAACCCGGACGGCGCCATGATTCGTCGACACGTGCTGTTCTCCGGGCGGGTCCAGGGCGTGGGCTTCCGCTACACCACCTGCGCAGTGGCGGAACTGCACCGGGTCGCCGGCTTCGTCCGCAACCTTCCGGACGGCCGCGTCGAGCTGGTGGCCGAAGGCGAGCCGCACGAACTGGACCGGTTCCTCGAGGCGGTTCAACAGCGAATGGCCGGGTGCATCCGGGACATGCAAAGCCGGGACGCACCCGCCACACGGGAGTTCGCCGGCTTCAACATACGCTATTGACGCGATTCAAACGGCCGCCACCCCCGACTCCCTCGGATCAGGCCGCGGCCCAGACCTGCTCGCCGAGTGGTCGGCCACGACCCGAGCGGCAGGCGCCGACTCGCGACCGGCTCGGCTCAGGGGGAAAAGGCCCCGCCGGCCCCGATCCCTTGCCCAACGCTCGCCGTAGGAGGTCCGGCCCCTCCAGCGGCTTGTCGCCTTCGCCCGGCCGGCCAGGAACACATTGATGAATGCTTCGGGAAGCGTCGTCAGCGGAACGCTGGAACTCAACACCAACGGAAACGGCCAGACCACCGGCCCCGGTTACCTCCGCGACGCCCGCCGCAACTACGCCGCCTCGGGACAGGATCCCCAGGTCTCGCCGGACATGATCCGCCGCTTCCGGCTCCGCGGCGGGGAGAACCTCGTCGCCGCCTGCGGCCGGAGTAAACGCGACCGCGGCGCCGCAGTCGTCGAACGGATCCAGGCCATCGGCGGCCTGAGCGTCCCGGCCTATGGCGAGGTCAAGCCCTTCGAGGACCTGCCCGTCGTCCACCCCTCCGAGCCGATCCGTTTCGAGACGCCCGACGGGCCGATCTCCACCCGGATCGTCGACCTGCTGACCCCCATCGGCAAGGGCCAGCGGGGCCTGATCGTCGCCCCGCCGCGAACCGGCAAAACCGTCCTGCTGAAGCAACTGGCCCTCGGCGTCCGCGCCAACCACCCCGAGATGCTCCTGATGATGCTCCTCGTGGATGAACGGCCCGAGGAAGTCACCGAGATGCGCCGCCTGCTGACCGGCGACACCCGCGGCTGGGAGGACGGCGCCCCCGAGGTCGTCTTCTCCAACAACGACCAGGACGCCAGGAGCCACGCCCGCATCGCCCGCCTGATGATCGCCAAGGCCAAACGCTACGTCGAGCTGGGCCGCGACGTGCTCATCCTGCTCGATTCACTCACCCGCCTCGGCCGGGCCTTCAACCACCTGGTCGGCTCCAGCGGACGCACCATGACCGGCGGGCTGGACATCCGCGCCCTGGAGCTGCCCAAGCAGATGTTCGGGGCCGCCCGCAAGATCGAAAACGGCGGCAGCCTCACCATCATCGCCTCCGTGCTGGTCGAAACCGGCAGCCGCATGGACGACTTCATCTTTCAGGAGTTCAAAGGCACCGGCAACATGGAGATGGTGCTCTCCCGCGACCTCGCCAACCTCCGCATCTGGCCCGCCCTGAACCTGCTGGAGTCCGGCACCCGCAAGGAGGAGCTGCTGCTCGACCCCGACACCCACGCCAAGATGATCCGTCTCCGCCGGCGGATCATCTCGCTTCCGCCCATCAAGCAGATGCAGACCGTGCTGGAGGAACTGGGCAAGCACCCCAACAACAAGGCGTTCCTCGACAGCCTGGCGACCTGACGCCCGGCCACCGACGCCGCTGGTGGCGGAGTTGCGGAAATGAGGAATTGGTTCATCGCCGTGATCGACTGGTGGGGCGACCGCGGCCCCTGGTTCCGTTACCGCATGGCCGCGGTCGTCCTGCTGCTCTCCGCCGCCGCCTTTTACGTCGGGCGGTGGGAGGACGGAGCGGTGTTCGGGGCCATCGGCCTGGCGCTGCTGCTTTCCGCGGGGCCGTCCGATTCCGAGCGGAAGGGCTACCGCTTCTGACCGCGGCCGCCGCGGCTTACACCGCCGCCAGCCGCTCCGGCTCCCTCATCAGCGTCTCGCCGATGGTCATCCGCTGCATCTCGCTGGTGCCTTCGTAGATCTCCGTGATCTTGGCGTCCCGCAGATAACGCTCCACCTCGCTCTCCCGGCAATAGCCCATCCCGCCGAAGATCTGAATCGCCTGGTTGGCGCAAAAAGTCGCCGTCTCGGCGGCGAAGACCTTGGCCATCGCGGGCACGTGCAGCGAGTGCTTCTTCAGGTCTTTCAGCCAGCACGCCTTGTGGACCAACGCCCGACTGGCGGCGATCCGCGTGGCCATGTCCGCGATCTTCCACTGGATCGCCTGGAAGTCCGCCAGCGGCCGGCCGAACTGCCGCCGCTGCATGGCGTAATCCACCGCCTTGTCCAACGCCGCCTGCGCGATACCCACCGCCTGCGCCGCGATGCCCACCCGGCCCCCGTCGATCGCCGTCAAAGCGATCTTCAGCCCCTGGCCCCGCTCGCCCAGCAGGTTCTCCCTGGGCACGCGGGCATTGTCGAAAATCAACTCGGTGGTGCTGCTGCCCCGGATGCCCAGCTTGTCCTCGTGCTTGCCGACGGAGACCCCCGGCGTCTTCTTCGGCACCATCAGGCAACTGGCGTTCCGCTTCTCGGTGTTCTCGGTGCGGCAGAACAGCAGGATGAAGTCGGCCTGGTCGCCGGTGGTCACCCACATCTTCGTGCCGTTGATGACCCACTCGTCGCCCTTCAGCTCGGCCCGGCACTTCATGGCCCCGGCGTCGGAGCCGCTGTCCGCCTCGCTCAGGCTGAAGCAGTTCAGGCATTCGCCCCGGGCCATCGGCGGCAGCCACTTTCGCTTCTGCTCCTCCGTCCCGAACTTCAGGATCGGGTCGATCACCAGCGAGTTCTGCACGCTGTTGGTCACCCCCACCGACGCATCGGCGTACGACAGCTCCTCCACCACGATGGCCGAGGCCAACGCGTCCATGCCGGCCCCCCCATACTCCTCCGGCACGCAGATCCCCATGTAGCCCATCTCGCCGAGCTGCCGGATGATCTCCGTCGGAAACTCGCCCTTCAGGTCCCGCTCCATCGCCCCCGGCGCGACCACTTCGCGAGCGAACTCGCGGATGCTGTCCCGCAACATCCGATGGTCTTCGTCCAACTCGAATCCAAAACCGGTCAGGTCTACCGCTTGGTCTGTCATGATCCCTCGCTATCGCTGTCCCTCTCGGAACCAATCGAGTCCCGCCCGGGTCGATGCTAGGCGCTCCGTCGGGCACACTCCGCCCGGGCGATCAGGATCCGCTGCACTTCGCTCGTCCCTTCGCCGATCTCGCACAGTTTCGCGTCGCGGGTCAGCCGCTCCACGCACACGTCCTTCGTGTAGCCCGCGCCGCCGAAGATCTGAATCGCCTCCCAGCCGATCCGCCCCGCCGCCTCCGAGGCGAACAGCTTGGCCATCGACGCCAGCCGCTTGTCGGGGTGGCCCAGGTCGTACGCCGCCGCCGCCTGCCGCACCAGCAGACGCGACGCCTCCAGCAGCGTCTCCATGTCCGCCAGCTTGAACTGCACCGCCTGGTGCTCGTGGATCGGCCGCCCGAAGGCCGTCCGCTCCGCCGCGTAACGCACCGCCTCCTCCAGGCAGCCGCGGCCCAGCCCCACCGCCAACGCCCCGATCAGGAAACGGCCCTCGTCCAGAACCTTCAACGCGTCCACATACCCGTGATGCAGCTCGCCCAGCAGGTTCGACGACGGCACCTCGCAGTTCTCCAGGCTCAGCGGCACCGTGTCGCTGCCCCGCATGCCCATCTTGTCCTCCGGCTCGCCGATCTCCAGCCCCTTCGTGCCCCGCTCCACCACGAACGCCGAAATCGTCCGCGAACCCGGCTCCGGCTTGGTCTTGGCCATGATCACGTACAGGCCCGCCCGCTTCCCGCTCGTCACCCACATCTTCTGGCCGTTCAGCACCCACCCGGCCGAGGTCTTTTCCGCCCGCGTGGTCAACGCCGCCGCGTCCGTGCCGCAGTGCGGTTCGCTCAGGCACCACGAACCGATCATCCGCCCGGACGCCAGCTCCGGCAGCCACTTCTTCTTCTGCGCCTCGTTGGCCGCCAGTTTCAGATGCCCCAGACACAAACCGTTGTGCGCCTCCACCAGCAACGCGAAGGCCCCGTCGTGCCGCGCCAGCTCCTCCAGCACCACGGTCATCGCCATCATGCTCTGGCCCGCCCCGCCGTACTCCTCCGGAATCATCACCCCCAGCAAGCCGATCCGCCCCGCCTCGGCCACCACCTCCTGCGGAATCCACTTCTGGGCGTCCCACTCGCGGGCGTGCGGGGCGATCCGCTCGGCGGCGAACTCCCGGGTGACGTCTCGAAAAGCGATCAGGTCTTCTGGCAGTTCAAAGGACATCAGGCGACACTCTCAATCCGGTGAGTTGAAAAAGGATGCCGACCGGAACAGGCCGACCGGGCCGGCCGGAACGCGGCCTGTCCGTAACCACGGGCCCATTATAAGAGTCCGCGGTCCTTGGTCAAAGCACGCCGCCTTTGAAACGGCCGCTCGCGGCGACCAGCCCCGCCGCGGCCTCCGCCTGCGCCGCGTCACCGCGACGACGCCTCCGGCCGAACCAGAATCAGCGGCTCCCGCTCGTGCTTGTCCGCCTCCACGCACAGACCCCGCACCGACTCGTAGGCCGAAAGCGGAATCTCGATCTGGCGGATGACAAACTCCCGCTCCAGGCGAACCCGCCCCTCCGCGGGCTCCACCTTCAGCTCGTAGGCCATCCACTCATTTTCCAGCCGCCCCGCCGGCGGAACCCGCTCCGTCGAATAGCCCTCCGGCAGATGGTAGGTCTCGATGAAACGCTGCGTGGAGGCGTAGGGCAGCCAGATCGGATAGTTCCGTTCGCTGCGGTCCGCGTAACGCTGAGTCAGTTGCAGAAAGTCCTTCGGCTTCACCACCATCTGCCGCCCGGATGCCTGCCCGACGTTGGGGGCCTCGAACTCGAAGCGGATGTTCACCGGCCGCTCGCGGTCCTCCAGGTCGCTGAAGTTCAGCGATCCCACCTTGCCGCCGGGATACATGAAGTTGGCGAACTGCTCCAGCCGCTGACGCCGCAGGCCCTCGGCCTCGAAAACCTGCCGCAGGCTCGTCGCGTACTGCCCCGTCGCCTTCCACTCCACCCCGACCGTCGCCGACCCGTCCTCCCGGAGCCGCACGTCGATCCGATACTCGCTGAGGCTGTCTTCCGGCGGCGCCACCGGCGTCTTCAGGAACACGATCTCCGCGCCCTCCCGGAAGACGATCGCCTCCACCCCCTGGTCCTGCCACGGCAGGGTGTCGATGCTCCCGTAGTTGGAGGTCGGATCCAGCCACCGCCCTCCCTCGAAATCCTCCTCGCCCGGCACATACACGATGGCGTGGTTGCACTGGTTCGAGGGAATGCCCCGCCGCAGCCGGCCCGCCGACCGCGTCCGCAGCGACGCGTACTTCGCCTCGATGCCGGCCTCCCGCAACAGCGTGATCAGCAGGTTGGCCTGGTCCTTGCAGTCGCCGACCTGCTTCTCCAGCACGTTCCCCGCCTTGTGCGGCTTCATCCCCATGATCGCCCGATCGTAATCCTGCCGATACTGGATCTTCTGGGCCACGAAACCGGCGATGGCGCGCAGCTTCTCCTCCCGCGTCGCCAGCCCTTCGGTCAGCTCCCGGGCCTTCTGCCGCACTGCGTCGTCGGCCACGAACTGGTCCTTGATCAGCGAATACTCCCACGCCGCCACCTCCGACCAGTCCTCGATCGTGCTGACCGCCACCAGGTCCAGCAGGTCGCTCGGCGGCGGACGATTGCTCTCCGGCTCCAGCATCGGCAGATCATCCGCCCGGAAGTCGTACACCACGCAGTTCTCGAACTCGCCCAGGGTCAGCCGCGGCCGCTCTCCCTGGATCTCGTAGCGAATCTTCCGCGTCGTGGGCACCAGCAGCACGAACTGCGAACGCCGCACCGGGTTGCCGCTTTGAAAACGGAACGTCGTCGTGTAGTGCCGACTGAGCCACTCGTTCGCCGAACCCCGCCACTGGGCCTTCAGCTCCACGATGCTCCCCGCCTGCAACTGCCCGAACTTCACCCCCGACCCGCTCACCCGCGTCGCCTCGATCTCCGTCCCGTCCGGCTGAATCACCACCGCCCGCTTGATCTTCGCGTCGTATCCGCCCGTATACATCGAGGTGTACTGCTCGCGGCCGGCGTCGTTCAGCACCTGCACGATCTGATGAAACAGGGCCGTATACGACCCGTCCTCGTTGAGCTGCGTCACCAGGTGATCCAGCAGCACCACCGCGTCGGCCTTCGGATAATCCGCCGCGCTCACGCGGTCCTGCACGATCTTCGCCGCCTCCTCCTCGCCGACCCCGTACACCTCGAACGCCGCGATCGTCTCCGGCTCCAGGAACTCCAGGTACTCCCGCAGGTCCTTGTCGTCGGGGTCGTACCGTAGCGCCGTCCGCCAGGCCGCCAGGGCCTCCGCTTCCACCCCCTGCCGCTGCCGGATGTCGCCCATCAAGCGGTGGATCCGCGAGTTCTCCGCGCAAATCTCCAACGCCGCCGCGCACTCCGCCAACGCCTCGTCGTAACGCTCGAACTGCATCAGCAACCGGGCCTTCTGCAACCGCAGGGCGATCGATAGCGGCTCCAGCTTCAGCACGATCTCGAACTGCTTCAGCGCCTCCTCCAGCCGCAACTCGTCCGTCGCCAGCTCGATCAGACCCATCCGCGCCGTCCGGTTGCCGTAATCCTGCTCCAGCACCCGCTCGCAGTACCGCCGCGCCTGCTCCCGCAAACCCCGCTGACGGCACTGCCCCGCGTACTCCTCCAGCACCCACACCGTGGTCGGCTTCCGCTCCAGCAGCCACCGCGCCTGCCGCCACACCTCGTGGTCCCAGCCCTTGCCCTGGTACAGATGAAGCAGGTAATACTGCGCATCCGGCCATTCCGGGTTCTGCTTCACCGCCTTCCGCAGCGTCGCCAACGCCTTCTCGAACAGCTCCGAATCCCCGTAAAACCGACCCAGCTCCGCCAGGCACTCCAGGTGCCCCGGCTCGATCTCCAACGCCCGCTTCCGCGCCGTCAACGCCTTCTCCGGACGCTCGTCCTCCTCGTAAGCCCGGGCCAGCAGGGTGTGATGATCGCTGCACTGCCCATTGCGGGCCACCAGCTTCTCCCCCGTGGCCACCGCCCGCATCGTCCGGTTCGTCAGGCCCTCCGCCTGCATCAGGTAGTACAACGCGGCCGGGTGCGGCCGCTTCCCGGACGCCGCCTTCACGAAGTGCTCATACACCCCGCGGCGATAGGGAAACTTCGCCGCCTTGGTCTCCTTCGGCGTCGGTCGAATGGCCAGCGGCTCGCCCGGCGTCGCCTCCGTGGCCAACGCCAGCGGCGACCCATCGGCCGCCGTGAACCGCAACAACACCTTCCACACCGACGACCGCTCGCAGACCTTCACCAACACCTTGTTCCAACCCGCCTTCAGCCGGCACCGCGCCGCGTACTGGTCGAAGGCGTAATCCACCTCCTCGTCGTTCGCCAACACCAGCCGATCGTTGATCCACAGCTTCACCGCCTGCCCGGAGCCGAACCGCGCCACCGCCTCCGTGTCCGCCTCCACCCGCACGAAGGTCAGCGCGTACGCCAGCGTCCGCCGGTTCGGGTACATGATCTCGTCGAAATCTATCGCCCCCGTCGGGTCCACGTGCCGCAGCCGCCGCCACGACACCGGCCGGTCACGCCCCTCATAGCTCTTCTCGTAGTCGATCTCCGTCTCCGGACCGTACTCCTTGCTGAAACCCGCGTTCTCCTCGTTGGCGAACGGCCCGATCACCATCCAGTCCGTCACTGGGGCCAGTCGGGCGTACTCCCGCCGGGCCTCGTCCAGCCGGCCGCGGGCCGTCAGCATCTCCGCCACCCGCCACCGCAGCCGATCGCGATACAACGGGTTCAGACGCCCATCCGCCGCCGCCGTCTGGAGCGTCTTCAACAAAACGTCGCTCTGCTCGCGGGAGAGATTCAGCGTGTCGGTGCGGGCCAAGTACAGCTCCGACTCCGGTCGATCCACCGCCAGCAGCTTCAGGTAGTGATGAAAGGCCGAGTCATACTCGCCCCGCATCTGGGCAATCAGCCCCGCCAGCTCGTTGGCCCGATAATGGTCGGCCTCCAGGGCCAGGGCCTTCGCCGCGGCCTCGGCGGCCGCCACATGGTCCGATCGATACCGGCTCAAGGCCCACGCCCGCGCCGCCCAGGCGTCGGCGTCCGCGTCCGCCGGCGGCTCAACGCTGAGAAGCTGCTCGGCCTGGTCGATGTTCACCGGCCAATAGCCGAACTCCTCGTCCGCCAACACGGACGGCGGACATTCCGCCGCCGCGGCGACGCACCACAGCACCGCCACCACCCAACGCGAGGCCGCTCTCGCCGTCCGCGGACTTCCCCTCCTTTCCGCCGCCTCGGCCACCGTCGCGACCTCGATGCCATCCGCGGCAGCCATATCCATCTGCAACCATCCGGCGTCAGCCTGGCCCGTCATGGAAACACTCCCTCCCCGGCGTCGGCTCCCGCGCCGGTTACATGGTTGTACCACATCATCGCTG
>Ga0129299_1001843_pt1 | contig 14162 bp, 16 predicted proteins | sample ConPoolayeCmetaG_FD_94477 | JGI IMG/M metagenome (GOLD analysis project Ga0129299, IMG submission 94477) | Hot spring microbial mat communities from California, USA to study Microbial Dark Matter (Phase II) - Cone Pool mat layer C metaG ... | reverse complement strand
TCGGTAATCACAACGGCGACACTGGAACCGACCATCATTCAGCTTTATCAGACAACGAAAACCGCATCTTAAACAATGTTTTCTTTTTGGGAATTTAGCCTGCCAAAAAATATGGTCGATTTTGACAGGGTTAAATCGTTAGAAAATCGCTTAAACATTAGACAATTCCATTATACCTTAGTCCGTGAAACGTCTAATGCCCTAAATAAATTTTGATTAAATAAATATTGTTCCAACAAAAACCCGGAGAGCGCTGTTTTTTATTAGAAAACCGCCCCCCTCAAAGGGGGGGGCGGTGGGTCTTACGCTTTGGGATTGTTATTGCGGCCGGTCTGTGCATTTTTCAGGCGCTATTACTGCTCCTGCTGGCGTTTCTTGTTCTTCTTTCCATGAATTTTTTGTGCAAGTAGGTGCCGAAGAGCGCTACGAAGAGATAGGTGCCGGTTGCGAAGATCATATGTTCGATGTGGCCGGAGATCGCATACATGGCCAGATTCACTGCGATTATGGTTCCAGTTGCAAAAAATAAGGTTTCAAATCTTTTTAAGATTTTGCCGAGCACCCAGCAGATGATTATTGCGGCTACTGCCGCCGCCATCCAGAACGTCCAATTGGGAAGAAAGTGCATAAAGATCAACCTCCTTTAAAGAACATTTTGACTTTCAATTATAATGTAAAAGATTAATTTTGTCAACAAAAATTTTAATTTTTGAGATTGAATTAATTTTTCTAATCAGATCGCAAAAAGACAATCGCAGGTCTTTTTTATTTTAGTTATAAAAATAATGAAAAAATTATCTTTTGCGCCTCGCAAAAATAAATCAAGATTTTTTGAGGCAATAAAATTGGGGCAAAAAACAATTGAAACAAGTTGTATAAGTTCAGATACATATACTAAAAAGACGGGCAGTAATCGAAAGTTGGGATCAATAATTCCTGCCAAAACTTTTTATCCAGTCGTTGACTTCTTTTTGAATCTCTTTTAAAGTTAAAGTTTTCATGCTCACTCCTCCCAATAATTAATTATCCAACATTCTCAAGAATGTTGGAATGTTTTTATGAATTTTAGTATTTCATAACCAATAGGAGATATTGAGTGTTGAACCATTCGTCCTTTATATTTTTTTATTACCAATCCGGCATGGACCAATTTTTTGGTATGCTCCGAGGCTGTTTTCATATTGCATTTAAGTTTGTCAGAAATTTCTTCAAGGGTAATTTTATCAGAGGCATTTATTAGAAATAAAATTTCCAGCCGTCGATGATTAGCAATTCCTTTAAAATGTCTTTCCAATTGCTTTAAACTTTTTATCATAAGTAATTCTATTATCCAATATTCTGCAGAATGTTGGAATATTATTTTAATTTAAAGTTTACTACCGCATACCCAACGCCAAACGGTCCTTCATATGATAAAACCTCGGGCTTATATTTTATGCTGGAGAGGGCGCCGAGCAAAATTAAAAGACTCCGCCAGCCGCATTCACCAGCTGATTCGGCAAAATCAGGATCGAGGTTTACAATTTCTTCAGGTTTGTTTTTCCGTAGCGCTTTAATTAAAAATTCATCAAATTTTTCACTATCCGGATGGGTTATGAGTCGGTGAGAGAGATCGCCGGAAGCAATAAGCGCAATTTTATCATCTGATTCTTGGATTGCTTCAAATAAATACTGACCAAACAAAACTTGATGAGCCGCTGGTTCTAGGGAATAAGAGATTGAGATGATTTTTGGTTTGATCGAAAGGCCCTGTAATAAAAAATATAAGGGTACAAGCGTACCATGATCCAATCTCCAAAGGTCCTGGCGGCTTGTGGTAGAAGCTAGAGGAAAGTTTTCTTTCTGGCAAACCCTCTCCAGCTTTTCTAAAAATTCCTTATCATTTTCAAAATCATACTTTAATTGCGGAGCGCGAAAATCAGAAAAATCACCAAAAAGGCGAGAGGCGGTTACAATATTCGGCCGGTCGGGATAAATAAGTCCATGCGGAGAGATCACGATAATTGTTTCTGGATCCGCACAACAGAATAATTCTTTCAAGGATAAAAAAGCCTCGATTGTTTTGGAAACTTTTTTTGATTCCTCTCCTCCGATTTCCGGAATGATAATCGGTGCGTGAGGAGTAAGAGCAGCAAATGAGAGCATAAATACCTTTATATCAAAATTCAAATATCAAATGTAAAAACTTTAGTATCGCTCGCGATTATAGTTTTTTGTTTTGAATTGTGGTTTTGCGCTTTGCGTTCTGAGCTGAGCTTTGAGTTAAATTATAATATTCAAGTTTTCCTTGCAGGTTTTGCAGTATCTGGTTCTGTCTGCTCCTGCAGAGCTATGCCGGGGATATTTACATTTTGATCTTTAAATTCTCGCGGCAGGTTTTGCAATGGCCGGTTTCATCAACATTGATGATTTTTGTATCATACCCATCTCTTTGAATCGCCAGAGTGCCGCATTTGGGGCAATAGGTTTCCTGACCAAATTCCGGGCCGACATTGCCAATATAGACAAACTCCAATCCTTCGCTTTTCCCAATCTCATAGGCATCTTTTAGGGTGGGTAGCGGAGTCATTGGCAAATGCGAAAGTTTGGCATGAGGGAAAAACCGTGTGACATGCCAAGGGGTTTTGGGTCCTAGATTTTCCTTGATCCAGCGGGCGATTTTTTGTAAATTAGGCACCGAATCATTTTTTGTTGGAATAATATTGGTAACGATTTCAATATGCATCTCCCATTTATTAAGAGCCCTGATTGTGGTTTCTAAAATTGGTTTAAGCGCAGGAACTCGGATGAGTTCTTGATAAAATTTATCATCGAAGCTTTTTATGTCGACGCGGTAGGCATCAAGATAAGGGCCAATTTCATCTAAAGCCTCAGGCGCGGCATAGCCATTAGTAACATAAACCGTATAAAGGCCAGCTTTTTTAGCTAATTTTGCGCAATCAATGGTATATTCCAACCAAATTGCCGGTTCATTGTAGGTCCAGGCAATCCCCGCCGTCTTTAAGCTCTTGGCGCGAGCAATGACTTCTTCTGGGGGAAGCTGAGTCTCAAGCGTATTTTTAGAAAGAGATTCGCCGTCTTGGAAAGAGATTTCCCAATTCTGGCAAAAGTCGCAGCGAAAGTTACAACCAAAAGAGCCGAGGGAATAAACCGAACTCCCGGGATAAAAATGATAAAGCGGTTTTTTTTCAATCGGGTCTAGCATTTCCGAGGAAACAACGCCGTAAATCATTGAAAAAAGCGAACCATCAATATTTTTTCTAGTTTTGCAGTAGCCTAGATTATCTGGAGCAATAACACAGCGTCGTAGGCAAACATTGCATCTACACTTTTTTGCCGGAAGTTGATCGAAAAGTATTGCTTTTTGCATATCTTTTCTCACTTTCTAAAAAATATTACCCTTTATTACCTTTTATTTTAACATATCTTAAAATAATTTGTTTGTTTACAAAAAAATCAGACTGTGCTATATTTAAGCGTCAGTTCTTTAACTATTTAAATTCCGCTCTTTTATGGGTAAAATGGAAGGGGTGAGACAGATGGCGGGAGCCGATAAGCTTTTTCGAGAAAAATTAGAACGATTTCTTTGTTCGCTGGGAATAAATTTTGATCATCTTCACCTCCTTACCTCCTTGATTTTGGGAAAGCCAGTCAATTCAGATGACGATCTTTCAAAGCTTTCACAAGAGGATCAAGAAAAAATAATCGCCGAACTTAAAAAGGGGCAAGAACATATTTTACGTCTTATTCAACAAGCATTTTTTATTCAACAAGCACTTTAAAAGGGACAAAATTTTCAACTGATTCTATGGATTTTGTCCCTTTTATAATTAATATGGAAAGGAGATTTAATGGCAGAAGAATTAAAAAACTTTGAAGAATTAAGGCAAGAATCGCCCGAAGCGCTAGCGCGGCAAATTTTAGCCTTACACAAAGAACTTGGGGATCTTCGCGAAAAGAATGGTTTACTAGAGGCGGAAAACGAACGATTGACTTTTGATATCGTTACAGGGCTGAAGCTTAGAAGGTTTTTTTATGAAGATTTGGCCGAACGGATCAAAGAAATGACGGAAGAAGAACTGGGATCTCCGGAAACGCCAGAAGCGGTAGCTTTTTTTGATGTAAACTATTTAAGTTTTTTTAACGAAGAGTTGGGGCGGGGGCATAAAGGAGGAGATGAGGCTTTAAGGTTTGTTTCTCAGGCTGTCAAAGAAGCTGATCCCAGCCTGATGGAAGGATTTCGGCATGGAGGCGACGAAATTGTGGGGATGATTAGGGGAGGATTTGAGGCTGCCGAAGGAATGGTTTACAGTGTGAATGTTAAGCTTAAGAATGCTCGAGTCGCAGGATCGGAGTTGCCAGTTTCTGTCAGTTCCGGGGTCGCGCATATTTCCGAAGCTTTTGAGGCCTATCGAAAATTTATTGCAGAAACAAAAATTGAGGATCCGGAAAATAAGATTGACAAAATAATGAATTTTTTAGTAGCAATTGCTGATCGCCGGGCCACTCGGGCAAAAGCAATGAATAGTATTTTAAAACTGATAGAACTAAAGCAGCAAAACCCGGAGCTTTATCAAAAGGTTAAACCATATTTGGAAAAAGGGGCTTTGAGAATCGGAGAGTCGAGTATTGAAAAATTGAGCACAATGACAGAGAGTGAAAAGCTCGCGTTTATCGAGGGGCATATTAATGGCACGCTTGAAGCTAGATTTGAGCAAGAAATAGAAAAAATCAGAATCGAGCATAGGCTAATTGCTGAAATTGCGGATCGAAGAGATGGGATGAAAAAAGAATGACTAGAAGAATTTTTATTGCCATCAATTTACCTCGCGAATTAATTGCGAATCTGGGCCGTGAATTATTGCAAATGCAGAAAAAATTTGAGGAAGCGCCGGTTAAATGGGTAGGGCCGGAAAATTTGCATCTGACCTTGGCTTTTCTTGGCGAAATCAGAGAAAAAAAAATAAAAGAGGTTCAAAAAATAACAGAGAGGGTGGCGGGAAGATATTCTCCTTTTGAGATAGTTTTTAAAAACTGTGGAGGATTTCCTAATAAAGAAGAACCCAGAGTGATTTGGGTTGGTGTTGAGGATGGAGAAGTAGTTAATCGGATTGCCGCTGAATTGAATGATCAATTAAAAAGAGTAGGATTTCCCCAAGAAAAAAGAGAATTTAATGCCCATCTGACAATAGGAAGAGTGAAGAGGAAACTTAAAAAAGAAGAAAGCCGGGAGATTTTCAGGATACTTGAGAGAATCGGGGCCTTGAAATTTGAGGTCGGATCAATAGATGTGATGGAAAGTATCCTGCGTCCCGAAGGACCAGAATATAAAACCTTAGCTTCGCTAAAATTAAAATCCTAAGCACTAAGCACGAACTTTCAAACAAATCTTAATTTTTCAAATCAAAATTTAAACGATCTGGGATTTAAAACATTCGAATTTGTATATTGTTTAGGCTTAAATTAATAGAATTTACATTTTATAATAATTTAATATATTTATGCTTTTCAAAGATCGAGCTGACGCTGGTAAAAAGCTTGCTCAAATGTTAGAGAAATATAAAGGAAAAAATGCGATTGTTTTAGCCTTGCCTCGCGGCGGCGTGATAGTGGCCGCGGAAGTCGCTAAGTTTTTAGCGCTTCCGCTCGATGCTATAATAACCAAAAAAATTGGCGCACCGGGTAATCCTGAATATGCTGTGGGAGCAATTTCCGAAGGCGGCGAGATTATAAAAAGCTGGTTGGAAAAAGAAATTTCAGAAGATTATTTAAAAAGTGAGGCCAAAAACCTCAAAAATGAAATTTCTAGACGAATTAAACTTTATCGAGAAAACCGCGATTTGCCGGATTTAAAAAATAAAATTGTGATTTTGGTTGATGACGGGATTGCTACGGGCTTATCTATTGAAGCGGCTTTGCAAGAAATCAAAAAGCGGCATCCTTCAAAAATAATTCTTGCGATTCCAGTGGCGGCGCCAGATGTTGTAGATCATTTCCAGAAAGAAGTCAGCGAGCTCGTTATTCTTGCAACTCCCGATCCTTTTTGGGCAGTAGGAAGATTTTACGAAGAGTTTGGGGAAGTGAGCGATGAGGAAGTGATAGCCGCTCTTTCGGAACAGGAACCATTAGGCTGAATTTTTCTTGCGAAGCGAAGCCTTATTATCAAGTAAATAAAATAGCGATATTCAAGAACCAAAATTTAAAAATTTTTAATTTTACCTTGCAATTTTTGTATTTTGAGTTTTAAATTTTGAATTAATTTTCTGTGGTCTATTTAGGTTTAGGGGTTAAAATAAGTCTCGGCTATTTGAATGGCTGAGGAAGAGGAGAAAATATGGTTTATGATCCTTATCATGCGCGGGGGCACACCAGCGAGGCAGTGGTTTTAATGGATGGCGACAGTCGATTTTTCGACGCTACAATCGGTTTTATTAAAAGGGAATTGAAAATTACTAATTTTGATTTAGTGGCCGTGGCTGGTGCAGCAAAAAATTTAGTTGATCCCACGCCGCAAGCGATCAAAAGTTTTGTTTTAAAGCAAATCAGAATTGGAGTCGATTATCACAGCGCCAGAAAAATTTTTCTTTTTAATCATACTGATTGCGGGCAATATGGCGGGGCAGGGTCTTTTTCGACCCACTCCGAGGAGGTGGCGGCTCACCGCGAGGACTTGTTAATGGCTAAAAAACTTTTAGAGCAAGAATTTTTTGCTGTTAATGTTGAATGCTATTTTGTTGATAAAGCCCCCGGGGAGATAGTTATTAGGAAAGTAATCGAAACTCAATATTAAGGAAGAAAAATCCGAACCTAAATTTGAATAATAAAATCATTTGATAAAGATTGATTTTTCCTTTCGGTTAATTGGTAAATAAAAGACTCAATCTTTTAGGGGTGGCACAATTTCAATAGGGCGAAACGTAAAGTAAAAAGAGCAAAATTATTATTCGAGCGGAGTCGAGAATTGTATTAGCGCGACTTCTCCACCAAAGCATAAATTTTCGAATCAAAGAATAAAATGATCAATTATTTTCAAAAAATGAAAAACAAGCTAAAAAAAATTCCTAAAGAGCCGGGAGTGTATAGGTTTTATAGTAAAGTAGCCCTTCGACAAGACTCAGGGGCTAAAAAGGCAGAGGTCCGTGAGATTATTTACATCGGCAAGGCAAGTAATCTAAAAAATCGGCTTTCTTCTTATTTTATCAAAAAGGGGAGAGGGCAATATAAAACCGAAGCAATGATAAGCGAGGCAAGGGATTTTGACTGGCGGGTGACAGATAGCGAAATTGAGGCAATAATTTTAGAAGCACTGGAAATTAAAAAATATTTGCCTCGCTATAATATAAAAGTCAAAGACGCCAAGAGCTTTTTATATTTAAGAATTAATGCCAAATATCCCCAAAGGCCGGAATTGGTGCGGAAAAGTCAAGCAATTGGCCGATATGTTTTTGGACCGTTTGTGGAAGCGGGTTCGGCAAGAGAGGCGCTAAAATTTATTCGAAAAATCTTTCCTTTTCGCGATTGTTCTGATTTAAAATATAAGCGGGCTGTTTGCATGAAAAAGCCGTGCCTTCAGTATTTTATTAAGAATTGCCCCGGACCTTGTATTGGAAGAATTAGTCGGCGCGACTACAAAAAAAATATTAAAAATATTATTTTATTTTTCTCAGGCAGAAAAAAACGATTAGTTAGATCGCTTCACCAAGAGATGAAGAAAAGAGCCAGAGCGTGTGAATTTGAACAAGCGGCAAAGCTTCGCGATCAGATCAGGGCGCTGGCACATATTGAGGGCACAGCAGCAATTACCCAAAAGGAAAGAAGAGATACGGCCTTGGCGGAGTTGAGCAAGATCTTGGGAATAAAATTTAGTTTAGATTCGAGAATCGAGGCTTATGATATCTCAAATATTATGGGAAAAGAGGCAACCGCTTCAATGGCAGTGTTTGTGGGCGGGATTCCCGATAGGGGGCTGTACCGAAAATTTAAGATTAAAACTATTAAAGAAATTAACGACTACACAATGTTTTCCGAGGTTTTTCAAAGGCGATTTTCAGGGACGCACAAAGATTGGCCGAGTCCCGATTTGATAATTATTGATGGCGGGCAAGGGCAGTTAAATACAGTGAATAGAGTAATTAGCGGGTTGGGGATTAGGGTTCCGGTTTTGGCAATTGCAAAAGGCGTGGAGAGGAAAAAGGTGGATTTATATTTTAAACCAGATTCTGGACAAGTCCGCTTGTCGGGAGGCGGGGCCAGAATGATTGTTTATATTCCAACAAAAAAATTAAGCCCGGAGCTTTTAAATTTATTAACGCAGATTCGCGATGAGGCTCATCGGTTTGCAATTTCGTATCATCGGTTACTGCGAAGAAAAAAGTTTGTTGCTAAATTATAAAGAATTAAAAAGTCCTCGCTCCGAATCCTCGGAACGAGGATTTTGGCAAAAGATTGATTTATATTCTTTGAGGATGGTTTTGGCATTTTGTTTTCGCGCAGATATCAGATACAGTTTTTTGGCCGCTTTTTCCATGAACGTCGGGGCGCCTTACTTTTTTGCGGCTTTGCGCGTTTTCTTTCGCGTTTACTGATTTTCTTGGCCATTTTTTCCCTCCTTGATCATTTTAAGGGGCGAAAAGAAAAGAGCGTTTAGCCCTCAAATTAATTTTAGAGCAACCTTTGGTTTTGTGAATGGGATTTTCATTAAGACTGCGCTTTCCCGAGCAGGCCTAGAATTACTGGGCGCGAGGGGCTCCAATGGCGCCAATAATAACAATAGCTCGTGTTCCCGACGAAATAAATCGGGGTTTTGCTTTTTTTAGGCAATTGTTCTATTATTAATCTGGAGAGAGCTTTATGATTGAAAATTTAAATTATTTTGAAAAAAAAGTCGAAGAAAGAGCTAAAAAAAGACAGCAAAAGTACGGAAGGGAGAAGATGCGAGTTTCCGGCAAGTCAGTTTTTTTATTGCAGCGATTGGCGGCAGAGCGAGCAGCAAAGATAGCAGAAGGGGCGGCACAAAACAAAAAATTAAAAACGCACAAATAAAAAAACCCGAAAACTTTTTGCATTTTTAGGTGGGTATTTTTTTGTTTTATTATGGCGAAGCCAAAATTATTACTTCACATTTGCTGTGGACCATGTGTGAGCGGAGTTTTAGAAGAGTTGGCCCGAGACTGGGAAGTGGTGCCGTATTTTTATAATCCTAATATTTGGCCCGAGAGGGAGTATCAAAAAAGGCTTGAGGCGGCAAAAAAAGCTATAGGAAGTATTCGCGCGAATACTTCTCTAGGGGTGGCGAAAAAATTGATTGTGGGAGATTATGATGCAGGGAATTGGGAGAAAGTGGTTAAAGACTTGGAAGGAGAGCCAGAGGGAGGGAAAAGATGTGAGGCTTGTTTTAGAATGCGTTTGGAGGCGACCGCGAAAAAGGCGCGGGAGCTGGGAATAAAAAATTTTGCCACCACGCTATCAATTAGCCCGCATAAAAATACTGGATTGATAAACAAAGTGGGACGAGGAATTGTAAAGATTCCTTGCTATTCTACTATGGTATCCAAGAGTAAAGAGAAGGAGGGGGTTGCTACCTTAAATTTTATTGAAAAAGATTTTTCCAAGCTTTACCATAAAAGCCTAGAGGAGTCGAAAAAAGCTGGGCTTTACCGGCAAAAATATTGCGGCTGCAAGTTTAGTCTAAAATCAGTAAACTAGCAATTTCCAATTTACAATAGATTGATTAACATTTCGATTTTCGCAGACTGAATCATTGAAAATCAATGAAAATTGAAAATTGATGCTCGAAACATTTAATCATTTAATTGAAATCAGCAGGGGTTTTAATAGGGTTTTTGAAAAGCCTATCAAGCGGCTGAGAAATCGCGGTGTCTTGGAGGTTGGGCGTCAAACTGGAAGGAGGATGCGAAAGACAGGCCGAATAATTTTATTGAAACGGACATAGTCAAAGATGAATAAAAAATTAAATTAAAACTGGTTACAATCCTCACCACTTTGCAAAATGAAGCAGTTGGTGATTGCGAGGGATAGGAGATATTTAATAATCAGGCGGGAGAAAGTAAAATCTTTTTCTTTTGCACAAGCAAGGGCTTTGTTTTTTGACATTAGAACCGCATCGTGGTATTATTTTAGGAGAATCAGGGAGTCGGTATGATCAAAAAATTTTTTATCTGGTGGGGATTAAATATTATTGCTTTATGGCTTACGGCATGGGTGGTTCCGGGCATTTCCTGGACGAGTTTTTGGGCATTGATTTTGGCAGCGCTTACCTTCGGCATTATTAATATTTTGATTAGACCGATTCTTTTAGTGCTTTCGCTCCCAGCCATGATTTTGAGCCTCGGTCTTTTTTATTTTATTGCCAATGCTTTTATTTTCTGGGCGATTTCGGTTTTTGTTCCGGGTTTCGTGATCACTGGTTTTTGGACTGCTTTTTGGGGAGCAATTATTGTTGGGATAATCAACTTCATCTTGGGAACGATCTTTAGAAAATAAAGGGTTATAAATTATATATTGGTTTTACAGAAAATCTAGAGGAAGGGATTAAGCGGCATAACAAGGGCGAGTGAATTCTGCCAGAAGGAGGTCCTTTATTCCCTTTATCTGATTTATTATAGGGTTCAACTGAATAAAGGCATTACATTAGATCAAGAGAAGTTTTTTAAAACAGGTTGGGGTAGAAAATTTATAAGAAAAATTAAAAACACTAATTGGGCGTGCCCGCCAAAATTTGACACGATAGGGCGGATAAGCGATTGTTTTTTAGTTTGGCTCAAAATTGTTAATGTTAAGCTGGTACTTTCCTAATGAGTCAAGCTTGGGCGGGCGGGAGTAGTTCAGTGGTAGAACGTCTCCTTGCCAAGGAGAAGGTCGCGGGTTCAATCCCCGTCTCCCGCTTGAAATAAAAAATTACAGATAAGCTTTGTAAATTATTATGAAGCTTATTTTTCCGAGAAAGATGCAAGAGTTCGCAAGAAGAATTTAAAAACTCATTAACAAAGAGTTTTTTTAAGGGCAGGATAAGGTTTGCTAGAAGAAATGGCCTGATGACCGAGTGGTTAGGTAGCAGTCTGCAAAACTGCGTACGGGGGTTCGATTCCCCCTCAGGCCTTAATACAGAAAAATTCTAAGTTCTAAAGCCGAATTTCTAAATTTCTAAATAATATCTAGCGATCAAAATCTTAAGTTCTAAAAGCTTAGAATTTTAAATAATTTGAATTTAGAATTTATTTTGGTTTTTCACGCTCTAAACTTCAACTTAACCTAAGGAGGTATATGGATATCAAAAAAATTGTTGCAATTTCTCAGATTGTTGTTGCAGTCCTTTTAGTGCTTTCGATTTTAATTCAGTCCAGGGGGTCGGGGTTGTCCGGAACCTTTGGGGGCGAGGGGAATGTTTATAGTGTAAGGCGCGGCGCTGAAAAGATTTTATTTATCTTCACGATTGTCTTCGCTATTGTTTTTGTTGGACTTGCAGTCGCCAGCTTATTTTTAGCGCAATAATTTATGAGAAAATTGATTTGGGCTTTTTATTTAAAAGTCAATCATTTTGTTCTGTTTTTTCGAAAGATTTTTGGTAGGCTTTTTTTCTGGGAGAAGATAGTTGTTTTGGTTTTAATGTTGGTTATTGCGGCATCTGCCTTTGGGTGGGGAATTTTGAGCAAGAAAGGGGGAATAAAGCCAGAGTTTGGCGGTATTTATATTGAGGGAATTATTGGAGCGCCAAAGAACCTCAATCCTTTATTTGCTCAAAGCAATAGCGAGCGGGATATTGGAAATCTGGTTTATTCCGGCCTTTTAAAATATGACCAAAGACACCAAATTGTTCCTGATCTTGCCGAGAGATGGGAAGTTAAAGATGATGGGAAAAAGTATACTTTTTATCTAAAAAAGAATATTTACTGGCAGGATGGAAAAACTTTTAGTGCCGATGATCTGATTTTCACCACGGATATTTTAAAAAATAAAGATTACACTGGTCCGAAAGCCTCAGTGCTTCAAGAAGTGGAAATAAAAAAAATCAACGATTATACTGTTGAATTTAACTTACTCCAACCATTTGCCCCTTTTATTTCTAATTTGACTTTTAAAATTTTACCCCGTCATCTTTGGCAAAATGTGGTTATTAATAATTTAGCTGATTCTGAGATTAATCGGAAACCGATTGGAACCGGCCCTTTTAAAATTAGCGAAATTAAATTCTTAAAAGACGGAACAATTTCTCAGATATTATTTTCGGCGAACCGTGATTATTATGCGGGAAGGCCGTATCTTGAGGGCGTAATTTTTAAATATTACAATGACCCAAAGCAACTAGTGGCTGCTTATAAAAATCAAGAAGTAATGGGAATAAGTCGGGTGGAGCTTGGGCAATTAGATGAAATAAAAGATTTGAAAAGTCTTAATATTCTTCAAATTAAACTGCCGCAGTATATTGCCTTGTTTTTAAATACCCAAGGTGATGTTTTAAAAAGCAAGGATATTCGGAGAGCAGTGACGATGGCAGTAGACAAAAATAAAATTATTAATGAGATTTTTAAAAATAATGCGCGTGCTATCGGGGGACCGATTCTTCCGGGTTCTTTGGGGTATTCCGATAAATTTCAGAAAGAAGTTTTTAATCCCAATGAGGCAAGAAGTTTGCTCGACCAAGCTGGTTGGATTGATTCTGATAACAATGGAATCCGCGACAAAAATGGCAAAGAACTTAAGTTCGTTTTTGTTTCTGGTAACGAAAATGTTTATCTCAAGACAGCGCAAATGATTATTTCTAATCTTTCAGAAATTGGCATCGGAACCGACTTTATCGAGGCGCCAGCGGCTGTTTTGCAGGTAAAATATATCAAAGAAAAGAAATATGATTTACTTCTTTTTGGTGAAAATCTTGGGGCCGATCCCGACCCTTACGAATTTTGGCATTCAAGCCAAGCAGAAAGTGGCCTAAATCTTTCTTTGCTGAAAAATGCCGAAGTCGATAAATTGCTTGAGGAAGCAAGGCAAACTTCTGATGCTGCAATAAGGACAAAGGATTATGAGAATTTCCAGGAAATAATCGCTGATGAAAGTCCGGCAGTATTCTTGTGTCAGCCCTATTATCTTTACGGTTTAGGGAAGAGGTTAAAGGGAGTGGAGCTTTTAACGCTTAATGAGCCGTCAGAAAGATTTACTAATATTAATCGTTGGTATTTAAGGACTGATTAGATGAAGAGATTGGCCGCAGTGGTGGAATTGGCAGACACGCAGCGTTCAGGGCGCTGTGAGCGCAAGCTCGTGAGAGTTCAAATCTCTCCTGCGGCATTGGCAGGGCGAGTGATTCCAAAATAAAAAACCCACTCATGAAGCGAGCGGGTTTTTGTCGGCTTTGTTGGATACAAAAATAATTCTTTTTTTGACATCTTGGATCTTACTGTACCCAAAGAAGATGGATTGGACTCTACCCTTTCTTTTCGCCTCTTTCCAGATTGTAAAGCAATAATTGATTTGGCTTTCATAGTCTTGGAACCTGGCGCTGGCGATAAATTCCCAGTGGTATTGGGAATTTAATTGGTAGAGTCTATGATCTGTTTTTCGGTTTCTGTTTTTATGGACAGCATCGAGCGACCAACTGCTTTCGGCAGTGATTGTGTAAATGAAATGAAGGTCGCCGCCACTTTTTCCCAAGCATAAAGCAGCATTTGATTTTGCATTTGCGTGCCTCGGAGAAGTTGGGGGGTTATGCTGGAGGTTTCTCCTGTTTTCTTTTGGTCAAACAACTCCACAAGAATGTTGGGCGCAAGTTGACAGTTTTTTGTCGCAATGGCTTTCAGAACTGGTTTTTTTAAAGTAGCTTTTTTGGGGGTTGATGCTGAAAGGCAACCAGTTGTTTCTGTTCCTAACCCGATTCTTAATGAAAAAGAAACAAAAAAGCAGGAAATGGAACAGCAAAATCCTTCGTTTGGTTATGAGATTTAAGATTTTTGGGGAATTGGGGTTTAAAGAAAAAAAGCTGCGAAGGAAATTTGTTCCAGTCAAGCGAATCACCTCCTTTGGTGGCGGAAGGAGTAACACAAAAGAGAAGGTTTTTAAAGTACCTTCCTTTTCCAAAATGTCGATTTGATAATTAAAAGTATCACAAAAAATCAATTTGTCAATAAGAAATTGACTAAAGATTGAAT
>Ga0129299_1001842_pt1 | contig 14163 bp, 13 predicted proteins | sample ConPoolayeCmetaG_FD_94477 | JGI IMG/M metagenome (GOLD analysis project Ga0129299, IMG submission 94477) | Hot spring microbial mat communities from California, USA to study Microbial Dark Matter (Phase II) - Cone Pool mat layer C metaG ... | reverse complement strand
GGTTAGATTTCGGTAAAGTCGATCGAATCTTGGTACGGGGGGTAAACTGGGTGGGGGATACCATTCTAACCTACCCAGCCCTTGAAGCATTAAAGAGACATTTTCCGAATTCCCGGATCACGATCCTCATTCCAAGTCATCTGGCAGATTTGTGGAAAACTTCCCCGCATGTGGATGAGATCCTCTCTTTTAAAAAGAAAAGAGGGATTCCGTCGGTTTTGGAAGATTTTAAAATCAGCCGTCTCCTAAAAGAGAAAAGGTTTGATCTGGGAGTAATTCTCCCAAGATCTTTTCGTTCTGCCTTCCAGCTCTATTTAGCCGGGATTCCTGTCCGGATCGGTTATAAAGATGAAGGGAGGTCTTTTCTGCTCACCCATAGGATCCCCAGAACAGAGGAGCTCCACAGATCCCACCGTGTCTTCTATTATCAGGAGCTGTTGAAATTCTTTGGAATCAAGGCAGAGTCTCTTTCTCCTCGTCTCCTCCTTCGTGAGGAGGATCGGAAAGGGGGTGAAGAGATTCTGCAAAAGAAGGGGCTCTTGGATGGAAGGCCACTGGTTGGCATCAATCCGGGTGCGGCCTACGGATTGGCGAAATGCTGGTATCCGGATCGATTTGCTGAACTGGGGAAGAGGCTTTCTCAGAAATGGAAAGCAACTGCCTTGATTTTCGGTAGAGCAGAGGAGCGGGAGACAGCGGAAAAGATCATCCATCATTTAGGACAGATGGGGGTCGATTTGACCGGTAAAACGAATCTCCTTCAACTGGCGGCCCTTCTTGAACGATGTTCTATCCTGGTCACGAATGACACCGGGACGATGCACGTGGCATCAGCAGTTGGAACGTCTGTTGTAGCCATCTTTGGGCCAACCGATCCCGTTGCAACAGGTCCCTGGGGGGATGGTCATACCGTAGCGAAGAAAGAGGTTGCCTGCAGCCCCTGTTTTAAAAGAGTCTGTCCCACTGACCATCGATGTATGGAAGAGATCACTGTCGATGAGGTGGAAGAAATCGTCGACAAGAAATTGAGGGTATTAGATGAGAAACGATGAACCATGAACGATGAACGGTGAACGAATGTCAAATAGGACCGGCAAACTTCCCATTTCCGTATATGTTTTAACTTTTAACAATCGCCGAACCATTGAGCGATGTTTGAAGAGTCTTCAGTGGGCAGAGGAGTTGGTGGTGGTTGACTCCGGAAGCACGGATGGGACTTATGAAATCTGTCAGCGCTTCACGGATAAACTCTACCGAAAAGAGTTTCAGGGCCATCGCGATCAATATCAGTATGCAGCAGACCTGACAACCCGTCCATGGATCATGTTTGTCGATGCCGATGAAGAGGTGCCTCCGGAGTTGGTTGAAGAGATCAGGGAAAGACTACAGGACGGGGCTGCGGGCATCGATGGTTTCTTCGTCTATCGCCAAACCTATTACCTCGGCAGATGGATTCGATATGGAGGATGGTACCCGGACGGGGAGATTCGGCTTTATCGAAGGGAGAAAGGCAGATGGGAGGGAGGGCTTCACGCCAAGATCGCAGTGTCGGGTCGTGTTGACGTGTTAAAGAATAAATATCTCCACTATACCTATCGGGACATTTCGGATCAGATTCAGACGATCGATAAGTACTCGAAGATCGCCGCAGAGGATATGTTTCGAAGTGGAGAGAAGTTCAGCCTCTTCAAACTCCTCTTTCACCCTCCCTTCCGATTTATCAAGGAGTATCTTTTAAAATCGGGGTTCAGGGATGGGTTGCCCGGATTGATCATCATCGTTTCGACGATGTTCTATGTCTTTATCAAATATGCGAAACTCTGGGAGATCGAGAGGGTACAAAAGGAGAAAAAAGATGGCTCCTTATGAAAACGCCTTTCAAGGAAAGAAGGTGCTGGTAACAGGTGGGTTGGGTTTCATCGGGTCCAATCTCTCCATCCGGCTGGTGGAGTTGGGAGCCAAAGTGACGATCGTCGACAATATGATGCCCCGCCTGGGAGGCAACCTCTTCAATATTGAGGAAGTCAAGGACCGAATTCAGATCAATTTCAGCGATGTCCGGGATGAACATTCGATGGATTACCTGGTTAAGGAAAAGGACATGATCTTCCATCTGGCAGGACAGGTCAATCATGTGGATAGCATTCGAAATCCCATTCAGGATCTGGACATCAACTGCCGGGGAACCCTTGTGCTTCTTGAATCCTGCCGGAAAAATAACCCAGAAGTAAAAATCATCTTCTCTGGAACGAGAGGAGAATATGGCGCCAGTGTAAAGCTTCCGGTGGGAGAGGACCATCCCACCAACCCCAAAGGCATCTATGCCGTGACCAATCTTTCAGCAGAGAAGATGGTCTTGGTCTATGACGATGTCCATAACATTTCCGGGACCTGTCTCCGGATCACGAATACCTATGGACCCCGGCACCAGATGGCCCACGATGAATATGGCGTGCTCAACTGGTTTATTCGGAAGGCGATCGATGATGAGCCCATTCCTGTCTTTGGAGATGGTCACATCTTGAGAGACTTTCTCTATGTGGATGATTTGGTGGACTGTTTTCTCCAGGTGGCCAACTGCCCGGCGGCTTATGGAGAAGTCTTCAATGTGGGAACAGGCATTCCCATCAGCTTCATCGATCTGGCAAAGAAGATCGTCGAAGTCGCGGGCTCCGGAAAGGTCGCGTTCACAGAATTTACGAAGGAACGGAAAGAGGTTGAACCAGGAGATTATTATACAGACATTTCGAAGATCAAGAGGGTGGTGGGCTGGACGCCCAGGACCTCACTCGAAGAGGGACTTCGAAAGACCATCGCATTTTACAGAAAGTACAAGAGGGAATACTGGGGGTAAAAGCAATGCGGAGTGCGGAATTCGGAATTCGGAATGGAAACCTTCAGCGTCTATTTTTTAAATGCCGAAATCCGCATTTGAGGCAGGGATGGTTCCTTTCATCGATCTGACCAGGCAATACAAAGAGATAGAAACCGAGATCCTCTCTGCCATGAGGCGGGTCTTTGAAAAGGGGCGATACATTCTCGGGGAGGAGGTTTCCACCTTTGAAGAGGAGTTTGCCCATTATTGCGGAGTTCGATATGGCGTTGGTGTCAATTCCGGCACGGATGCGCTTTATCTGGCTTTAAAAGCAGCAGGCGTTGGACCAGGCGACGAAGTGATTACCGTTGCCAATTCATTCATCGCCAGTGCCCTTGCCATCTCTTTCACAGGAGCTAAACCCCTCTTCGTGGATATTGCTCCAGAGACCTATCATATGGATCCGAATAGTCTGGAGGCTCTCTTAAAGAAAAAGGGGAGAAAAAGGGTTCGGGCAATCCTTCCTGTTCATCTCTATGGTCAGCCCGCTGAGATGGGTTCCATTATGGAGATTGCGAATCGATACGGTCTCATCGTCATCGAAGATGCCTGCCAGGCCCACGGAGCAGAATACCAGGGAAGAAGAGTGGGATCCTTCGGAGCCATGGGATGTTTCAGTTTCTATCCGACGAAGAATTTAGGTTGTTATGGGGACGGAGGGATGGTGGTCACGGATGATAAGAAACTTTATGAGAGGCTCAAACTCCTTCGATGTTATGGAGAGAAGAGGAAGTATGAGCATATTCTTCAGGGAGGGAATAGTCGTCTGGATGAAGTTCAGGCAGCCATCCTTCGGGTCAAATTGAGGTATCTCGATCGATGGAATGAAACGAGGAGAGCGAAGGCTCGTCTTTATAGAAAGTATTTGAATGGGTCCGGAGTGGTATGCCCTGTTGAGAGGGGTGGAAGCGAACCTGTCTATCATCTCTTCGTGATTCGTACAAAAAGGAGAGATGCCCTGCAGAGATATTTAAAAGAGAAGGGGATTGAAACCCTGATCCACTACCCCATCCCCATCCACCTCCAGAAGGCTTACAAAGATCTCGGATACCGAAAAGGAGATCTTCCGGTCACAGAGGGATTTTCACGGCAGATTCTCTCTGTACCGCTCTTTCCAGAACTTTCTAAATCAGAGATGGATGAAGTAGCGAACCAAATAAAGATTTTCTTAGATCAAGGTGACGGTTACGAAGCCCCTGCCTGCCGGCAGCCAGGGGCTCCGCCATATGGTAACGGTTACGTAAACAAGAATTAAAAGACGAACAACGTAGCCGTTTAACGATTCGGGCATCGTTGCCCTAACCGTGACCCAAAAGTATATGTTCTGAAAAATATGAAAATCCTTCATCTCTTCAGTGACTGGAAATGGACCGGGCCCTCTGAACCGATTGCGAACTTATGCAAAGAATTAGAAAGAAGGGGCCATGAGGTGACGCTTGCCTACCGGAAGCCGCCCTTTCCGCTGGAAGATAGTTTAGAAAGGAGGATCAAGGAAAGAAAGATTCAGGCAACCGACCGGTTTCACCTGAACCGTCCCTTGAAATTATACTCCCTATCTTCAATCAAGGATAATCTTTCAGATATTTTTAGCCTGACCAATTATCTCGAACGCGAAAAGATAGACGTGCTCAATGTCCATCAATCTCATGACCATATTCTGGGTGGAATGGCAGCCAAAAGATCGAATCATCCGGTGGTTGTCATCCGGACCGATCATAAACGGGATCCAATCAGTCCCCACCCTGGGAATCGATTTCTCATCTCCTATTTTACCGATGGAATGATCACCTTCTCCGAGAAGGCAAGAAGAGAAAATACCGAGCATTTTAGCCTTCCCGTTGATAGGGTCGCCAAGGTTAACCCTGCCTTAGATTTGGACCGCTACCGTCCTGAGAATGAGTTCAAAGATATGAGATCTTTTTTTGGCATTGAAAAGGATGAGATTGTCATCGGGATGGTGGCACGGTTCCAGAAATATCGAAGGACAGAGGTCTTTCTTGAAGCGGTAAAAAACATTGTCCGGGAATACCCAAAGATCAAGGTGCTTCTGGTCGGTCGGTCCAGCCAAATGGAAGAAAGCGTCATCAAACCGATGAAGAAACTCGGCATTGAGTCATGGGTGGTTCTGGGAGGATATCAGACGGATCACTATCTTGATACATTGGCCTGTATGGATATCTTCGTCTTTTTAATGCCTGGCTCCGATGGAACCGCAAGGGCTTTGAGAGAGGCGATGGCCATGGGAAAGCCATCGATCGTTGCGAACCGAGGGATATTGCCCGAGCTAATCGACCATGGCATCACGGGCCTGGTCGTAGAAGATTCCCCGGAAGAATTGGCACAGGCAACCCTTCGAATGCTTCGAAGCCCTGAGTTGAGGACCACCATGGGAAAAGAGGCCCATGAAAAGGCCTATCGTGAATTTCGTTTGGATCGGCAAGCTGATGCGGTTGAAAAATTTTATGATGAGATGATTAAACTTGGTCCATGGAGAAGAAAATAAAATTTGCCACAGCCATCCCTAACTTCTCAAAACGCAAAGGAGGTGCTGAAAGATACCTTGTTGACCTCTGCACCCGAATGGCTCAGGAAGGGCACGAAGTTCATGTCTATACGGAACATTGGGAAGATGAGATCAGTGGGATCCATCTTCATCGAGTAAAAACCATTCCATTCCCCAAGAGTCTTCGTCTTCTCTCTTTTGCCATTAATGCAACAAGAGGGATGAAAAGGGGCCTTTATGATGTCACGCTTGGGGTGGGAAATACGCTCGAGGCAGACGTCCTTCAACCCCACGGCGGGGTTCACTGGGCGTGGTTCTGGAGAAGCCTTCAGGCTTATGAGAATCTGTTCCACCGGTTGATTAAATTCTTGGGCAGGGTGTTGAGCCCGAAGCAATGGGTCCAGGGTTATATCGAAAATGCGCCCTATAAAAGAGGAGTCTTTAAAAAGATCGTCGCTATCTCTGACATGGTGAAAGATGATTTAATCAGATGGTATAAAATTCCCGAAGACCGAATCGTTGTCATATACAACGGAGTGGATATCGAACGTTTTCACCCAAGAAATCGCCAATTCAGGGGTGAGGTAAGAAAAAGGTATGGAATCGGTGAGGAATTCGTAATCCTATTTGTTTCGAATAACTTTCGAATGAAAGGATTGGGTTATTTGATCCAGGCGCTGGCAAAGATCAAAAAGGAAAATCATCCCTCCTTCAAGCTTCTCATTTTGGGAAGAGACCGCCCTCAACCTTATCTTCGTTTGGCGGAAAGGTTGGGGCTTTCCAAAGAGGTTATCTTTGCAGGCTCCACCAATGAGCCGGAGAGATATTATGGAGCGGCAGACCTCTTGGTCCATCCGACTTTTTACGATGCCTGTTCGCTCACCATCTTGGAGGCGCTCGCCAGCGGTCTTCCTGTGATCACCACTTCCTCCAATGGAGCAAGTGGGATCATGACTCAGGGCAAGGAGGGTTTTATCCACCCTGACTCAAGAGACCATCATACCCTTGCAGAAAGAATTTCTTTTTTATTAATAAACGATGAGAGGAGAGCAGAAGCCTCCCTGGCTGCCCGTGAATTGGCAGAAAGATATTCTAATAAAAAAAACTGGGAAGCGATGAAAGGCATTGTTGAAAGGGCTGGCTCGAAAAGAGAGAGAGTCCCATGAAGAAAAAGCGTTTCTGGTATCCCCTGATCAACCTAAAAAATCGATTTCTTTTTGGTGCCTATGGTAAGGATGTTTACATCGAACCTGGGGTGGTGATCAATCGGCCTCGATTCGTCCACTTGGGAGACCATGTTCGGATCAAACGAAACACCAGCATCAACCTCCATCCGAAGGATAAACATTCTCCCCAAGAACTCCTTTCGATCGGTGACCATGTGATCATTTCGGAAGGCTGCTTCATCAGCGCCTGCAATCGTATCATCATAGAGGAAAATGTGGGGATCTCTCCCAATGTCATGATTATTGACAACTCCAGAAAGCCAGGAGATGTGAGCCGCCCCAGCAAAGAACAGCCAATCCACATCGGCCAAGTCCGTATCGGCGCAGATTCTTGGATTGCCTACGGCGCCTGTGTTCTCCCTAACGTGACCATCGGAAAGCATTGTATCATCGGAGCCCTCTCGGTGGTAACCCGGGATATTCCTGACTATTCGGTTGCGATGGGATCTCCGGCGAGGGTGGTGAAGCGATTCGATTTTGAGAAACGGGAGTGGGTGAAAGTAAATGAGAGAGGCGAGTTCGTGGAGTAAAATATTTCAGCATCGGGACAGAATTCATCAATATTACCCCGAGATCTGGAATTTGAAAATTCTCCGGAAACGATTTCCACTAATGCTTCGGCACATCCAGGATGGAGAAAAAGTGCTCGATATCGGCGCCTCCGAACGAACTCTGGAGGGACGGCTGAAAAGGCACTATCCGAACCTCATCTACCAAAGCATGGACATCGACCGAGAGAAGTTCCACGATTACTATTCCCTGGAGGACATTCCAGAAACATTCGATGTGATCTTTCTCTTTGAGGTGATTGAACATCTTGAGCTGGAAGAGGGAATGAAGATGTTAGAGAAGATTTACGGTCTCCTCAAGGATGGAGGCCGTCTTATTCTCACCACCCCGAACATCTTTAATCCAAGCCGCTTTTGGAGAGATGCCACCCACCGGCAGGCATATTGTTATGATGAGTTAGGTGGACTTCTGTTGGCCCATGGATTTGAGGTGAAAGAGATGTATCGGACCTATAGCGACGCCCTTCATCGTTTCCTCTTTCGAGTTTATGTGATGGCGCCTCTTCACCGTTATTTGGGAATCGATTTTGCGAAATCGATATTGATGGTGGCTGTCAAAGGGGAAGCAAAGTGAAAATGAACATCATCTTTCTCACTCATTCCAGTGATCAGGGACATCGATTCCGGGTTGAACAATACTTTCCTCTTCTCTGGGATCACAAAATTGAACCTTTATGGCAGCCTCTTCCGAACTCCATAAGGGACCGCTTTTCCATTTATGAGAAACTTCCGCAATTCAATATCGTCTGTATCCAGAGGAGATTGCTTTCCCCCATTGAATTTTTGTGGGTTCGAAAACGATCCAAAAAGATTCTTTTCGATCTGGACGATGCCATCATGTATCGTTCTTCCAGGTCTCTACGCCCCCACTCTTTTTCGAGGCGATTCAAATTTAGATGGATGGTCAAGAGAAGCGATGCCGTCATTGCGGGGAACCGTTTCCTTTGGGAGGAAGTGCGAAAGGTGGACCCAACAAAGGAAGTGTTCATCCTTCCAACTCCACTGGATCTGAATGCCTATCCAGAGAAAAAAGAGGTCCATTACTCGGATGACGTGATGATCGGATGGATCGGAACAAAGGGAAATTTAAGATACCTTGAGACTTTGGAGCCTGTTTTCAAAACACTTGCTTCCCAATTCCCCCGTGTGAAATTAAAGGTGGTGAGCAATGGACATTTTGAATCCAGGTATCTCCCTACAATTAATAAAGGGTGGGTTCTTGAAGAGGAGAATCAAGATTTAATTTCTTTTGATATTGGTTTGATGCCATTGGAGGATAACCTCTGGTCCAGAGGGAAATGCAGTTTGAAGATCATCCAGTATCTGAGTGTTGGGCTTCCTGTCGTCTGTTCTCCAGTGGGGATGAACCAGGAGATCATTCACCCTGGCGTGAATGGTTTCTGGGCGAAGACGGAGGAGGAATGGGTGGAGGGCCTGGGAGGCCTCATTCAGAACCCAGAATTGAGAAGGGAGATGGGCCTGCGAGGGATTGAGACGGTTAAAGAGGGGTATAGCCTTGAGGTCAATTTCTACAAATTGTTAAAAATTCTGGAGAGAGTGGAACAGGGGGCATTGGTTCCGTGAAGGTCCTTTTTCTGATTCAAGGGTTTTCCGTTGCCGCTAGCCGTTATCGGGTGATTCAGTATCTCCCCTATCTCCAATCGAAAGGAGTGGAGCCCACCGTTCAACTTTATCCGAGGACCCTTAAGGAGAATATTCAGTTGTTTAAAATACTCCCTCATTTCGACATCGTTTTTCTACAGAGGAAACGATTCAACCAACCGAGGCTGGGGCTCCTAAGAAAAAAAGCCAAAAAGATCGTCTATGATTTTGACGACGCCGTGATGTACCGAAATTCGAAAGCGAATCATCCCATCTCATCCACTCGAAAAAGGCGGTTTGTCCAGATGATCCAGGCCGCCGATTTTGTGATCGCAGGGAATGAATTCCTGAAAAAAGAGGTTCTCACGATCCATCCCAACGTCGAAGTCATTCCGACTCCCATCGACATCAGCCGATATCAACCCAAAGATTATACCCTTCCGCCCGAAAGGGTGATCCTTGGATGGATCGGCGACCATGGATCGATTCACTATCTCGAGAGGATGAAACCCATTTTTGAACGATTGGGCAGTCGATATGCAACCGTAGATTTAAAAATCGTCTGTGATCACTTTTTTGACTGTGAGCAAATGAGGGTGATCAAGAAAAATTGGAAGGCAGAAGAAGAGGTTTCAGACCTTCAGAGCTTTGACATCGGCCTGATGCCCCTTATGGATGATCCCTGGTCCTGGGGGAAATGCGGGTTGAAGATCATTCAATATCAAGGGGTGGGAGTGCCGGTGGTCTGCACGCCGGTTGGGATCAATCGGGATCTGGTTGAAGACGGGGTAAATGGGTTTTACGCCATGACCCCAGAGGAATGGGAGGAGAGACTTTCCCGATTGATTGAGGATGCTCGATTGCGGGAGCAGATGGGGATGGAAGGACTGCAAAGGGTGCTGAAGAACTATACCCTTCAGGCCTGCGCTCCCAAAATGCTCTCTGTCCTCCATCAGGTGGTCGAAAAGCCTAAAGAGGTGAAATCAAATTGAGAGAAGCCGTCGTCAATTATGTGAAATGGGCCATTGATCAGTTTCCCTATGAGGAGCCCATCCTCGATACATGCGCGGGATGGGAGCCGAATTATTATCAACCCCTTTTCCCGGGGAAGCGGTATATCAAACAGGACATGCAGGACTTCGATCCGCCCTGCATTGATATTCTCTGTGATATTACCGATATGAAGCCGATTGCTGATGGAAGCATCGGGCTGGTCCTCAACCTCGAATCGCTCGAACACATTCCCTATCCACAGAAAGCCATTGATGAAATCCATCGGGTGTTAAAACCCGATGGTCTTTTGATTCTGACCACCGTGATGCATTTCAAGATTCATCGGGCGCCGAAGGATTACTGGAGGTTTACTCCAGAAGGGCTCGAACTTCTATTGAGGCAGTTTAAAATTTTGGATTGCACCCTGGAAGGGGATCTTAAGAGACCTAAAGGGATATGGGTGGCTGCACGAAAAACTTCCTCCACTGAGGAATGGGGAAAACTCCCTCTCCTAAGGGTCGTCAAAAGTGATGACCGACTTTTAATGAAATTGAAAAGGAAAGTTAAAAGATAAAAGCAGGGGGAGAGGGGGGGTGAGCCCAAGTCACCTCAATGTTGATACCAATAAGCAATCAAAATGGGTAAGTCACCTTATAAAAAAGTTGCTCAAGGAGAGATGAAGGGATGGATCAGAGAGGAGGTGCTCGATCTTCTTCCTCATGACTTTTTCAATGATCCTGTTGCTTCCGCGAAAGGGATGGGTGGCAAAGTCATCGCCGAATCTCAATGGCGATGGGCAGGCCTTTTTCCTCTCTCCGAAAAGAGAAGCGTTTTCTTAAAGAGGGACCTTAGCAAAGGAAAAGGAGAATGGTTCAAATATCTCATTTTCCCCTCAAAAGGGAGGAAAGAGTGGTTTATTGCCTATCAAATGGGAAAACGAAATCTTAATATCCCGAAGCCTCTGGGATGGATGGAGCGGATTCATCGGGGGCTGGTAAGAGAGAGTTACTACCTGTCGGAGGCCATCGAATCTGGAATTTCATTGGCAGAATCGGCCAGTATCCTTCAGGATGAAAAGGTTTTGACAGAGCTGGTTAAAACGATCGTAAAGATGCATTCATCGGGGTTGCTTCACCAGGACCTCCATGCAGGTAACTTCTTGTGGGATGGTCAATCCTTTTACCTCATCGATTTGCATCGTGCCCGGCTCCTCCGCTCCTTATCCCTGAATCAGAGATTATGGAACCTGTCCCACCTCTTTCATTCCTTGAGACCCATCTGGGAAGAGAAAGATCATCTGAGATTTCTTGAACAATATTTTGAGGGAGATTCGATCTCCTCCCAGAAGAGAAAAGAATATTTGATGAAAATCTATTCCTTCATGGAAGGTCTTCAAAAACGACAGTGGAGAAGCCGAACCAGACGATGCCTGAAGGAGAGCACGGAGTTTTCCGTTCAAAAAGAGAAAGGGTGGACCATCTACCGTCGAAAAGAGTTTTCTCTCGATCGTTTGAAAAGGGCTGTGGAAAAGCACTGCACGATTGTTCAGCATACGCCTTCTTCCTTGGTGAAGCAGAGTCCTGAGGTGATGGTATCGATCGTTGATGATGAGACCGGTAGAATATGTGTCAAACAATTCATTCATTCCAGTTGGTGGGATCGGTTCAGGCGATGTTTCAGCCGTTCCAAAGGATATAAGGCATGGTTGGGGGGGAATGGATTGAGGGTGCGGGGCGTCTCCTCCATCGCCCCTTTTGCCCTTTTGGAACGAGACAGGAAAGAAGGGGGATGGGATAGTTTCCTCGTGATGGAAGCCCCAATGGCAGGAGAAGAGATGGATCGTTTCCTATGTAAAGGGTTTCCGGGGAGCCAAGGAAAAAGGAGGTTTATCGAAGCCTTTGCCCGCTGGCTTACTTCCCTCCATCAGAAGGGAATCTACCACCTGGATATGAAGGCCTGTAATATTCTGGTATCGAAAAAAGGGGAGGGCTGGGACTTTAAACTGCTTGACTTGGAGGATGTCCGATTCAACGAGAGGATCGATCAAAAAAAATTGTTTAAAAACTTACTCCAACTTAATACTTCCGTGCCGAAATACGTGACTCGTACAGATCGTCTGAGGTTTCTTCGGGCTTATCTGCAACAACTTCCGATCATTAGAAATGAAGAGGCATTTCTCTCTAAACTGATGCAAGGAAGCCAAGAACGTGGGACAGTTTATGTTTCCCCTTCTGGGGTGGTAAAGGAGAAGGCCTGTTGACTGAAAAGAAAAATGTTCCTGAACAATGGATTCATGGGATGGTTCCTTTGTCGAGGGACGAGATCCATGATAGAGTGATTGAGATGATCGGGCGTGAACCAAGGGGAAAATTGTTGGACGTTCCTACGGGTACAGGGGTACTGGCTCATCGGTTGAAAGAGATGGGATTTGATGTTTCCTGTTGTGATATCAATCCTTCCTATTTTTCTGCGCCTGATTTAAAAGTTCACTTGGGAGATCTGAATCGATCTCTTCCTTTCTCTTCCGATTCGTTTGATTATATCGCCTGCATCGAAGGGTTAGAGCATCTGGAAAACCCTTTCAATGCCATCCGAGAATTTTCAAGGCTTCTCAGAAAAGGGGGAAAGGTCTTTCTCTCCCTCCCCAATTATCTCAATATCGAAAGGCGATTGAGATTTCTCCTCACCGGCCTCTTTTCAAAGATTCCTTCTCCCAAAAAATTGGGAAAGGAGCGATTCGAAGACCTCTGGATGCTTCATCTCATTCCTTTAACCTACCCGGTCCTGAAGTTAATTTTAGAACACACGGGATTTCAGATCCTTCGAATAGAGAGGGATAAAGAGAAACCACGGATGAAATGGCTTCTCCCAATGGTATGGGGGATCAGAGGCTACTGTGCCCTATGGTCAAAAACCAAAAAGGAGGATTATCATTTAACTGAGACTCTTTCTAACCCCATCATTATGGGCGGCAACACCTTGATCGTGGTTGCCGAGAAGAGAGGCGAATGAGCCAATCCAGATGAGGATCGGATATTTTATCAAGAATTACGTCTTGAAAGGGAGCGATGGGAAACCGGCAATATCCGGAGGAGTGAAGGTGGTTTCCCAGCATGTAAAACTGCTCAATGAAGCTGGTATAGAGACGTTCCTTTTTACCAGAAATGTTCAGACCGACTCGAATCTGGCAGAGTTGAATTTATATGATCGCCCCATTGTTTTAGGGAAAGAGGAGGATATTCCTGATTGTGACCTCTATATTGGTACGGTCTTTAGCGATGTCAAGATGCTCTTTCAAAGAAAAAAGGGTAGGGTTGCTCACCTCTGTCAGGGATACGAACCCATCGATTATGCTTCAAGGATTCAAGAGGGGGTGATTTCAGAAAAGTATCAAAGGAAAGGTCTGCTTTCCCTCTGGAAACCGTTTGATCGTTGGAAATTTAAAAGAAGAATTAAAGAGATCGAATCGATCTATGCTTTGCCAACAATTAAGGCAGCCGTATCAAGACATCTGGTCGAGTTGATTCAAAAACGCTATGGTCAGCCGTGTTTTTTCATCCAGAATGGCATCGATCCAAAAATCTTTTATCCCAACCCGAGGAGAACCTGGGCTGAAGAGGGGAAGATCAAAATATTATCCGTTGCCCCTCTCCAGGTTGGATTCAAAGGGGTTCCTGACACCCTTATGGCCATCAAAATGCTGAAGGAAAAAGGAGCCCCGATTGAATTTATTAGAGTTTCTCCCCATCCCCCCTCAGGGCAAGAAGAGTTAGGGAAGATCGTCGATCAGTATCATATGAATTTAAACGAATGGCAGATGGGCGAATTATACCGAAATGCTGACCTCTTTATCTCCTCATCCCTCGAAGGAGAAGGATTTGGGCTTCCGGCTATGGAGGCTCTTGCCTCTGGCGTTCCTTCCATCCTGACCGAGATATCCAGTTATTTGAATTTCGATGAAAAGAAGGATTTTGCTTATTTCGTCCCTGTCCATCGGCCAGACCGAATTGCTGAAGGAGTTCTGACCATTCAACAGGATCCAGGGTTGAGAGAAAGGATTCGTGAAAAAGGATTGAAGGTTGCACAACATCATACCATAGAAATAACCAAAGAGACTTTATTAAACTTTATCGAAGAGTTTCAATGATCAACCATCTCGTACAATTTGCAGCAGAGGGAGTGCATTCCAAAGTATTAGAATTGTTGAACCATGTGCAAAGAGGTCAGGTCCTCGATGCCCCTGCAGGGCAAGGGGCGCTTTCATCCGAACTTGAAAAAATAGGTTTCAAAACCTTTTTGGGAGATATACAGAAAGATAATCTTCAGTATCGAAATGGAAGATGCGTTCAATTAGATTTAAATAAACCTCTTCCTTTTAGAAGACGGATATTTGAT
>Ga0129299_1001841_pt1 | contig 14164 bp, 10 predicted proteins | sample ConPoolayeCmetaG_FD_94477 | JGI IMG/M metagenome (GOLD analysis project Ga0129299, IMG submission 94477) | Hot spring microbial mat communities from California, USA to study Microbial Dark Matter (Phase II) - Cone Pool mat layer C metaG ... | reverse complement strand
TAGACGCCCTGCTCAAAGCGCTCCTGGACTATGGGCTGGGGGTGCCGCTGCTGCTCGGTTCGTCTCCGCTGCTGGCGTTGATTGCCCTTGTTCTGAGCCTGGAGCGTGGCCGCGGGCCGGTATTGCGCCGTCTCACCGTCCTGGGACGGGGGCAAAAGCCGTTTGTGATGTTCAAGTTTCGCAGCCAGCCAGCTCCGAGCACGCCTGACCGGATGAGGGGAGCGTCATCCCCTGTCGCTGCGCTGGTGGCGGGGCTGGAATGCGCTTTGTATCGCACCGGCCTGGACAAGTGGCCGCAATTGTTGAACGTGGTGGCCGGGCAGATGAGCCTGGTGGGGCCGCGTCCTCGCCTGCTCGGTGAGGGAGCAGACCCCCGCACGTTCCATAACCTGTGCACGGTCAAACCGGGCGTGATCGGACCCTGGCTGGGAGGACGAGAACGCAACCCAGAGAATGAGTGGCAGAGCGAGCTGTACTATATCCGTAGCTGGACGATCTGGCTCGACTTGCAGAACCTCTTCCGCGCCCTGCAGGGCATGGGACGCGGCAGGGAGCGAGCAGAGCCAGTTACCCAGGAATCTTGAGTGTAGAGGGGGAAGAATGAAAATTCTCGTCACAGGCGGGGCCGGCTTTATCGGTTCCCATGTCGTGGATGTCTATCTGGAGGCCGGTCATCAAGTGGCAGTTGTGGATGACCTCTCCACGGGGCGGCGTTCCAATCTCAACCCTGGGGCGACGTTCTATCGGCTCGATATCCGCAGTCCCGAGCTGCGCGATGTCTTTGAACGGGAACGTCCCGAGGTGGTGAACCACCACGCGGCGCAGATGGATGTGCGCCGCTCGGTGGCCGATCCGCTCTTCGACGCCGATGTCAATGTGCGCGGTTCGCTCAACCTGTTAGAGTGCGCCCGCCAGAGCGGCGTGCGCAAGTTCATCTACATCTCCACGGGTGGCGCGGTCTATGGCGAACCGGTCTATCTGCCGTGTGACGAGGAACATCCCATTGCTCCCCTCTGCCCCTATGGCGTCAGCAAGCATACGGTCGAGCACTATCTGTACCTCTATCATCAGCTTTATGGGCTGGACTATACGGTGTTGCGCTACCCCAACGTCTACGGCCCGCGTCAGAACCCCCAAGGCGAGGCTGGCGTCGTGGCGATTTTTACCGCCCAGATGCTCCAGCAGGCGCGCGTGGTCATCAACGGCAGCGGGGATCAGGAGCGCGACTTTGTCTATGTGAGCGACTGCGCACGGGCTAACTTGTTGGCCCTGGAGAACGGCGCCGGACGCATTTACAATCTGGGCCGTGGGGCAGGCACATCGGTCAATGACATCTTCAGGTTTCTGCAGAGCCTGACCGGCTATGCCCGCCAGCCTGACTATGGTCCGCCCAAGGCTGGGGAAACCTTCCGCATCTATCTGGATGCGAGCCGCGCGCGGCGCGAGTTGGGTTGGCAACCGACGGTGGACCTGGAGGAAGGATTGCAACGCACCGTGGCTTACTTTCGGGAGGTCGAGCTGCTGAACGAATAGTCTGACAATATGCAGTGTGTCAGTAGAGGCCAGAACTGGCTGTGGACAGGTTGACCCTCTGTCTCTAACCGCCAAGGAGGAACCCTATGGATAGCGTCGAGTCGTATGTGGCAACCCTGCAGGGCACCTTGAACCGCCTGCCCTGGGACGACATCCGCGCCGTCATCACGGCCCTGCACCACGCCCGCCTGGCCGGCCGCCAGGTCTTTGTCATGGGCAACGGCGGCAGCGCGGCAACTGCCTCGCACTTTGCCTGCGACCTGGGCAAGGGCGCCGCGCTGCCAGGCTATCCCCTCTTTCGCGTCATCGCTCTCACCGATAACATGCCGGTCTTTTCTGCCTATGCCAACGATTGCGGCTACGAGCATGTCTTTGCCCGCCAGTTGGAAAATCTCTTGCAGCCCGATGACCTGGTCATCGGCATCTCCGGCAGCGGCAATTCGCCCAATGTGCTCAACGCGGTCGAACTGGCCCGCCAGCGCGGCGCAACGACGATCGCCCTGGTCGGTTTCGACGGCGGCCAGCTCAAAGAGAGGGTCGATCTCTGTATCCACGTGGGAAACGACTGTATGGAGCAGGTGGAGGACGTTCACGTCATCCTCGCCCATCTGATGGCCAGCGTGCTGCGCCAACTGCTTCTGGAACCTCATTGCCTGCTCTCTGCTCCACAAGATGAGGAGCAGCCCGTAGAGGATGAGCCCCATGCGACCGGCTGTCTTTCTTGACCGCGATGGGGTGATCAACGAGAACCGCCGCGACTATGTCCGTTCGTGGACCGAGTTCTCTTTCCTGCCCCACGTCTTCCCCGCCCTGCGCCGCCTGGCAGCCAGCCCCTTCGCCGTGGTGGTGGTCAGCAATCAGTCGGCCATCGGACGCGGCCTGGTCGAGCAGGCGACGGTGGAAGAAATCCACCGCCGCATGGCGCGCCAGATCGAGGCGCAGGGCGGCCGGCTGGACGGCGTGTTCTACTGCCCGCACCGTCCCGAAGACGGCTGCGATTGCCGCAAGCCCCGGCCGGGCCTGCTGCTGGCGGCGGCAGCCGCACTGCAGCTCGACCTGGGACGCTCCTTCCTGGTCGGCGATGCCGAAAGCGACATCCTGGCGGCGCTGAACGCCGGCTGCCAGCCGCTGCTGGTGCGCACGGGGTTGGGAGAGGAGCAACTGGCCCGCTTCGCGCCGCACTTGCTTGCTCGCTGTCGCATCGCCGCCGACCTCGGCCAGGCGGTCGATTGGATCCTCGACGGAGGAATGCTGTGATCTATAGCGGCGTCTTTCCTGGGATCGCGGGCGTCCCCGCCCGCCAGCCGCAGCGCGGCCGAGACGTCCGCGCTCCCAGGTCTGGGATCGCGGGCATCCCCGCCCGCTGGCCGCAGCGCGGACGAGACGTCGGCGCTTCCAGGTTTGGGATCGCGGGCGTCCCCGCCCGCTGGCCGCAGCGCGGACGAGACGTCGGCGCTTCCAGGTTTGGGATCGCGGGCGTCCCCGCCCGCCGGCCGTAGCGCGGACGAGACGTCCGTGCTCTGCACAGGGGCGTGTCCCCTATCTGACACGCCCCCCGGGCGTTCGAAACAAAACATTGTCACCCTGAGCGCAGCGAAGGGTCTCGTTGCAACACGGGTTCCTTGTCACACGGATTGTCTTTCTGTGACCCGGCGGGAACGGGGTGTAATCCGTGTCGCAACGAGATCCTTCCCCTTCACTCCGTTCAGGGTCAGGATGACAATGTTTTGCTTCGAACGCCCCAAGCCTGCGGTGCAGCCGGAAACTGCCCGCAGCAAGAGCAATTGGCGATAAGCGATAGGCGATAAGCGATTGGCGATAAGCGATAGGCGATAAGCGATTGGCGATTGGGTGTTCGTAGCAGTTGTCCTATCTTTTGCTTCACCCCCCCTGCCTCCCTTTGCTGGATCGGCCCGATTGGGTTATAATCGAATCAGGAGAAATTCTATGGAGCTTCGTCAATACGTTGGGGTTGTCTTGAGATGGTGGTGGCTGATCGCGCTGGCGACGCTCGTCGCTGCCGGCTCTACCTACCTGGCAACTCGCTCCGCCCCACCTGTCTACCAGGCCAAAACCACACTGATGGTCGGCCAGATCACGCGCGACCCCAACCCCACCAACTATGACTTTTGGGCCAGCCAGCAACTGGCTTCGACCTATGCCGAGCTGGTGCGACGTGAACCGGTGCTGCGGGCAACGGTGGAGGCGCTGGGGCTGGACTGGTCGTGGGAGTCCCTGGCCGGCGCTGTCTCGGTCAAGGTGGTCCAGGGGACGCAGTTGTTCGAGATCTATGTCATCGATACCGACCCGGCGCGGGCGCAGGCGATCGCCAATGAGGTCGCCCACCAGTTGATCCTGCAAAGCCCGACCACGCCTTCGGAAGAGGAGCTTGCGCGCCGGGCTTTTCTCTCCAGCCAGTTGAGCGACCTGCAGGCCAAGATCGAGAGCACCGAAGCCCAGATCGCTGAGCTGGAGCAGGAGCTGGCGGAGGCGACCAGCGCCCGCCAGATGCAGGACCTGCAGGGACAGATCGCCAGCCTCCAGGGCCAGGTGCGTTCCTGGCAGGCCAACTATGCCCAGCTTCTCGGTCTGTTGAACCAGGGCGACCTCAACTATCTCAGCGTCGTCGAGCCAGCGGCCCTGCCGGCCTATCCCATCGGCCCCTCACTGATGCGCAACGTCATGCTGGCCAGCGCGGTGGGACTGGTGCTGGCGGTGGGGACGGCCTTTTTGCTCGAGTATCTCGACGATACGATCAAGTCGCCCGACGATGTGCATGCTGTTGCCAACCTGCCCACGCTGGGGGCGATTGCGCGTATGCGGGGAGACAGCTACCAGGAGCAGCTCATCGCTGCGCACAGTCCCCTTTCTCCGATTGCTGAGGCCTACCGCCTCCTGCGCACCAATATTCACTTTTCTTCTGTCGACCAGCCGTTGCGTACCTTGATGGTGGCCAGCCCCGGCCCCACTGAGGGCAAGAGCGTTACGCTGGCCAACCTGGCCGTGGTCCTGGCCCAGGCCGGGCTGCGCGTGATCGCTGTGGATACCGACTTGCGGCGCCCTGTGCTGCACAAGGTCTTTGGCCTGAGCAACAGCCATGGCCTGAGCGACGCCATCCTCCAGCCGAACCCTGGCGTGTTGGAGCATGTGCAAGAGACGGGGATCGAGAACCTGCGCCTGTTGGCCAGTGGCTCTTTGCCGCCCAACCCGACCGAGTTGTTGGGGTCGTCGCGCATGAAGGCGGTGATGGATGAGCTGAGTGCCCATGCGGACATTGTGCTGTTCGACAGCCCGCCCTTGCTGGTCGTGGCCGATGCGGCTGTTCTGGGGGCGCGGGTCGATGGGGTGCTGCTGGTCAACGACGCCGGCAGCACGCGCCGCGCCGCAGCCAAAAGAGCGGTAGAAGAGCTGCAGCGCGCCCGCGCCAATCTGCTGGGCGTGGTGCTGAACCGCCTCTCTCTGCGCCGCGAAGGCGGCTACTACAACTATCAGTACTATTACTACTACCGCAGCGAGGACGGCGAGCGCCGCAAGCGCCACCGCCGCAAGGGCCTGCTGAAACGCTTGTTCGGGCGCAGGTGACGGGGTCGCAGACCCCGCCGGAGCAGGAATAGCCACTGTGCTGCTGGCGGGCCTGTGACCCGCCAGCAGCAGTTACCAGGTATCGTTCATTTTCGAGACAGGGGTGAGATGGATTCAACCGACGTAAAACTCCTGATCGTCGACGACGCCCAGCCGCTGCGCGAGTTTGTCAGCCAGGTGCTTGCCAGCGAGAGCGATTTCGCTGTGCTGGAGGCCGCTGACGGCGCCGCCGGCCTGGAAATGGCGCTGGCCCACCGGCCCGATCTGATCCTGATGGACCTGGAAATGCCGCGCATGAGCGGCGTTGAGGTGCTCGACGCCCTGCGCCAGCGTGGCCTCGATATCCCCGTGATCTTGATGACCTCCTACGGCTCCGAAGCGGTCGCCGTCGAGGTCTTTCGCAAAGGGGTGAAGGACTATTTGACCAAGCCCTTTACCGCTGAAGAGCTGTTCGCCGCGGTCGAGCGGGCGCTGGCCGAGGTGCGCCTGCGCCAGGAGAAGGAAAAGCTGACCGGGCACCTGGCCGCGACCAACGAGCAGTTGTCGCGCCGCGTCGAAGAGCTGGGCATTCTCTACCAGGTCGGCAAGTCCATCACCGCCCAACTGGCCCGCGATGAAGTGCTGGAGCGCATCCTCGAATCGGTCTTTTTCATGATCGACGCCGACGAGGCCGCGCTGATGCTGCTGGACGAGGAAAGCGGCAGGATGCGCACGGCGCTCTACTACCAGCGGGTGCCGGGCCAGGTGCAGCAGGTAGCCCGCCGTAGCCCGGAAGAGCTGGCTTCTCAGGCCGCGCTCTCGGGCGACGCCACGGCCAGCGGGGCCATGCTCTATGCCCCCCTTCGCGTCGGCGTGCGCTCCATCGGCGCCCTGGGTGTCGGCAACCGCGTCAGCATGCGCCCCTTCAGCGGCCACGACCGCCAGCTCCTGCTGGCCCTGGCCGATTATGCGGCCATCGCCATCGAGAATGCCCGCCTCTATGAGCAGCTTCAGGCAGCCAACCGGGCCAAGTCCGAGTTTGTCTCTGTGGTCGCCCACGAGCTGCGCACCCCCATGACCTCGATCCGCGGCTATGCCGATATGCTGCGCAAAGGCATTGCCGGCCCCCTGACCGCGCAACAGGCCGCTTTCGTCGACACGATCTATGACAACGTCGAGCGCATGCGCGTCCTGGTGGCTGACCTGCAGGACATTTCGCGCATCGAGTCGGGCTATATGCGCCTGGAGCTTCGCCCCACGGCGCTGGCCGAGGCGCTGGAGGGCGCCCTGCAGACGCTGCGCCCGCAGATCGAGGCCAAATCGCAACAGTTGACGCTGGCCCTGCCCGATGACCTGCCGCTTGTCCGCGCCGACCCCGCTCGCCTGACGCAGGTGCTGACCAACCTGCTCAGCAATGCCTGCAAGTACACCCCAGAAGGCGGACAGATCGCCGTGCGCGCCTGGATGGAGGATAAGCTGGTTCATTGCGCCGTCGCCGATAACGGCATTGGCATCTCGGAGGAGGACCAGGCACACCTGTTCACCAGGTTCTTCCGCTCCGGCGACCCCGTGGTGCGCGACCAGCCGGGCACGGGCCTGGGACTGTGTGTGGTCAAGAGCCTGGTCGAGCTGCAGGGAGGGACCATCTCCGTGGAGAGCAGGTTGGGGGAGGGGACGACGGTTCACTTTACCGTGCCCGTTGCCTTTGCAGATTTGTCATGATCTCGATCGATCGCTGGAGGGTGTTTTTCCCGCTGCGTTTGAAGCGGGCGTTGAAGCGGCAGGGGGCGCAGGCGCTGAACGCCCTGGATGCGCTGCGCCGCCTGCTGGCGGCAGAGCACTTTCCGTTCCTCCTGACTGTGCTGGCGGTCGTCCTCACCGCATCTACCCTGGGCAGGGGCTGGGTTGGTGACGACGTGATCCACCGTTCGACCCTGCTCTCTTCTACCCTGGGCCAGGCGATGCGCTCGCTCTTTACCTTTCTCTCGCCGGAACGCAACCCGGCGCTCATGGACGCAGGGACAGCGCCCTGGTGGACGTTGCCCGAAGTGCGAATCTCGTTCTTCCGCCCGCTGGCTGTGCTGACGCACTGGCTGGACTATCGCCTCTGGCCCGACGTGCCGCTGTTGATGCACGCGCAAAGCATTCTGTGGTATGCGGTTGTCTGCCTGGTGGCGGCGCGCTTTTATCGCCGCTTTGTGGGCCATTCCTGGATCGCTGGCCTGGCCGCGTTGCTCTTTACTGTCGACAGCGCCCACGTCAATGCGGTCGCCTCCCTCTCCAGCCGCAATGTCCTGCTGACCGGACTGTTCGGCATGCTCGCGTTGCTGGCCCACGACCGCTGGCGGCGCGAGCGCTGGAAGGCCGGTGCGCTGTGGGGGCCTTTCCTCCTGGCGCTGGCGCTGCTCTCGGCTGAGGCCGGCGTGGCGGTCGGCGCCTATCTGGCCGCTTACGCGCTCTTTCTGGACCGTGGGCCATGGCGTCAGCGTGTCGTCAGCCTGTTGCCCTACCTGGCCGTTGTCGTCCTCTGGCGAGTCTTTTATCAGAGCATGGGCTATGGGGCGTGGGGGTCGGGTTTCTACGTCGATCCCGGGCAGGAGCCGCTGCGCTTTGCTCGCCTGATGTTGGAGCGGGTGCCGCTGCTCCTGCTGGGGCAGTGGGCCGGCGCCGACCCCGGCCTCTACACGGCCTTGTCGGTGCGCACCGACGTCGTCTTTTGGCCCTTTGCCTTCTTGTTCCTCCTTGCGGTTGGCGTTGTGCTGTGGCCCCTGCTGCGTCGAGATCGGCAGGCGTGTTTCCTGGCCTTGGGGATGCTGCTTGCCACCGTACCCCCCTCGGCGATCCGCATTCCCAGCGGCCGCCTGCTCATTTTCGTCGGCCTGGGCGCGCTGGGCCTGATGGCGCAGTTCTTCGGCGGGATGCTGGACCGTATGGCCTGGCTGCCCGCCCATCGCCTCTGGCGGGTCCCCGCCTGGATCCTCTGCGCGGCGTTGCTGTGGATTCATCTCGTCGTTTCCCCTGTCTCGATGACGGCGACGGTAGGGGTGCAGGACCCCTTCTTCGAGAATATCGTCGATCTGGAACCGCTCTCGGAAGCCAGGCCGGAGGTGGTGGTGATTGTCAACATCCCCAGCCCCGGCCACATCATCTACATCCCTGACGCCCGCCGTGTCGAGGGCGAGGAGGCGCCAGCCCACCTGCGCGTCCTGTCCCCCGGCTGCTTTGGCGTCGAGGTGACCCGCGTCGACACAACCACTCTGCTGGTGCGCCCCGACCACGGCTATCTGATCCCGCCCGGCGAGGGCATCGGCGAGAGCGCCGACGACCTGCCGCCCGCTCACCTGGCCTATGCCTACCAGTACGGCGACAGCTTTTTCCGCAGCCACGAGTTCCCCATGACGCTGGGCGAGCGGGTCGAGCTGACCGGCATGACGGTGACGGTGACGCGCATGACCGACGACGGCCGACCCGCCGAGGTGCTCGTCAGCTTCTCCCGCCCGCTGGAAGACCCGTCCATCCAGTGGCTGTACTGGGACTGGCAGCGCCAGGCCTATGCGCTGTTCGATCTGCCAGCCATGGGTCAAACTGTGCGGGTAGGCGGTCCGTTTGATGAATAGTTCCTTCTGCGTCCCCTTTTCTGCGCCCTCGCTGGACTCCAAGCCATGAAGATCCTGGCCGTCAGCGACCGCGTCGTCGAGATGCTCTATAGCCCGGCCATCGCCGCGCGCTTTGGTGATGTTGATCTGGTGCTTTCCTGTGGCGACCTGCCAGCGCGCTACCTGGAGTACATCAGGACGATGCTCGGCGTTCCCCTGCTCTACGTCTTTGGCAACCACGACCTGGGCGTCCATACGGCCGATGGCCGCTTTGAGCTCGAGCCGCAGGGCTGTCTCAACATCGACGGGCGGGTGGTGGAGGTCAAAGGATTGCTGATCGGCGGGCTGGAAGGCTCGATGTTCTACAGCGAGCGAGCTGCCTATCAGTACACCGAGCAGCAGATGCGCCGCAAGGCCTGGACGATGCTGCCTGCTCTGCTCTGGAACCGCCTCCACTATGGCCGCTTTCTGGACATCCTGGTGACCCACGCTCCCCCCTACCGCATTCACGACGCCGCTGACCCCTGCCATACGGGTTTCAAGACCTTCCTGTGGCTGATCGAGATCTTTCGCCCGCGCTACCTGATCCACGGGCACGTTCATGTCTACGGCACGGGTGTGGCTGTGTCGACCCGCTATCAGCAGACCCGCGTCATCAATGCCTACAACTACCAGGTGATCGACTGGGATAAGGACTGGTAATGTCCGATCTGGACCGTTTCCGCTATCTGGAAGCCGTGCAGGATTTTCGGCGCGCCCGCCGACGGGCCGAGCTGGAGCGCATCGTCGCCCGGCTGACCGGCCGCCCGGCTGGCCTGCTCTGTTACCAGGACGTGGCCGAGCGGCTCAAGGCGATGGGCGGCGCCGACCTGGGGCTACAGACTGTGCCGCTGGATGCGATCGTCGGCAGCGTGGGACGCTGCGGCGAGTTCACCCGCGAGTTTTTGCCCCTGCTGGACGAGGACCAGGCGCGCTGGGCCAGGGTCAGGGCCGCCGCCGAGATGGGCGTCCTCCCGCCGGTCAGGCTCTACAAGATCGACCAGGTCTATTTCGTGCTCGACGGCAATCACCGTGTCTCCATCGCCCGCCAGCGTGGCGACACGCACATCCCGGCCCACGTGATCGAGCTGACCACGCGCGTGCCGCTCTCGCCCGACGACCAGCCGGACGACCTGATCTGGAAGGCCGAGTACGCCGGGTTCCTGGAACGTACCCGCCTGGATCAGCTTCGCCCTGGCGCCGATCTCTCTGTGTCGGTTGCCGGCCAGTACCGCATCCTCGAAGAGCACATCCAGGTTCACCGCTACTATATGGGCCTGGAACGCAAGAGCGAGGTGCCCTACGAGGAAGCTGTCGCTCACTGGTACGACACGGTCTATCTGCCGCTGGTCGAGGCCATTCGTGCCACCGACATCCTGGACGATTTCCCCGGCCGCACCGAGACCGATCTCTACGTCTGGATTTCCGAGTATCGCAGCGAACTCGAGTCCAGGCTGGGCTGGCAGATTCACCCTGCCGAGGTGGCGGCGGACCTGGTCTCACGCGCCAGCCCGCGCCTGTGGCGCGTCGTCTCTCGCCTGGCAGACCGGCTGCGCGAGCGGCTCATCCCTGCGCCGCTCTACGTCAGCGCGCCGCCGGGCCACTGGCGGCAGGAGCACCTGGCGATGCGCCGCGACGACCGTCTGTTCAACGACATCCTGCTCGCCCTGGACGGTCGGGAGACGGGCTGGCGCGCGCTCGACCACGCGCTGGAGATCGCCCGCCGCGAGGAGGCGCGCCTGCACGCTGTGCACGTCATCCCGCCGGACGGGCCGCAGGAGGAAGCGCGGCTGGCGGCGCTGCAGGACGAGTTCCGCCGGCGCTGTGGGGCGGTGGGCGTGCAGGGCGACCTGGCCATCGAGAGGGGGACTGTTCTGCATCACGTCGGCGAGCGCAGCCAGTGGGCCGACCTGATCGTTGTCAGCCTCTCCTACCCGCCGGGGCCCCGCCTGACCCGCCGGCTGGGGTCAGGGCTGCGGCTGCTCTTGCGGCACACCACCCGGCCCGTGCTGGCGGTGCCCAATACCTTTTCGCCGCTGGACCGGCTGTTGCTGGCCTATGACGGCAGCGACGAAGCGGACGAGGCGCTTTTCGTCAGCACCTACCTGGCTGGCCAGCGTCATTGCGGCCTGGTCGTGCTGACCGTGGCGCGCAGCCTGCGCGCGGCGGCCGCGATCCAGGCCCGCGCCCAGGACTATTTGGAGGCGCACCATGTGCCTGCGCTGCTGGTCAGGGAGAGCGGGCCGGTTGTGGGGACCATCCTCAAGACGGCCAAAGCCCACGCGACCAACCTGACTGTGCTGGGCAGCTACCGTCGCCCGCCGCTGGTCGAGTTGCTGTTCGGCAGCACGCTGGATGCCTTGCTGCGCGCCAGCCGCCAGCCGCTGTTGATCTGCCGCTGATTGTGCCCCCTCTCCCGCAGGAGCAAAAGCGCCGCTCAAATGAGCGGCGCTTTTGTTTGCCCCGGAGAGGACTCGAACCTCCACGCCCGAAGGCACAGGCCCTCAACCTGCTGCGTATGCCAATTCCGCCACCGGGGCTTGCACGCCGTATTATACATACACCTTTCCACTTGTCAACTTGCTCCCCAGTGGTACAATCAAGGGTATAGATCTTTGGGCGAGGTGCACGATGAAACGAGCAGTCAGTGTCAGCCTGGGCAGTTCCAGCCGCGACAAGAAAGTGATCGTCAATTTCAACGGCGTCGACGTCAGCGTCGAGCGCATCGGCACTGACGGCGATGTTGAAGCTGCCTGTCGCCTCTTTGCCGAACTCGACGGCCAGGTCGACGCGCTGGGCGTGGGCGGTGTCGACCTCTACATCCGCCTGGGACAGCGCGAGTATCCCCTCCGCGCGGCGCTCAAACTCGTACAGGATGTCCACCGCACGCCGGTTGTCGACGGCCGTGGCCTCAAGCACACGCTGGAACGGCGCGTGTTCGAGCTGGCCAAACCTGCGCTGGGCGAGATCCCCCATTTCCGCCGCGCTTTTGTTCCCGTGGCGCTCGACCGGCTGGGGCTGGCCGAGGCCGTCTCCGAGGTGGCCGACCAGGTCGTCCTGGGCGATCTGATGGTCGCCCTCGACATCCCGATCCCGATCTATGGCCTCCCCGCTTACCATCGTATCGCCCGCCTGCTGATGCCCTTTGTCAGTCGCTTCCCGATGAGCATGATCTTTTACGGCAGTTCGGGCGAGGAGCCCAAACCCAAGTACGAGCGCTACTGGGAGACGTGCGACCTGATCGCCGGCGATTTTCTCTTTATGCGCAAGCACATGATCGAGGACATGTCCGGCAAGACGATCATCACCAACACCACCACGGCCGACAACGTCGAGCTGCTGCGCGGGCGCGGCGTGCGGCTGGTGATCACGACCACGCCGCGCTATGAGGGCCGCTCCTTCGGCACGAACATGATGGAAGCTGCGCTGACTGCCTACGCGGGCAAGGGCCGCCCGCTGACCGACGACGAGCTGAACGCGCTGATCGACGAGCTTGACCTGCGGCCCAGTGTACAAGTTTTGAATGAAAGCCAGGGAGGTGGACGATGAGGCGCTGGTTCGGAGTATCCGTCGTTTTGTTGCTGGCGACGATGCTCCTGCTGCCCTTGCCGCTGCAGGCGCAGGACAGTTCAGAGATCGAGTTCGAAGGGACCGTCGAACAGGTCGACCTGGAGGGGGGGGCCGTCCTGGTCAGTGGGACCACCTGCCGTCTCGCCGCCGAAACGGTCTATCTGCGCGGGCAGGGCTGGCGGACGCCCGTCACGGCGCAGGAACTGGCGGTGGGCCAGCGGGTAGAGGTGGCCGGCGTTCGCCAGGCCGACGGCACGGTGCGGGTTCACCACATCCGCATCAAGCCTGCTGGCGGACCTGGCGCTGAAATCGCCCCCGATCAGCACCCCGTCGCTGTCAAGATCTCGCGCTCTTTTGGCCTCTCCTACGAGCAGGTGATGGCTCTCTACGAGCAGGGCTTTGGCTTTGGTGAGATCATGCAGGCCTATCGCCTGGCCGCTGCCAACCCCGACGCTGGCGTGAGCGGCGCAGACCTGCTCCAGCTCAAACAGAGTGGGCTGGGGTGGGGGGAGATTTGCAAACAGTTCGGCATGCACCCCGGCGGCGGCCGCCCCCCGTGGGCGGGCCAGGGCGGGCGCAACCCGCACAAGGATCGCTAGCGGCTTGCGCGAGCGATCTCAGCTCATCGCCGGCGCTGTGGGCCTGCTCGTTGCCCTGATCGCGTTGGGGGGCTTTCTGGCTTTCTGGCTGCGACCGGCGACGGACGCGGAGGACGCCCCGCCGTTTGTGCTGCCGCCTGCGACGGCCACGGCCGTCGCACGCGGGGGCGGCCTGCCGCTGGCTGCCTCGCCCCGCGTCACGCCGGCCTATCGCGGCGTCTATGCGGGCACGCCCACGCCCGACCCGTTGCCTGCCAATCGGCCCGATCCTGCTGCCGTGCAGTTCTACACAGTGCAGGCCGGCGACACGCTCAGCGGCATCGCCTACGCCTTTGGCTGCACGGTCGACGAGCTCGTTGTCGCCAACGACGTCGAACCAGATGCCATCTGGCCTGGGCAGGTGTTGCTCATCCCCGTCGGCGCGAGCACCTTCGGCCCGGCGCTCAAGCTGGTGCCCGATAGCGAGATGGTCTATGGGCCGGCCTACATCCACTTTGACCTGGCTGGCTTTATTGCCTCACGGGGAGGCTATCTGGCTTCGTATAGTCAAGAGGTGGAGGGACAGGTGCGCAGTGGCGCCGAGGTGGTGCAACTGGTCAGCCAGCGCTACAGCGTCGGCCCGCGCGTGCTTCTGGCGCTGCTCGAACTGCGCGCCGGCTGGGTGACCGACCCCCACCCGCGGGCCGAAACGCTCTATTATCCGATGGGCTCGTTCGAACCGCTGCGCGAGGGGCTTTTCGAGCAGTTGAGCTGGACGGCGGCCGAGCTGAACAGCGGCTATTACGGCTGGAAGTATGGCGATTGGACGACGATCCACTTTGCCGAGGGCGGCCGCGTGGGCATTGCCCCCGGCCTGAACGCCGGGACGGTGGGCGTGCAGAACTATCTGGCCCAGGTCGCCAGCGGCGAGGAGTGGGAAGCTCTCGTCGGTCCGCAGGGCTTTGCGGCGGTCTACCAGGCCCTGTTCGGCAATCCCTTCGCCTACACGGTCGATCCGCTCGTGCCGCCGGGGCTGACGCAGCCAGAGATGCGCCTGCCGTGGGAGGCGGGGCAAGAATGGTATCTCACCGGCGGTCCGCACGGCGGCTGGGGGCGCGGCAGCGGCTGGGCGGCGCTCGATTTCGCGCCCGCCGGCGAGGTGGGCTGCCAGCCGCAGCCCGAATGGGCCACCGCTGCTGCCCCCGGCCTGGTGCTGCGCAGCGAGAATGGCGAGGTGGTGCTCGATCTGGATGGCGACGGCTATGAGCAGAGCGGTTGGGTGCTGAC
>Ga0129299_1001839_pt1 | contig 14173 bp, 12 predicted proteins | sample ConPoolayeCmetaG_FD_94477 | JGI IMG/M metagenome (GOLD analysis project Ga0129299, IMG submission 94477) | Hot spring microbial mat communities from California, USA to study Microbial Dark Matter (Phase II) - Cone Pool mat layer C metaG ... | reverse complement strand
GTTGATGATGCGCCCCCCCTTGCCCTGCCGGATCATCTGCTTGCCGGCGACGACAGAGAACAGAAATGTGCCGCGCAGATTGACCTCAATCACGCGGTCCCAGACTTCGTAGGGCATTTCTTCCGCCGGATAGCGGCCGGAGATGCCGGCCACATTGGCCATGATGTTGACCTGGCCGAACGCCTCGACCGCGCGGGCCACCGTCGCTTCGACCTGCGCTTCTTTGGTGATGTCGCAGGGCAGAGCGAGAGCCCGTCCGCCGTCGGCCCGGATGCCTTCGGCGACCGCGTCCAGCCCCTCTGCGTCCAGGTCAACCAGCGCCACTGTCGCGCCATAGTCGGCGTAGCCCTCGGCGATGGCCTGGCCCAGGCCCCTCGCCGCGCCGGTTACAATTGCGACCCTGCCGCTCAGATCAAATAAGTTCCGCTTCATCAATCGTCGCCTCCCACTGAAAACTTAACTCGTCCGTTATATAGACCTGGCCGTCATGCTGAGCTCCCCCACAACGTGCGGGCGCGCCGCTCATGGGGGAAGAAACGCCACCCGCTCCCGTCATGCTGAGCCGAAGGCGAAGCATCTCGCGCTGGCAGGCGTTGAGATTCTTCGCTGTCCCTTCGCTGCGGCTCAGCATGACGCAGCTGAGGCTTCTGCTGACTCGTCTGAAATTTGGATTCACCCACGCCAGACCTACTTGACAATCGCGCGGACTTATGGTATACTGTATTCTGTACGTGATATACAGTATACTACAATTACGAGGAAAATGCAAATGCCCGAACCCAGGCTGGAAGCCGTGCAGCTCAAAAGTCTGAGCGAAGAAGCCGCCGAAAAGATCAGGCAGGCCATCGCTGTCGGTTATTTCAAGGCCGGCCAGAAGCTGGTCGAGGCCAACCTGGCCAGAGAATTGGGCCTGAGCCGTTCGCCCGTGCGTGAGGCCCTTTACCTGCTCGAACAAGAGGGGCTGATCGTGCGCCATCACCGTCGTGGGGCGTTCGTGCGTGGCCTTTCCCGCCGCGAGACCGAGGAGATCTACAGCCTGCGCAGCGTGCTCGAAGGCTTCGCCGTGGAGCTGGCGCTGAAGAACATGACCCCGGCAGACATTGAGCACCTCCAGCGGCTGATTGACAAAATGTACGAAATTGCCCAGGCTGGCGATGCGGTCGCCTTTGGCCGTGTCGACGCCGAATTCCACGAGTACATCTGCAGAGTGTCGGGCCATCAGTTGCTCCAGCACGTGTTTAACACACTTCAGACCAGAACCACTCAATACATGACCGAGGCAGACCAACTGGGAGTTCTGGAAAACATCGCCGCACAGCACAAGGAACTGCTCGACCACCTCATCAGCCAAAACACCGAAGAAGCCGTGCGGGCCATGAAAGAACATATCCTGGTCTCCGCCGAACGCCTGTTGCGCGGCTACCCCGACTACGAAGAAGATCAACCGTCCGATGAGGTGACGTAGCGTGGCCGAGAATTATCGCCTGGAGGTCAAAAATATCTATAAGGCCTTCCCTGGCACCCAGGCGCTGAAGGATGTGAGCATGGCCTTCCGTCCGGGCGAAATCCATGCCGTTGTGGGCGAGAACGGCGCGGGCAAGAGCACCCTGATGCTGATTATCGCCGGCGTACACCAGCGCGACAGTGGGACGATTCTGCTCGATGGACAGCCCATCGAGCCGATGAACCCCCACCATGCGCAAACCCTGGGCATCAGCATTGTGTACCAGGAACTCTCCATGGCAGCCAATCTGACCATCGCTGAGAACATTTTCATCAACCGCCAACCGACCAATTGGCTGGGCCTGATTGACCGAAAAAAGATGTATCGGGATGCCGCCGAACTGCTCAGCATCCTGGACATCCACGTCCCGCCGGACACGCCGGTCCGAAACCTGAATATTGCCACGATGCAGATGGTCGAAATCGTCGCCGCCATTTCACGCAAGGCCAGAGTCCTGCTGCTGGACGAGCCGACCTCGGCGTTGACCGAGAAGGAGACCCATCGCTTGTTCGAGAGCCTGCGCCAGCTCAAGCAGGAAGGGATCACCATCATTTACATCAGCCACAAGCTGGATGAAGTGTTCGCCATTGCCGACCGGCTGACCGTCCTCAAAGATGGGGCGGTGGTAGGCAGCCGCGAGGTTGCCGAGACAAATAAAGAGGAAGTCGTGCGCATGATGGTCGGGCGCGAGCTGAGCGCATTGTACCCGGACAAGAACGAGCAACGAGGCCGAGAGGTGCTGCGTGTGGAAGGACTGTGTGGTCCCGGCTTCCGCGATGTGAGCTTTTCACTCTATCAGGGTGAAATTCTCGGCGTGGCCGGCCTGGCCGGTGCGGGACGAACCAGCGTGTGCCGCACCATCTTTGGGGCGGCCCGGCGCGAAGCGGGGCAGGTGTTCGTGGACGGTCGGGAGGTGGACATCCAGACGCCACAGGAGGCTATCGCGGCTGGCATCGGTTTTGTCCCCGAGGACCGCAAGCTGCAGGGCCTGTTCCTGGCGATGAGCGTCAGGCAAAACGTCGTCGCCAGTAGCCTGGAGAAGTGTAGCGGCGCCCTGTTCATGGACACCCGTCGCGAAGCAGCCCTGACCGAAGAGATGGTGACACGTCTGCGGATCAAGACGCCCGGCATCGAGCAGAAGGTGCTGAACCTGTCCGGCGGCAATCAGCAGAAGGTGCTTCTGGGCAAATGGCTATCCGTCCAGCCAAAAGTCCTGCTGGTTTCCGAACCGACGCGTGGCATAGACGTAGGCGCGAAGGCCGAAATCCACGCCCTGCTGCGCCAGATGGCTCAACAAGGCGTCGGCATCGTTATGGTGTCATCGGAACTGCCCGAAATTTTGGGCATGAGCGACCGGGTCATGGTTATGCACGAAGGCGAGCTGATGGGCATCCTGTCAGGCGACGACATCACCGAAGAGCGCATCATGGCCTACGCTTCAGGGCTGAGAAATGGATTATCAGGAGAGATGTAACATGGCAAAGGAGCAAACCGACTTACTGCACGGCCAGGAGCAGAAGGGTCGCCCATTGGCGTACATTCCCGCCCGCCCAGCGCGCTCGCTGGTGCAGAGGCTGCTCTCATTCCGCGAGGCATTGATGGTTCTGGTCATTCTGGCCACCATTATCGTTCTGACCATTTTGTCCCCTAATTTTCTGAACTGGACCAACTTCCTGGCCGTTTCGCGCGGCTTTGCTATGGAAGGTATGGTGGTCATCGGGATGACCATCCTGCTGGCCGGCGGCATGTTTGACCTGTCGGTCGGCTCAACCATGGCGCTGGCCGGCGTAGTGTGCGCCTGGGTGCTGAACCAGGGGCTGGGCATTCCTACTGCCATCGTCGCCGGATTGTTGGTAGGCGTGGTCGTCGGCTTCGTCAACGGCTCGATCGTGACCCGCGTCGGCGTCAACCCACTCATCACGACCTTAGGCATGATGTCCATTGCGCGAGGCATCGCCCTGGTTGCCACACAGGGCAAACCGATCAGCGGCTTTCCCAAAGACTTCGTTTTTCTGGGACAGGGCGTGCTCCGCCCGCTGCCGGACTACCCGGTTCCCATCCCCTTCATATTGATGTTGGTCTTGGTCATCATCAGTGACATCCTGCTGCGACGGGCGCGGTATTTCAGGCAGATTTACTACATTGGCTCGAACGCTAAGGCTGCTCTGCTGTCGGGCATCAATGTCAGCCGCGTGTTGCTGATGTCTTTCATCATGGCCGGGCTGATGGCCGGCCTGGGCGGTGTCATCTCCACCGCCCGGCTGACCAGCGCCATCCCGACCTCGTTTGTGGGCGTAGAAATGCGCGTGATTTCGGCCGCCATCATCGGCGGCGCGAGCCTGGCCGGCGGCGAAGGCACCGTGCTCGGCTCGATGCTGGGCCTGATCTTCATGGCCTTACTGAGCAATGCCATGGTCATTCTGGGCGTGTCGGTGTATTGGGAAGGCATCATCTTGGGCACGGTGCTTGTCCTGGCCGTGACCATAGATATGCTATCCCGCAGGCGCCTCCTGGCAGCGTAAACTGGCGATACCTGACGACCGAAATTAGGCCACAGATGGACACTTACAGATTTCTGTCCACCTGTGTCAGCCGTGTTTGTCGGCAGTTTCACCGGAGGCCAGGTTCACAGGAAGGAGGTGATAACAGCAAAGAGGGTATAGAGGCATCTCTGTCGCGGGCTTCATAGGGGCAGCTTGCTGCGCTGCAATCGTAGCATAGGGCCTCGTGCCCGTTACGCCCAGAAGGAGCTACGCTGCACATCCGATCTCACGACACCTGGCAGTGTTTCTTCCCCCAACGAGCGGCGCGCCCACGCGCCGTGGGGGAGCTCAGAACGACGCGATGTGGACGTTGTAGGATGTCTTGAGCCAGGCCTGGCGAAGGCGTGCGCCTGTGCTCGTAGATTTCAATCAATCTGTATATGTGAGGAGGAAACTGCAAAATGAAAAGGACGTTATTGATCTGTGTGGCATTGGTGTTGGTGACCAGCCTGCTTACACCCCTGTCAACCATGGCCGAGGAGCCAACCGAGGAGTATGTGTTCGTCGCCTATGTGACCAGCATCCCGTTCTGGGTTGATCCGGTGGCCGGGTTCATGGCTGCCTGTGAGCATCTGGGCGTGAAAGGCTCTTTCACTGGCCCGATTGAGTTTGACGCCGCAGCCCAGGCCCGCACCATTGATGAACTCATCGCCAAGAAGCCGGCTGGTATCGTCATCTTCCCGGCCGACCCGGATGCCCTGTCGGATCCACTCAAGCGGGCGATGGAAGCTGGCATCCCGGTCATTTGCGCCAACTCCGACGTCACCGACAAAACCGCGCGGTATGGCTATGTGGGCATCAACAACCTGGAAGCTGGTAAACTGGGCGGCGGCATCGCCGTTGACTTGCTGACCAAGAAGTACGGCGAGCCAAAGGGCAAGGTCGCCATCATGACCATGCCCGGCGTGACGGTGCACGAAGACCGCAAAGACGGCTACCTGAGCGTGTTCGACCAATATCCGAACATCGAAGTCGTGGACATCGTCAACGACAAGGCCGACCCGTCCGTGGGCGTGACAGTCGCAGCTTCGCTCATCCAGGCCAACCCTGACCTGGACATGATCGTCGGCACCGACGCCACCAGCGGCGCATCAGCGGCCCGCGCGGTCATCGAAGCCGACAAGAAAGGCAAAATTCTGATCGTGGCCATGGACCGCGATGAGGACCTGCTGGACTACATCGCCGATGGCACGGTCGCCGCGTCGTTGGCACAACGTAACTTCCTGGAAGAGTGGCTCGCCGTCCACTATCTCTACTGGCTGAACCACGACATGATCAAGGCCCTGCCCGACTGGCGGGCGGCAAACGCGCCACAGATTCCACCCAACACCGACACCGGCGCGATGGTCGTCACCGCCGAGAACGTCGATCAATTCCGCCATAAGTAAGCAGCGCAGGTGAGGTCTGGCAGGTCTTGACGGACCTGCCGGGCCTGCACGGGAGGGAACATGGCAGGCGTGGAACATGTCTTGCTGGGCCGGGGTTTGTCCAAGCGGTATGGCGGTGTTCAGGCGCTCGATAATGTTGACATCGGCCTGCAATTAGGCAAAGTCATCGCCCTTGCCGGCCAAAATGGAGCCGGCAAGACCACGTTGGTCAAGATTATCTCCGGGGCGGTTCAGCCTGATTCAGGTCAGATCTTTGTCGACGGGCAGGAGACACACCTGGATTCGGTGCAAACTGCCCAGCAATTGGGCATCCGGGTCGTCCATCAAGTGCCAGCCCTGGCCCTGGAACTTTCTGTGCTGGACAACGTGTTCCTGGGCAGTGAACGTGTCCGAGCTCATAGCTTCTTGAGGCTGCCGTGGCTTCAGCGGAAGCGGATGAAAGAAGAACTCCGTCCGCTGCTCGACCGGTTCGCACCCTATCTCAACCCTGATGCGCCAGTGATCAGCCTGAAAGCACACGAGCGCAGGTTGGTGGGCATCATTAAGGCGCTGGCGAATGCTGCACGAGTCCTCATTCTGGATGAACCCACTGCGGCGTTGCCTTCCAATGAGCGGGTCCGGCTGCTTGAGACGGTGGAAATGCTGCGCGCTCAGGGCCTGGCAGTGGTCTACGTTTCACACCACCTCGAAGAATTTGAACAGTTAGCCGATGAAGTCGTCGTATTGAGAGACGGTCGCCTGGTCAGCCACGAGCTGGGCAGGCCAAAGGCGGAAAAAATTGTGACGCTGATGCTGGGCCGAGACCCAGCCGCCAGCGTCAATCATGTTGAGGCGTCCCGCCATCAACAGCAGAAATCCGTAGAACGGCTTTCCAGCCCCGCCGTCAGTTTCCATTTTGAGGTCACTCCACCCAAAGTGTCCCACTATGTCACGGAGATTGAGGAGACAGTCCGTTTCGGGGTCAACGCTGGAGAAATTGTGATCCTGACCGGCCTTGTGGGCTCAGGCGTGACGGAAACTGCTGAGGCGGCGTTTGGCAGACGGCCGGGCTGGACAACCGTGTTCACGGACTCGACCGGCAGGCATACCATCGCCAGCCCGCACGACGCCATCGCTTTGGGCATCGGCTACCTGCCCGCAGACCGCATCAACGAGTCAGTGTTGCCCGACCTGTCGATCCGGGTCAATATGTCGATTGCCTCTCTTGGTCAGATTACCGGCTTGCTGGGACGGCTGGACCAGAATGCAGAACGCAGGAGAGTTGAAGAGTTTGGGAAAACGCTTCAAATACGGCGAAGCCACGACGATCAGAAGGTCACAGAGCTGAGCGGCGGCAACCAGCAGAAGGTTATGATCGCCCGTTGGCTTCTCTCTGGAAGCCGTTTCCTGATCTTGAATGAGCCCACTCAGGGAATTGATGTGGTTGCCAAGACCGAAGTGCGCTACATACTGGACTCATTTGCCAGGCAAGGTGGAGCCGCTTTGATCGTGTCCACTGACCCCGCAGAGTTTCTCTCGCTTGCCACCAGGGCACTGATCATGCGCCGGGGGCGGATAGTCGCAGAATTGTCAGGCAGCGACCTGACCGCCGACGCCATAGCAGACGCGGCACTACTTCCATCATCAGGAGGTGGCGAATAGACATCATGAGACAATCACCTTATTCATCGCACAAGTCGGAATTTCCGGAGAGTCCCGCCGCTCGTCAGGGCGCCGAACCAACCAGAGAGGCCCCAGCACATTCTGGCCTCGCAAAAGCGCGCCGCTTCTCTTGGCGGAATGTGGAAAACCTGGGCCTCTACCTGGTATTTGTGGCTATCTTCGTCTGCCTGAGCATCGCCTCGCCCTATTTCCTGACCAGTACGAATCTCTTCGACATCCTCCGTCAGTCCACGTTCGTTCTGGTCGTAGCGCTCGGGTCAACTCTGGTCATTATGACTGCTGGCATAGACCTGTCCGTTGGGGCGGTTTTGGGTTTCTCGGCTGGCATTACCAGTTGGCTGCTGTTGCAAGGTATGCCCACCGCTCTGGCAGTTCTGGGCGGTCTCGCGTGCGGCGCGGCCTGCGGCTTCCTGAACGGCATGATCATCACCCAATTGGAAGTCACGGATTTCGTGGCAACCCTGGCGACGATGAGCGCGTTTCGGGGAGCCTTGTTCCTGATGACGATGGGGGTACCTTTCGCGCGATTTGCACGCCCAGACTTCTCCTTCCTGGGCCGCGGGATGTTGGGGCCTGTGCCGGTGCCGGTCATCATCGTGGCGATTCTGTTCCTGGTTTTATCCTATCTGCTCACACAAACCCGATTTGGGCGACACCTGCTGGCCGTCGGCTCGAATCGCGATGCCGCCTATCTGTCCGGCGTTCAAGTGAACTTGACCAAGCTACTTGTCTACACTATAGCTGGCCTGTGTTCGGGCCTGGCCGGGATTCTGCTCGCTTCCCGATTGTCTTCCGTGCCGCCCGACCTCGGCACGGGCTACGAACTACAGGCCATCGCCGCCGTCGTGATTGGCGGCACAGCCCTGTCCGGCGGTAAGGGCACCCTGCTGGGCACGGCAGTCGGCGCCATCATGATTGGCATGATTGCCAACGGGTTGATTTTGCTCAACGTCAACCCATTCTATCAATACATCATCAACGGTGCGCTCATCGTCATCGCCGTTTCGCTGAACCGACCACGCAAGAACTGATAACAACATGGCGGATCGGCGTCGAAAACTGAGAGGAGGTGGTTGAACGGGTCCATTGCGCTGGCCTTCAGGAGGTCGTCGGAAACGTCGTCGTCGGATATTGAAACTGTGACAAGCATCTGGGGATGTATAAGAAAGGAGGTATAAGAAAAATGAGACACTGGATGGTCATGCTCGTGCTACTGGTCGTCGCGAGTCTGGTGTTGGTCGGTCAATCAGGGGTTGTCGCTCAAGAAGGCAAGAAGCTTCGGGTAGGCATTGCTCCTCCGGCCGATTCGGAATTCTATCAGCTTATTAAGAAGGGCATCGAAACCTGCGGCGGTGACCGAATTGAATTGCTGTGGCAGACGCCGACGAGCCACCAGGCGGTCGAGGAACAGCAACGCATCATCGAGGCCTGGATCAACCAAAAACTCGACGCCATCGCCGTCACCACCGTCGGCGACCTGAGCGCTATGGACGAGCTCTTCAAGCGCGGCACGGAAGCTGGCATCGCCATGTACTTCCTCAACATGGCCGAGCCTCAGCTCGAGCCGGTTGATCGCACTCACTTCGTCTCATCGGTCGGTTACAACAACTACGAGGCGGCCAGGCTGCTGGGGCAGTGGGTCGTCGCCACGCTGGGCAATGAAGGCAAAATCGCCGTTCTGCTGGGCACGCCTGGCGTCCACGCCAATGACCGCCTGCGCGGCTTCGAGGACGCCCTCCAGGGCACCAACTGGCAGATCGTTGCCAAGCAAGAGGCCGATTGGGTGCGCGACAAGGGCCAGAGCGTAGCCGAGAGCATCCTGCAGGCCAACCCCGACTTGAACCTCATCTACGGTGAGAACGATGAAATGGCGCTGGGCGCGCTGCAAGCCGTGCAAGACCGCAACATGACAGCCCAGGTCAGGGTTATCGGACTCGACGGCGTGCGGGCCGCGCTAGATTCCATCGCTGCTGGCGAACTGACCGCCACCATGAACGTGATCCCCCGACAAATGGGCTGCCAGCTCATCAAGGACATTATCAACGTGGCCGATGGTGGCAGCGTACCGAAAATACACGACATCGCCGTACATGTCACCTCGTGCACCAACGTCGCGGAGGACATGAAAGCCTTCGATTAGGCTGACGGCGAGAATTCAGCACCGGTTACCGGGACGCCAGGGCGCGAAGCCTTTGCTTGGCGACCTGGCGTCCTGGCGTTACAATAGGGCCCGGTGTCCGGCCGGCTAAAGGCCGGAGCATAAGGAGGCAGCCCATGTCTGTATCGTTCGATCTCACCGGTCGGGTGGCCCTCGTCACGGGCGGCAACCGCGGCATTGGTCGCGAAGTCGCCCTGGCATTCGCCCAGGCGGGCGCACAGGTAGCCATCGCCGGCCGCGACCCGGCAACGCTGTCTGAGACGGCGACCGCGCTGCGCCAGTTCACCCCGCGCGCCGAGCAATTGGCCCGACGTCGCGTGGGTATCCGACATCGAGGCCATGATCGAGCAGGTCAGAGCTGCGCTGGGGCCCATTGATATTCTGGTCAACAACGCGGCCATCGTTATCCTGGAGCCCTCGCAGGACGTGTCGGAGGAGCACTGGGACGCGGTGATGGACACGAACCTGAAAGGGATGTTCTTCTGCGCCAGCCGCGTTGGCCGCGACATGATCGCCCGGCGCCGCGGCAACATCATCAACATCGCCTCCGAAGAGGGCCTGGTCGGCGTGCCCGGCTTCCCATAGCCGCCCAGAAGCGACTCACGGGTAGATCGCCTTGAGCTGCTCGTAATTGACGCGCACGTTCTGGTAAAGCGACAGGTACGCCGCAAACAGCTTCTGATACAGGGCGTGGCGCTCCGGGTCGGGATGAGCGTAATCCGAATACCGAAGCCAGCTTTTGATGACGGTATAATCTGTGAAGACGCCCGTCGCCACGCCGGCAATGACGGCATCGCCGAAGGGCGCACCCTGTGCACCGGCCATAAAGGCCGTGTCGAGGCCGCAGATGTCGCTGATGATCTGGCGCCACAACCGACTGACCGCCCCACCCTCTACCAGGGCCATCGGTGGGCGAACCTCCAAACCATGGGCCCTGGCGATGCTGACGCTGTGATAGACGCTGTAGCCAACGCCCTCCATTATGGCCCGGATGACGTGACCGCGGGTGTGGTTGAGGCTCAGGCCAAAAATCACCCCCCGCGCCTCGGTATCCCAAATCGGCATGCGCTCGCCCATAAAATACGGCAAGACGATCAGGCCCTCGCTGCCCGCCGGCACCTGGGCTGCCTGCGCTGTGAGCAGGTCATAGGGGTCAAGCCCGCGCTCGGCCCCTTCGGCCATCTCCTGGCGGCCAAACTGGTCGCGGAACCAGCGAAATGAAGCTCCCGCCGCGTTGGTCGCGCTGAACGTCAGGAACGTGTGCGGCGCGGCCACATTCTCAATCGCCAGCAGGCCCGGCGGAATGCTCAGCTCCACCTCGCCCGCCTGAAGTTTCCCCTCGCCTACCTCATGGACCACAGCCCAACACGCGCTCGAGCCCAAAGTCAGCACACTATCGCCGGGGTTGATGCAGCCCATAGACAGCCAGGCCGCCGCGCCATCCACTGTGCCATTGACGACGGGTGTGCCTTCGAGCAGCCCGGTGGCCGCCGCGGCCTCGGCGGTCACGCCACCGATCACCTCTTCGTAGCCACGCACGTCCGGCAATTTGCTTCGCTCCAGGCCCAACGCCTGAAGCAGCCCGGCATCCCAGTCGTGGCGTCGGTAGTCGTAGGCGATGCCCATGAGCGCAGCATTGCACGGATCGGTCGCCAGCTCGCCGGTCATGCGCATCATGATGTAGTCCTTCTGGTTCAGGCTCTTGATCGCGCGGCAATACAGCTCCGGCTCATTGTCGCGTTCCCACAGAATCTTGGTGAGGCCAAAATAAGGGTCAACCACGCTGAGGCCGGTGACTTTGCGCACCCAGTCTACGCCGATGTTCTGCCGAATCCAGTCGCATTGGGCAGTCGCCCGACGGTCCATCCAGATGTGCAGCGGACGCAAGACGCGGCGATCGGAGTCTATGAGAATACAGCCCGGCGACTGGGCGCTCAGACCCACGGCGACTATGTCCGCGGGCGATACAGCGGCCTTTTCGATGGCCGCCCGCATCGCCCCTGCGCTGCCCCGCCAGAGGTCTTCCGGGTCTTGCTCGGCCCAGCCAGGCCTTGGAATTGACAGAGGGTATTCAACGTAATGCGAACCCAACACCTGCCCGCGTTCATCTATGACGACAGATTTTGCGCCGCCGGTGCCCGTGTCACAGCCCAGTAAGTATGGCATGATGTCTCCCCTCCCGCCCATGATTTGTTCCTCTATTACAAAAGACCTCACAGGCATTTGTCGCCTGTGAGGTCTGGCTTGAAATCCGGTTTAGACCTACTGGATCTGGCCTATCTGCGGCAGCCCATAGACCGATTTCCAGCCCGGGCTCTGCGGCTCACGCAGATACGGTTCCAATTCCTTCGGGTCGCGCAGAGTGGTGGTCTCTGCTGGCGGCGTGGTCCCGGCGGGATAAGCTGCCAGAATTTCATCGTGCAGCATGGTGAGGTAGCGCAGGATGGCCGCCATAGGTCGCTTTGCCTTCTTGGCGCTGCCGTGAGCCGCCCAGCCAACCACGCCTTCTGGTCGGCCATGCAGCTCAATAGCCATGTGGCCTTCCGCCTCAGACCAACGGCTCGGTCGGCCATACGGGTCAACCGAGGTGTCCATGTGGCCGCCTGGCAAGTACGTCGGCGCCGGGTCAGTGTCCACCGCGTAGTCCATATTGACCGTCTCCGGCGCACACAGCAGGCTGAACGATGTCTCTGCCTCGTCGGCGTGGACGAAATTCGACTCAAAGTCTTTGCCGCCCAGGCTCTTTGGCACGAAGAACTCCCTCACCGCACGATGCCAGTCCAGCACGCGGAAATAGCCAGGCAACTGGTACTTCTTGGTGAACTCATGGACGGCCGCCTCCAGCAACCACAACTGGCCGTGGTTGTTCACGATGATTTGCTTGCGGAAACCGTCGTTCCACAGTCCCAACATCACGTCCACCATCAGGCCGATGACGATGTGGTCGCGGAGCACCACCGTGCCGGGCATACCGATGTGGTGATAGGGGTGACCGCCGTACATCAGCGGCGGCAGGGCCAGGTTACACGGCGCACCGCGTTTGGCCGTATACCGGCGCACGCCTTCGACAATCGCGCTGACATAGAGCGTGTCTGAATAGCTGGCCATGTGCATCCCATGGTTTTCCGTGCAGCCCACCGGGATAAACACGATGTCGTTCTTCCGGCGGTTCTCGATAAGCTGGTAACGCGGTGTCGTCTGAATATACGAGCCAGCTTTGGTCCACTCCAGCGGCGCGGGCACACCGTACTCCGCCAGAATGGCGTCAATCTGCTCATCGCTGGCGTCCCAGATTTCCTTCTTCATGCGCCCAATCGGGTTGTCTTCAAAGACAACCAAAGGGCTCTCCGTAGGGATAAGATTTTGTTGCGTCACGTCAACCTCCTCAATTTAGCTAACATGTTCCACAGTCCAGTCAACAACTCTTTCCAATCGGTACGTCTCAACCGCTCACATCGTCGGGTCAATCACCACCTTGACCGCCTCGCCGGCGCGCATCATGTCATGCGCCTGGAAGATGCTCGGCAGCGGCATGACGTGGCTAACGATGTCGTCCATGGGCAATTTGCCCTGCTCCAAAAGGTCAACCGTCGGCGCGAAGGTATACTTGGTGAGAAAGACGCCGGAAATCTGCAGCTCCTTGCGCATGATCAACGCCTGTGGCACGGCCGGCCGCGCCAACTCATCGTGGCCGAACAACACGACCCGACCCCCGAAACGCACCAGTTCGATACACTCATTGAGCAACGGGCCAACGGCCTCCAACACCACGTCTGCGCCGCGCCCTCTGGTCTCATCGCGGACAACCTCCAGCAAGTCCTGCTCTCTTGGGTTAACCACCAGGTCAGCGCCCACTTTCTGCGCAATCTTCGCGCGAGCCGGCGCCACCTCCGAAGTGATGACCCGTGCGCCGCTGCCCTTGAGCATGGCCGTCAACAGCAGTCCAACCGGCCCGGCGCCCAGCACCACCGCCGTCTCACCCAGCTCGGGGTTCGCTTTGCGCAGCGCGTTAAAGGCACATGCCACTGTCTCGGCTATCGCCAGATGGCGCCACGGCACGTCAGGCCCCACCGGATAGAGCATGTAGTCCGGGACGACGATGTACTTCGCCAGCGCGCCATCGTGAAAGATGCCCGGCGTATTGCAAAAGCCCGGCACTGGCGCACTGAACACGGTCAGGCACGCATTGGGATAGCCGCGCCGACACTCGTCGCAATGCCCACAGGCTGCGTTCTGATCCACCACCACGCGGTCGCCGGGTTTGCAATTGGTTACCTGCGAACCCACTTCCACCACCTCGCCGGTGAACTCGTGGCCCATAATCACGTTCTCGGTGGCAGGGTGTCTGGGCGGCACCTCCAGAATATGCAGGTCTGTACCGCACACCCCGACTCCCTTGACAGCCAACAACACATCGTTCGGCTTCTTGACCTTCGGCACCGGCCGGTCCTCGAGCACCAGCCGGCCGTTGCCCTTGAACACAGCGGCCAACATCGTTTCACTCATTTTAGCATTCACTCCTCAATTTGTTATTCAAACAAACCTCACGACAATCCCCTATTCGCACCCACGTTGAGAGTACGGATGAATGCAGACGCCATGTCTGCGGCATGATCACCTAAATCGCAACTTGATGACGGTGCAGTCCAGGTCGGCGAACGCGCGCCGCAGTTCCGCAAAGCGGTGCTCGTCCTCGCACATACCAATGACGGCCCCGCCAGAACCCGGAAACTTGGCCGAGAACCCCAGCGCCCTCGCCCGTTCGATCATCTCCCGGTTGGACGGTTCGATGGGGTAGATCCTGGCCCGCAAATCAAAATTCAGGTTCAGTCGCCGCTTGAACTCCTCCATATCGCCATCCAGTAACGCGCGACGACCCTGCACCGCGTTCTCGGCCAACAACTGCATCACCTCGATG
>Ga0129299_1001837_pt1 | contig 14174 bp, 12 predicted proteins | sample ConPoolayeCmetaG_FD_94477 | JGI IMG/M metagenome (GOLD analysis project Ga0129299, IMG submission 94477) | Hot spring microbial mat communities from California, USA to study Microbial Dark Matter (Phase II) - Cone Pool mat layer C metaG ... | reverse complement strand
GGCACGAGGCGCACGAGCTGACGGAGCTGATGGGTTTCTGGCGGCGGCACGGCCGCGCGGTGACGATGGGCGCCGCGTTCGCCGCGCTGCTGGTGGCGATCTTCTTCTGGCGCGCCGGCGCGCGGGCCCGGGAGACCGCGGATGCCGCGGCGGCGCTCTCGCGGGCCGTCCTGCCGGAACAGCTGGAGGAGGTCGTTCGGAACTACCGGAACACGCCGTCGGCCCCGGCGGCGCTGTTGGCGCTCGCCGCCCAGCGGTTCGATGCGGGCGCCTACGCCGTGGCGTTGGAGCGCTACGACGAGTTTTTGAAGCGGCATTCCGGCCACGCGTTCGCGCCGGCGGCGGAACTGGGGCGCGCGCACGCGCTCGAGGCGCTCGGGCGCAACGACGAGGCGCTGGCCGCCTTTTCCGCGTTCGCCGCCCGCTATCCCGATCATTTCCTGTCGGCCCCCGCCGTCTTCGGCCGGGCGCGCGGTCTGGCCCGCGCCGGCCGCGCGGCGGAGGCGCGCGCCGTATATGAGGACTTCATCGCCGCGCACCCCGAGAGCCCATGGGCCGTCCGCGCCGAGACCGCGTTGGCCGAACTCGACCGCCGCCAGCGCGCCGCCGCCGTCAGCGCGCCGGGACTGCCCCCGCCGCTCGCGCCGCCTGTCCCGTAGGCGGCCGCGCGCGGGATCATGAACGAATCCCTCTCCAGTCGCGCACCGGACGACGAACGCGCCTCGCTGCTGCGGTTTCTGTTCGGCCTGGCCTGGCAGTACCGCTGGGGCTGCGCCCGGATTCTGTTGATCCAGCTCTGCCTGCTCACGCTGGGGCTCCTGGGGCTGGGCCTGGTCGGAGTGGGCGTGGACTTCATCCGCTTCCGGCTGGGGTCGGCCGTGCCGGGAACCCTGCCCAAGCCGCCGCGCTGGCCGTTCGGACTGGCGCCGCCGGATACCTGGGGTCCGATGACCGTGCTGGCCCTGATCGGCGGGGCGATCCTGCTGTTCGCGTTCGCGCGCGCCGCGCTGAATTACCTCTACGCGGTGACCGTGGCGCGGGTCGTGCAGATGGGCATCGTCGTGGACCTGCGCGCGCGCGTCTATGACAAGCTGCAGCGCCTCAGCTTCCGCTTCTTCGACGCGAACGCCACCGGCGGCATCATCAACCGCGTCACCGGCGACGTGCAGGCCGTGCGGGCCTTCGTGGACGGGGTCGTCGTCCAGGGCGTCATCCTCGCGGTCACGCTCGCCGCGTACGCGGTGTACATGACGCGCATGCACCGCGGTCTCACGGCGGCCTGCCTGGCGCTGACGCCGCTGCTGGCGCTGGCGACCGTGCGGTTCTCGCGGGCGGTGCAGCCGGAATACCGGCGCGGGCGGGAGCTGTACGACCGCCTCATCCAGCGGCTCAGCGAGAGCCTGCAGGGCATGCACGTCGTCAAGGGCTTCGCCCGCGAAGCGGACGAGATCCGGGCGTTCGCGGCCGCCAACGAGGAGTTTCGCGACCAGAAGCGGCGCATTTTCGCCCTGCTGTCCCGGTTCCAGCCGCTGATCGCGTGGCTGACGCAGATGAACCTCGTGATCCTGCTGGCGTTCGGCGGCTGGCTGGTCGTGCGCTACGAGCGCGCGCCGGACGCGGCCGCCGCGGCGAGCGTCGGTCTGTCCATCGGCCAGTTGATCGTGTTCGCGGGCCTGCTGCAGCAGTTTTCCGGCCAGATCGCGAACATCGCCAACGTCGCGAACGTCGTGCAGGAAAGCCTGGCGAGCGCGCGGCGCGTGCAGGAGGTGCTGCGGCTGCCGGTCGAGATCCAGAGCGCCTCCGGCGCGGTCCGCCTGCCGCGCGCGCGCGGGCACGTGCGGTTCGAGGGGGTCACGTTCGCCTACGGCGGCGGCCGCCCCGCGCTGCGCAACGTTTCGTTCGACGCGCCGCCGGGCACGCGGGTCGCGATCCTCGGAGCGACCGGCGCCGGGAAAAGCACGCTGTTGAGCCTGATCGCCCGCTTTTACGACCCGCAGTCCGGCTGCGTCCGGGTGGACGGACGCGACGTGCGGGACTACGACCTCGACGACCTGCGCCGCAACATCGGCATCGTCTTCCAGGAAAGCTTTCTGTTCAGCAGCACGATCGCCGCGAACATCGCCTTCGGGGATCCGGCCGCCACGCCGGACCGCATCGAGCGCGCCGCGCGCGTCGCCGCCGCCCACGACTTCATCGCCGCGCTGCCCGACGGCTACGACACGATCCTGCGCGAGAACGGCTCGAACCTCTCCGGCGGCCAGCGGCAGCGCCTGGCGATCGCGCGGGCGCTGCTGCTGGACCCGCCGATTCTGCTCTTCGACGATCCGACCGCCGCGATCGATCCGAGCACGGAGGACGAGATCCTCGCCGCGATGGCGCAGGCCATGGCCGGCCGCACGACCTTCGTCGTGGCGCACCGCCTCAGCACGCTGCGCGGGGCCGATCTCGTGCTGGTGCTGGACCGCGGCCGCGTCGTGCAGGCGGGGCGGCACGACGACCTGATCCGGCGCGCGGGCCCGTATCGGCAGGCCGCCGAAATGCAGGGCGCCGAAATCCCGCCGCTGGAGGCCGCGCCGGAGACCCCCGCGTGAAAAGGCCCGCCGTCAAGCCCGGCACGCTGGTCGCGATGGTCTCCGACGATTTCGAGGAACCGGCGACGCGCGCGCTCGATTTCGGGCTCATCCGCCGCCTCTTCGAGTTCGTCCGGCCGTATGCCCGGCGGCGCAACCGCCTGACGGCGATGGTCGTGCTGCGCTCGATCCAGTTGCCGCTGCTGGCGTGGGCGATCGGCGCGGTGCTCAGCGGGCCGGTCGCGGCGCTGAACGTCCGCGGCATCCTGCTGGGCGCCCTCGGCTACCTGTTGCTGACCACGTTCACGCAGCTCACGTTCGTCTATCGCGTGCGCTGGGCGCTCGAGCTGGGCGAGGACGTGCTGCGGGACCTGCGGCGGCGCATGTTCGAGCATGTCCAGCGCATGCCGATGTCGTTCCACCACCGCACCAAGATCGGGCACATCATCAGCCGATTCACGACCGACGCCGACAGCGTGCGCGTCGGCGTGCAGGACGTGCTGTACGTGACGCTGGTGGGCGTCGGGCAGATGCTGATCGCGGGCGGGCTGATGCTCTGGTACGACCCGGTGTTGTTCGCGGTCGTCGCCGGCTTCGTGCCGGCGATCTGGGGCCTCAACCGTTTCTTCCATCACCGCCTGAGCCGCGCGTTCCGCGCCAACCAGCGCAGCTTCAGCCGCATCACGGCGACGCTCGCGGAATCCGTCAGCGGCATCCGCGTCACGCAGGGCTTCTCGCGCCAGCGGGTCAACGCCGGCCTGTTTCAGGAGCTGGTCGCGGACCACTCGCGGTACAATATCGACACGGCCCGGCTCTCGGGCCTGTTTCTGCCGCTGCTGGAGTTCAATACGCAACTGTTCGTGGCGCTGGTGTTGCTGGTCGGCGGCGGCCGCGTGTTCCGGGGACAGGCCGAGGTCGAGACGCTCTACCAGTTCATCATGATGGCCGGCGTCTTCTTCGGGCCCATCCAGATGCTCGGCCAGCAGTACAACCACGCCCTCAGCGCCATGGTCGGCGCCGAGCGCATCTACGCGCTGCTGGACCAGGCGCCCGACTGGAGCGATCCGCCCGACGCGATCGCCCCCCGCCTCGAGGGCCGCGTCGAGTTCCGCAACGTGTCCTTCGCCTACGAACCGGGCAAGCCGGTCCTGCGCGACCTCTCCTTCGTCGCCGAGCCCGGCCAGACCATTGCGCTCGTCGGCGCCACCGGCAGCGGCAAGACCTCCATCATCAACCTGATCGCCAAGTTCTACCTGCCGACCGGGGGCGAGCTCCTGCTGGACGGCGCCGATATCCGCCGCATCTCCGCCGACGCGATCCACCGCCAGATGGGCATCGTGCTCCAGCAGAACTTCCTGTTCACCGGCACGATCATGGACAACATCCGCGTCGGCCGGCCCGGCGCGCGCGACCTCGAGGTGCTGCAGGCGGCCGAGCGGCTGGATTGTCTGAGCCTGATCGAATCGCTGCCGCAGGGCTTCAACACCGTCGTCGGCGAGCGCGGGGTCGGCATCAGCCTGGGCCAGCGGCAACTGGTCTGCTTCACGCGCGCGCTGCTGGCCGATCCGCGCATCCTGATCCTCGACGAGGCGACCAGCTCGATTGACACGATGACCGAGACGCGCATCCAGCGGGCGCTGGCGGTGCTGCTGAAGGGCCGCACGAGCTTCGTCGTCGCGCACCGGCTCAGCACGATCCGCCACGCCGACCTGGTGCTGGTGCTGGACGCCGGGCGGATCGTCGAGCGGGGCACGCACCGCGAGCTGCTGGCGGCGGGCGGGCGCTATGCGCGGCTCCACCGCCAGTTCATCCGCTCGCTGGGTCGCGCGGCGGAGCCGGCCGTCGCGGCGGTCCGCGGCGATTACCCGCCGCCGCCCATCGCCGACCCGCCGCGGCTGTGACCGCGGTTCCAAGCCCTGGAAGCCGGCGGCCGCCTTGTTTCCAACCCTTGGAAAAACCGCGCGCCGGAAGCGCCGCGGGCGCGCGAGGGCGCTGCAAAAAGAAGCGCTCCGCCCCGGAATCGGAGCGGAGCGCTGTCCGTCGCGGCCGCGAGGCCGGAACGCGCCCGGTGCGCCCGCGGCGCGGTACTGACGTGCCGGTCGCTATTTCGCCGCCGGCGCCGCTTCCAGCGTGACCCCCGCGGCTTCGAGCGCCGCGATGTGCTTCGCCGGATCGGCCTTCACGGCGGCGATGCAGCCCTTGCAGCACACATAGATGCGCTTGCCTTCGGCATCCACGTAGAGCTTCGGGTTGATGGGCTGGTTCATCACCGGGCACACGGTCTGCGCCTTGGCCGCCGCTTCCGGCGCCGGCGTCGCGCATTTGACTTGAGCCGCGCCCGCGTCCGCTTTCACGCATCCCTCGGCCGCGCATTCCGCCGGTTTGCAGGCCTCGGCGGAGCAGGCGGGCTTGCCCGCCGCCTTCGCCTCGTCCGCACAACACGCCGCGCCGGCCCGCGCCGCCGCTCCGGCCGCCATCCACGCGCCGGCCGCCAGCGCCGCCATCCAATACCTGTTCGCCTTCATTCTTCGTGCCTTTCCCGGCCGTTCCGGCCGATGTTTCGACTGGATCCTGCCCCGGTTTCCGGCCCCGCCGTCGGTCGCTTCACCGAAGCCGTTTTCTCAAGATGCCGATCACTTCTTCGAGTTTCGTCCGAATCTCCGCGCCGTCGCGGCTGCGCGCCGCCTCCGCCACGCACGTCTCGATATGCTTTCGCAGCACGCGGTCGGACACCGACCGCAGCGCCGCCTGCGCCGCCTCGATCTGCGTCAGGATGTCTATGCAATAGGCGCCGTCGGCGATCATCCGCTGCACGCCACGGACCTGGCCCTCGATGCGGGCCAGGCGGCGCAGATTCTCCTCGTGCGTGGTCGTGTGGCGTTTGGCGGCCGGCGGCTTCATGGCGCCCCCTACTATACCCCAGCCCCGTATGGTATTCAAACGGGCCGAGGCGCCCGTCTTCTTCGCCGGCGGTGCCGGGCGGTGGACTTTCCGCGGCGGCATGATAGTTTTCCCGGCATGAACGCCAGACCGCCGCGCTCCGACCCCGCTCCGCAGCCCCGCGCGCGCATCGTGGCGACCGTCGGCCCCGCCAGCCGGTCGCCCGACCGGCTGGCGGCGCTGCTCGAGGCCGGGGTCTCCGTGTTCCGCCTCAACCTCTCGCACGGCGCCCTCGAAGAGCACGCGGCGGTCATCCGCGCGTTGCGCGCCGTCGCGGCGGAACGGGGGCGGGCGCCGGCGGTGCTCGCCGACCTGCAAGGGCCGAAAATCCGCACCGGCCGCACCGCGAACGACGCGCCGGTGACGGTGGCCGCCGGGACCGCGATCGAGTTGTTCGCGGGCGCCGGCCCGTGCGACGACCGGCATATCGCCATCTCCTACCCGCCGCTCTTCCGCGAAATCCGCCCGGGCCAGGCGCTGCTCATCAACGACGGCGCCATCCGGTTGCGCGTGACCGAATGCGATCCCGACCGCCGCCGCGGCCGCGCCGAGGCGCTCGCGTCCGGCGTCTATTCCAGCCGCAAGGGCGTCAACCTGCCCGGCGCGCGCCTCTCGATTTCCGCGCTTACCGCCAAGGACCGCCGCGACCTCGACGGCCTGCTCGGATCCGGCGTGGATTTCGTAGCGCTGTCCTTCGTGCGAACGGCCGCGGACCTGCGCCCGCTGCGCCGCCGCCTCGCGCGGGAGAAGGCGCCGCCGGCGCTGATCGCCAAGATCGAGACGCCGGAAGCGGTCGCGGACATCGCGGCGATCCTGGAGGACTGCGACGGCATCATGGTCGCGCGCGGCGACCTCGGCGTCGAAGTCGAGCCGGAGCGCGTCCCGCTGATCCAGAAAGACCTGATCGCGGCGGCCAACCGGCGCGGACAGACCGCGATCGTGGCGACGCAGATGCTCGAATCCATGGTTCAATCGCCGCGGCCGACGCGCGCCGAGGCCTCCGACGTCGCCAACGCGATCCTGGACGGCGCGGACGCGGTCATGCTTTCCGCGGAAACCTCGGTCGGGCGCTTCCCCGTGGAGGCCGCGCGGATGATGGCCGCGATCGACGCGCGCGTGGCGCAGTCGCCGCTGGCGGATCGGGGCCCGCGGGACCTGCGGCTCGAACCGCACCGGCCCTACCATGCCCTCTGCGAGGCGGCCGCGTGGGCCAGCCGCGATCTCGGCGGCGCGCCGATCGTGGTGTTCACGCGGTCCGGCGCGACGGCGCAGTACCTTTCGCACCTGCGTCCGCCGGCGCCGATCTGGGCGTTCACGCCGGAGCCGCGCGCCGAACGGCGGCTGGCGCTGGCCTGGAACGTGCGGACCTTCCCGATCGCGTTTTCCGCGCGGGTGGAGACGCTGCTGGCGGCCGCGGACCGGCGGCTGCTCGCCGCGGGGCTGGCGCGGCGCGGCGCGCCCGTCGTCGTCATCAGCGGCACGTCGCCGGTGTCCGGCATGAACGACTCGATTCGCCTGCGCCGCATCGGCGGCCGGTGAACGTCGTCGTCGTCGAGCCCGTAGCGGCGTCGCTTTGGGCTGTACATCCTCGGCGCGTCGTCCATGATGAAAAGGCAAACGGAGTCCGCATGATAACCGCGATTATTGCCCTCAAGGTGGACCGCCGGCGGATTCGGGAGGTTGCCGAGCGCGTGGCGGAGCTCCGGCATGTCAGCGAGGTGTACTCCGTCAGCGGACGCTGGGATCTGATCGCGATGGTCCGCGCGCCCGACACCGAAGCGCTGGCGGAGGTCGTGACCGGCGCATTGCTGAAGACGGAAGGCATCCTCGACAGCGAGACGATGCTCGCCTTTCGCGCCTATTCGCGGCACGACCTCGAGGCGATCTTCTCGATCGGCAACCCGTGAGCGCGCCGGTCAGCGCCGCGGCGCCCCTCCCGCCGGCCGCGGGCCGCCGGGTCCGCGTCACGGAAGGCTCCCTGGCGCGCGCGATCGCGGCGCTGGCCGCGCCGATGTTCTTCAGCGCCCTGCTCTCGAACGCGCAGAGCCTGATTGACCTGTTCTGGGTCGGGCGGCTCGGTCCCGAAGCCATCGCCGCGGTCGCCATGGGCGGGACGGTGGTCTGGGTGCTCTCGCCGATGCTGATGGGGCTGGCGACCGGCACGGTCGCGCTCGTGGCGCGCGCGGTCGGCGCGGGCCGGCGCGAGGACGCCGCCGCCGCGGCGGGGCAGTCGCTGCTGCTGGCGGGGTTCTTCGGCGCGCTGTCCGCGGCGCTCGGCACGATCTATGCCGACCGCCTGATCGAGCTGCTGGGCGCGGCGCCCGAAGTGCGGGCGGCGGGCGGCGGCTACCTGCGCATCATGCTCTGGGGCAGTTTCTCGGTCTTTTTCCTGTTCATCTCGAACGCCGGCATGCAGGGCGCGGGCGACCCGATCACGCCGATGCGGCTGATGCTGCTGGCCAACGCGATCAACATCGTGCTGGATCCGATCCTCATTTTCGGGCTCGGCCCCGCGCCGCGGCTCGGCATCGCGGGGGCGGGCTGGGCGACGCTGATCGCCGACGCGACGGCGGCGCTGTTCGCGCTGCGCGCGCTGGCCGGCGGGCGCAGCGCGCTGCGCGTGCGCGCGGCGAATTTGCGTCCGGCGGGCGGCATCCTCTGGCGGCTGCTGCGGATCGGGATTCCGGGCTCCGGCCAGATGCTGGCGCGCAGCCTGATGACCGCGGCGCTGATGCGGATCGTCGCGGCGTTCGGCACGGTCGCGGTCGCCGCCTACGGCACGGGCATGCGGTTCCACATGATCGTGCTGATGCCGGCGTTCGCGCTCGGCGGCGCGGCGGCGACGATCGTCGGCCAGAACCTCGGCGCGGGACGGTCCGACCGCGCGCAGCGCGGCGCATGGCTGGCGGCGGCGATCGGCGTCGGGTTCATGGTGGCGTCCGGGCTCGTCCTGGTGCTGTTCGCGCCGGCGCTGATCCGCGCGTTCAATCCGGCGCCCGACGTGGTCGCGATCGGGTCGGTGTACCTGCGCACGGTGTCGCCCTTCTACATCTTCGCCGCGCTCGCGATCGTCCTCGGCCGCGGGCTGAACGGGGCGGGCGACAGCCTTTTCCCGATGCTGTTCACCGTCGCGTCGCTCTGGGGCCTCCAGGTGCCGATGGCGGTCGCGCTGTCGCGTCCGACGGCGTTCGGTCTCCCCGGCGTCTGGTGGGCGATGTCCGCCGCGACCGCCGTCCACGGGCTGCTGGTCGCGGGCTGGTTTCTGACGGGACGCTGGAAACGCGCGCGGGTGTGAGGCCGCGCCGGCGAGGGTCGGGCGCGATCCTGATTCGCGTTGAAGCCGGGGCGACCTCGCCCCGACAGATCGCGGATCGCGCCGGATTCGCCGGCGTGAGGCCGCGCCGGCTCCAGTTCCGTGCGCCGCTTCCGGCGACCGAGCGCCGGCACTGCGGCGCGGCGGCTCCGCCGCTCGTTCGGCGGAGGAAATCGCGCTACGGATTCCCGGCTTCCGCGCGCTCCGCGCCGAAGACGATCTCGGCCAGTTGCCGCGCGCCGCGCCGCATCGGCAGGTGTCCGACGTCCCGCAGGCGGTGAACCCGCGCGTGCGGCCACTGGGCCCGGTACTGCCGGACGGACTCCCGCACCGCGGCGAAGGTGCGCTCTCCGACCGCGATGTCCGTCGGCAGCCGCAACCCGGCGAACCGTTGCGCCGTGCCCAGCCCCGCGAAAAAACGCAGCCAGTTCAGCGCGGCCTCGGGATCCACGCGCGCGAACGCGCCCGTGAAGTCCTCGTCGCCGCCCTGCCGCCGGCGCAGGACCCAGTTGGTCGCGCGCCGTCCGAGGGCGCCGGCGAAGGCCGCGCGGTAGGCGCGCCGCCCGAAGGCCCCCGCCAGGAAGATGCGGAAATACCACGGCACGTACGCGAACGGCTCGATCAGCACCAGCCGCGCCACCCGCTCCGGCGCGCGCTCGGCCGCCAGCAGGGCCAGCGCCGCGCCGCTGCAATAGCCGATCAGCGTCGGCGCCGCCGCGCCGCACTCCGCCACGGCCTCCGCGAGCAGATCCGCCATCGCCGCCGCGTCCCAGCGCGGCGGCGGGGGCGAGCGGCCGCAGCCGGGCAGGTCGAAGCTGATCAGCCGCGCGTCCGGCGGCCGCCGCGCCGCCAGCGGCGCGAACTCGCGATGGTCGCCGCCCCAGCCGTGGAAGGCGATCGTCGCGCGCGGGCCGTCGCCGTAGGTCTCAACGTGCAGCATCTTCGAGCACCCGCCGCGCGACCATCTCGCCCCCCAGCGCGACCATCGGCACCCCGGTGCCGGGCGTCGTGCTCGCGCCGACGTAGTACAGCCCCCGGACGCGCCGGTCGCGGTTCGGCGGGCGGAACGGCCCCAGTTGGAACAGCGAATGCGCCGCGCCGAACGCCGAGCCGTCGTGCAACCCGAACCGCACGCGCCATTCCTCCGGCGTCCAGACGCGCTCGACGGCGATCCGCGCCGGGTCCAGCGCGATGCCGTGCGCGCGCAGCCGCTCGAACACGCGCCCGCGGGTCGCCGCGATGAGCGCGCTCCAGTCCACCGAGCCCAGCTCGCTCAGCCGCGGGGTCGGGACCAGCGCGAACGCCGCCGTGTCGCCCGGCGGGGCGAGGGCGGGGTCGGTGTCCGTGGGGACGCTGATGTAGAACGCGAGCTGTTCGGGAATCCGCCGGCGCCGGAGCAGGTCCGCGAACGTGTCGCGGAAGTCGTCCGGCAGAAAGATCGTGTGGTGCCGCAGTCCCTCGACGCGGCCGCGGATGCCCCAGTAGAACGTCAGCACGCCCGGCGTCATCGCGAGGGGCCGGCGCGGCGGCGGCCGGCCCAGCAGGTCGGCCTGCGCGGTCGGCACATCCACGTTCGAGACGACCGCCGCGGCGGCGACGAATTCGCCGCCGTCGAGTTCGACGCCCGCGGCGCGGCCCGCGTCCACGCGGATGCGCCGGACGCGGACGCCGGCGCGGACGACCACGCCGAGCTCGCGCGCGAGCCGCTCCAGCGCCTCGACGAGGGCGTACATCCCGCCGCGCGGCAGCCAGAGCCCGTAGGCCAGCTCGCCGTAGGGCAGGATCGAGAACAGGCCCGGCAGCGTCCACGGCGAGCCGCCCAGGTACATCGCGTAGGAGCCGAGCGCCTCGCGCAGCCGCGCGTTGCGGAAAAACCGGGCGAGCTCGCCGTTCAGCGAGCGCCACACGGCCGACCGCGCCAGCTCGCGCGGCGAGAGCGCGCCCAGCCAGCGCAGCGGATTCGACACGTTGCTCCGCACCAGCTTGCGGAACGCGAAACCGAACTTGAACTCGGCGTCGGCCAGAAACCGCATCAGGCCGGCCCCCGCCTCGGGGTCGAACCGCTCCATCTCCGCCCGGAGCCGCGGCAGGCGCGCGGAGAGCGACAGCGCCGCGCCGTCCGGCCACAGGAAGCGGATCGAGGGGTCCACCGGCAGCAGCGTCAGGTAATCTGCCATCCGCCGGCCCGCGGCCGCGAACAGCTCCTCGAACACCCACGGATAGTTCAGCAGCGAAGGGCCGGTGTCGAAACGGAAACCCCCGTGCTCGATCACGTTCGCCCGGCCGCCGAGGCGCGGCCCGGCCTCGATCAGCGTCACGGGGCAGCCGGCGGCACGGAGCCGGAGGGCCGCGCTGAGGCCGCCGATGCCGCCGCCCACGACGACGACGTCGGGCCGCGGGCCGTCCGCGTTCCTGGGCGGCGGGGCGGTCATGGCGCGAGGTAGGCCAGCGGGATGCGCCAGTATTTGGACGGCGGCAGGCAACGCCATTTTTCGCGGAGCGGCACGCTTTCGCGGCGGCCGATCGTCCCGTCCGCGCGGATGCGGCGGTTCAGCGCGCCATAGACTTCGATGCACGCGCGGATCGCCGCGCGGCTGTCCGGCGCGAACGCGTCGAGGCCGCGCGCCGCGCGCGCGTAATACTCCTCGGCGATCCCGGCCATCCGCCGGATCGCGCGCTCGAACCCCGCGCGGGCCGTCGGATCGCGCGGATCGGCGTCGGGGCCCAGCCCTTCCGCGCGGAGCAGGTCCAGCGGCAGATACAGGCGCCCGCGGCGGCGGTCCTCGGCGACGTCGCGCACGAAGTTGGTCAGTTGCAGCCCGATGCCCAGCTCGCGCGCGGCGGCGAGCGCGTCGGAGAGGCGCTCGGGCGCGGCGGCGCCGTACATGTGCGCGAGGAAATAACCGACGACGACGGCGCTGCCATAGACGTAGTTCTCGACCAGGTCGTCGAGCGTCGCGAACGGACGCGGCCGGATGTCGCGCCGCATGGCGTCCAGGAACGCGCGGTAGTGTTCCGGCGGGATGCCGTGCCGGCGGACGATCTCGCGGAAGGCCGCCAGAAAACAGGGCACGCCGGCCTCCAGCGATTCGCGGAGGCCGCCGCACGCCAGCGCCGTCTCGTAGGCCGCCGCCCACGCCTCAAGGCGGGCGCCGCGCTCGTCGGCCGAAAGCGGAAACGTGTCCGCCACCTCGTCCGGGTATCGCACGGTGGCATAGATGATCTCCACGCGGTCGCGCTTTTGGCGCGGGAGGAACCGGCTCGCGAGGAAGAAGCCGGTCGTGTAGGCGCGCATGACCCGGCGCGCGGCGCGCGCGACGATCGGCCACGCGCGCGCCTCGCCGGCCGCGAGCGCGCGGCGGCGCGTCGCGGCTTCGAAGGCCGTCCACGCCGCCTCGGTCCATGCCGCGGGGGCCTCGCCGGCCGTTTCTTTCGCGTCGCCCATGTTCGGCGTGAAGTTTCTTCGCCGGTCTGGTTGATTGGTCAAGCGTTTAGTATACATTGCCGGATGCGCGTTTCCACCGGTCATTTCCTTCGGCGGGCGGCGCTGGCCGGCGCCTGGGCCGCGGCGGTCGCCGCGGCCCCGGCGCCGGAGCGCTGGACCGCGGAGTTCACGCTGGCCGACCAGTTCGGCCGCGAGCGCACCGTCGCGGCGGCCGCCGACCGCGTCCGCGTGCTGGCGCTGGCCGACCGCGCCGGTTCGGACCAGGTCGAGGGCTGGATCGTCCCGCTCGCCGAACGGTACGCGGCGGCGATCGAGATTCACGGCGTGGCCCTGCTCGACACCGTGCCGCGCGCGCTGAAACCCGCCGTGCGCTCCCTGTTCCGGCGCGGGTCGCCGCATCCGATCCTGCTCGACTGGACGGGCGCCGTGGCGCGCAGCTTCGATTACCGCGAGCGCCGGGTGAACGTCGTCGTGCTCGCGCCGGACGGGCGGATCGTCCACCGGTTCAACGGGGCGGCGACGCCGGAGGCGCTGGCGGAGTGCTTCGGGCGGATTGACGCGGTGCTGGGCGAAAGCGAATCGCGTGCGCCGCCAGCAGCGCCACCCCAATCGCCCCCGCCGTCCACAGTCCCCGCGCCAGCGCGATCGCCGTGAAGAAATGGAACACGCTCAGGCCGAGGCCGCGCAGCGCCGGGTTGGGCTGCGGCGGCCGGCGGTCGAGCAGGACGACGACGAGGCTGACGCCGTACCAGCCGGCGAAGTTGCTCCACGGGATCCCGTAGTACGGACCCGGATGCGTCCACCGCCAGAAGCCGAGCGCGTTGGCGGCCAGCGGGTCAATGACCAGGTCCATCGCGGTCATCCACGCGGCGGCGAGCCACGGCGACGCGGTCACCTGCCGGGTGTAGGCGATCAGCGCCATCCACGCGGCCGTCATGACCAGCGGCACGCCGAGCAGCCGCGGAAACAACGCCTCCGTGTAGCGGTAGGGACCGAACGGGAAACCCGTGGCGACACCGAGCGCCTCCGCGGCGAAGCCGACCGCCGCGGCCGCGCCCAGGAACGCCCATTCCGAGCGCGGCGACAATGCCAGCGTCAGCGCGGCGGCCAGCGCAAGGAAGAACGGCGCGGCCCACGACATCTCCGGCGACGGGCCGCCGAGCGCCGTGTAGGAGACGACGCCGCCCAGCCAGAACAGGGCATAGACGGCGCCGGCCGCCCGCAGCGCCGCCGCGCGCCACGGAAAGTGAAGGCCCGCGCGCATCAGCCGCCCTCGCGCCGCCGGATCAGTTCGGCGGCGATCGCGGCGGACATCAGCACCGTCGGCGTGCCGCCGCCCGGGTGCGTGCTGCCGCCGACCAGATAGAGGCCGCGCCGCCGGCGGTCGCGGTTCGGCGGGCGCAGGAACGCGCCGCGCCAGCCGTGCGAGACCTGTCCGTAGATCGCGCCGCCGGGCATGTCGTACTGCTCGGCCATCCGCCGCGGCGTCCAGCAGGCCGTCGCGACCGCGTCGGATGCGAAGTCCGGCGCGCCCGCCTTCCGCAGCCGCTCCAGCACCCGCGCGCGCGCGTCGGCGATCGTCGCCTCGTCCCACGCGTCGCCGTCGTTCGCGGGGGCGTTCGCCATGACGAATACCGTTTCGCCCTCGCCGGGCACGAGGCTTCGGTCGCTGCGGCTGGGCATGTTGATGTACACGGTCGGATCGTCCGGAAACCGCCGCTCGTCGAACAACTGGCGGAACTCCGCTTCGTAATCGGCCGAAAAACAGACCGTGTGGTGCGGATGACCGGGGAGCGTGCGCCGCAACGCGAAGAGGAAGATAAGGCCGGAGGTCGAACGCCGCGGCTCCGGCAGGCCGGGATCGTCGCGCGCGCCGAGCAGGCGCGGCAGGCGCGAGGCGTCGCCG